>Ga0315338_1002310_pt1 | contig 19369 bp, 13 predicted proteins | sample ASW8metaG_FD_204518 | JGI IMG/M metagenome (GOLD analysis project Ga0315338, IMG submission 204518) | Ammonia-oxidizing marine archaeal communities from Monterey Bay, California, United States - ASW #8 | ecosystem: Environmental > Aquatic > Marine > Coastal | place: USA: California | collected... | reverse complement strand
ATGGGCCTTAGAGAGGAGAAAACAAAAGAACTTGCTAAAAACTGGCAATTAACGAATTAGTTTTTTCGAATGAAAACCAAACACACATTCTTACTCTCACTCACCTAAACTTGGAAATGATGCATGGCAATAGTTTGAATTGATATTATGAAAAGCTAAACAAGGAGTTCCATTATTATTAGTTTTGCTACAAAGCTTTATAAAAAATAGTTAAAAAATGAAACATTTGATTGGAATATAATTTTGTATTAATATGCCTCTAATTCCAGAAAAATTTATGGTTGCGATCTATGTCCAAAGCACTTGGAAGAGTGGTAGCCAATCTTTTCACTAATAACAAGGAAAAGGATCGTATTAGGACTTTGATGGAAATTGAAAGTCTTAATAAAGGTGTTTTTCTGAAATATGGAATCCTGTGCCCTTCTCTCAATGATATTGGAAAAAAACCTTCTTACGCACCCCACTATTCTCGGGTTTCGCAGCCTCCAGTAATTCCGCAAAATAGGTTTTTAAATCCGGAACCTTCTCCTAGCAACTTAAGAAAACCATCGTATAAAACACTAGTTCTTGAAAAACTGATAGAGAAATTCCTGGAGGGAAAATATAAAGATTTTTTCACTGTTTATCAGTATGCCGTATCCACATATATCGCAAAAAAACATAAAAATTTAGATACTTTACTTAGAAAGGTTAAATACAAAAAAGATTCGCCCGATTCGGAAACTTTATTAAATTTGATTATCAAGAACGCGAGTCAATATAAAGTCTCAACAGAAGCTATTAAAGATCTTTATGAGTTATGGATTTTTGATCGAGTAAAAAAAATTGATGATTACTTGATGGTAGCTCTCGATTTGGATGAATCAGCGCAAGAAGACGATGTAATAAAGATTTTCGAATTTCCTGATGGATTGCCTAGCCAGTTTTCGAAAACCAACGAACGCTTGCACCGAGACTCACAAAGAGATCTTATAAATTTCCTTGGCTTTCCGAACACATCTTCGATTAAAAGATATCTTAAGGGAGAATTTTTAAAGAGTTTAAAATTAAGGAAAAAAACAAAACCATCAAAAGCAAAACCATCAAAAGGAAGACCAACCACGGGGCAACAACTACAGGACGTATATAAATTTTTTGTTTTCAGAAACACGGTGTATTACTACCATGTAGTTTCACTTTCAATGGACGAAACAAAGGGTTTGGGGGATTTTAGCGATATTTTTGGCCCTTCATTTGAAATGCTGGCCTTTAAAACCTACGGTGCGAAGTTAAAAAAAGAAAAATATAATGCAACATTTTTGAGGGATCTTTTTAATAAGGACCCTGAAATAAAAAATCGCATAGCGAAACAAAAAAAAGTAATGAAAGATGGATCTTCTAAATATACTTTAGCGATAGAAACTTTTAATAGCCATTTGATGTGTTGGAAGAACGTAAAAAATGATTTAAAAAAATGGCCTCAAAAAGAAAAGGAAGAGCGAGATAATATCGCTAATGTAATTTTTTCGATAGGCACTATAACAAATAGTATATGGCCGATTATAATTGCGGTTAAAAAGGTTCCGGATTTAAAAACCTATTTTGCGGAATTACTGGAGGCTGCGAACAAATACCCGCGAGAGGATAGCGTTGATGAAGGGCTTCAGGCTTCTGATACGATAAAAGAAAAAACTAACCTCGCTAAAAAGATTAATCAAAAACAAAAAAAGCCCCCCTCAGCTTCCATTTTAGTGGAAAATCTCAAAAAAGAATTAATTGAATTCGGTGGTAAAAAAGAACTGGATTGGCTAACAAAAAATGTGATTAATAAAATTTTTAAAATCTGGAATCGTAAAATTTTATTAGAGGGTAAAGATTCAAAAATATTAATAAGGGAAATCAAGAGTTTTCGTCTTGGCACGTTAGATAAGTTAAAACATTATATAGATCATCATCAAAATAAAATCAAAACGAGAAAAAAGATTGAGAAATTAGAGTCAAACCTTTCCACTGACACAAATTTAAGGAGACAAGAAAAAAAAGAATTAAAGGGTTTAAAAATTAACCTGGCCGTTAATGAAGACGCTTTGGATGAAATAGAGGACTATTTTTCCGAATATCAACACTCGGTCGTGGATCAAACTAATGATGCTCCTGATCCAGGATCTAGCAAAAACCAGGATATTAAAAATCTAGAAACCATAAACAAACAATCAGAAAATAAAACAACTAAAAAAAAGAAATCCGAAATTAAAGGTGGCGCTAAAGTTCAGCCATCGAAATTGAATGCTCCGAAGAGCTCGACTGCTGAAAAAGGGTTATCACCAGCTATTATTGGAAGCTCACCTGAAAAAATAGCCCAGCAATTTTTAGATAAAACTATATCCGAATCCTACAGAAATAAAGAAAGTCAATTAAATTTATTTTGGTCTCTAATAAATGAAGGGCGCTCGAATTACGCGTATTGGTTTGTGAAGTCTTTAGATGATTGTTCTATTCGTCACAAAGATACTCCTTCGCCTTCATTAGTTAAATGTTTTATTTTTGCGGATCAAATAGTTAATCAAAACTCTTTGACGACCTCAGAGTATGATGAGGCGATAAAATATTTAAAGGAGGAGGAGCTTAATAATTTAATTGAAAACAACGCTGAATCACCACATGGAATGAGATATTTTATTGCCGCTAGTATGATTCAACCATGTTTTTACGTGCCGACCCTTCCCTCACTTTATCTTAGATACATCAATTCTGGTTTTCCGGATTGGATTTGTGAATTTTTAAATGGCATTGCCACAATTTGCAAGAAACCAGTTGATTTTTCTTTAATTTTATCCAACAAGTCCAGTGAGCTCTTAAACCCCCGTTTGCTAGATAACGTAAGGAAAGAAATCGTCCGTATAAAAAACAGGCCCCACGAGGAAGGCTGGAAACATTGGAAGCCTGTCGCTAAAAAGCTAATAAACAGAGATCCTTTTAAGTCAATTATCAAAGCCATTGAAAAAAATGAGGAAGACAAATTTAAAGAAGTAGATAGAGAGTGCGGTAAATATGAATCAGAAGAAAGTAAAAACTCATTGTTGGATAAAACTCAAAAAGAAATTGATGCAGAACATAAATCATCTCATCATCGTAGAAAAAAAATTGATGGAAAAGAAAAAAGGAATGAATTTATTAAATATTTTGATGATTTACTTGCTCAGGCCAAAATTTGGATTGAAATTTGTAAATATAAAAAATTACAACTTTTTTACCCTGAAAAAAATAGGTTGGAGGAGCATGTTAATTCGCTTCGTACTCAAATTCCAATAATTAGGGGAAAATTAAGAAAAATGGGAAGGGGTAATTACATTTCAAGTCATGCTGGGGTAAACGCTTTAGAGAAGCGCTTAGAAGTTTTAGAAAATGTAATTAACGCTAAGGGCCCTAGGGATAATGATTTTATGCGATGGTTCCAGTTTCCTGAAAGTTTAGAGAGAATTCAATACCAAAAAGATAAGCCCTCTTTGGCGGTGCGTATAGCGAATATATGTATTTCTAAATTCGATTTTAATCACGAATTAGACGAGTCTATTAAAAGTGGCGAGTTCCCAAGATCTATCCAAATTTTAGAAGAGTTACAAACCTCTGAGTCTTCTCTGAATTTAGATAAATACGGGTCTAAAATTAATGAGCGAATTACATACTTTGTTAAAGAATTTAACGATAAATTTACGCAAATTGAGGGGGAGTTGCGTGAGGCTAATATGCAAAATATTGTTAAGGAATATGATTATCCGAGTATGACTTTAGATCTTGAGATTATCCAGGAAGAAGTCCATAGCAATCAGTACCCTGATTTCATTTCAGTACAAGAACAATTGGATAAAATCAATAAGAAACTTACAAATCTGAAAACAAAAAGGACAAAAGAATTAAAAAGTGAATATAACGTCATTATTAAAAAATATGATCCCCCAAAACAATGGATCCAAGATGTTAAAACTGCTTTTGAAACAAACAAAATTTATGTAGCCGAGGAAATGATTAATTCTTTTCAAGAAAGTTTAGACAGTAAAGAACCCTACAAACATGGAATTGAACCAGACCATAGTTTGTTTCTTGATTTTATCGCCGGCGAAAAAGACATATATAAATTCTTCTACAAGAAAAAACCCGGAAAAGAACTGAATAATAATATTAAGAGCAATAAAGAATGCGGGCCTTTAAAATTTCCAAAGCCCGAAAAAGATACTATTAACGCTCTCAAGGGTTGGAATGGACTTAACGGCCATCATGGAAAAGGTAAATTAAGCAAATCTGAAGAGAGTCATCTTTTATGTGTTTTTGAGAGTTTAGGTTTTAGCGATGTTAGAATTAAAAATAATCAAGTATTGAACAAATGTTTGTTAATAGATACTCAGATTGACATGGTGATTGGCATATCGCCACTTCCTCATTTTGGTTCTCTCAGTGAAGGCAAATATATTACTGTTTTTTGGTGGAGCAAATCTTTAGTGGACGTATTATTTAATTTAGAGAAATCTAAAATTGATTATCACGCACAGCCGGTAATTCTATTTTTATTTGATGATTTGTCACCTGATGAGCGAATTGAGTTTTGGCAATATTGTCATGAACACGAAATAAAAATTCTTTTTATCGATCGTATTATTTTTCTTTATCTTTTAAGTCTTCAAGATAGTACAACCCAAAGTCGTCTACACAAAACTTTTGAAACTTTACTACCTTTTTCATTTAATAACCCCTATGAGGAAGAAGGCCCTCCGCCTCCCAAAGAAATGATATTTGGTAGAAAAAAGGAAGTCCGTTCTGTATTGGATCCAAGAGGGGCGGCTATGCTTTTTGGTGGCCGACAACTTGGCAAATCGACAATTTTAAAGAAAGCTCAAGAAAAATTTAACAATCCGGAATTAGAAAAATATGGTCTCGCAGGGGAAAAATTAGACGAAAATCTTAAAGATTTAAAGGGGACTAAAAAGAATCAAAAAGTGAGCGAAGAATTTTGGAACAATATGGGAAAAGCCTTTGAGTCAGCAGGACTTTTACCAAAAAGTCTAAATCATACAAGTCAAAATATTCGTGATCTTTTATTAAACAATAAGAATATTAAGGTTCTAATTACTCTTGATGAGGTGGATACTTTTTTAGATTTAGATCATCAAAATGATTTTCGTATTTGTTCCTATTTAAGGGATCTGACCCAAACGACTAACCATCGGTTTAAAGTTGTTATGGCAGGGCTAGCTGATGTCCAACGCTACGCTCGCAGCCCTAATTTTCCATTAAACCAACTTGGAGGAAATTTACCTATTGGAATAATGTCAACTCAGGACGCCCTGACATTAATCCAAAAACCTTTGAAAAATTTGGGTTACTCGATTGACAATCCCGCCGCATATAAAATTCTTGCTTATACCAACCGGCATCCAGGTTTAATACAGGTATTTTGTCATAATCTTGTAAATATAATCAGCAAAAAAATAATAAATAAAGAAATTCAAGAATTTGGTTACACGATAAAATTGATAGATGTCGAAAATGTTTATAAGGATAAGACGGTTCAAAATTTTATTATAAGCCGTTTTAGATATACCTTAAATCTAGATCCATCTTGGGCAACTTTAACCTACGGTCTTTGCATTTTTGAAAAAGAGAAAGAAGAGTTTTCTGTTGGTGAGGCAAAAGAAATAGGAGAATATTTTTGGTCCAAAGGTTTTTCATCAAAATCATTAACCATAATCAATATTATCCTTCATGAAATGGTTTCTTTGGGAGTTCTTATAAGATCAGGAAACATGTATCGACTTCGTAGTCATAACGTTAAGCATTTACTTGGAAGTCAAAAGGAAATGGAGGATGAACTTAACAGGGTTGTACAAGATTTTGGGGAAAAAGGGCAAGCATATCGCAACCGTTCATTTAAAATTAATGGAGTTAAACATTTTTCTTCTTTAACTTTGGCGGATGAAATGGTTTTGCTTGGTTATAGTGAAGATGAAGATAAAAGTTTGAATCGAAATTATACCGTGACCAGTGTTTTCGGCTCAGAGGCGTTAGGTTTTGGAGATTTACAAAATGCTTTAGGAACGCTTCAAGAATTCGAGGGAAATACGAAGTCTTACACTAAACAATTAATAAAAGAGAAGGTTACATTTGATAGCTATGCTAAGGAAATTAAAACCAAACTAACCGGCCAAAAAAAGGTGCCATTTATCCTTATCATTGAAATGCCAAAATCCCCAACAGGCCCTGAAATTTATACTCAAATATTAAATTTTTTAGCTGGATTAAGAAGGTTAAAGCGCCCCGAAAATACTCGAATAATTTGCTTATTTGGTCCTGAAGCTACCTGGAAATGGATTGGTAAAAAAAACTATATAAGTGACCAACATGAAAACGCTACCTTATTTCTTAACCGATGGGAAAGAAGTAATATTAAAAACGTTCTGACAACTTTGGGGTTTAACGCTAATAAGTCAAACGTTAATTTAATGGTGGAAAGAACAAATGGGTGGTTTTCTCTTTTATTTAAATTTTTAAAAATAAACCCTAGGGATGTGCGTGAACTTAGTAAACTCAAAGAATTGAATCGAGTCCTTCCTAAAAACCCAAACCAAAAATACTGTCGCAATCAACTAGAAAAAAAAGGCCTTTTTGATTTATCGTTTATGCATTTAATATTGAAAGGATTAATTGATAATGAAATTGATAATGAAATATGTTGCGAAAATATAGAACTTGTTAGCGAAGAAATAATAGATCAACACCCGGAATTTGATCCTAGTTTTTTTTCAGATTCAGAGAGGATATTGCGGTGGTTTAAGCTTATGGGAATATTAGAGCCTGTAAGTAATGAGAAGCAACCAGACTGTTATAAAATTGAGAACCTTACCAAACTGTTTATTAGTGAGTTAAATAAACAACCCGTCAACAACTAAAACTATGCGAATTAAATTGAGAATACAATTAACTTTTAATATTTTTTTTGGAGTAAACTTTTAGCACCTTTTCCGCGCAGTTTTCAGTCGAAAATTTTATGGCGCTTTCATAAAATCTAATCACAGTCCAACCATCTTCTTTTAGTTTTTTGTTTACTGTTTTATCTCGTTCAATATTGCTAAGAATTTTTTTTCTCCAAAAAGGCTTATAATTTTTTAGTTCACTATCTAAATTTTTCAAGCCTCTTATTTTCCAATTATTTCCATGCCAAAAATCACCATCACAAAATATCGCTATCTTAGTCCCTACTAGAACAAAATCGGGTTTACCTACGATCTTATAGTGTTTCCGATAACGAAGACCTAGTTTCCAGAGTGACCTGCCCAAGAGTATTTCCGGTTTGGTATTTTTTGATTTAATAGCGGACATTATCCGGTAAGTGGTTTCTTTGGATCGAATGTTTTTAACCACTTTCAAATGCCTCTAAAATCAGATCCCTTAATGGAAAATCTTCAAAACCATGTCTTCGTCTACTTAAAAATGATGTTCCCTCCTCGACCACCAAGTTTATCCAGTGTTCCCACGCGTTGGCGTTTGGATTGGGAAGGCTCAAGTAATAAAGTAGATCACCGGGGTGCGTTTTATTGAGCTCATTTTTTATTAGTTGCGCGTCTTCTTGTAAATGCCCAAATATTTGGGGTATTTCTTGATATGGTTTTCCTTTGATAATTAAATCTGTTTTTCCGCCAGCTGAAAAACAATCCCGAAAACTGGGGTTAATGATTTGGTGACGAGCCAGTAGCCATGATGCTGGTTTATTGTATTTATTTTGTCTATTGCCAAAAACCTGTGGAAATAATCCCATCATTTGAGACCTATATATTTTTTTTTCGACCGGACTTATATATTTCCAAATTTTTGTATGTGGCCTGGACTCACTTTGATCTAACCACCACGGTTCTTCACCCTCATTGATTTGATCTCTGAAATACTCTTTTATAGGTTGAAAAGGGTTATTTAATTGTCTCAGGTCTTCGTAAGGAATTCCTATTTTATTAAATATAGTTTGCTCCGAATTTATCTCCATATTTACCTGATACCTTGGGCTATGGCTTATAATCACATCAGACAAACAATTCTCATATAAACCAAATTTAAAATCTATCGGACTTCCTAATTTCCCATAAAAAGTATAAATCTTGTCAATATTTTTGGCTCTTGTGGATTCCATTATGCTATTTCCAAGTGTTGACCACGAATTTGTGATAACTTTTTTTACTTCTACCCCGAAACCAAAAGTTTTAGTGATAATGTCTGGGAACATCTTGCCACCGAGGTATCCGAAAGTTCCCTCAAATATTGTATTCTCTGAGGACAAGCGAAGAGCGTTAAAAACCTCTAACTCAAAATCATCCGCTGTGATGTTTTGAAAGGTATTTGGGTCTTTGCTTAATAACAATAGCCGTGCTTTCCCTAAAACATTTTCAAAATCTTTAGAGTGATCATTTTCAATATTCGTGACAATCATTTTTTACCGCGTTTAAATAACTTGTCCCAAATAAATTCTAGTCGTTTGGCTATATTATAGGCGAGTATTGGGGGTACGGCGTTTCCAATCAGACGGTAAGCGTCCGATGGATTAACTAAATATCTATTAGTTCCATTGGGTTTATTAACAAACGTATAGTTGTCAGGGAATGTTTGCAATCGGGCGCACTCTCGCACTGTTAAACGCCTCTCAGGAAGACCCAGAGAAATCTCATCAATTTGTTTTCCACCATTTTTTTTACTCAACCTTCTGAATTCTATATTTCCATGATGCTCCGCCCTTATTGTTGGACCTAAAGCGTCAAGGTTAACTTCTGTTTGGCCTTGTACTTTTTTTCCATACCAACGAGCTTTAGAATAGCTTTTCTGATCAATATCGTTAGTCGCGTATGGTTCTAATAGACCCGATAAGGCATCGGCTACTGTAACAGAGGGATTTAAGTCTGGCGAGCTTTGGAGATCATATTGTTGGCCACACATATGAGTGGGAAGTGGATATGGATTATACTCTAAAGGAATTTCATCCTGATTAAGGGCCTTAATAGCTTTCTTTTTTAGCGATTTAACTCGAAACCCATAAAAAAATACTCTTTCTCTTTTTTGAGGAACTCCAAATTCCGCGGCGTTTAAAATTTTCGCGGGAACCACCAGATAACCACCACCACCAATACCGCGAAAATCATTTTCAATAACCTTTTTAGCGTCTGAAAGGGAAACGAGACCTTTGACATTTTCGGCCACAAACATCTTCGGTTGAGCTATATTGATGGCTTCCCTCATCCACATATAAAGCGTTCCTCTATTTTCCAAAGAAGGGTCATCAAATTTTCTTAATTTAGTTCCAGCATGGCTTTTCGAGGATAAAAACCCTTTTCTTTTTCCGGCCACACTAAAATCCTGGCAAGGAAAACCCCCGGTTACGACATCCACGCCCTTTGGGAATCCTCCTTTTTTTGAGTTTGGATTGTTTTTGATAAAGTCAACGATACTTTCCAGATGAAAAATTTCATTAGCGTTTAAATTATTTTTTCTGGAAAAATAGCTGGCCCAAGCTATTTTCGCGTCCTCGAGAATATCATTAGCGAATACCGTCTGAAACCGCGTTTCCTTTAGGGTTACCCAATTTTCACCGCAATATCGCTCAATCCATTCTGGATGAATCTTTGGGTTAACAGAATGTATTGGTACGTTAAAACCTCCCTCAAAACCCAAATCCATGCCGCCACAACCGGTAAAAAGAGAGATTACCTTTTTGTTTTTAGTTGTTTTCAATATTAATCAATCTCAAAATGTTTTTATTGAACATTACCTGGGTCGGGAGGCTCTGGAAAATCAAAACTGATTTGGTCCAAACTAGGATCGTTTATCCTATTGAATAAATCGGCCTGGTCAAGCATCCACTCTTTTAAATAGCTTCCAGCTGATCTATCATCAAACGAGACTAACGCGTTTCCTAGCCCAACCCTTTCAGTCCCTATGCCTCTTACTTGATTATCTAGTTGTATAACCTGAGCCATACGCCGAAGGTCTGACACGAAATCCAGAACAATGACTTTATCTTTTTCGTCGCTCCAACGCAATCCTCGGCCCAGTTGTTGAACAAAAATTCTTCTACTATGGGTGACTCTTAGGAAAACAAGCATATCCACATCCGGGACATCGACCCCCTCATTAAATAAATCGACCGTAACAACAAAGTCTAATTTCCCCGCCTTAAATTTTGACATTATGGCTTCTCGTTCTCTTGGCTTCAAATCATGATGTATCACCTCAGCTCTCATTTGGTAATGCCTAAGATATTTTGCAAATTCTTCGGCGTGGCCTATAGTTTGGCAAAATATAATTCCTGATTGTCTTTTATCATTTTTAAAGATTTCTAGAATCATTTGAACGCATTTTTCATCTCTTTTTGGCAGGAATAGTTTTTTGTTTAACGATTCAATAGAATAATTATTTACCGAGCGCCGCCTCACAAACTCCCAATTTATATTATCAGCTAAGAGACGATAATCCACTTCGGCTAGAAACCCATTGCTCAGTCCTTCCTCTATACCGATTTGAGCCACGGGTTCCCCTAACAATTCATCAAGATCAAAACCATCGCCTCTCCAAGGGGTCGCGGTCACACCACCAAGCATAGGTGGATTTAAACGTTTAATTGTTCTTAAATAAGAACGTGATCCAATATGATGCGCCTCATCCACAAGTATGAGGTCAAATGGCGGAAAGGTTTCCAATCTATTAACAACACTTTGAATTAACGCGAAGGTGATCCCCTCGAATGAGTTGGGCTTTTCCCCATCACCAAATTGCTGGGTAGGAACCCATTTAGGTAGTTGATGCCAAAAGCTTTGGTGTAATTGATTAACGATGGGTGTCGTATGCGCTAAAACCAAAATATTCTTGATTTCCCTGCTATCTATAAGGGACGCGACCGTCTCGGCCATTACGACAGTTTTCCCAAGGCCTGTCGCCATTACGACTTGGCCTTGACCAACCTGGATCAAAGCGTCAGAAAAGTTATCAACTACTTTCCCCTGATATCTTCTAAGCTGTTTTCTGCTTTTAGGGTAATCCGAAAGTTTATTATCATTTGTAAGATTTTTGGGAATGAATAAATTAATTTTTAATGGGTAATATGTTTGTTCGTAACGTTCAATTTCTTCTCTAAGTTGAGGGCTCGGGTATTGAGATGTTGATATAGCTATTTTATCAGCTTTGTAATATTGAGCGGCGTTAAAAACCTCCTGCACAACTTTTTTTGACAACCGACTTTTTTGATAGTGTTTACATTGGATAACCCATTGTTCACCTTTTAACACGCCTAAAATATCCGCTCCCTTGTCGCCACTGCCACCAATGAGCCTCACATCAGAAAAACCCCGACACATAAGCCAGCGTGCGGTATCTCTTTCAAATTGCTGCCATGTAGAGTTGGCAATTCTTTGTGAAGCAAAAAAGTAACTCAAAATAATTAAACCTAGGCGAGCCTTGATTTCAATATATCTATTGAGCATAAAGCTTTTATCAAACGAACACGCGATCCTTGCTCAACGACGTAATGCCCTTCACCTTCCAACCAAATTACATCTAGGATAAGCCCTCTATACTCTTTAAGTATTTCTTTTCTCTGTAAAAGGGTGTCAGCACCAGCATCTCCTCTATTTAACGTTGAATAATTCAATGTCCAGAACTTCCCATCAAAATATAACTCAATATTTTTTTCAAAAAATTCAAGCAAAGTTTTTCTCTCGCAATATTTTAGAAAATCACCATTTTCTATCACATGATCCAAAAATTTATTCTTTTTAGCGATTTTTTCCATAATTCTCGTTTTTGCATCATCATCAAGTTCTTCATATAAGCTTTTATTTTCTTCCTTATTTGTATTACCAGAAAATCCTTTGCAAATATTGTCCAGTAATTCTGTAGCGCTTGCGGCTATAATCGAACCCTCTAATTTATTTGGATCGTAACGATTTCTAAACTCACAGAACACATCAGTAAAGACCTGGTGCGATTCTGCGAATTGAACAGCTTTGTCGGAGAGGTAAGCTAGTAAAGCGTCAGAGGGTCGCAGTGTTTTCGAGTTAAAAATCTCGTGATTTGGATTATAGTAAAAACACCACTTTCCTTGCACTTGATCCCATTCAAACGCCCATGCTTTATCATTTTCTAATTTGGGATCATCAATTTCCACGTCGTACGTATTTACTTCCCATGATTTTGAAACCACATCACTACGATATACTTTTGATAAAGCCCTAACCAAATGCCTTGTAGGAGGTTTCTCCTCTGTATCATCATCTGGTGGAGAATCATCATCTGGTGGAGAATCATCATCTGGTGGAGAATCATCATCTGGTGGAGAATCATCATCTGGTGGAATTGAATCCTCATCATCGGCAGGAATTATTTCTTGTTCTTGCTCTTCAATAATCTGAAACCATTTTTCATCGGATTGAAACTCAGGATTATTACTATCAAACTCTTTAGCGTATTCCATGGCTTTTTTGTTATCTTTTATTCCCAAGACATTAATATAGCTACCTTGTACTACGCTAGACCGCTGGGGTACCAATCTTTTAAAAGCCCCAACTAACCGGTATAAAGGAGAATAATTTTCCCCAAACCCATATTGGGTTCTCTTTCTAGGTAATAAAGGGCCTTCCGAACGTAATATTTTAATCATTTCACTCCAATGCGGATCACTTTTTTCAAAGTAATTCTTGGTATAATGAACCATACAATGATCCAGATGAATCTCACCAACAATACGCCCGCCAATGCGCAGGTCTTCTATTGGATACTCATCTATTCTACCGTCCTCTGGATGTTCCCAATAAAAGAGATCTTTATTTGCAATCTCAATTTTTCGGCCATTACGTATAAAATCAATCCCAAATTTATTTTTGTGACAGTACCTCTGAACTCCTAACCAACCATGAATTTTTCTTGGACGCAAAGAAACAGTTTCCTCTTTTTTACAAAACTTACATTTATCTATCTCTGTGTTGAGCCAAGCCCAACAAAAATCACAATATTTTAGATTTTCGAGAGGAACATTTATTGGTTGATAAGCGCTTACTTGTAAGCCTTTAAACGTAACCATTCTTTCTTCGGAACCATCTTCTGGGTTTCCCCACACACAATGTTTTTTTACTTTAATTGCGTGATCCATCATGTTTAATTTAAAAGCTATTGGTTGCCCATCATCTCTTAACATCGTGGAATAAATTTCAGCGAGACGATTTTTTAAAATGCTCCTATTGTTTCTCTTAGAAAACCAATCTAATTGTGCTTGTTTTATTTCTGTTATCTCAATTCTTGTACCTGATCTTCCTAGTATTTCCTTAGGACGCCTTTGATGGTTTGTTGCGTAATTGTTTGCGCTTATCACGTTTTTAATGTTTATTTCAGCCCCATTCCAGAACTTATCGTCCTTGGTCGTTGTCCATATTGTGGCAACATGACCCAACTTCGACATAGCAACATTAAAGCCCATGCCGAACAAACCAAGATTAGTATGTGGATTATTACTGCTCCATCCAAGTTTTATGGCTTTTTGAAGGATTTCGGGTGACATGCCAGGACCGTTATCCTCAATGGTGATTCGTGCGGCCGGGTTATTTTCAGTGGGTAAATCTATAAAAATAGCTGGGTGTATAATGGGAGCGCCATTTCGTTTGGCTTTAAGGAAACCATCTACCGAGTTATCAATAAACTCTGCCAAGCAGTGGACTTGACTTAATGGAAGTTCTCCCACCATTGCCAAAGTTTGAGGGGCTGGGGTTAAATCAAATGTACCGACTACCTCAATATTTTCTTCTGACGGGGACATTGTCAACTCCTTTTTAACCAATAAAGTTTGGAAACCTCACCATTTAATTTAGTCACTGTTCCTTAAAAAATACTAGTGTTTAAAATGATTTACACAAAGCTTTAATCCGCTTATCTTTCATTATTGATTTCATGGTAGGCCATCAATTTCTTAAGATACCTGTATTCCTCCCGAAAAACCAGGAAATCCAGTGACTAGATTAAAGAGTAAGATTGCCATGCCTAAGTATAGTTATTTTAAAAATAAAGTTTTAAAACCCTTTAAAAGCTCTTTTTGTATTTTATTTAAGCTATTTTTAAATGCGATTACTTGATTTTTCGCATTATGAATCTTATATATAGTATAGAAAAGAGGTGATTCGATGAAGAATAAAAAATCCTCCAAACCTGCCCCAAAACCGACACCCCAACAATTACCCACACTTGACGAACTGGACAAAGTATTGAGGGGCGTGGACTTATGGGAAGTGGACAAACCACCAGAAGTAGTAGCAAAAGGCAGGAGGGAACGTCGCCCTTGGTTATATTACAAGGCATGGCGAGATAAACATTCAAGAAACCTTGAATAAATATTTTTTTGTATTATAATGATCAGAGTAACGCCGATTTGAATCAGCTTGCGGGCGTTTAATAAATTCAGCTAAAACGAGAACAAGTTCCCGTCTTAGCAAAAGCTGAGTCGGGTTTTTTTATGCCCAATTTAAACAATAACCTTCGGTTCGTATTACAACTGCTTGTATATCAATAAAAAGGAGAACATCATCGAAAGGCGTATTGAAGCAATTACTGATTTTTCAAAACCCATTTTTATTGTTCAAAGACTAGAAAATGAAGGCGATCATGACTTGGGACATGCAATGTTTAGTTTTGCGATAAACAACCTTGAGGAAAAATTAATTGGTTCTTGCATCGGAGGATGTAGGGGTGTTGAAATTGGCAAGTTACATACAGTATTAAAGACAGGTATAGACGTTAATCCACCTGATTCTGTTATCTTTATAGATGGATTTACAAAGGCTGTAGAGTATGGGAAAAACCCTTCGGGTCAACAAGTTACAATGATATTCGATGTAAAAAAACTATTACCTACCTTTAAAGAAGTTGATTTTACAATGGAGGAAGCTCAATTAAATAAATTAAAACAGACATATCCTAATGAATTAATAAGTAAAGATGAAAAAAATATTTGGCTGACCAGGTTGCCGAAAGATGATCGTAGAATAGCTACAAGCTATGAAAGAGAATATGCTAGATGGATACCTAATAAGCAGATGGATGCGTTGAAAGCTATTTTTGTTTGTGGAATAGATGTCGATGCGACAAAGTATTTCGTGCTGGAAACAATTAAAGACTTATAACCAATTAAAATAAAATATTTTTTGATTTAAAAAAGTTCCACCGCCGATTTAACCAACAACTTGCGGGGCGGATTACAAATACTGCTAAAGCGTTGCAACCCCCCAACTCCCCAGGTTGTTACGTTATGAATCTGGGAGTTGGAGAAAATCTCATGTTGTCTGATAAGAATCCACCCTTTGAAATCATATCTTTACCGGTTAAAGCTCAATTACCCCTTATTTGCCATATTCCACATAGTTCAACAATAGTTCCAAATCATGTCAGGAACACTTTTTTAATTTCTAATAGTGACCTTGATAAGGAAATACTGGCCATGACCGACCATTTCACGGATGAACTTTTTGATGAGGTAAAGGAGTTGGGAGGAATAATGTTCGTAAATCGAATTAGCAGACTGGTTTTTGATCCCGAACGTTTTTTAAACGACTCTGACGAACCAATGTCTGCCTATGGAATGGGTGCGGTCTACCTTAAAACTAAAGATGAATTATTTTTGAGGGATGTAAATGAATATACAAAAGAACGGGAAAAAATAATTGAGGAATTCTTTAATCCATATTTGCTTAAAATAGAAACCGAAATTGAAGGCCTTCTTAGGAAATTTGGGAAATGTTTTATTGTTGACGGACACTCTTTCCCATTAATTCCGTCGCCTTACGAGAATTCTAAATTGATAAGGCCAGATATTTGTCTTGGTTATGATTCATATCATGGTCCCAAAGAGATACTTGATGGTTTGACAGATATTATAAAAGGGCAGGGTGTTAGCGTCTCTCACAATACCCCCTTTTCAGGATCATATGTTCCTGGGAAATTTTACAGAAAAAATCTCAAGGTAAAATCCCTGATGATTGAAATCAATCGTGGGACCTATATGGATGAAAGAATGGGTACCAAAGGACTAAGATTTGAAAAAATGAAAAGAGTAACTTCAAAAATACTTAATGAAATTACTCAATACCTTTGAGAAATACTTTGCGAATATAAAACGTTACCGCCGATTTAACCAACAACTTGCAGGGCGGATTACAAGTACTGCTAAAGCGTGACAGGCATCACTCCCGAACCTGCCTCGTAACTATCATTCGGGAGAAATAAAGGAGCTTTAAAATGAAAAACCTTCAAAGAAGAACCCAACAGGAACCAAACGTATTAATCTGTCACCCGGAATGTCCAGTTTATACTCCTGACCTTATAAGACAGTGGGGAAATGACTTGGATTTGTATCCTGATTATTATAAAAAATTGGTAAACGGATTTTTAAGTTTGATACCAAGCTATTGTGAAGATGAGGAGGGTAATTTACCGGGAACCCCGGAGTTCTGGCAAAGAAACCTTTTGTCTTACTCGTTTTACTTTGGGCTGGGACTTACTATCTTCAATAGAGAACTTGCGCAAAAACTCATTTATGGTTTAACCGAGGGACCTAGCAAGGTTGTTTTATTCTTTCTTAATGAGACAAAAGACTATGGCTCTTTAAATAAGGTTGAGCAATGGAATTTCGTGGTGAACGTTCTGACCTACTTGACCGACAAGGCATCTCCTGAAACAACAGGTCCTGATGCTGATGCGGGATTGTTAAGATCAAGAGCCCCTATAGCAGGGTTTACACCTGCAATTAGGCTGGGACTCAATGATCCCGAGTTCGCAGAAGTTTTGTTCGAGGGAGCTGTTGATGAGAAAGAAAGATGTGATGATGACGAATTAATCGACAGGATCGATTGGATCAAATGGTTTGTCATCAACTCGTATGTGAAACAGTTTGCAAGTTCAAACAATTAACGAGAAACTCCTCCCATCCTTAATGCTCCAAGAAAGGGAGGAGTTTTTTTATCGAGACAGGTTGGCAACTGATCAAGAGTCATTTGCTCTGCCAGTTTCTTTTGAATTTTTTGAGTGAGCCAGAGCCTCTTTAACAGCCTTATCTGCTTAAGCCATATACTGGCTATTAATCTCTTCACCCACATATCTCCACCTTGCTTTTCTTCTGCTAACTGTTATAAGATTGCAGCATCTTTTCAAACTCAAGAGAAACACTTTGTTCATGATAGTGCGAAAATGATAAATGGCCTTTTTTAATAAAGTGATATTGATGGGTAACCTAACGCGTGACCCCGAACTTAGATTTACCTCGGGAGGAACGGCGGTGGCCAGTTTTGGTCTTGCGGTGAATAGAAAGTTTAAGCAGGGGGAAGAGTGGAAGGATGACGTTTGTTTTGTAGATATAGTTGTATGGGCAAAACAAGGTGAAAATTGCGAACAATACTTAAATAAAGGGAGTCTTGTGCTTGTCGAAGGACGTTTAAACTATAGAACTTGGGAAGCAAAAGAAGGTCAAAAACGTAGTAAACTGGAAGTAGTAGCAAACAACGTACAATTTTTAACCAAGTCCGACTCTGGAAAGGACGAAGATTTTCGCGACTCTGAAAGAGGAAATGTTGATTTTGGTGAGAGGGATATTGATTTGTATAAAGAATTAGGCGGGGACGGGAGCGGGGACGTCTACTTAGGTGATGGTATTTCTATCAGACCTGACAGATCCCATTATGATGATAGATGAGGGATCGGTTGAACCCCACTTATTCATAAAGAAAAATTTGGCTTTGATCATGTGATTAAAAACGTATTAACGAATAATTTTTATTGTCAAGACATATGGCGGTAGGAGGAAATCCTTACCGCTTTTTTTATGTGCTCTGTAGAAAAGGTAATTGCCAGGCACTCGAGGAATTTACAGCAACAAACCCTGTAAACTTATTGGTACAAAATTTTCAGCTTGGGGTATAGATGGGGTATTGCTAAAAAGCTTATGTTATAATTCAATAGTTTATAAATGAAATACTGACTCTTAATCAATTTCCGCCTTGTAATTCTTTAAAGGTAGAGATTATGCAAAATTTATTTCTGGTTCCAGCTTCTGAGAGCAACTTGAGGGCGACCATTAAGAAGGCTATTCCTTTTTCACGTGTTCAAGGCATAATACCGGCACGCACACTTGATCAGTTGGAGCAAATTTTTGACTATGGTGATGGTTTCTATTGCTGGGCCATGACACAGAGCAGGAGCAATATTTACAACAAAATGCATAATGGTGATATTGTCATTTTAAAGCCAAACGGCCAAAACCATAATGAAGGCTATTTCAAATACAAGGGAAGTGTGATTTTTAAAGCAATTTGCCCCGAACTGGGGAATGCCCTTTGGCCGAGTGGTACAGGTTGGGAACTGATTTATTTTTTTAAAAAAATCAAAGAAGTGACAATTAAACACTCTGTTCTCGCCGAAAGACTTCATTATGAGCAATGTGTATCACCAATACTTCAGGGAACCATGCGGGTTGCTTCGGAACGAATTCATCGATTTATCCCAGCCGGTAATATAGACCGTTTTTTAGATTCTATTGATGAAAAAAATAATCGAAGTCTTGACTTGATCGAGAGGAAAATCCAACGGCCGAGAACCCCAAATAACAAGGAAAAAAAAATAGTACGATCACAAGCAATCAAGGGATCTTTTTATGTATATTTTTTTCTGCTTTTTTTATTGCTTCTCGGCTTGTTTTGGTTGACTGACTGGTTCCACATCATTCTTTAATTCTCGTTAAAGCCAAACATCAAAAATATATTTTGAAAGTTTGAGCCCTATCAATATATAAAAAAAAGTTAAACAAAAATTTTTTATAAATACCAGAGGGCCATTAGATGTGAATGGCAGCTCGTTTTCATCTTCATCCAATTCAGTCCTATTGTCATCGACTTGGATTCCATCTTTGAAAAATCCTTCACCTTCTATCTGTCCGTTTTCATACCAACAGGTACTAAGACCATTTAGTTTTCCATCTTTGTAATGGTTTTCCAACTCTTTCTGTCCGTTTTCATGCCATAAAATACAAAGACCATTTAGTTTTCCATCTTTGTAATGGTTTTCCAACTCTTTCTGTCCGTTTTCATACCACCAGGTACTAAGACCATTTAGTTTTCCATCTTTGTAATGGTCTTCATTTTGTTTTTGTCCGTTTTCATACCACCAGGTACTAAGACCATTTAGTTTTCCGTCTTTGTAATATTCTTCAATATACCCTTGCTGATCATTTACCCGATCGTAATAATTGGTGTAAAAACCAGTATATGGTTTCCCATCTAAATCAAGGAACTTTCTATCCTCTTTGAAATCGTTTAACGAAACTATTTTGTCTTCTGTA
>Ga0315338_1002308_pt1 | contig 19380 bp, 16 predicted proteins | sample ASW8metaG_FD_204518 | JGI IMG/M metagenome (GOLD analysis project Ga0315338, IMG submission 204518) | Ammonia-oxidizing marine archaeal communities from Monterey Bay, California, United States - ASW #8 | ecosystem: Environmental > Aquatic > Marine > Coastal | place: USA: California | collected... | reverse complement strand
TCGCCACCGCCTCCGATCATGATCGGAATCCGCGAAACCGGCGGAGGCGAATTGACGGCGTCGACGACCTTGTAGTGCTGACCGTCGAGGCTGACGGTTTCTCCTCGCAACATGGGCGAAATGATCTGCAGCGCCTCGTCGAGCTTCTCGAAGCGTTCGCCAAAGGTCCCGAATTCGAAGCCGAGCGCGGTGTGCTCCAGCTCGAACCAACCACAGCCGATGCCGAGCGTCGCGCGGCCCTGCGAAACATGGTCGAGGGTCGTCAGCGTCTTCGCGAGCAGAGCGGGATTCCGATAGGTGTTACCGGTAACCAGCGCGGACAACCGAACGCTCTTCGTATGCTGTGCGAGGGCGGAGAGCATCGTGTAGCACTCGAACATCGGCTCATGCGGCGCGCCTATGCCCGGCAGCTGATAGAAATGATCCATCAGCATCACTCGATCGTAGCCGGACGCTTCCGCCGCCTTCGCCTGGGCGACGACCTTCGCGAAGATCTCGTCGGGCGCGGTATCGGGGTACGTGAAGTTCGGAATCTGGTAGCCAAGGCGTGTCATCGTCCGGTCCTCCGGTGGTGGTGGTGCTGTTGATGGTGGTGCAATTGACGGTCGCGATCGTCGCTCTCGATACGCTCGTGTCAGCGGCTCGAGGGCAGAGCCGGCCCTTCGATCGGCCCTTCGGGCTCGGGTGTCGGGTCGATGCCGCCTTCCACGCGCTCGAAGGCCGTACTTAGCTTCTCGTACGCCTTGAGCAGTTCGACCGGACACTTGCGTCTCGGTCGTTCACAGAGTCGTTTGTATTTCGCCAGCTCGTCGAGCTCCGCGCGCGCCTGCTTCGAGCGATCGATCGCGAGATAGGAAATGCCGAGCGCGCCATACGCCTGCCAGAACTCGGCATCGTCGCGCTTCGCTCGCCGGAAGTAGCGGATCGAGCCCTTGTAGTTGTGCATGCATTGCAGACAGATCCCGCGCAGGTAGTTCGCCTGGGAGTTTCGGGGAACCGTCTTCAGGACCTTCTCGAACTTGTCCTCGGCCTCCTTGCATTCGCCGTCGGCCAGGAGGGCGACACCGTCCTCGAAGGTGCGCATCAGCGTGTCACCGTCGTTCTCCTGGGAAGGCACCATCGGCCCACCACCGCCGCCACCGTCCACGGCGCCGCCCTGCGCCGAGGCGACCGACGCGAAACACAGACAGAGCAGACAAAGGACGAGGGCCGACATACCGATCGATTCGGGTCGACGCGCGCGGTGGACAGGTGATCGAACGCTCAAGCGAGCACCTCCGCTTCGCGCAGGCGCTGGACCGTCTCGGCGTCGAGACCGAGATCCTGCTCGAGGATTTCGTTCGTGTGCTCGCCCAGGTAGGGAGCGCGCTCGAACGATACGTGGCTGTCGGACATGCGCGTGGGAAAGCCGAGCAAGGGAACTTCGCCCCGCTCGGGGTGTTCGACCTTCTGGATGAAGCCGCGCTCGGTCAGATGCGGGTCGCGATACAGGTCCTGCGTGTCGAGAACCGCGGCGCAGGGGACCCCGGCCTCACCGAGGATGCGCATCGCATCGTGCTTCTCGACCGTGCGCGTCCACGCGGCGATCTCCTCGAAGAGCGCTGGACCGTTCGCCTCCCGATGCTCGCCCGTGTCGAAGCGCGGGTCCGCAATCAGATCCGCGCGCTCGATCGCGAGACACAGCGAATCCCAATGACGCGCGGTGACGGTGATCAAATAGATGTAGTCGTTCGCGCCGCCACCCAGGCAGGGATACAGCTCGGTCGGGTGTGCGCCCATTCGATTCCCGATGCGCGGGACGGCCTGCTCGCCCCAATTCCCGAGCAGCGCGATCCGCGTCCGCATGTAGTAGGTCATCGCCTCCTGCATCGAGATCTCGATCGACTGCCCGACGCCCGTTCGAAGCCGCTGGATGTAGGCGGCCAGGATCGCCATGCCGGCCTGCATGCCCGTTCCCGAATCCCCCATCGTGGGTCCCGGCAGCAAGGGCCGCGCCCCCATCTCCCCCGTCGATGACATCGCGCCGGATGCCGCCTGCGCCACCATGTCGTAGGCCTTGAAGTCCGAATAGGGACCGCTCGTCCCGAAGCCCTTGATCTGCGCGTAGATCACGCCGGGATGGGCCGCCTTCAAGACCTCGTACGTGAGATCGAAGCGCTCCATGACGCCCGGCCCGAAGTTTTCGACGACGATGTCGTACTCGGGCAGCAGCCGCAGGAAGAGGTCGCGCCCTTCCGGCTGGTTCAGGTCGATGCCGAGGCTCCGCTTGTTCGCGTTCCAGTTGCAGAAGTAGGGCGAGTAGTCGCCCCCGACGGCCAGCGAACGACCCGGGTCTCCGCCGCTGATCGACTCGACCTTGACGACGTCCGCGCCCAGCCAGGCCAACGCCTGGGTACAAGAGGGCCCCGCTTCGTACTGGCTCAGATCGAGCACGCGAATTCCGTCGAGTGCGCCCATGTCGCCCTTCCTTTCCCGGCACTTCACCTGGGGTGAGCTGCTTGGCCGATCCGTTCTCAGAGAGCGGAGAGGATCGAATCGGCGTCGCTCACTTCGAATTTCATCGGCGCCTCGACCGCGAGGGTCTTGACTACGCCGTCCTCGACGATCGCTGCGAATCGCTGACAGCGAAGGCCGAAGCCGATGCCCGATCCGTCGAAGTCGAGGCCGAGCGCCTTCGAGAGCGCGCCGTTTCCGTCCGCGATCATCCGGACCTTGTCGCCGGTGCCGCGGTCATCGCCCCAGGCACCCATCACGAAGGCATCGTTCACCGACATGCAGATGATGTCGTCGACGCCCTTCGCCTTGATCTCGTCGGCCTTCTCGATGAAGCCGGGCAGGTGTTGATTGGAACAGGTCGGTGTGAATGCGCCGGGTACGGCAAACAGCACGACCTTCTTGCCGCCGAAGAGTTCGTCGGTCGAGATGTCGCTCATGTCGGTTGCCTTCACGGTCACGCTCGGAATCTTGTCGCCTTCGGAAATGGCCATTGGTCTCTCCTTCTTGTGTTTTCTCTGGTCAGTTCGATCGTGGTCTGTTGGTCATCTTGAATCCGTCCTGATTGGACGTCGTGAATCGAAGCTTCGTTCAAACGCTCAAGCGAGATCCGCCGCCAGCGATGCCCGGGCCTCGCCCTCGATCGCGGTCTTGCCCGCGTAATTCGGATGATCGACGCGCAGTTCGACGGGGACGCTCGGGTCCCTGAACTTCGCGGCCAACTCGGCCCCGAGCGGGAAACGGACGTACTGGACGGCCGACACGCGGTCCTCTTCGAACTGTTTGTCGTCGAAGGCAGCGCCGACCGACTCGCCCCCGATGTCGAGATGGACGTGTTCGTCGATACCGATCAAGCGATCGAGCTGCGGGCGGATGCTCTGCTGATTCGGGATCTCGATCATCAAGGTCGCCGAGAGTTCGTCGTCTCGCGGTATGAGTTCGTTGTACACGGCCACCTCGGCTGCGATCCCTTCCTCGGAGACCGTGCGCTCGACGCGCGTCATCTCCTGGATCTGAAAGATCACCGTGTCTCGATTCTCGAAGAGGAAGCAGAGGATCTCGCCCACGTGGATGCGACGCGCGCGTTTGCTCTCGATCATCCGCGCGAGGTACTCGGGGCGAATCTTCTCGTAGGACGTAAGGTCCAGGATGTCACTCGCTTCGACCGGCTTCATTTCCGTCTCTCCTCTTCGCCCTCTTCCGCGCGAATGCACAGTCCCCGGCGGCGAATCAACCGGCCAGCCCGTATGCATCTCGCAAGAGCACGATCGGATGCACCGCTTCGCGACCCGTCTCTTCCTCGATACGCAGCGCCGAGAGCGGGCAGTCGGTTGCGACGTGATCTGCCTCGGCCGCCTCGATCGACTTCGTCAGGTTCGAACAGATCCGAAGGCTCTGATCGTAGTAGCGCGCCTTCATGCCCCAGGTTCCGTCGACACCCGAGCACGCGTCGACCATCACGACCTCGTCCGCGACCAGGCCGAGGATCTGCTTCGAGCGGAAGCCGATGTTCTGGGCCTTCAGATGGCAGGGCAGGTGATAGGCCACGCGCCCCATGGGCTTCGAAAAATCTCGGTCGAGTTCCTTGGCCGCGGCGACCTTGAAGACGTACTCACCGAGGTCGAGGGTGTTCTCGGCGACGAGACGCGCGTCGTCGGAATCGACCAGCTCCGGGAACTCCTTCTTCAACTGGTAGGAGCACGTGGGACCCGGCACGACGACCTGAAGCCCGTCGCGTACGCGAGGCGCCAGGCCAGCCACGACTTTCTCGGCGTTGCGGCGCGCGCTGTCGAGATCGCCTCCATGAAGGAAGGGGGCGCCGCAACAGGCGTCATAGCCCGCTTCGACGGCGATTCCGTTGTGCTCGAGGACCTGCACGGCTGCGTTCGCCGTGCGCGCTTCGCTGTATTCGACGAAGCACGTACTGAACAGGATCACGCGCCCCTTTTCGCCGGAGATGCCGCTCCGCCCGGCCAGGACTTTCGAGAAGGGCTTCTTCTCGTAGGTCGGCATGGTCCAGCGACGATCGATCCCCGTCGTCTTTTCCATCAGCAGGCGCACCGCGCGATTCTTGAAGGCCGCGTTCGTGAGGGCTGCCGATCGACAGGAGACCTTGCCCATCAGGTCCTGTTGCGACCCGAGGCGTTCGGCGAGCGGGATGCCCTCTTCCTTGGCCTGCACGAGCTTCGCCCGCGTCATCAGCTTCGGAAAATCGACCTCCCACTCATGCGGCGGATGGTAGGGACAGTGGTTGTAACAGAGCTTGCACTGGTAACAGAGGTCGACGACCTCTCTCGTCTCCTGCGTCGTGAGTTTCGACGCGTCCTGTTCGTGTCGATCGATCGACTCGAAGAGACTCGGGAACGACGGACAGAGCGGCAGACAGCGACGACAGTCGTGGCATTTCTCGAACACACGGGTGAGCTCCGCATCGAGATGCGTCCGATCGAGGAACTCGTCGTCCTTGAGGCTGGCGTTCTTCAACTCGTCATCCGTTTCGTGCCGAGCGTCGTGCGCCCGAGTCCGCAGATGGACTCGGGCGCATGACGTTCAGTGATCGAAGTCGCCTTCGACTAGAGCGTCTCCAGCGTATCGAGCGCCTTCTGGAAGCGCCCCGCGTGAGACTTCTCGGCCTTGGCGAGGGTCTCGAACCATTCGGCGATGTCCGCATGACCTTCGTCCCGAGCGGTCTTGGCCATGCCGGGATACATCTCCGTGTACTCGTAGGTCTCTCCGGCCACTGCGGCGCCCAGGTTCTGATCCGTGTTGCCGATCGGCTTGTCGGTCGCCGGATCCCCTACGCGCTTCAGGTAGTCGAGATGGCCATGCGCATGACCCGTCTCGGCTTCCGCTGTGTCGCGAAAGAGGCCGCCGACGTCCGGATAACCCTCGATGTCCGCCTGCTTCGCGAAATAGAGGTACCGGCGATTCGCCTGCGATTCTCCCGCGAACGCGTCCTTCAGGTTCTGATGTGTCTGGCTTCCCTTCAAATCGGCCATGTCTCGACCTCCTCTCTTTTATCTGATTGTTCGATCACGCTTCGTCAGCTTCGGATTCGTCCGCACACGTCGTGCAGAGTCCGAAGAAGGAAATTCTCACGCGGCTCGCCCGGAGGCCCCGCTCTCGCTCGAGCCGGCGCGTCCATCCGCGAGAAACCGGAATCTCGACGTCGACGATCCGTCCGCATTCTTCGCAGTTGAAATGATGATGGGGCTCGACGTTTCCGTCGTAGCGCGTGGCCCCGACCGCGCTCGGCACCTCGTCGACCTCGCGCGACTCGACCAGGATCTCGAGATTCCGATACACGGTCCCCAGCGAGAGGGCCGACATCTCGGGGCGCAATGCTTCGTGGATCTCCGCCGCGGTCGGATGCGAATCTGTCTGCTGGATCCAGTTCAGGATTCGATCGCGCTGCCGGGATCGATGCCGACGCGGAGCGCCCGCGGCGTTCTTCGGGCAAGCGTCTGCGACGTTCAGGGGGGTCGAACTCACGCCTGGATCTTAGAGCGCGGGACCGCTTCTGGGCAAGAAGGAAACGAGAATTCTTCCGATTATTGATCATCCCGGGGAAGCTAGACTCGAAGCCATGAGCATCGCTCGACTCGCACCGGAAGACGTCGGCCGTCTGCGCGCCATCCGTCGACGCGCGCTCCTCGACTCACCGGACGTCTTCGCCACGACCCTCGAACAGAACGACGCAGAGACCGATGACCTCTGGCGCGAACGTCTGGCTTCGCCGCGATCGGCGACCTTCGTCGCTCTGCAAACGGATCACGACGTCGGCCTCGTGATGGGCGCGCCCTTCATTCGACCGGGCGACGAACAAGGTGACGCGTGCGGACTCTTCGGCATGTGGGTCGCACCCGAAGCCCGCCGTCTCGGGCTGGCCGCCCTGCTGGTGTCTGGCCTGATCGATTGGGCTCGGTCCGCAGGTTATCCGCGCATGCTCCTCGACGTCGGTGTGGACAACACGCGCGCGCGAGGCCTCTACGAACGATGCGGCTTTGGGATGACGGGACATCGGACCACGCTGCCACCCCCGCGGACGAATATCCTGGAAGACGAGTTCCTGCTGGTTCTCTGAACCGTGTGCCCTAGCTGTCCCAGCCCGCGGACATCTCTTCGAACTCTTCGCGATAGGGATCATCGATCTGCGCTGGATCCATGTGCTCGATCGCGTACTGCATGTAGACCTTCCGACGAATGAAGATCTCGTGCAGGTCCCGATCGAGCTGGCCCTCCTCGACCATCTTTTCGAGGATGTAGAGCGTCTCGCTCAGGCTCTTGCCGGGCTTGTAGGGTCGCGTCTTGGCCGTGAGCGCCTCGAAGACATCGGCGAGTCCGAGGAGCCTGCCCTGGATACTGAGTTCGTCGTGCGCGAGGCCCTTCGGATAACCCGTGCCATCGACGTGCTCATGATGCGCGCCCGCGATCGCCGGTACGTTCTTCATGTTCGGCGGGAAGGGCAGCTGATCGAGTAGCCGGATCGTCGTCACGACGTGGTTGTTGATGATCTCACGCTCGTGATCGTTCAGCGTCCCGCGACTGATCTTCAGGTTCATGGCGTCGGTGTCCGTGAGCAGAGGCCGGTCCCCACCCGCCTGATCCACCCAGACGTAGCGCGAGAAGATCTCGTCGATCCGCTGCTTGTGGCGCTCGTCCATGAACTCGCCGCCGATGTTGCAGCTCTCGATGAAGCGCATGTCCGAGACGAGTCGTGAATGGGATTCGCTCCAGCTCTCGTTCGTGGTCGAATCCAGACCATGCTCCGCCATCGTGCGGCGCAGCGCTTCGAGTTCCAGGTCTCTTCTAATGATCTCCGTTCGCAGGCGAACGAGTTCGACGCAGTCGATGATCGTCTCGAGCTTCGTCGCCTTGTCCATGACGTGAACGGGGGTCGCGACCTTTCCGCAGTCGTGCAGCAGAGCCGCGATCTTCAGCTCGTAGCGTTCGCTCTCCGAGAGCGTGAAGTCCTTGAGCGGACCCTCGTCGTCCTCGCAGACGGCGTCGGCCACGAGCTCGGTCAGCACCGGGACGCGTCGACAATGATCGCCCGTATAGGGACTCTTTTCGTCGATCGCATCGACTGTCAGCCGGATCACCCCCTCGAAGAGGCCTCGCAGATCTTCGATCAGTTCGATCTTCTTCAGCGCCGCACCCGCCTGGGCTGCCAGGATCAGCAACGAGCGTCGCGCCGCTCCCATGAAGATCTCCTGATCCGGGGCGTCGAAGAAGATCAGCTGAAAGACGCCCTCAGGATCTCCTGCCCCCGAAATCAGCGGTACCAGATAGACCGCCTCGACCCGTTTCCCGGCGCCGTCGTCCAGAGCCTGCCAGGTCGGCGTAGTCTGCTCCTCGGGCCGAATGACGAAGAGAGTCTCGGCGGAGTCGAATGCGCGCTGCGCGAGTTCCGAGGCGGTGTCGCCGGCCTCGGTGTCCGTTGGCGTCGGCGCCTCGCGGTCACCGACCTTGATCAGTCGGGTCGCGCTCCGGTCGGTCGAATGATCCGGAACGAAGAGCGACCCCCGGTTGGCTCCCGAGATCCGAAACGCCGCAGGAATCACGATCTCCGCGGTCGTCAGGCGATCCGGAGCGTCGAGAAGATCGTCCGCGACCGAGCGAAGCGTCTCCAGCGTGCCGAAGTCCTCACCGAGCTTCTGCGCCATCGCGTCGACCGAGGACCCCAGGAGCTCGAACTCGTCTCCCGATGAGATACCGGAGCGGACGTTGAAATTGCCCCGTTCGATCTCGTGCGTCGCGCGCAGGATCTCCTTGAGCGGACCGACCCGAATCCGGATCTGATGCAGCGCGATCACGACGCTGCCCAGCATCGCGAGGACGAGGGCCGCCGCGAAATTCGTGCGGAAGTTCTGGAGCGGTCGATGGATCGATCGCTTGCTCCTCGAGATGCCGATCCTGACCTCGGGCGACAGGAAGGTGTTCTTGAGAAAGAGCGGCCAGACGATCGCCAGCTCCTCGTCGTCGGCGGCGCCGACCTCGAAGGGAACGCGGTCCTCGACCGGCCCGGCCTGCGCGACCCACATGCGCGTATCGTCATCGGCCGATGCCCCGAACAGATAGGCTCCGGTGTGATCGGTCACCCAGTAGCGTTCGTCGTCCGAGGTCCGCTCCGGGGTGTAGAGGAAGTCCGTCGAGAAGAGTCCGACGAAGACATCTTCGCCGCGGGCGCGAAGAAGACGTAGGCCACTACGCTCGGTGCCTCCGCTCAAGAGAAGGGGATAGCCCCTTCGAACGTGCTTTTCCTGCGCAAGGCTGAGACGGAGTTCCCATAGCGCGACCCGATCTATGCGCGAGAAGGCCTTCGACGATCCTTCCTGGGCCGTGTCGGCGCGAAGGGCCGCGAGTTCGAGGTCGGCTGCTCCGATACTAATGCGCTCGACGATCGACATCGCCGCCGCCTTCGCCTCGCGTCGAAGCGCGGCCAGCGCGTCTTCCTCCAGCTGGTCGCGCGTGCTCGTGTACGCCAGCGCCGCCAGCATCAGGGTCGGAACCACTGAAGAAGCGACGAAGACCGCGAGTATGCGGAACCCGAAGCGACTCTCGAATGCGCCTTCCGTGATTCGCATCGATCAGAACTTCTCGGCGAGGCCGTAGAAGGCGCCGTCGGCCCCGCGGATGATGTCGTCGCGACTGTCCTTGTGGTTCACGCTCGCATGGGTTTCGCCATCGGGGCCGACGCTATAGAGGTCGTAGTCACTATTGATTGGAACGAGGAAGCGGTCCTTCCGAGCGAGCGCGATCGCGGGTTTACCGCCGCCACCGCCGCCCGGCGCCGAGACGGCCGGAAGCGCCGAATCGTTCGAAGCCATGCCCGGCGGCAGCTCGCCCTCGAGCAGCAGGTATTGATACGGCCGACCCCAGGGATCCAGTCGCGTGATCCCGACCTCGGCCAGGGTCGCGGGCAGCTTCGCTCCGTCGTCTCCCATCGGATCGATCTCGGCCGCAATTCCGCGCAGCTCCACGATCGCGCGCGTCAGTTTGGCGCGCTCGAGCACGTGCAGATAGTGGCCACCCGCCGTCGCCGAGAGGATGCCGATGATCGACAGCACGATGGCGATTTCGAGAAGCGTGAAGGCCCGGTCGCGATGCGCGAGCGCTGCAGCGACGGATCTATTTCTCCGCATCACCCTCGCTCACGGACAAGGCCGGGGACAGAACGCCGGTCTTTACGACGCTGATCAACTCGTCGAGCAGGATCGGATCGATTTCACGAGAAGAGAGTTCGTCGACGATCTCGTCGAAGCGATCCGAGGCCCGACGGCGCGCGTCGGCTCGGCTGACGAGTGCTCGCAGCATCCGATTCAGGATCGCGGCTTCCTCGCGCAAGTAGTCGGCCTTGCGGATCACGATCGGTGACGGTGGTTTTCCCTGCTCGATCTTCTCGAAGCATTGCGTAAAACGCACCAGCGGCGAGCGCATGCGCTGGAAGAGGATCGTCGAACTCACGATGCACGAGATCAAGGACAGGACGACGATCGGCCACAGCGCCGAATGCAGGAAGAGGAAATGTTCCGCCAGGCCGGGTGCGATCGCGAAGTCGACGGGCTCACGCCCGAGATGGGCCGAGAGCGGAACGAAGATGGACACCGCGATCACGAATGCGAAGGCGGCTGTGATCGTCACCGAAGTGAGCAGCAGGTGGGAGCGGTAGGTGGCGAGCGTCCGCTCCGCCGAAGGCTTGTCTTCGTCAGGCATCGTCTTGTTCCCTCGTCTCGTTTCGAATCCAGATCTCCTGGCGGTTCGCGAAGCGAAGCATCTGCTTCGGAGTCGACCGGTGATGGATTTCGAGTGCGCCGATCGACCCGTCGTATTCGCGGTACTGGATCGTGTAGACGTTCCAGCTCTGGACGCTGGGCTGCTCTTCGACACCGATCAGGATGTGAAGACGCGAACCGGACCACTTCCCGGTTCCGAACACGACTGCGTCGTCGCGAATCTCGAACGTGCGATCGCGGTAGCGCGGAGCCTCCGACACCCAGTCTCCGAGGATCTGTGGAGGCGGGGGCGACGGCGGCGCTTCGCAACCGCCCATCAGCCAGAGCGTGATGAGGAGGAACGTCGCGCGGCGGCCTCGGAGGCGCGTCGCTTTCGGAATCGTGGACATGCGCTTCTTATCGGCAATTCCGATAAGGGCGCGAGCCGAAAGAACAGTCCGTTCAGGGGTTTAAGCAACCGGATGCCCCGGAATGACAATGCTGACACCATCGGCCGTAGGGAATCGACAACATTTCTGAGACCGAAGGTGATTTCTCGATGGGAATTCCGCGGCCCGCGCCAGCAAACGACCGGAAGCCGTCCAGGGCGCGCCCCTTCGCCCGGCTCCAGATGGGGCCTCCCCTACGTGGCGGATTCGAGCGGCTTGTCCTCGATGAAGGCATCGAGCGCGACGCGCGCTTCGTCGTCGCGAAGCTGACGCGGCGGGCTCTTCATGAGATAGGCACTCGGAATTTCGAGCGGTCCCGCCAACCCGCGATCGAGCCCGAGCTTCGCGCATCGGATCGCGTCGATGACGACCCCCGCGCTGTTGGGCGAGTCCTGAACCGAGAGCCGCATCTCGAGTTCGAGGGGCACGCCACCGAACCCGCGCCCTTCGACGCGGATGAAGGCGATCTTATTGTCGTTCTGCCAGGACACGTAGTCCGAGGGCCCGACGTGGATGGACGCATCATCGAGACGTGCGCCGAGTTGGCTCTGCACGGATTCGGTCTTGGAAATGCGCTTCGATTCGAGCCGACTGCGCTCGAGCATGTTCAGGAAGTCGGTATTGCCGCCGGTGTTCAGTTGATAGGTCCGCTCGACGTCGACCCCGCGATCGGCGAAGAGCCGAGCGAGCGCACGATGCACGATCGTGGCACCCACCTGGCTCTTGATGTCGTCCCCGATGATCGGCAGGCCGGCGGCCCGAAAGCGCTCCGGCCAGGTCGGCGTTTCCGACCCGTGCGACCCGGCCGAGCCCCCGCCGTCCTGCGGCTGCGGCTCCGCCCCTGCCTCCGCAGAGGCGTCAGCCGCGTGGGACGAGGCGAGGAATACCGGTACGCAATTCACCATCGCGACACCGGCATCGAGACAGGCCTGCGCGTAGTACCGCACTGCCCGTTCCGAACCGACGGGCAGATAGCAGACGAGCACCTCCGCTTCGGCGCTTCGAAGCACCTCTGCGACGTCGACCGGCGGCCCATCCGAAGCGCGGATCGCTTCCGCTTCCGGATGATTCTGCATGTGGGGAGCGATCCCGTCGAGGATCGGTCCCATCGCGACCTCGACGCCACTCTCGGGAATCGTCGGCGCGAAGACCTCCGCGCAATTCGGCTCCGCAAAGATCGCACGCTCGACGGGACGCCCGACCTTTCGTCGATCGACGTCGAAGGCGGCGACGACCTCGACATCCGAAGGTGCATAGCCGCCGATGTTCGCATGCATCAGTCCGGCTAGGTCGGTTTCCGGGCGCGAGCGGTAGTACTCGATGCCCTGCACGAGGGCGCTCGCGCAGTTCCCAACGCCCGCGATCGCCAGTCGGATTCGTGTCATGCGCCTCCTCGCCCCCGTCCCGAATCAATACCATCTTCGACAGGAAGCGGTCACTGCGCGATGCGGGTCACACTCGATGCGCGCAGCCAGACATCGCGACCGTTGTGCAGGCGCACCCGCGCCCATTCGTCCCGATCCTCGAGGATCTCGACTTCGACGCCCGCCGGCAGCGGCTCCGGGTACGCGAGTGCTGCGAGCCTCGAATCCGCGGACCGAGCCAGAGCCTGGTTCGTCGTCACGACCGCTCGATTCGCGTCGCCGGGCATCGAATCGAAGACGGTCGACGCGAAGAGCAGCAGCCAGAGCAGCCCGAGGCTCATCGCCAGGCCCCGCCACGCACCCTCGCGACGCCGTACCGAGATCGCGAGACTCGCGGCGCCGAGGGCGAAACAGAGCGCCGCTGCGATCCCTCGATGCCCCGAGGAGATGCGGCGATAGAAGAGGTAGGGCTCCCCTGCATCGTCGGGGCCCGGGCGCGGCACCCAGCTCGGCAGCAGCCCGCGCACGTGCGCGAGGTTCTGTCGCGCGGCCTGTGCATCGGGATCCAGACGAAGCGCCCGCTGATAGGCGAGCACGGCGCGACCCGGCGCCTCGGCCTGCAGTGCTGCATTGCCGAGGTTCGTGAGCAGCGCCGCGTTCTCGACGCCGCTTGCGACGACCGCAGCGAAGCCCGATTCGGCCTGCGCGAAATGCGCGATCCGGGTGTCCCTGTCCGGTTCTTCGAGAGCCTGGGCGTATCGATCGAGCGCTCGTTCGACGCGTTCACGCACATCGGGAAGCGACGCTTCGGCCAACGTCGACAGCCCGGCCGAAAGGCCGACGATCAGTCCGACGAGAACGAACGAAATAGAGCAGCGCCTCATGCGTCTTCTCCGACGTCGTCGATCGACCGCAGTCGCTCATCGATCATGCGACGCGCGCGTTCCTGGAGCGCCAGTGGAACGCCCGCGCCCTGCGCACCGGATGCTTCGGGTGCAAAGCGCAGGGTGTCACACTCGGCGATCAGCGCATCGAGCTCCGCCCCGGCCTCGTCCGGCAGCTCGGCCAACAGCTCGCGCAACACGCGACCCAGCGCCGCGGCGCCGCCAGCTTCCCCCGCCCCGTTCTTCGAAGGGGCGCCGGCGGTCTGTATGGCCTGCTGCGCTCGCCTGTAGGCCGCCTTCCTCGCGAGGACCTGCGGGTCGGCGGCGCTTCGCCGAGCGAGAACGGCCGCCATGCCCAGGAAGCCGAGGCCCGCCGCGTAGAGTGGGAGCGTGGCGATCCAATCGGGCTGCCGAGTCGTCCGAACACGGAGCAATCGATCGAGGTCCCGGTCGACCGCGAGGTTCGCGCCGGAAAGGGACATGCGAGAACTGCGCGCGACGCCCTCGGCTGGCGGCAACGTTGATTCGTCAGTGGCCTTCGCCGACGCATTTCCCTCGGCCGAAGCCGCTTCGCCGCGCATGACGGCGTCCGCACCGATGATCTCGGCCGCGCCGACGGACAGGGCGATCGGTCTCGATCGGGTGGTCTCGAAGCGTCGCGTCTCGGCGTCGAACCACGAGTACTCCAGCGCCGGAATCTCGCGCACGCTCGCGTCGAGCACGCGCAGCGTCACATCGAAGTGTTTCCCCTTGTCGTCGACGAGGCCCGGCGGCGGTTCTTCGGGCAGCCTGAACTGGTCGGAGTCGAGCAGACCCTCCGCGTCCAGGGGCGGCAGGCTCGCACTCGACAGGTCACCGTCCCCGCGCAGATGCAGCGACAGCATGATCGGCTCGCCGAGCTGCACGACGCTTCGATCCGCATCGACCTCGAGACTGAACCCGGACCCGACGGCTCCGGCGAAGCTCGCCGGCCGTCCTTCGCGCGGGACCTCGGCGACTTCCAGTCGAAGTGGCGTTCCCGTCGCCATGAACTTCTCGGTCGACGTGGCGCGGCGTTGATTGAAGACGTCCCGGCGGAAGCCCGCGCCCTGGGTGATGAAGGCCTTGGGCGCGCCGATCCGAAGGTCGCCGGTCGAGAGTGGGATCATCGTGCGCTTCGCGCGCAGCACCAGCACTTCGCGACCCCGCTCCCGAGTCTCTGCGGAAAGCGCAGACAGTCGCAGCGTCCCGGCGTTCGTCTGGATCTCGAGATGGGTGTCGTCTTCGGGCGAGGGCTGATCGAGAAAGCGAAGCGTCGGATCTTCGAAGAGGGGGACGTGGAGCTGGTACGACATCAAGTCGCGCTGTGTCTGTCGATCGATCCGGAACTCGACCTCGATCGGAATTTTCTGACCGACGAAGATCGGCCCTTCCGGCATGTCGATCGCGATCGCAACCCGGTCGGTGACCGGCACGCCGACGACATCGACGTCGAAGGGGCGAGTGGTACGCGCGACCCCTGCCTGTTCGACGCGGAACTCGGGAATGCCGCCCTTACCCTCTTCGGTCCCCGTGAATCGATAGCGGTAGACGAAGGTCACCTCATGAACACGGCTCAGCTTTCCATTGATGATCGAGATCGACGTCGAAGTGCTCGGCGAGACGCCCTCGTAGCGGAGCTGTCCGCCGGTCGTCGCGCCCACGACGATCTCAGGGGTCGGTTCCTCCTCGAAGTCCTTCGCGATGACCTGGACCTCGAAGCCCGCGCCGACGTAGTAGGGACCGCGCTCGACCTGGACGCGCACGTCCTGCGCGATCGCGGGACGGGCCAGACCGACGAGCGCGACGAGAATGCCCACTCGCAAGGCGAGGTCCAGCGCGCGCTTCCGCCGCTGCGTCGTGTCTGCCCGGTCGTTCCTCACCAGTCCTTGTCCACCGGCTGCGCGCGTCGACGGCGCTGTTCCCGCTCGCGATCGCGCCGCCGCTCGGCGTCGCGATCCCGCACACCTTGGAGCAACTGCGACGGGTCGTCCATCGATTCTTCCGCGCTTTCCTCGGTTTCCGACTCGGCCGAGCCTTCCTGTCCGTCGCTCTCGCCGGACTCGGGCTCGGGCGACGACTCGGGTTCGCCCTGCCCCTCGCCGTCCTCCGACTGATCCTGATCCGAATCCGAGGGCTCCGGCGGCGGGGGCGGTGAGAGCAGGCGAAGCGCCTCCGCGAGTTCCTCGAGCGCGAGGGTCTGCGCTTCGGGCGCCGGCGCGAGCGGAGCCGCGTCTTCCGAGAGAGCCCCGATCGCATCCTGCATCGCCAGCTGCGCCGACGCGACGTGCTCCGCCGCCTTCCGGATGCGGTCCCGTTCCTCGTCCGCGGTCGGAACCCCCGGCGTCCCCGCATCGGGCCCTGCGTCTGTCTCCGTCCCCTCGGCCTGCACGAAGAGGGCATCGGCGATCTGACCTCCCCGCGCTTCGAGTGCCTGCTGGTCGACTCCGAGCTCGCGCGTCCGCGCCAGCGTTTCCGGGCCCCGCGGTGACGAGCTCTGATCAGCATCGGGTTCCGCCGTCTCTTCGGTCACGGAGAGCGCGACCGCATCGAGGGTGCGATCGCGCACGTCGACCTGATCGAGGGCGAGACGACGCACGTGTTCGGCGATCGTGAAGAAGAGTGTGCGAAGGGTGTCCAGGTTCTCCTCCGCCCGACCCGCGGCTTCGGCGACCTGCGACCAGTCGACGGCGCCCTGTTCGGGAGGCCGTTCGAGCGCGGTCGAGGCCGCCGCCATCGCATCCAATGCCTCCCCGAGGAGTTGATTCGCCATCGAGAAGCGCTGCTCCTCGATCTCGGCCGGCGCCTGGCCCGGATCCGCCGGCGCCGCCGGCCCGGCTGCGCCCTCCTGCTCGAGTTGCGCCAATCGATTCGTCTTCTCACGCTCGAGGAGATCCGCCAATCGCAAACCACGCACGCGGTTCTTCGCCTGGACCGTGGCGAGTCGCGCCACGTGTTCGTTTCGCGTTCGGACGAGCTCGGGATCGTCGAGCTCGGCGATGCGAACGATGGCGTCCTGGTCGGCATGCGTCGCATTCAAGAGCTGACGCAGATCGAAGAAGCGTTCCTGCGCATCCGCCAGCGCCTCGGCGGCGACGGCCTGCTGCGTCAGTGCCTCATCGAAGCGACTCGACGCGACGGCCGATGTCGCGACATCCATCGCGGTCGCCGCCTCACTCGCCAGCGGCGCCGCCTCCTGCAGAGCGCGCCGCAGCACCTCCATGTCCGGTCCGCCCTCTCCACCCGGCGAGCCAGGCGGTCCCGCGCTCTCGGCGTGCGCCCCATCGGCGTCCGCGGCCTGCGCCGCCGCCATCGCGAGTCGCTCGGCCAATTCATCGACGCGGACTTCGAGCCGTTCACTGTCGGCTTCCAGCGACTCCGGCGTCAAGAACGCGGGGAGCGCCGGGGGACTCGAGTCTTCGTCGACGCCCGCCCGCGCCAGACCGGACGTCCCGAGCGCCGACGTCGAACGCGCGAGGACCGAGACCTCGCCGAGCAGAATGCCGATCTGTTCGACGGGATCCCGAAGCTGGTCACGCGCGCGCTTCAGGTCGCCGAGGGCACTCGAGCCGCGGCGATAGGCACGCTCGGCGCGGCGCTGTCGAAACTGCCGTCGTGTTTGACCCATTCGATCGATGGCGCTGTCGAGATACGCGAGCACCGCTTCCAACTGAAGCGCCTCGAGGGTCTGCTCGGGTGTGCGCTCCTGCTCGGAAACCGATTCGAGTCGCTCGCGTTCCCGTTCGACGCGGTCGCCGAGCGCGCTCGCATCGGCCATCACGATTCTCTGTTGGGTCGCCGAGTCGCGAAACGCCCCGCGCAAGGCCTCGACCGCTTCGAGTTCACCGCCGCGAACGACCTCCTCGAGCAGTGCGGCCGCGCCAGCGACGTGTCCGCGCTGGGCCTCGATCATCACGTCGAGTTCCGCATCGAGTTCGCGCCCCTCGCCCACCGCGATCTCGTCGGCCAGGATCAACGCGCGCCTCAACGTCACGTCGAGGTTGTGTCTAGGATCGCTCTCGTCCGGCCTCGCGCTCGTGGCTTCCCGAAACCAATCGGCCGCCTCGTAGAGCGCCTCGAGGGCTTCGGCGGGATTCTCCTCTCGAAGCTGACCGGCTCGTGCGACCGCGGCGACGCCCAGGTTGTAGGTCGCCGCATAACGAAGCTCCACGTCGTCCGTCGCATCCCGGCGCGCATCGCGCAAGAGGGCCGCCCCCGCGACGGGCTCGCTCGCGTCGAGCATCGCGTTCGCGCGATTGAACTTCGTCCGCGGATCTTCCTTTCTCTCACCTGTCGCGCCGCGCGGCGCCGAAGCCCCGGTCGCCTCGGAAGATCCGGGATCGGCCAGCGCTTGCGGCGTCGTCGCCGAATCCGGTTCGGAGGCGGGCAGAGCCTGCGCCTCGGCGGGTCCCGGCGACATCGCCAGCAGAAGCATTGCGACGCCGAGGCTGCCCGCTCGTGACGCCCCGCGGCCGCCGACCGATGCAACCGAGACGGCACCGACGAGACTGATCAGCGCGAGCAGAACGAAGAACTGGAAGGCTTCGTCGCGAATGGTTCGCCCGCGCTCGTCGAGCTGACCGCGCGTGAGCTTCGCGATATGGGCTTCATAGATCGAAGCGAGATCGAGCACCCCCGTGCCAGCCGGCACGAATGCGCCATCCGTCGCGAGCGCAATCTCGCGAAGCAGGTCGCCATCGAGGCGGCTGATGACGGGGCGTCCGTCTCCGTCCCGAACCTGGCTTCGCGCGCCGGTCTCGGGATCGGTGTAGAAGATCTCGCTACCGCCCTCGTCGCCGAAGCCGATGGCGATGATCTTGATGCCCGCCTCGGCGGCCGCTCTCGCCGCATCCATCGCGAAGGAGTCGTGATCTTCGCCATCCGTGATGAGGATCAGCGCCCGCTGCGCGGGACCGGGTTCGCCCATCCCGGCGACGGCGCGGCGAATGGGCTCGGCGAGCTTCGTGCCGCCGCGAGAGACGCTATGCGGCCCGGCACTCTCCAGAGCGAGACGCAGGAAGCTCTTGTCCGGTGTCATCGGCGAAAGGACCGAGGCGCGTCCGGCGAAGGCGATCAGGCCGACGTAGTCGTCCTCGAGATAGGCGAGCAGGTCGGAGATCTCCGCCTTGGCGCGTTCGAGGCGCGAGGGCTTCGCGTCGTCCGCCAACATGGACCGCGAGACGTCGAGGGCGATCATGATCTCGGCGCCAACGCGCGGCGTCGCCACGAAGCGCAGTCCCCATTGCGGCTGCATCAGAGCGCCGACCATCGCGAAGCCCGCGATCCCGAGCAGCGCGATCCTCGTCCAGCGGCGCCAGGGCGAAGGACGATCGACCAACCGATCGCGCAACCAGGCCCCGACCAATCGGTCGAGCGCATCGCTGCCACGCCTTTCGAGAAGGATCAGCGCGAGGACGACGACGGCCCACACGACGAGTCCGATCCCGAACTCGGGATGCGCAAGGCTGACCGGCAGATCGCTCATGCGGGCAGCCTCCGCAGCCACGTCGCCGAGAGCAGCGCAGCGAGCGTCAGTCCGACGAGAGCGATCCAGACGAAGGGTTGGTAATGGAGCTCGTACTCTAGATAGCGGACCTCGCTGACCTCGCTCCGCTCGAGGCGACCGATCTCTTCGATGACGTCACGCAGGCCGTCTTCATTGGTCGCATGGAAATAGCGACCGCCGCTTCGCTGTGCGATGCGCTGGAGGGTGACCTCATCGATTTCGACGGGCACGCGCTGGAGCGACGTGCGTCCGTCGGCTCGACGCACCGGATAGGGAGCGAAGCCCGTATAGCCCGCGCCGATCGTATAGACCTTGATCCCGTGCTGCGCGGCGAGTTCCGCCGCCTGGAGCGGCTCGATTTCGCCCGCGTTGTTCACGCCGTCGGTCAACAGGATCACGATCTTCGAGGCGGCTTCCTGTCTTCGCAGCCGTTCGACCGCGAGCGCGAGCCCTTCGCCGACCGCGGTCCCGTCCTCGCTCTGCTCCGTCGGTGTTTCGATGTCGTCGAGGATGGCGAGCAGATTTCCATGGTCGAGGGTGAGTGGACACAGGCCGTCGGCGTAGCGCGCGAAACTGACGAGCCCGATCAGGTCGTCCTCCCGAGCATCTCCGAAACCGCCCCCACCCATCACGAAATCGTGAAAGATCTTCTTCACCACGTCGAGGCGACTCGTGCTCGTGTCGCCACGCACGAAATCGCGGGCCTCCATCGAACCCGACCGATCCACGACCATGCCGATGGCGATGCCCTCGCGTTTCACCTCGCTGACGGCGTTGCCCGTGCGGGGTCCCGCCAGCGCGATCGAGAGCGAGAGGGTGGCCAACGCGAGGAGCGCGGCGGGCATCCACGCGAGTCGCGAGCGGAAGGATCGCTTCTGGCTCCGCACCAGCCCGAGGCTCGAATAGCGAACCACCGAGGGCAGTCGGTTCGCCTGGACGAAGACGATGGGC
>Ga0315338_1002307_pt1 | contig 19393 bp, 16 predicted proteins | sample ASW8metaG_FD_204518 | JGI IMG/M metagenome (GOLD analysis project Ga0315338, IMG submission 204518) | Ammonia-oxidizing marine archaeal communities from Monterey Bay, California, United States - ASW #8 | ecosystem: Environmental > Aquatic > Marine > Coastal | place: USA: California | collected... | reverse complement strand
ATGGCGCTGGCTTTGGGATCCGGATATCCGGTTGCCTTTGCACTTCCGGGCTCCGCAATCATATCTGTCGCGCTGGCGGCCATTGCAGGCTATGTATTTGAAAGCAATCCTGACGCATATTTCCTCCAAGGTGGTCCCTGGCAATGGCTGAGCGCCGGTGTGACGAATTTACGAGGTGTTTACTGGGAAGTTGAGCGCGATACCCTGATCGCCATCCCGCTCTTCATTTTTATGGGGATCATGCTGCAGCGCTCCAAGATCGCGGAAGATCTTTTGGTGACCATGGCGCAACTTTTCGGACCTGTTCCGGGCGGGCTTGGTATTTCTGTTGTGTTCGTGGGTGCCTTGCTGGCGGCAACAACCGGTATTGTTGGCGCAACGGTGGTGGCGATGGGGCTTATATCCTTGCCCGCAATGCTGCGCAATAATTATTCCCGACCTTTGGCAACAGGGACCATTGCGGCGTCCGGAACGTTGGGACAGATTATCCCGCCCTCGATTGTGTTGATTATTCTTGCCGACCAATTGGCAAGTGCGGTCGATCAGGCCGGTTCTGCGCGGAAGGCCTTGCATAAAGCCTCAACCGGTGAGCTTTCCATGCCGTCGTCCTTTGATGTTGTCTCGACAAGTGCAGGAGAGATGTTCCTGGGCGCCTTCGTCCCAGGCTTGCTACTTGTTGGGCTCTATATGGCCTTTATTCTGATATTTGCGATGGTTAGACCCAAGGCGGCGCCAGCAGTTCGTTACGCAGGCAAGTTTGATAGAGAGTTTTACGGCAAGCTGGCGCTGGCGCTTATTCCGCCTCTAGGTTTGATTTTCCTAGTACTCGGTTCGATTATTGCCGGTATTGCGACCGTTAATCAGGCAGGTTCTATCGGCGCTGCGGGCGCCATCCTGATGGCTGGCTATCGGCTCCGTGAAGGTGAAAGAAATGCCTATACACCGGTTATTCTGGGTTTGCTGTCTCTTGCCGGAATCCTGCTCGTCGTTACGTTCTTCAATACAAATATCAAATCCATCAATACGTCGCAGGACGCCATCGGTATCACCCTTGGTCTGATTGCGACCGGTGGTTTTCTGGTCTCCCTGATCTGGAGTTGCTGGCGCACCTTTAAAATTGAAAACACCTTACAGGAAGTGATGATTGAAACGGCGAAAACCACGTCGCTCGTCTTTATCATTCTGCTAGGCGCCGCGATGTTGACGGCGGCGTTCCGCGCCTTTGGCGGGGAAGAGCTTGTTCGGGATTTCCTCAATAGCCTGCCCGGTGGCTTCTGGTCGAAATTCGTTGTCGTTATGGCGGTTATTTTTATCTTAGGTTTCTTCCTGGATTTCATTGAAATCGCGGTTGTGGTTGTGCCAATTGTTGCGCCTATATTGCTGGCGGATCCGTCGGCCAACGTGACAGCTGTCTGGCTCGGCGTAATGATCGGCCTCAATATTCAGACGTCATTCCTGACGCCACCGTTTGGCTTTGCGCTATTCTATATGCGTGGTGTGGCGCCGCCCATCGTCAAGACACTGGAAATGTATAAAGGTGTCGTTGCCTTTATCTGTCTGCAGCTGATTGCGCTTGTATTTGTTGGCTTATATCCACAGCTGGTTAATTATCTGCCAAACCGGGCATCGCTGACCGCGGAAACCTCGCCGCCTCCCAGAAATCCAAAGCTGCAATATTGTGTGGAAGAATATATTGCGGATCAGTTCAACACTGACCTGGCTTCGTTGGATAGCGCGATTGCATCGGCTAAAAGCCTGAATGTAGATGTCCTTCCAAAATCGATGGCGTCCAAGTTGTCCAAGAGCTTCGATGCAGCTGCGAGCGCGCCTGATTTGCTGAAACAGGCGTTTGAGGCGGAAGGCATTGTTGACGAGAATGTCGGCAGCTATCTTACAGTGCAGCGGAAAGTTCGGAGAATAGAAAACGATATTCGTGACTTTGATGCGGAGATTGCTGAACGTCAAACGCAAATCAATCGTCTTCGTGGAGATGATAAGGTCAGCAGAAAAGAAAAACTTGAAACGCAGATTGCTGAACTTACGTCGGAGCGGGACGAATTGTCTGAGAAAATTCCTGCCGATTGGGACACGACCTATAAGGAATTCAGAAAGCTTCTTAAAAATGAAGCGACGCTTCGGACGCAATTCCGCCGTGCTGCGGATACCGGATATCAGTCGGTTGCTGATTTCCTGACCATTTTGCGGAGCAATGAAGCCTTCGCCGTGCTAAAAACTGATATGGAAGCAGTGCAGGCGGGTATTTCGCAAAAAACGCCTCAGGAGATGGTCACGGAAGTTGAAGCACTCAGTAAGCGGTTTGATGGCATTGCCGGGGCATCGGAGATAAAGTCTGGCCTGTCGAAAGTCAGGAGACCGTTGAAGGCGAAGACGCCTGATCCGGAAAAAGCCTTGAAGGAAATGCAGAAGACACTTGCGAAATATGACGCCCAGCTTGAATGGCGCAATGCTGCGGAAGTTAATCTGATGGCCGGACTTGAAAAATATGAGCAGGATATCCGAAATACTCTCGGTCTTCGTCAGCAACCAAAACTGAACAAAGAACAGGCCTTGTTCGTAGCCAGTTGCCGCTCCGGCCATAAGGACATCTCTCACAATTTCTAGAGCGGACTTATTTGGGGTTTGATAATGTGAGAAGGCGGCATTTAGGATGCTGCCTTCTCCGCCTCAGTTATATGAGCAGTTCCCAGCCTTCGCGGGTCAGTATTTCAGACGGATGGAAGCGTTGCTTATAGGCCATCTTCGGGCTTTGCTCGATCCAGTAGCCTAAATAGACATATGGAAGCTGGCGGTATCGCGCCTGCAGGATATGCCATAAAATGAGGTAGGTGCCCGGGCTTCGCTTCTGCTCGTCCGGGTCAAAGAAACTGTAGACGAGCGACAATCCATCATCCATGACATCGGTTAGACTAACAGCAAATAGCTTTCCGTCAGCTTTTCGAAATTCCACGAGTTGGGATTTGACCGGGCTGTCCTCGACCATTGCCTGATAGTCGCTAAAATCCATTTCCACCATGCCCCCGTCAGAATGACGGGAAAGGAGGTATTTATGGAACAGGGCGAAATGCTCTTCTGTGGCTTCTGCCGCAAATTCGTTGGCTCTTAAATCCGTGTTCGTCTGCCAGACACGGCGGAGGGATTTCTTGAGCTTGAATTCTTTTGCGCGAACGCGGATGGGAATACAGGCATCGCAGCCATCACAGGCGGGACGATAAGCCAAATCCTGACTCCGCCGAAAGCCAGCTAGGCTTAGTGTATTATGGAGATGGTCCGGATCCTCACCTGCAAGCAGGGTCACAACTTTCCGCTCCAGCCGATTGTCAAGATATGGACAGGGGGCAGGAGGCGTGGAAAAGAAAAACCTGGACGGGATTTCCACACGTTTCATCTTGTTGCCTTTATCGTCTTAGGTCCCATGAAATAAGGGTAACGCGAATTCCCGTATTAGCAAATAGCAGAGCGCGCTAATTCGTCATATTTCACATCAAACCATAATAAAAGGGTGCAAATATGGAGAAAACCAACCAGAGAATTATCACCAGCGGCGCGCCGGCACGCAAAAAATCAATGAATTTATAGTGGCCGGGACCCATCACCAGTAGATTCGTCTGATATCCCATTGGTGTTGCAAAAGAGCAGTTGGCGGCGAATATCACCGCATATACGAAGATCATCGGATCAACGCCGAGCTCCAGTCCAATACTGATCCCGATCGGGGTAAAGAGTACGGCCGTTGCATTGTTACTGAGGATATTAGTGAAGAATGCGACGAGTAAAAAGAAGATGGACAGAATAACCGGCGTGCCGGCCCCCATGAGGAGTGACAAGACGCCATGGGCGATAAAGCTTGCGCCGCCGGTCGCATGCATGGCGGCGCCAAGGCCGAGCGCCGCCCAGATCAGCAGGAGGACTTTGCGGTCTATTGATCGGCTGGCCTGAAAAATATTCAAACATCCAGTTGTGATCATGGCGACGGCCCCGGCAACCGCCGCGACAACAATGGGCAGCAATCCAGTCGCGGCAGAGATCACCACGAGGCCAAAGATGATACGGGCACGCCAGGCAAGGGCTGTGGCGGGGAGTTCACGTGCCGACCATTCCAGCAAAAGAACGTCCGGATTGTTGCGAATGCGCATGATATCGGCGCGATTACCAAGTAGCAGCAGAACATCCCCGGCCTCTAACCGGATATCGGTCATGCGGCTGGTTCGGATCATCCGTGACCGGCGCTGGATGCCGACAACAACGCAGCGAGTCCGATAATGAAAACTCACCTGATAGAGCGCCCGGCCTATCATCCGCGACGCCGGAGCGACGACAGCCTCGGCAAGGGTTTGATCCTGAACGGGTTTGGAATCTGCTGAGGCTGCGGTTTCTTCGGTTTCCAGAAAGCCCTGCAAAATCTGTGGATTATCCGAGAAAGCTTCGGTGATGGATTTACGCGTTCCGGCAAATATAACGGCATCGGACGGGCGCAGCGCCATGCCGTCAAAGGGCGGCAGCAAAACATGTTCGTCGCGCTGGATAAAGCGGATCGTGATGTTGCGAAGACTCGGGAACTGACCAGCCACCGCTTCTTCCCCAACCAGAGGACTTTCTGGCGAAATTTCCATTTGAACAATGAACTGCTTGCCTGACAAATCGACGACCTCACCGGTTATGGAGGCGCGATTAGGTAGCAGCTTTGGTATGACGACCAAGGCATAAACCAATCCAACGGCGGCCAGCACCAGACCCGGAATGGTAAAGTCAAAGAATTTAATCTGCGGCTGTCCCGCCTGAACCGCCGCCGCCATCACCAGCAAGTTAGTTGACGAGCCGATCAATGTTGTCATTCCCCCCAAAATAGAGGCGTAACTAAGCGGTATCATCAAAGTCGAGGTCGAGCGGTGCAAACGCTCGGCGAGGGCGGTCATCAACGGAATGAATATCACAACGACCGGCGTATTATTCATGATAGCACTAATAATCAGGACGGTTGTCAGGACCACAGCGATGGCGAGGACGGGGTGATGTCGCCGCAAGGCGACAAGACGCCTTATCGGCTGGTCCAACGCCCCCGTTCGGACGATACCCTGGCCAACGACCAACAGCGCCAAAACTGTAATCAGGGCCGGATCGCCGATACCCGCCAGAATGTCTCTTGCGGTGAGTAAGGAGTTCCCGGCATCGTCCGTAACGGGATAAAAATGAAAGAGCAGCAGCAAGCCCGCGATCACCCCGATTGCGGAAATTTCCAGCTCGATTTTTTCGTTGGCAAAGGCAACGATGGCAGCGGCAATAAAGGCGAGAACAATCCAGATATGTAGGGAAGCGTCAACAATAACCATGGAAAACCTATAAATTCCTTGCTGTTACATCACGCCGGGTTAAAACCGACATATGCGATCAACCCTTCATGGATATATCATGAGGATTGTCCGTGATCTTGCAAGCCTGCAATTATATTTTGCTGTATCTGAGTTTTAAAAAAAGCATGAGACAATGACGTCCTATTACGCGGCAACGGCTAATCCGCATACGGCTTTTCCCCCTCTGGAGGGAGAGGCGACAGCAGATATATGTGTGATTGGCGCAGGCTATACTGGACTGCTGACCGCCATTGAATTGGCGGAAAACGGATATTCTGTCACATTGGTCGAAGCGCATCGGGTAGGTTGGGGCGCATCCGGCAGAAATGGTGGGCAAATAGCTACCGGTTATCAACCGGGCATGATTGAGACGGCCAAAATAGTTGGTCATGAAGACGCTAAGAAGCTATGGCAGCTTTCTAGTAAGGCAGTTGAACTTCTTCAGGAGCGGATATCTCGCCATGGAATAGCCTGTGATTTGAAAGCGGGGGAGCTTTATACGGCGGCAAAAGCCCGGCATAGGGACTGGCTTTTGCGGGAACAGGAGTTTTGTGAGGGTAATTATGCTTTTACCGGATATGAGTGGATCGATGCGGCGGAGTTGCAGGAACGTGTGGCGACGACGCGATATCACGGAGCCTTGCTGGATCATACCGGCGGTCATCTACATCCGCTGAACTATGCCCTTGGGCTCGCGAAAGCAGCCCGGTCATCAGGTGTTACCATTTATGAGAAGACGTTGGTTCAATCCATAGAGCGGGGAAAGAAAGTAACTATCCGATGTGCGCAGGGCAATGTTACTGCGGCAAATGTCGTATTGGCCGGAAACGCCTATCTTGAGGGATTGGAGACGAACCTTGAGGCGCACTTTATTCCCGTTACCACTTATATCATGGCAACGGAGCCATTAGGGCAGGAGCGGGCGCAAGCTCTTTTCAGGACAGAGGCTTGCGTTTCTGATACCAACTATAATCTCGATTACTTTCGTATGAGCGCGGATCACCGGCTTTTATACGGTGGTCGGGATTATGCGGGGCAGTCAACAGGGGATCAGAGAAAGCTCCTTCGCCAGCATATGCTGAAGACATTCCCGCAAATGTCCGATGTCGGCATCGATTATATCTGGGATGGGAAAGTCGCAGTCACACGGAATCGCCTTCCCGACATCGGCCGTCTGGACAGCAATATATACTACGCCCATGGTTTCTCGGGGCAAGGGGTGCCGCTGTCAGCCATCGCCGGGAAAATGACGGCAGAAGCAATTATGGGAGAGACTGGAAATCTGGATGTCTTTGGGCGTATTCCGCACAAACCCTTTCCGGGCGGCACAGCGATGCGTGTGCCGTTGCTATCGCTGGCAATGTTCTATTACCGTCTGCGTGACTTATTGTGAGGAGAGTGGTACCCGTCGGATCACCACATTGGCAACGAAATCATGAAGGCATCGCCCGCGCGGATTAAACAGTGAAACCAACAGGATCAGAGATGATGTTGCAGCGATAGATAAATAAAATACGACGGCATGAACCAGCGCTGTCAGATAGTCCGGCTCCTGACCATCCTGTCCTTCCATTCTCATATTCATAAACCTCATGCCGACCGTGGCATTCCAGCTCCCGCCCACCAGTAGCGTGTTATAGGCGACAGGAATAAGGGCGACCGCCAGAAACAGAACGGGGGCGAGTGCACCGAAAGTAATAATGCCGAGGAAAACGGCGACAAACCCGGCAACCCAGGTGATGACACCGATACAAAGGATATCGATCAGGTAAGCAAAGATGCGCCGTAGACGGATTGATTCATAATCATCGAGGTTGAAGCTCTCTGAATATGTTCGCCCTCCGGCCTCATAAGTGCCATTTTCAGTATTCAGCGAAGCAAGTTCTATTTGCCGACTACCTGATGGTTTCATTTTTTTTCGCCCCATAGCTTGGCTATTGCAATTGGTATCACTCTCTATTTTTAAATGGTACTTGTTGATACAATTGCAATAATCCATTCCTATGAAGGCGCGCATCAAGGGCCCTGACCTTAAGACCAGGAAATAAAAGGAAGCCAGGTCATGCAATCCAGATCGTTTCTAATTCTTGTCCTCGCGGGCGGGCTTATCAGCTTGCTAGCGATGGGTAGCCGTGCGGCTTTTGGCCTGTTCCTGGAACCTGTGTCGAATGACCTTGGATGGGGACGAGAGGTATTCGGTCTGGCACTGGCCATTCAGAATATCGTTTGGGGTTTGGCCCAACCTTTCGCCGCGGCGATCGCGGATAAATACGGCTCCGGCAAGACACTCCTTGTGTCCGGTATTCTGTATTCTGCGGGTTTGTTCCTGATGTCACAAACCACAACGCCGTCGGAACTGTACTTAACGACCGGATTTTTAATTGGCCTCGGTCTTTCCGGGGCTGGTATGGGCGTGGTGATGGGGTCTGTCGGTCGCGCTGTCTCGGATGAGAAAAGATCCATGGCCCTCGGGATTGTTGGCGCGGCGGGAAGCCTCGGTCAATTTACCATGGTCCCGTTGGGACAGGCCTTCATAACCTCATATGGCTGGTCAACGGCGCTCATCTTGATCGGGGTTTGTTCGCTGTTAATGCTTCCCGCCGCGGCGGGGGTTCGGGGCAAGGCCGATGACAGCGCCGTCGCAGGTGCGGGAAACCTTACGCTGGCGATCAAAGAGGCAGCAGGTAGCAGCAGCTACTGGTTTCTGTTCGGTGGATTTTTTGTCTGTGGTTTTCACGTGACATTCCTCGCCGTGCATTTGCCTGCTTATATCGTGGACAATAATATGGCTGCAGAATACGGAGCGACGGCCTTGTCCATTGTCGGGTTATTCAACGTAATCGGATCATTGGCCGCTGGATATTTGGGCGGGAAATATTCGAAAAAATACCTCCTTAGCTCCCTTTATTTTGCTCGTTCTGCGCTTTTTATCGCCTTTCTATTGGTGCCGATTAGTCCGCTGACGATTATTATTTTCTCCGGAATCCTGGGCCTGCTATGGCTCTCCACCGTGCCGCTAACCTCCGGTCTGGTGGCAACCTTGTTTGGCCCCAAATATATGACAACCCTGTTTGGCTTTATCTTTTTTAGCCATCAGGTAGGCGCCTTTCTGGGGGCCTGGCTCGGGGGTGTTGCTTATGACTTATATGGATCTTACGATGCGATCTGGTGGCTTAGCGTGGCGCTTGGTCTGATATCCGGTATCTTGCATTGGCCCATAAAAGAGCCTATGCCGGGGGTTCAACCACAAGCAGCGAGTTAGATAATTTTTTCTTCGAATATCACCGGCTGGCAAAACCGCCCTCCCATCATTCTGGCCCTGCTCATTCAGGCCGTCGTCTATGGGATATTATATTTTCTGACGCCAGTTCTGGAAGCTGGACTTGGGTATAATATCCCGCTTTTCTGGGGGATGCTGGCGCAAGGTGTTATTGCCGGGTTGGCGACAGGATTAATGGGATTGTCCTTCTGGTGGATTGCCGGACAGGTTATTCTGCCGCCGCTTGCCGTGCTGGCACTGGCGCTGCAACTTCCCATATGGGTGTTTCCGGCGATTATTGTTCTTCTGGTGCTCATATTCTGGAATGTCGCCAGTAACAGGGTACCGCTTTACCTGACAAATGCGGAGACCGCTGCCGCAATACTGGATATTCTGCCAAAGCAATCTGGCTTGCGGTGTGCAGACCTTGGAAGCGGCCTTGGCGGGACGCTAAGAATTTTGTCGCAGCAATTGCCGCAAAATCATTTCACCGGGCTGGAAACGGCGCCATTGCCGCTAGCCGCTTCCTGGGCGCTCGGGAAAATGTCAGGCGCCAATAACCTTCGGTTTCGATATCAGGATATCTGGAAGCAGGATCTGGCAGAGTTTGATGTTGTCTATTGCTTCCTGTCGCCGGTTCCCATGGCGCGGCTTTTTGAAAAAGCGAAGTGTGAGATGAAGCCCGGCAGCCTTTTTATCAGCAACAGCTTTACCGTGCCGGATCACGAACCGGACCAGGTTTTTCAGGTGCAGGACCGCCGAAAGACCCAGCTTCTGATCTGGAAAATATAGTGCCGGTTATTTCAAGTTTTTGGGTAAAACCGGGGTTTCGCGCAGCAGAATAATACTGATACGCCGATTGCCGGGATTGGACGGGTCATCGGAAATAAGCGGGTCAGTGTCGGCGCGCCCCGCAACTTTTTCGATACGATCAGGTGTAAGCCCGGCATTCAGCAGGGCTCTGCGGGAGGCGTTCGCACGATCTGAGGAAAGCTCCCAGTTGCTATAGTCCCCACCGTTAAAGGCGGAACTATCCGTATGCCCGCTGATGGAAAGGCTATTAGGTAATTCCTTGATAGATTTTGTAATCTTGCTGACGAGAGCCTGGATTCGGGGTGTAATTTCCGCGCTGCCGCTTTTAAACATACTTTCATTGAACTGATCGACAATCTGGATCCTGAGGCCTTCCGGGGTCATATCGATAATGATATTGTCATTCAGACCGGACAGTTCCGGATCCTTCGATATAGCCTGACGAATTTCCTGTTTGGCGTCTTCAAAACTGGCTTCCTCTATTTTCGCAAGCTTCGCCAAAAGCTCCGCCTCTTCCATTTCTTTGGTTTTGGCGTCCTCACCCTCATCTTTTTTGCCTTCTTCCGGGGGGCTAATGCTGGAGACGACGGAGGGAACGCCTGTGTCGGAAACACGGGCGCCCTCAGTTTGCATGCTCTGACCACCCAGGAGGCCACCGGCACCGGATTGGCTAATACTGGAGGTTGTCGGGGCGAAATAGTCGGAAAGCCCCTCTTTCTGTTCGGTGGTTGTTACATTGAGGAGCCATAGCAGCAGAAAGAAGGCCATCATCGCGGTCACGAAATCGGCATAGGCAACCTTCCAGGCGCCACCATGGGCGGCATGCCCGCCTTTCTTGACCTTCTTGACAATAATGACCGGTGCGAGGTCAGCCATGGATTAAACCTTATCTTGTCGGTTGGCGCTAGACAGTTGGCGCTTCATTGCAGGCTTCTTCAACTTCCAAAAAGCTCGGGCGCTCGTGGTTATATAGCGTTTTGCGGGCGAACTCGACGGACACCGCAGGTGCATAGCCCTGCAAATGTGCGAGCAACCCCTGCTTCATGCACTCATAGTACTTACCATCAGCTTCGGCGAATTGTTCGAGGTTTTTCCCCATGGGTGAGACAAGGCCATAGGCGACAAAAATACCGAAGAAGGTACCGACCAGCGCCGCTGCGATAAGACCACCAAGAACTTCCGGCGGCTCTGCAATGGAACCCATGGTGACAATCACGCCAAGCACTGCCGCAACAATACCAAAGGCAGGAAGGGCTTCCCCCATGGATGTCACGGACGCCGAAATCGCGTGCCCTTCGCTATGATGGGTATCAATATCCTGATCCATCAAGGCTTCCAGTTCATGAGGATTTTCAGTCCCCATGGTCATCAGCCGCAAGTAATCACATATAAAATCCTGGGCGTGATGGTTTTTGGTGAAGCTTGGAAAATGCTGAAACAATGCACTTTCAGACGGGTTTTCAATATGTGGCTCCAAAGCAATCATGCCCTTGGTTTTGGAGAGTTTGAAAATAGCATACATCAAGGTCAGCAAGTCGGTGTAAGCCTGCTTGTTATAAGGCGAGCCCTTGATCAGTTTCCCCATGGACTTGGCAACGCCCATGATGACCCATTTTGGATTGGCTTGGAAAAATGCGCCCAGAGCGGCCCCTAGAATAATGAGATACTCAAGTGGCTGAAACAGGACGACAAAGCTGCCATGCGGAGCGTAGCCGCCAGCCACAGAGCCGAATGTTACAACGATACCAATAATCCAAAACATACTGAACGATGCCCTTAACCAACTTCTACATAATTTCGGCGTTAATTTTGCGCTGAAAATGGTTAATAAAGCGTGTGTAATTTTGCGATGTTTTTATGTATCTTGAGGATAACCTGCTGAAATTTACGCATTATTTATTTTGCAGGTGCATCGAAGACAAGAAAAGGGATGCTTTTGTTGATGAACTATGGGAAAGTGCGCGCCGTTTGATTAAGGTACTAATCGTTGTATATGTATTTGTCTTTGGTTTTGCCGTATGACCTTTGATGCGAAAGAATTCAGAAATGCTCTCGGCTGCTTTGCCACCGGGATAACCGTTGTTACGTCTCGAAGCGCGGCTGCTGAGCCGCTTGGCGTGACAATTAATTCCTTCAGTTCCGTCTCACTCGATCCTCCCCTGGTGTTGTTTAGTCTGGCCCGTGTCGGTGGGCATTGCCAGGAATTTATCAATGCGGGGAAATTTGCCGTGAACGTGCTGACGCCGGATCAGCGGGCGCTATCAGACCGGTTTGCCTCCGCCCGGGAAAACCGGTTTGAGGGCATTGAATTTAAGGCAGGCGAAAACGGCTGTCCGGTTTTTTCAAACAGCCTCTCTGTTTTTGAATGCGAGACATTTGCGGTGCATGATGGCGGCGACCATGCCGTTTTTATCTGTAAGGTTACAAATGTTGTGTCCGGAGAGGATAATGAGGCCTTGTTATTTCACAAAGGGCAATATCACAGTCTGTAATCGAAGCTCGAAAAGGAAAAAAAATGGCAACGAAAGTAGCCTTTATTGGATTAGGCGTCATGGGCTATCCCATGGCCGGGTTTTTGCAAAAAGCTGGCTATGACGTGACGGTTTATAACCGTACTGGCGCGAAAGCGGATAAATGGGCGACAGAATATGGCGGTGGCTCTGCTGAGACTCCGGCAAAAGCGGCGGACGGCGCTGATTTCGTTATGGCCTGTGTCGGGAATGATGACGACCTTCGATCCGTTGTTTTGGGGGAAGATGGTATTCTGGCGACCATGAAACCGGGCTCGGTTTTTGTTGATCATACAACGGCATCATCCGAAGTGGCGCGCGAGTTAGCCGCTATTGCCGCCGATAAAGGCGTTGGTTTTGTGGATGCGCCAGTGTCTGGCGGACAGGCGGGTGCCGAAAACGGTGTTCTGACCGTTATGTGTGGTGGCAGTGACGCCGATTTTGATCGTGCCAAAGATCCTATCGATGCCTATTCACAAGCCTGTAAGCTGATGGGCGGCGTTGGTGCAGGACAGCTTGCCAAGATGGTCAATCAGATTTGTATTGCGGGCGTCGTCCAGGGTTTGTCAGAAGGTATTCATTTTGCGCAAAAAGCCGGTCTTGATGCATCCAAGGTGATTGAGGTTATTTCCAAGGGCGCCGCGCAAAGCTGGCAAATGGAAAATCGCTACAAGACGATGATCGCTGATGATTTTGACTTTGGTTTCGCCGTGGACTGGATGCGCAAAGATTTGGGGATTTGCCTTTCAACAGCGGATCAGATAGGCGCCAGCCTACCTAATACGGCGCTGGTCGATCAGTATTATTCGGATATCCAGAATATGGGCGGCAAGCGATGGGATACCTCCAGTCTTATTCGGCGTCTCAGGGCATTGACCAAATAAACTATCTAGCCGGTGAGTTTTGCTGCCGATAGAGGTGATTTTTCTTCTATCATCTGAAGCGGGGCGGCGAGCGTGAGGGACCAGTACCTGAGGACAGTATTCTCGCTGTGTTCGTCTGGTGCGATGCCTATCCCGAGATCAGTAATCTGCTCGTAGAGAATATTAGCGCGGTGAGGCGGGCGCTCCATCCAGAAGTCTACTACTCCCGCAGCATCGACGGCGCCAAGAGCGGCATTTTCGGCGGCAACCGAAAAGACATACTCCGTCACCTTTATGCGGGCATCAAAGGCGGAATTGTTCTGCCCCATATGTGACAGAACTTGCTTCTTTTCCATATATTCCGCATGTTGCTGGGTAGTTCGCATCAACAGAGGGTCTACCTGTTAGTAGCGTCAGGCCAGCTTTATGACGTTCAATGTTAAGGGTCGCGATGACTTGATGTTTGAGGAGCATGATACATCCAGATAGCTTTTTATAAGATGTATATAGTAATTTTTATTATCGTTTTAAGAGCATATTTTACGGTAATTTGCGAAAGTGGTAAGGAAGAGTTCTGTGACAGAGAAAAAAAACCTAAGTCCCGATACAATTACGGCGCAGGCGTTGGGGTGGCTTGAAGAAAGCCATAAGGGCGTGATCCCGGGGATATTTCCAAGCACGACATATGAGCGCGAAACCGATGGGAGTTATCCGTCTGGCCGGGTGTATAGCCGCGACCATAATCCCAACTATGATCAGCCTGAACAGGTTCTCTGTGAGCTGGAACAGGGATCAGATGCGCTACTTTTCTCTTCCGGCATGTCTGCCGCTCTCGCCGTGATACAGGCGCTTCGGCCCGGTGATCATATGATCGCGCCGAAAATCATGTATTGGTCTTTGCGCAACTGGTTGCTCACCGTGGGAACAGAGTGGGGGATCGATATCACTTTTGCTGAAAACGGAAATCTGCAATCTCTAAAGGATGCCCTGCGGCCCGGAAAAACTAAACTCCTGTGGTTGGAGACCCCGGCCAATCCCACCTGGCATATTGATGATATTGCTGCATGGGCGAAGATGGCGAGGGAGGTGAATGCTGTTCTGGCGGTCGATAATACGGTGGCGACGCCGCTGCTGACGCAACCCATCGCGCATGGTGCAGATATCGTTATGCATTCGGCAACGAAATATCTCAATGGCCATTCTGATGTGCTGGCGGGCGCGCTGATTGCCAAGGAAGAGAGCCCGTTTTGGGACCGCGTCAAAGTCAATCGAAATGCAGGCGGGGCCGTGCTCGGGCCGTTTGAAAGTTGGCTATTGTTGCGCGGTATGCGAACGCTTTCGTTGCGGGTTGAACGGGCATCTGCCAATGCCATGGAAATAGCTCGGCATTTCGAACGCCATGCTGCACTGGAAGCCGTCCTTTATCCGGGACTTCCCTCCCATGCTGGTCACGACATTGCGGCGCGGCAGATGACGAACGGGTTTGGAGGCATGATGAGTCTCCGGGTGAAAGGTGGGGAGCAAGCAGCCCTGGACGTGGCAGCAAGATTGCAGCTCATTAAAAGGGCGACGTCTTTGGGCGGTGTGGAAAGTATGGTGGAGCATCGCTTTAGTATCGAGGGGGATGGATCGCCGTGCCCGCCGGATTTGCTACGCCTGTCTATTGGAATTGAGAGTGTCCAGGATTTGATTACGGATTTGGAACACGCCCTGAACGGTTAAGGATAGAAGATGGATAGATCAGTAATTGTTACAGGGGGTAGCCGGGGGATCGGGGCGGCCATCGCCATTGGCGCGGCGGCCAAAGGTTATCAGGTGTGCGTTAATTATTTTGGAAATCAACAGGCTGCGGATGACCTGGTCAATGCGATAGAGGCCAGCGGCGGCAATGCCTTAGCAATACAGGCTGATATGGCAGATGAACAAGACATCCTTCGGATGTTTGAAACTGTTGATGCGGAGCTGGCGCCCCTGGCGGCACTCGTTAATAACGCCGGTATTGTCGATTTGAAGGCGAGGGTGGACGAAATGACCGCCGAGCGTCTCACCCGTATGTTTGCGACCAATGTCACCGGGCCGTTCCTCTGCGCGCGGGAGGCCATTCGCCGTATGTCCACCGCCCATGGCGGCGATGGTGGAAACATCGTCAATATTTCGTCCGTTGCGGCACGGTTGGGGGCTCCGGGTGAATATGTGGATTATGCCGCCTCAAAAGGGGCGATCGATAGCATGACCCTTGGTCTGTCCAAAGAAATCGCCGCAGAAGGCATTCGCGTCAACGCCGTGCGCCCGGGTGTCATCTATACGGATATCCATGAAAGCGGTGGGCAGCCTGGTCGTGTGGATCGGGTAAAGCATATGGTGCCCATGCGGCGCGGTGGCGAAGCACAGGAAATTGCTGATGCGGCGCTGTGGCTGATGTCGGACGAGGCGTCCTATGTTACAGGTGCTTTGCTGGACGTCTCAGGAGGACGATAACGGAATTTACCCCTGCAAATGCATTGCCGCCTCGATGGCGAAATAGGTGAGGATGCCGTCACAACCGGCGCGTTTGAATCCAAGCAGGCTTTCCATGACGACTTTTTCACGATCGAGCCAGCCGTTCTGGACGGCGGCCATCAGCATGGCATATTCGCCGGAGACCTGATAGGCGAAGGTCGGTACTCCGAATTCATCCTTGACCCGACGGCAGATGTCCAAATAGGGCATGCCCGGCTTGACCATGACCATGTCGGCGCCTTCATTGATGTCGAGGGCAACCTCGCGGATCGCCTCATCACCGTTGGCCGGATTCATTTGGTAGGTGCGCTTGCCGTCACCGCCAAGATTTCCGGTGGAACCCACAGCATCGCGAAAGGGCCCGTAAAAACCGGAGGCATATTTGGCGGCATACGCCATGATCGCCGTATTGATATGCCCTTCGCGCTCCAACGCGTCGCGAATGGAGCCGATGCGCCCATCCATCATATCGGAGGGGGCAATGATATCGCAGCCAGCCTCCACCTGATTGAGCGCCTGACTGATCAAAACCTCAATAGTCTCGTCATTGATCACGTAATCATCACGGAGTAGCCCATCCTGTCCATGCACCGTAAAGGGATCAAGCGCGACATCGCAAAGAATGCCCATATCCGGTACCGCATCCTTGATGGCGTGAATGGCCTGACAGATGATGTTGTTTGAATTCAGCGCCTCGCGCCCGTCGTCGGTCTTAAGCGCCTGATCAATGGCGGGAAAGAGGGCGATTACAGGAATGCCAAGACTGGTGGCTTCCTTGGCGGCAACCACCAACAGATCAATGCTGAGGCGTTTAACGCCGGGCATGGACGGGATATCCATGGCCAGGTTTTCACCTTCGTGAACAAAAACCGGCCAGATCAAATCGGCAGGCGTTAGAGTATTTTCCGCCACCAACCGGCGGGACCAGTCCGTCTTTCGAACCCGGCGCATGCGCGTGCGCGGAAAATGGGGCGTCAATGTCTTCATGGCCGGAAATTCCTAACTCGTCTCGTCGTCCTAAGTCTGAAGCACATATTATCTTCGTTGAGGACCCTCCGCAAATGAATAAACCTAACGATCGTTAGGTTTATTATTGACAGGCAGACCCTCAAATCGTATCAACAAGTGAATGAACAAGGAAAGGCAAGGCGTTATGGATTTCACGCTTAATGAGGACCAGGCGGCGTTTCGCGATATGGCGCGCTCTTTTGCCGCAGGCCAGTTCGCCCCGAATGCTGAAAAATGGGATGAAGAAAAAATATTCCCCGTCACGGAAATGCGGGCCGCGGCTGAACTAGGTTTTGGTGGTATCTGTGTGAGCGAAGAGCATGGCGGCTCGGCGCTTGGTCGTCTTGATGCAGCCATCATTTTTGAAGAACTAGCGGCGGGCTGTACCTCGACGGCGGCGTATATCTCCATACACAACATGGCGACCTGGATGATTGACCGGTTTGGCTCGGACATTGTACGGGAGAAATTTGTACCGGCATTGACGACGATGGAAAACTTCGCGAGCTACTGCCTGACCGAACCGGGGTCGGGATCGGACGCGGCGGCGCTTCGGACGAACGCTGCCCGTGATGGTGATGAATATGTGCTGAATGGCGCCAAGGCGTTTATTTCGGGCGGTGGTCATACCGATGTGTATGTGACCATGGTCCGCACGGGTGGTGAAGGGGCGGGCGGTATCAGCTGTATTGCCGTGCCTGCGGATGCGCCGGGTATCAGCTTTGGCGCGCAGGAGCGTAAAATGGGCTGGAATTCCCAACCGACGGCGCAGGTCATTTTTGACGATTGCCGGGTGCCTGTCGAAAACCTGATCGGCGAAGAAGGCGACGGATTTAAAATCGCCATGAAGGGTCTGGATGGCGGGCGGCTCAATATTGGTGCTTGCTCACTCGGTGCAGCGCGGGCGTGCCTTGAAGCCGCGCAAGACTATACGGCGGATCGCAAACAGTTCGGAAAACCGGTGGCGGAATTTCAGGCGGTGGCCTTCAAGCTCGCGGATATGGCGACCGATCTTGAGGCGGCACGGCTGATGATCCGGCAGGCGGCGTCGAAACTGGACGCCGAGGACCCCGAAGCCACACTCTATTGTGCTATGGCAAAGCGGTTTGCGACAGATGCCGGGTTCAATATTTGTAATGACGCATTACAGCTGCATGGCGGCTATGGCTTCCTTCGGGATTTCCCCATGGAACGTTTTGTGCGCGATACCCGCGTCCATCAGATTCTGGAAGGCACGAACGAGATTATGCGGGTTGTCATCGCCCGTAAACTTAGCGAAGGGCAGGGGAAAGCGTAATATGTCAGAAGCAGAAATTCTGTTTAGCCAGAAAGGCAGCGTCGGTCTGGTCACCCTGAACCGGCCAAAGGCGCTTAACGCACTCACCCATGAAATGTGCCTGGCGCTGGATGCACAGCTTAAACTGTGGGGCGAAGAAGATACGATTAAGGCCGTGTTGGTGGAAGGAACCGGGGATCGGGCCTTTTGTGCCGGTGGTGATATCATCAAGCTTTATGAGGAAGGACGGAAAGGGGCGGATTATCCGTATCATTTCTATCGCGATGAATATCTTCTCAACGCCCGCATCAAGCATTTCAGGAAGCCATATATCTCGCTCATCGATGGCATCGTCATGGGCGGCGGCGTTGGTGTTTCCGTCCATGGGAGCCACCGGATCGCAACCGAACGCACATTGTTTGCTATGCCCGAATCTGGTATTGGCCTTTTTCCCGATGTGGGCGGGTCGTACTTTTTGCCGCGCTGCCCAGGCGAAACAGGCATGTATATCGGCCTCACGGGTGCGCGGCTGAAAGCGGATGATGCGGTTTTTGTGGGTATCGCCAATGCGTATATACATTCGGAAAAGCTGGGTGCCCTTAAAATCGCTCTGATATCAGCGGAGTATTCAGACGATGTTTATGGCGATATCGATGATATTATTTTCAAATTCTCCGATCATCCGGGAGACGCGCCCATTGTTGAGCGGCTCAACCAGATTGGCCGTCATTTTGGGCAGGATTCTGTTGAAGCCATTATTAAAAGCCTGCAAGAAGACGGAGACGACTGGTGCTTAAAGACGGCTTATATGCTGCTGACCAAGTCGCCAACCAGTATGAAGATTTCGTACAAAGAGCTTCGCCGTGGCCAGCATCTTACCTTTGATGACTGCATGCGCATGGAATATCGCATGGTCAATCGGGTGATTGCAGGGGTTGATTTCTATGAAGGCACCCGCGCCGCCGTCGTCCATAAGGATCAAAAGCCGGTTTGGGTGCCACCAACATTGGAAGAAGTCTCAGACGCTAATGTCGATGCGTATTTCGCACCGCTAGACATGGGTGATTTTTACTGAGTAGCTACCACAGCGGCGCATCCAGCGCTGGCCGAGATCTAGACTGTTTTCATCGCTAATGAATCAATGTGTTTTTCAACAGAATACGGGCAAAGCTGCCGTCCGACTTCGCGTGGTGTATGTCCGCTTTGCTAGTCGCTGGTAGTAGCCTAGTAACACGATGAGCATTATTCCCACGACTTGGTAGAGGCGGTCGTTTCGTAAGATTTGGGGCGGTGACCGAGATTGAGGCAGCCAAGTTGTTTCGCTTCTGCTGGGGTATTCTGCCCTCATTTTAAGTTATTGCAATTTTGCCCAATGTCCAATAAAGAGTCCGATGGACACCGTCTAAGAAACAAAACGAAGATGTGATATGAAATACCTCTTTCTGATACTAAGTATATGTCTGAGCTCTGCGGCGGCTCAAGCGCAAACCATCGGTATCAAATTTGCCGATATCCCAACCGGCAGTCAGTTTCACTACGAAACAATTGGCGGTGGGAATTTTCTGTTCGCAGATAAATATGTCGGGAAAAAAGGTGCGTATCATGTGGTGGACGGTTATTTCATTGAGAATGGCAAGCTTGGGCGCAAACCTGTCACCCGCCGGTATTATAACGAAACGGGTCTGCTCGTACGGTCAGAAACTCTAAGCCTAGATAATACTGTAGAATACATTCCGTTTAACTGCAGACGCTCGACGGCCCAGAGATGCCAGCATGTCAGGAAAGTCACCAACAAA
>Ga0315338_1002306_pt1 | contig 19398 bp, 21 predicted proteins | sample ASW8metaG_FD_204518 | JGI IMG/M metagenome (GOLD analysis project Ga0315338, IMG submission 204518) | Ammonia-oxidizing marine archaeal communities from Monterey Bay, California, United States - ASW #8 | ecosystem: Environmental > Aquatic > Marine > Coastal | place: USA: California | collected... | reverse complement strand
GAGTTTCGTACCTGGCGTGGCCGCGATCGGCAGCTTCGCGAAAATCTAAGTATCTGGCTAGATGTCGATGAAGCGCAGGTCGAAAGCGCGCTTCCACTTTGTTTCAAATTTATTGTCGAACAGGATTCGTTCGTCGCTGGGCGCTATTACCCAATCGTTGCGTTCGACTTCCTGTTCCAACTGCCCTTTGCTCCAACCGGCGTAGCCAATTGCGAGAATACTCTTTTTAGGGCCGAACCCGTTCGCCAATGCCAAAATGATATCGGTGCTTATCGTAACGCTGTAGCGGTCGTTCACGGGAATTAAGGGCGGATGCGGGTAGTCGTTCGAATGCAGGATAAAGCCGCGCTTCGGGTCGACCGGTCCACCATAGAATATCGCCATATTACCTTCGATACCCTCTGGGTCGGCACCCATGTTTTTGACGACCGTTGCGTATTCGACTTCGCCGAGCGGCCGGTTGACGATCAGACCGAATGCGCCGGTCTTGTCATGACGCGCCACGAAGATGACGGTCTCTCGAAATCGCGGGTCGGGCATATCCGGTTTGGCGACGAGCAATTTTCCGGTTAGGTAGGTTGCCGCAGCGCGTTTCTCACCCTCGGCGGATGCGTCGCTATACGGCAGCTGTAGTGCGATGAGGAAAAACGCGACAGTCCAAGCTTTCAACACGCGCTCCTTACGAGGTCGCGGCAGGCCTTGCCGTTCCCGTGACAAACGTGATGAGTCGTTGCACAGCGGATTATAGCCGAAAGGCGCGCAACGGCTAAGTATCCGATGGGCTATCGCAACGCTATTGGGCAGGGATCAGATTTGGAAGTAAAACTGGTACACGGGAACCTGCTCGAGCAGAGCGGTTCCCGTATACCGGATAACGCTTAGAATATTGCTCTAGTTCTTCTTTTTCGCGGCGCAAGGATTACAGCCCTTCGCGGCGCAGGGATTGCAACCCTTCTTTGCGGCGCAGGGGTTGCAGCCTTTGGCGGCGCAGGGATTGCAACCCTTTTTCGCGGCACAGGGATTGCAACCTTTCTTGGCTTTGCACGGGCTGCAACTGGCGAGTTGCACGGGGGTGTCGAGGCTCGCCGCGGCGGCGGGAAGCGCAATGCTCGATGCGGCGAAGGCCGCAACACTCAAGGCGACTGCAGTTTTCTTAAACATGAGGTTCTCCTGTCTAAATATTACGGGCGATCTGCTTGTCCGGACCGCGCCTGATTTTACCGTATTATTAGACAGTTACCGGCCAGGGCTCGCCAGTAACGTTCGCTATCTTGTGCTCAATTTCCCGTGATCGAAGGACGGTAATCGCGCCCTTCACGCAGCCATACCGTCGTATATAGTGCCTTGCTTGCAATGTTCCGCGAAGGACACGGTATGCTCAGTGGCGATATTAAGGCTTTGATTTTCGACGTCTTTGGCACGGTTGTCGATTGGCGTAGCAGCATCGTCCGCGAGGGCGAAGCTTTGGCCGCGCGCAAGGGGTTGGATGTCGATTGGGTGGCGTTCGCCGACGGCTGGCGCGGCCTATACGATCCGGCGATGGCGCGTATCCGCGACGGGGAACGGGATTTCACCAAGCTGGACGTCCTGCACCGGGAGAACTTGGTGGAAATGCTCGGCCGGACGGGCATTACGGGCCTCAGCGAAGCGGAAATAGATGATTTCAATTTCGCCTGGCACCGTCTAGACCCCTGGCTGGATACGGTCGCGGGGCTGACGCGGTTGAAATCAAAGTTCATCATCGCGACGCAATCGAACGGCAATATCGCCCTGATGGTCAATATGGCGAAGCGTGCCGGCCTTCCCTGGGACGCGATTCTCGGCGCGGAAGTCGTCGGACACTACAAACCGGTGCCCGCGGCCTATACCGAGGCGTGCGACCGGCTTGGATTGCGGCCGGAACAAGTGTTGATGACGGCGGCGCACAATGGCGACTTGCTGGCGGCACGCGCCTGCGGTCTCGGCACCGCGTTCGTGTCCCGGCCGACGGAATACGGTCCGGGTCAAACCAAGGACGTACGCGCGGAGCACGATTTCGATTATATCGCCGACAGTATCGAGGAATTGGCCGAACAACTCGGCTGTTAATCAACCTACTCCAAGGTTTCGAAAAGGCGGATCCATAGCGCCGTGCGCGGCTCCAGCGACGAGAAATAGATCTGTTCATCGTGGGCGTGTGCGCCTTTGCCATCGGCACCGAGGCCATCCAGGGTCGGCACGCCGAGCGCGGCGGTGAAGTTTCCGTCGCTGCCGCCCCCGGTATACATGTCCTGCAAATCGAAACCGATGTCCTCCGCCAGTCCCTTGGCATGTTCGTACAGGGACGTAATCCCGTCGTCCTTGTGATAGGGCGGGCGGTTCAAGCCGCCTTCCACCGTGACGGTGCAATCGGGGTCGATGTTTTTACGGTCGAGAACCTGCGGCACGAATTCTTCGACGGCTTCCATGTCCGGCAGGCGCATATCGACCTCGATGACGCATTCGCTCGGCACCACATTGGTTCCCGTGCCGCCCGAGATCAGGCCGACACTCGTCGTGACGTTGCGGTCGTAGTCGGTCAGGCCCTCGATCCACAATATGTGATGGGCCATCTCCTTGATCGCGCTGCGTCCGTCCTGGTGACGTAAGCCTGAATGTGCGGGAACACCGGTCACCGTTACCTTGAAACGCGCTGACCCGCGACGCCCGGTGACGATCTTGCCGCCTTCGCGTGCCGGTTCGGTAACCAGGACGTACTTGTTCGCCCGCGCGGCGGCTTCGATAGCTGCTTGCGATGTCGGGCTGCCGACCTCTTCCTCCGGCACGTACATGAAGGTGATCGGAAGTGCCGTTTGTCTACCTTGCCGAACAAGGTGCCGGTAAGCGTAGTAAGCCATATAGGCGCCTGATTTCATGTCGTAAATTCCGGGACCGAAGACGCTGTCGCCTTCTCGGCGCCAACGCAGGATATCGTCCAGCATGCCGATTGGATGCACGGTGTCGGTATGGCTGACGACGAGGATGCCCGGACCATCGCCGCCCCAGGGCGTGCGTGCCGTCAGGATGTCGCCGAAACCGTCGCGGCCGGGCGTTCGGTCTATTTCCGCCCCGATCGCACGCATGTCGCTTTCGACCTTGTCGACCATGCGGTTGACCGCCTCGCCATCGTTCGAAGGCGACTCGATATCGACCCAGGTTTTAATGCCGTCTAGGATTTCGTCGGGATCGACTTGCGGCGTGTTGGATGTCTTGTCGGTCATTGGTCTGCCTTCTTCATCTATTTTATGTTTGAGGGCCGATTATCGGCGCGGCCGGTTTACCCGATATTTCGGGCGTTTCCCCTGTACAAACCGCGCGATATCGGTTGCCGCCGTGCCCGCGATCCGGTCCAGGCATTCGGCGGTGGAACCAGCCATATGCGGCGTCAGCAGGATGTTGGGCGCGCTGAAGATCGGGCTTTTCGGGTCCGGCGGTTCGCCCTCCAGGACGTCGAGCGCAGCACCGCCCAGCTTGCCGCTTTTCAATGCGCGGGCCATCGCCGTTTCGTCGACCAGTGGCCCGCGCGCGGCGTTGATCAGGATGGCGCCCTTCTTCATTTTCGCAATCGCTTTGCAGTCGATCAGGTGATGCGTGTCCGGCGTAAGGGGCGCGTGCAGCGAGACGTAGTCGGATTCGGCCAGCAACGCGTCCAACTTCACTGGCCGTACGCCGCGCGCGCGAATTTCCTTCGCGTTGAGGCCTGGATCGTAACCGCAAACCTTCATGCCGAATGCCTTGCAAAGATGGGCGACGCGTTGCCCGATCTGACCGACCGCGACGAGCCCCAGTGTCTTGCCGCGCAACTCGCTGCCGGTATGCCGAGCCTCGCCCCAAACCTTATCGTTGTGAACGCGCCAGGCGCTTTGCGGCAGTTGACGGGCCATGCTGATCATCAGGCCCAACGTCAGCTCGGCGACGGAGTCCGCGTTTGCGCCCGGTGCGTTCGTCACAAGGACGCCCCGTTCGGTGCAGGCTTCGACGTCGATTTGATCGACACCGACGCCATGCATCGCCACGACTTTCAAATCGGGCAACCGGTCGAGCAAGCTGGGTGTTATGTAACCGGGGCGCAGCAGCATACCCGCGGCCCCCTGAAACTGCTTCGCGAACTTTTTTTCCTCCGCCGCCGAAATCGGTCTGAAGGGTAACGGTACGATGCGCACGGGCGCCACGCCGCGAAGCGCGGCGCGGACCGGTTTCATTGAAACGGGGAAATCGTCGGTTGCGGTTACCGCAACCCAGCGGCGTCCTTTTGAGGTCAAGTCTTGGGCTCCCTGATTTTGCCGGACCATACAGAGAATGGCCGGCGCAATTAACCGCAAATACCGTTTTAGCGGCCTCACGCGACCGTTATTTCGCTGCGCCTCCGATTCAACTATGATGAACCACAGATGAACGAACAGGGGAGTCAGGCCATGCGTGTTGGAGTCTTTACCGTTGCGTCGTTAATCGGAGCCTTGGGCTATGTCGGTGCGGCTGTCGCGGCGCCGCAAGTGCTAATGGTCGTGACTCCGTCGGACGTAATGCCGCTGACCTGCGAGAACGGCATCTGTTCGACCGAAGTGGCCGCCATTTGCCTGCAACCCGACCGCGGCAACCCGCTGCGTGGCAAGCGCTATAGCGCCCGCACGAGCGAGACCGATATTCGCGGCGCGCGCAGTACGAGTGTTGAGGACACGATGAGTTTGGTGGGGACGGATACCGCCGGTCGTGAGAAGATTTTGCCGGCAGCCAATCTGCTCAGCATCAACGCGGAACGTGACCATTACGCCGTCACATTGAGCGTAGACGAGTCGGTTATGCGTCGACACGGGCTAACCGCGCTAGCCGTTCGCGTGACGGGCAACATTATGCTCTTCCCCGACGCGGATCAGGGAGACCCGAACCCGCAAACGCCTTCGGATATTGAAGTAGCGAAGACGATGCAGCGCGGCACCGCCGAGCGCGTTATCGCAAAATATGGCGACGAGCTTACCGGGGCGCGGATGGTGCGGAATGCGATTAACGTCCTGCCGCGCGACCGGGCGTCGAACGAGGCGGAACGCCAAGCTGCGCGGGATACCGCAATGCAACGGCCGGCGTCGCAGAATGCTGTCGCTTACGTCAAGGACGCGTTCTTTGCCTGTCGTAGCGTGACGGATCACGCGGTCATCAAGCGCTACGATTCACGATACAGCTATCGCGCCTGCCTTGGCGTGATGCATGACGGCCTGATCGACGGCGTGAACAAGAAATACTGGGACGCTTTGAAAGCCGGCAGCTGACCGCAGGAATATTCGGTTAGGCCATGGCGCTGGCGACGATGCCGGTGTCATGTAGCCGGCCGATCTCGCCGTCGCCCAAACCGAGTTCGCCCGCGAGGATTTCATCCGTGTTGCCGCCCAGCAGCGGCGCCGGGGCAACGGGTGTTCGCGGCGCAGCACTGAAATCCAGCATCGGTCCGGCGGCGAGATAGTTGCCGATTCCCGGCTGTTCGACGTCCTGAAACATCGGATTTTCCGTTGAAATACGGTCATCTTCGTTGATGGCCTGCGAAAAGGATTGGTAAGGCCCCCAGCAGGCGCCGGCCTCATCCAGCGCCTCGCGGGACTGATCCAGGCTATGGCCGGAGAACCAGGGCTCGAGCACGGCGACGATCCGGTCGCGGGCGGCCCAGCGAGCCTCCTCCTTGGTCAGGTCGAGACCGAGTTCGTCCTCGAGTGCCTTGATCTGGCCTTCCGTGCCGGTCGCCTTCTGCAAGGCCTGCCAGTGCCGCGGGGTGAAGGCGGTGATCATGACCCGGCGGCCGTCCGACGTTGCGAAATCGCAGCCGAAGGTGCCGTACACCTGATTGCCGGTGCCGGGCCGGTCGTCATTATTGACCTGGACTTCGCCGACATAGCCGAGATGGCTTAGGGTCGAGAAGGCGGTGTCGGCCAATGCGAGAGCGATGAACTGCCCCTCGCCGGTGTCGCGTCGCTGCCGCTCTGCGGCAAGGATACCGTTCACGGCGGACAGGCCCGCCACCACGTCCCAGACCGGCATGACATGGTTGACAGGACCCTTATACCCTTCGGGTCCGGTGACCTGCGGAAATCCCGCCGCGGCATTGACTGTGTAGTCGAGCGCGACGGAACCGTCCCGGTTGCCGGTGATACCCAGCATGATCAGGTCGTCCCGCTTTTCCTTCAGTCCCGCATAGTCCAGCCAGCCACGCGCCGGTAAATTGGTAAGAACGATGCCGGCTTCCGGTCCTGGCTTCGTCATCAGGGCGTGCGCCAACTCACGGCCTTCCGGATCGCGGACATTCAGCATGATTGACCGCTTGCCTTTGTTCAGCCCGGCCCAATAGAGACTTCTGTTATCGCTTGTGACCGGCCAGCGCCGGTAATCCAGTCCGCCGCCGACCGGATCGATGCGAATCACGTCCGCGCCCATCTGCGCCAAGGTCAGGCCGGCATAGGGCGCGGCGATGAAAGCAGAAACTTCGACGAGCCGAAGTCCCTTCACGATTTCAGTCATGATCAGGTCCTGAAGTGTTTGGCAACCGGCATGGGTCTAGTGGGCACTAGGGGGCTTCGGGCGATGGACCTTTTTCATCGATCGCGCGGGTTGTCCGGCGTACCCGGCCGACCGCGGAGTCGAAGAAACTGTCCAGACGTACCCGCATGTCGTCCGAAAGGACGAGAAGTTTCGAGCGCGCGTCGTCGGGATTGTCGGACTCGAGCAAAATGCCCTCCTTAATGGAGTGGTCGACATATTTGCTGGCGGTGTGGGCGCTCTTGATCGCCGTCATATAGCGCAGGGCATCCGTTTTGCGGACTGCGCCGTCGGCGCGCCAGATATTGGTCAGCAGGTCCCAGTAGGCGCCCGAATAAAACACTGTATTGCCTTCGAAAACTTCTACCCAGCGACGGCCGACCCCGTCGATCATTTCAAGATATTGTTTATGCTGCGCGTTGTTGTACTTCAGCGCCATGCGTTCCTCGCCTTCTGCGATTCAAAATATAAATTTATCCTCAATTTGCATTTAATTTTCATGATACCTACACGCGATTCTCGGGTGGCGCAAGTGAGGTTCATTTCAATTTATCTCCCAGTGTTGCCCAAAACTGCGGAAAACAGCGAAATAATTAATCTTCAAAGTGATCGGCATCACTGTATATATAATAATTTGACATTAAAAATGCAATCAAATACGATGTTAAAAATTACATAAACACCCTGGTGCCGAGTTCAAGGCGCCAGATCCTTTCATAACGAACGCGATGGATTTGATTGAAACGAGGAGCGTGTGATGGCGACGAAGAATATAGCGCGGACCCTTTCCGTGATTTTCCTTGCGGTGGCGTTGTCGGCCTGTGGTGCGCCTGGCGGGCAAAAGCAAACCGGCGGCACCTTGCTGGGCGCGGGACTCGGCGCTTTGGCCGGCTCGCAAATCGGCTCCGGGCGTGGCAAGCTCGCCGCGGTCGCGATCGGTACATTGGGCGGTGCGCTAATCGGTAACTCGGTCGGCCGTTCGCTCGACCGGGCTGACCGTATACAGGTCGCTCGCGCCACCGAAAACGCGCATATCGCACCGATCGGCCAGCCCGTGGTCTGGCACAATCCCGACAGCGGCAACCAGGGCAGCGTTACGCCGGTTCGTGAAGGGCGGAATACGTCGACTGGCGCGTACTGCCGCGAGTATCAGCAGTCGGTCACGGTAAACGGCCAGACCCAGGAAGCCTATGGAACAGCCTGCCGCCAGCCCGATGGCAGCTGGAAGATCCAATAGAGACGGATACTGAAAAAGCGATCGGGCCGCGAGGGTGACGCGGCCCGATCTTGGAGCAGAGGGGAAGGGAGGCACTTAATGTGCACTCGTCTTCACAAGTCAGACATTAACCCTAAAGGCCGCCCGACAAATTGACATAGATCAATCGCGCAACGATAAAGTTCAGAATCGCGTTGGCGGATTCCGCTTTCGCGCCAATTCCGTTAAAGTGCCGCCGTTACATGTGGCTCAGGGGCGATAATCCATGGCGGCGCCTTCGCTGCTTCTCATCACCGACCGGAACGACACGGCGCTGCCGATGTCCGACGTCGTGGCGCAGGCGCTGCAGGCCGGCTGCCGCTGGATCATGGTCCGCGAAAAAGATCTGGCGACGGCGGAACTCTGCCCGATTGTAGAGGCGACGGTTGCCGTCGCGAAAGAGTTTGGGGCGACGGTCTCGATCAACAATGACTTCACCGCGGCGTCTATCTGTAAGGTCAAGGCGGTACATCTGCCGCAGGGTCAGCCGGTCGCGACCATCCGGCGGGTAATGGGCCCGGAAACTCTGATCGGCGTCTCCGCGCATTCCGTCTCAGAGGCGCAGTTGGCGGCTGCCGAAGGCGCGAACTACGTCACGGCGAGCCCGGTGTTCCTGACAGACAGTAAACCTGGCTACGGCCCCGCATTGGAGCCCGAAGGCCTGGCGGAAATCGTCTCGTCGGTTTCGATACCGGTCTTGGCGCTGGGTGGCGTTACGGCGGAGAACGCGGCAAGTTGCATTGCGGCCGGCGCAGCCGGTGTGGCTGTGATGGGTTCTGTTATGCGTTCCAAGACGCCTGGCGGCACCATCACCGGTCTTATTGCCGCGCTGGCGGCGACGCAGGGGTAACGACGCTCTTTCGCAGATCGGGCTCCCTCTCCCTGGGGTGAAGGTGATTATCCTAGTGGGTACCTTCTGTTAGATTGTGTCCACTAGTACCGGTGCGGCAGATCGATCATCGGGAAAGCGCTGGTGATGTGCGGCAGGTTGACCGGGTTGGCCTTATGCAGGTAGCTCGAATCGAGTTCCGCGAAACTGGTCACGCCGAGCAGGCCGAAGGCGATCTGGATTTCCTCTTCCAGTAGCTCCAACACGCGGACCAGCCCGTCCTTGCCGTCGGCGGCAAGCCCGTAACCCTGCATGCGGCCGATGCCGACCGCGTCCGCGCCCAGCGCCATCGCCTTGACGATGTCGGTGCCGCGATTGATGGCCCCGTCGACGATGACGGCCGCCTTGCCGCCGACCGCCTCGACCACTTCCGGCAGCACGTCGATCGAGCCGCGCCCATGATCGAGCTGGCGGCCGCCATGGTTGGAGACGTAAACGCCGTCGACGCCATGTTCGACGCACAGCGCGGCGTCTTCCGCCGTGGCGATGCCCTTAAGGATCAGCGGCACGTCGTGCTTGTCCTTGAAGCGTTTGACGTTGTCCCAGGTGTAGAGCGCCTGCCACTCCATGCCGCCCGCGCCGACCCGCCAGGTCTTGACGAAGCGGTTGTCGAAGTCGCGCTCGCGGCGGCTGTAATGCGCCGTATCGACGGTTACCGCGAAGGCGTAGTAGCCGTTGTCGACCGCGCGCTTGACGTAGTCGTCTTCGAAGGTCTCGTCGCCGCGGACATAGAGTTGGAAAATGCGCGCATTGTCCGCCGCCGCCGCCGTTTCTTCGAGGCCCGGTGCGCAGCGCGAACTCAGCATATGCACGATATCGAATTCGTCCGCCGCTTCGGCCGAGCTTGGCCCGCCGCGCCGGCTCGGGTCGAACGTCTCCAGCGACCCGATCGGCGCCAGCAACACCGGAATGCGCATTTTCTGCCCCAACAGCGTGCCGCTGGTATCGAGTTCTTGCACGTTGCGGCAGATCCGCGGCCGCAAGGCCAGCGTATCGAGCGCCATCCGGTTGCGCCGCAACGTCGTCTCGCTCTCCGCCCCGCCCGCCAGATAGCCCCAGGCCCCGTCGGACAGATTGTTGAAGGCGCGCTGCACGATGTCGTGCAGAGACGGATACTCGGGTGATTGATCGCTCACGGGTCGAATTCCACACGTCGTTGAAAAAGACCGCCGATCCTAGGCGGTGGTATGGGGAGGGGCAAGGGGAGGGCAGGTTCCCAATCGGCCTTGCCTTTTCGCCGCGTCCGCAACATGTATACGGTCCACCCGGACAGGACAGGCTCGTGGCCCCCAATACTTTATCCTTCGACCGGCCCAAGGGCCGAGATCTGCGTTACCTACGGCGCACTGCGGGGTTTTTGAAGCCCTATAAGGGGCGTGTCGCGGCCGCCATTGCGGCGTTGCTGGTGACGGTGGCGACCGGGCTTGCAATCGGGCAGGGGCTGAAAATCCTGATCGACAGCGGTTTCGCGGCCGGAGACGCGGCGGCGCTGGACCGGGCGTTGATCTTCCTGCTGTCGCTCGCGGTGATTATGGCAGGCGGTACTTTCGCGCGGTTCTATTTCGTCTCCTGGATTGGCGAGCGTGTCGTGGCCGACTTGCGTCAGGCGGTGTTCGATCGGATCCTGTCGCTGCATACCGGGTTCTTCGAGGTGACGCGCACTGGCGAGGTGCTGTCACGCCTGACCACCGACACGACCTTGTTGCAGACCGTGATCGGCTCGTCCGCCTCGGTCTCGCTGCGCAACATGCTCAATCTGGTCGGCGGGCTGATCATGCTTTTCGTGACCGACCCTAAATTGGCCGGCATGGTTTTGCTTGTCGTCCCGTTGGTCGTGGCGCCGATTATGATCTTCGGTCGCCGGGTGCGGCGGCTGTCGCGGGCCAGCCAGGACCGGGTCGCCGACGTCGGCGCCTTCGCCGAGGAATCGATCAACGCGATGCGCACCGTTCAGGCCTTCACCCATGAGGGCGAGGACCGCAAGCGGTTCGCCGGCGAGGTGGAGAATGCTTTCACGGTCGCTATCACCCGCATCCTGATGCGCGGTTTCCTGACGTCGATCGTGATCCTGCTGGTGTTCGCGTCGATCGGGTTCATCCTCTGGATCGGCGGGCTCGACCTGCAAGCCGGCCATATCACCGGCGGCGAACTGACCGCCTTCATCTTCTACGCGACAATGGTTGCGTTTTCGGTAGGCGTGATCAGCGAGGTCTATGGTGAGCTGCAGCGCGCCGCCGGCGCGACCGAGCGCCTGATCGAGCTGCTGGAAGCGGAACCCGAAATTGTCGCACCCGACAATCCACAGCCCTTGCCGGAACCGGCGGAAGGGCGCGTGTGCTTCGAGGAGGTCAATTTCCACTATCCTTCGCGCCCCGACCTGCCGGCCTTGATGGAATTTTCGCTCGAAGTGAATCCCGGCGAAACGGTCGCTCTGGTGGGTCCTTCGGGGGCGGGAAAATCGACCGTATTCCAGTTGCTGCTGCGCTTTTACGATCCTGAGGCGGGATGCATTCGGCTCGACGGCGTCGATATCCGGCAGGCCGATCCGCAAACCGTGCGAGAGCGCTACGCGCTGGTGCCGCAGGACCCGGTGATCTTCGGCACCGATGCCTGGGAGAATATTCGCTATGGCCGGCCGAACGCCGATAACACGGCGGTCCGTGCGGCCGCGGAAGCTGCCGCCGCTGCGGAATTTCTTGACCAACTGCCGGATGGTTTCGCGACGTTCCTCGGCGAGAAAGGCATGCGTTTGTCGGGTGGCCAGCGCCAGCGCCTGTCGCTCGCCCGCGCCTTGCTGCGCGATCCATCCGTGCTTTTGCTCGACGAGGCGACGAGCGCGCTCGACGCGGAAAACGAGCGCCTGGTGCAAGCCGCGCTTGAGACATTGAAGGCTGGGCGTACGACCTTGGTCATCGCGCACCGGCTGTCCACGGTCGTCAATGCCGATAGAATCGTCGTGATGGACGAGGGCCGCGTCGTTGCCAGCGGCAGCCATGCGGAGCTGCTGCGGACGAACCGGCTATACGCGCGGCTCGCAGCGCTACAGTTCGATGTGGATCTGCGCGAGAGCGTGCTGGCCGCTGTTTGAGGGGCAAACTACCATTGTCTTTCGTCGTACTCGGGCTTGACCCGAGTACCCAACTCTCATCCGCAGACAGCGTTGTAAAGGTCCTCCCAATGGGAGTTCTCTCGCTCGATTAGAGAAATCTTCCAATCTCTAATCCAGTGCTTGAGATTTTTCTCGCGCTGAATGGCCTCCACGGCACGGTCTTGTATCTCGTAGTAAACCAAAGATTTAACGCCGTGCGTTTTCGTGAAACCGTCTATCAAACCTACCTTGTGCTCATAGACACGTCGGACAATGTCATTCGTAATGCCGACATAGAGTGTTCCACGTGGTTGGCTTGCAAGAATGTAGACGTAATAGGCCATGGCGTGTACGTGGCATGAACATGGGTACTCGGGTCAAGCCCGAGCACGACGGGATACTGAGTTTCTAATAGCCATCATTCTCAATTTTCCATGGCTTCCGCCCGTTCCGCGCGATAGACAGTCTGCGATGGATGCTTGCCCGATATGCGACGGTGTGCAGACCGCTTTTTACGCGCGCCAGGACGGTTACGACTTCGTGGTGTGCCGGACCTGTGGCTTCGTGTTCCTGTTTCCAATGCCGGACGCGGCGGCACTGGCGGCGGTCTACGACGATGACGCATTTGGTGTCGGTCGTTACCCGAAAGCTAAATCACGGAGGCGGCGCGCGACGATGCGGGCGCTTGGGTTATGGCCGCACTATTTTGGCAAGGACGCGATCGATGTCGGCTGCGGCGGCGGTTTCGTGGCCGAGGCGATGCGCAGGCTGGGCGCGCGTGCGGCGGGACTCGACATCAGCCCTGGTTCGATCGCCTATGCCCGGGACGCCTTTCCCAAGGCACGTTTCTTCGAAGAGACCTTCGAGACCTTCCTCGCCCGCGGCGAGACGTTCGATTTCATCCATAGCTCTGAAGTGATCGAGCATATCGGCGAGGTGAAGGGCTACATGAGCTTCCTCGCCGGCATCGCACGGCCAGGGGCCAAGCTCTTCCTGACGACGCCGGACATCGCCCACCCGACGGTGCCCGAAGACGTCACCACATGGGACATGTTTTCGCCGCCGCGCCATGTGCAGCTATTTACCGAAGCGACGCTGACCCGTCTGTTCGACGCGTACGGCTTCGATATCGTGAAGCGCTTTTACAAGAAGAACGCGCCGACCCTACAGGTGCTGGCGCGGAAGCGGTGTTGAATGAAGGTCAGGGATTTTCAGCCAGACGATGGCGAGCGGGTCAACCGGATTGCCGTGATTGCGTTCGAGGAACTGAAGCAGCACTACGATGATTGGCCGGCGATGTCGAAAGGCCTGGGCAGGATGTCCACGCTGGCCGAGCGCTTTGAACTCATCGTCGCGGAGGATGGCGGTAAGGTCGTTGGGGCGGTAGCTTATGTCGGCCCGCATCGGGAGAAGGCCGATTATTTCGATCCATCCTGGCCCATCATACGAATGTTGGTGGTTGATCCGGCCTGCCGCGGTCTGGGAGCTGGCCGAACCTTGACCGAAGCGTGCATCGATCGCGCGGCGCGGGACAATTCTCCAGTCATCGCGTTGCACACCAGTCCGATCATGACGGTGGCGCTGCCGATGTATCTTCGGATGGGGTTCGAGTTGGTGCGCGAGGCACCCGCGATACGCGGAGTCCCGTATTCCGTTTATCTAAAGACGTTGTGAGGATCAAACCGAGGAGGCCCCGATGACCTACGATTTCTACTATTGGCCCGGAATTCAGGGGCGCGGCGAGTTCGTCCGGCTGGCCTTGGAACAAGCCGGCGCGGATTATCGGGACGTCGCGCGCCAGGATGATGGCATGGCGGCTATGCAGGCGTTCGTCGCCGGGGAAGAGGCGGGGGCGCTGCCGTTCGCGCCGCCCTTTCTCAAGGCGGGTGATCTGGTGATCGCGCAGGTTGCCAATATCCTGCTGTATCTCGGCACGCAGCATGAGATCACGCCGCCGGACGAGGCGGGCCGGCTGTGGGCGCATCAGCTGCAGCTCACGGTGACTGACTTCGTCCTTGAGAGTCACGACACGCATCATCCGGTCGCCAACGCGCTGTATTACGAGGAGCAGGTCGAAGAAGCGAAGCGCTATTCGGCGAATTTCCTCGAATTGCGGTTGCCGAAATATCTGGCCTATTTCGAAAACGTCATCGCGCGCAACCCGAGCGGTTCCGGCATGATGATTGGCGAGGGCCCGACCTATCCGGACCTATCGGTCTTCCAATGCGTTGCCGGTCTACGGTACGCCTTTCCCAAGGCAATGGCACGGATCGAACCGGATTATCCAAACGTAGCGGCGTTGCACGATACGGTCGCCGCACTGCCGCGGATCGCCGCCTACCTCGCATCCGAGCGGCGTATTCCCTTCAACGCGCACGGCGTGTTCCGCCAATATCCTGAACTCGATGCCTGACCCGTTGCATCAAACCCGTGCGATCGCGCATCTTGTTCCCGCGCCGCGCCGCGCCCGCGGCGGCGAAATTATAGCGATACGAAGGAGCCAACATGCTGAATATTTCGCCGGACGTGCTGCGCCGACAGCTCACCGAAGTCTACCGCGCTTGGGGTATGCCGGACGATAATATCGCGGTTATCGTCGAGAATATGGTCGAGTCCGACCTGCGTGGGATCGACTCGCATGGCGTCGGCATGTTGCCGCGCTATGACGGGCTGCGCACGGATGGTGCGCTGAACATGACGCCCGATGTTCGGGTCGTACGCGACTTCGGCGCGGTCGCGCTGATCGACGCGGATCATGGCCTGGGTCATGTCGCTGGGACGCGCGCGATGCGGCTCGCCTGCGACAAGGCGGAACAGTTCGGCGTCGGCGCGGTGACCGCACGCGGCTCGAACCATTTCGGCGCGGCTGGCGTCTATTCGACCATGGCCGTCGAGCGGGGCCTTATCGGTCTCTGCACCACGGGAACAACGCAGCGTTCGGTGTTGCCGACCTTTGGTAGGGAACCACGTTACAGCACCAATCCGATCGCCTTCGCCGCGCCGACCAAACGTAACGATCCTTTCTCGCTCGACATGGCGACCAGCACCGTGGCGGTCGGCAAACTGAATATCGCGCGGCGCGCCGGCAAGGCGCTGCCGCTCGGTTGGGCGCATGATTCCGACGGCTTGCCGACGACCGACCCCAATGTCGCGCTCGCCGCGACGCCGAAAAGGCTGTCTCCGCTGGGTGGGTCGCGCGAGCTCGGCTCGCATAAAGGTTATGGACTCGCGATGATGGTCGACATCCTCTCAAGCGTTCTCTCAGGCTCTTTCATCGGCGGTTACAATTTGAAATCCGGCGAACGCGAGCAGCACATCAATGTTGGCCATTTCTGCCTGGCCCTAAACCCCGCGGCATTCCGAGAAGAAGGCGAGTTCGAAGACAATCTGGACGATTTGATCGACATGCTGCACGGTACCGACCCGGTCGATCCGGCAAAGCCGGTCCTCGTAGCCGGCGATCCCGAGCATCGCGAGCGCGAAAACCGGTTGAAGAACGGAATTCCGATGACGGAGACGCTGTTCGACGAAGTGCGCCAGGTCGCGGAAGCGTGCGAAGCGCCCTTTATACTCGGTAACGATACCGCTTGATTCGCCGAAGCCGCTTCGTATAAAGCTGCCTCGCGAGGGACGGCAGAACAACAATTGAGAGGCGGAAATCCGCCGATCCGGCTGGCGACAGCCGCCGACATTGTGGGGGAAAAGTTATGGAACAGGACATTAACGCCGTAGCGGACCAAGTAATGGCGATCATTACGATTTACGGTTTGAAGATTATTGGCGCCGTCGCGATCTTGATCGTTGGCTGGATCGCTGCTGGCTGGGTTTCCGGCGCCGTCGGCAAAGTGTTGCGCAGAGCCGACCGTATGGACGAGACACTGGCCCGGTTTTTCGTTAGCGCGGTGCGTTACCTGATTCTCGTCGTCACCGTCATCATGATGCTATCGCAGTTCGGCGTGCAGATGGCGAGCCTGCTCGTCGTGCTGAGTACCGCTGGTTTGGCTGTCGGTTTGGCGCTGCAGGGCACGTTGAGCAATGTCGCGGCGGGCGTCATGCTGCTGCTGTTCCGGCCATTCAAAATCGGCGATTTCGTTGATGTCGGGGGCCACGCCGGGACAATTCAGGCTATTTCCCTGTTCGTGACGGAAATGGCAACGCCGGACAATGTCCATATCGTCGTGCCGAACAGCCAAGTCTGGGGTTCTTCGGTGGTCAATTTCAGCCATCACAGCACAAGGCGCGTCGATATCGTCGTCGGTATCGGCTACGAGGACGATATCGATAAGGCGATGACGACGATCACCGATGTGATCGCGGCGGACGACCGGTCGCATGCCGATCCCGCGCCGATGGTCGCGGTGACCGATCTTGGTGACAATTCGGTCAATTTCACGGTCCGGATCTGGTGCAATGCCGGCGACTATTGGGGCGTGAAGTTCGATATGACCAAGGCGATCAAGGAAGCCTTGGACGGTGCAGGCGTAAACATTCCCTACCCGCAGCGCACGGTTCACCTCGTCAAGGAGTAAGCCGTTATCGGCCGCCTAATACCCTGGCGGCCGGGTTTCCGCGAATTCCGGCATTGCGTTGGCGCGTTCCGACAATGCTGCCAGTTTGGCGCAATCCAAGGGCGGTGCGTCGGATGGCCGGTTTTTCACCGCGAAATCCCAAAACGCGACCGTGCTGATATCGGCCTGGGTCATCGTGTCGCCGGCCAGCCACGGGCCTGCCATCTCGTTTTCGAGGGCGGCGAACCCATCCTTCGACTGCTCGAGTAACTGGTCCATCCAAGGGCGGTGCCATTTCTCCTCTGGCCGTTTGCCGCGCTCGTAATACTCGGCGATGGATTTGTCGACCGCGCCGACGGATAGGCCGATCAGAGCCATCACGCGAGTGCGCTCCGGCCCGTCCGCCGGGGTAAGTGCCTTTTTCGGCCCAACATGCCGATCGAGATAGTCGAGGATCGTCGCGCTATCGACGAGGGCTCCTGCATCGTCGGTGACCAGGGCAGGTACGCGTGCCAAGGGGTTGATCGCTTTCAACTGGACGCGCTGCTCGGGATCGGTGCCGCGCAAAGGCCGATGCTCATATTCGATTCCGTAAAGACGCATGGTGATGGCGACGCGCCGGGTGAAAGGGGATCCGAATCCACCGATTAGAATCATGGGATAACCTCGTTTCTTGTGAAGTTTGGGCCGTCGGTTTGACAGGCCACTATCGGGTGCCCAGTGTGCTTAAAGCACATCAGAACTAAAGGGAACCGTTCCCAGTTCCCTTTAGTTCTGTGAAGGTGCTTTATTCTCAATAAGATCGATCAGATTCACGCGATTTTCGGATCGCCAAGGGCGATTCCGTTAAACCCCGATCTGATCTACGAAACCCTGGGAGGCGCAACTGATGAACAGATATGGCCTAGATGGAAAGACGATTGTCGTGACGGGTGGTGCCGGCGGTATTGGCGTCGAATGCGCCAAACTGCTGGCCGCCGGCGGCGCGCATGTCCACCTCGTCGATCCGCGCGCCGACGCGCTTGCGACCGCGGCGGAAGCGGCAGGCGGAAATGTGACGACTCACGTGTCGGAACTAGACAGTCCGGATGCTTGTGCGACAGCCTTCGATTCGGCGGGAAAATCGCCGTTTGGCCTGGTGCATTTGGCGGGCGTCTTCGAAGACGATCCGTTCGAACCTGAAACACAAGACGTCTGGGACCGGGCGATACAGGTCAATCTCAAATCCGCCTACGATATGGCTGTCGCGTATGAAGGCAGGCGGACGCGGGGATCTTCCGGGCGCATGGTGTTCACCGCGTCGATTGCCGCGGGCCGCGGTTCGCCGGATGCCACCGCCTATAGTTGCGCCAAGGCTGGCTTGCATGGGCTGGTTCGCTCGCTGGCTAAGAAAATGTCGCCCGATGTACTGGTCAATGCGGTGGCGCCTGGAATTATCGTCACACGGATGACGACGGAGCTGATTGCAAGGCGGGGAAATTCCGTGACCGACGGCACGGCCCTCGGCCGCCTTGGCGAACCGGAGGAGGTCGCGCACCTAATCGCGTTCCTGTGCAGCGCCGGCGCGAGTTATATCAACGGGCAGATCATCGGGGTCGACGGTGGCACGGTGCTGCGCTAGATGGGCCTGCACGTCAGTTTGGCACCTCGGAAATAAAGTCCTCGAACTTCCCGCTCGAGTGCCGCGGGATGTCATCGACATGGACGAGATGCAGATTGAACGGCCGTCCCAACGCGTCGAGGATCATCTTGCGCATGTGCGCTTCCTCGTCGCCTTCGAAGGGGCGCGCCAGGTTGAGTTTCATTTCGATATCCGAATAGGTCTTTTGGATCATTTGATACTGGCGCAACGGTGCGATTTCGTCCAAGTGCAAGGCGGCGATATCGGGAAATATCTGTTCACCGGATTCGAGTCGCAGCATGTTACGCGTTCGGCCGAATATGCGCCGGACAACGGGTAGGCCGCGGCCGCAGCCGCAGGGTTCTCCGAAGACGGCAAGATCACCGATTTCGTAACGGATGAACGGCATCGCGAAATTGTGCAGGTCGGTGACGAGTATCCGGCCCGTCTCGCCGACGGGACAGGGCCCCCCGTCATCGTCTACGACTTCCATCAGGACATTTTCCGACTGGACGTGGTAGTTTTCCGGCACATCAGGGCATTGCACGGCGATCATCGAAACTTCGGCCGCGCTGTACATGTCCTCGACCAGGACACCGAAATACCCTTCGATCACCTCGCGCTGACCTGGCGACAATGCTTCGCTGAAGGTGATGAGGGATTTCAGCCACGGCATCTTAAGGCCGATTTCTTGGCAGCGTAGCGCCAGGGCGTGGAGGTTCGTCGGATAAGATAAGATATAGGGCGGCCGCTCTTTCGCAATCCAATGGACCTGCTCGCCGAGCGTACAGTGCGCCGAGTTGAGTTGGATCGACGGGCCCGTCCTGTAGACCGACGTCCAGGTCTTGCTGTGCTGCCCGTCCGGCGCCATGGCGACTCCGGGATCGTAGCCTCGGATCGTCGCGAACTTGGCGCTGAGATCGCGCTTATGCCAAAGATGGTTGCGCAGGTTCAACGCGCGGTGAAACGTCTGGTTGACGTCCGTCTTGTGCGCGGTTACCGGACGACCCGTCGATCCGGACGAAGAGGCGGTCAGAAGGCGCCCGTGATCCTTGGGAACGTTATCGCTGAGTAAAGATTTCCCGGCAGATTGGATATCGCTTCGTGTCAGCGGCGGGATGGACCGGAAACTTTCGAAGGTAAGCGGTGCGGAGAGGTCGATGTTCGTTGCGCTCAGCAGCTGGCTATAGTAACGGGACGTGTCGTTGAAATGGCGAAGCAACGGTCCGATTTGACCGAGTTGGTACGCTAACAGGCGTTCCGCTGGCCACCATTGCGACTGGTCGAATTGATAGACCAGCGCCAGTGTAGTGGCGTTGCGTTGGTTCGGTACGACAGGCCAGTTCAGACCGGTGAGATGCGGCTTCAACATCGGCCGCAGTTTACACTAGCCTTAGGGGATGGCTCCAGAGGTTCGGCGCACCGCTTCCAAGGTACAGGGTTATTTGGCGGTCGCCTTTATGTAGGCAACGACGTTGTCGCGGTCTTTTTTCTTTTTCA
>Ga0315338_1002304_pt1 | contig 19405 bp, 22 predicted proteins | sample ASW8metaG_FD_204518 | JGI IMG/M metagenome (GOLD analysis project Ga0315338, IMG submission 204518) | Ammonia-oxidizing marine archaeal communities from Monterey Bay, California, United States - ASW #8 | ecosystem: Environmental > Aquatic > Marine > Coastal | place: USA: California | collected... | reverse complement strand
TCAATCTGTGCCGCTGCGGCGCCTATCCGGAAATCCTTAAAGCCGTTCAAAGCGCAAGCGAGAAACGGCAGGGCCGTTAACCATAAATGTAACGGAATACCTTGAATAAATTCGAGGTGCACCTATTTCCCGTTAAGCATGTTTGTGGGCCGCAAATACGGCCAAACGGACGGGAGATCACGCGATGCGCTTTTTGCGAAACAGATTGGGCCTTTCGGCCGTCCTTCTGGCGGCTTTCTTCGCATTGGGCGCGTGCCAGGCGACGCATACGCCGCTGCCCGATTCGAAACTGTTCCGCGACAACTCCGACTGACCGTCGCTAAAGTCGGTTCCGGGGCAATGCTGGTGTTGCTGCCGCGGATATGAACAATGGCGGGTTGTTGATTAACAGGATCCGCCGTCCGTATGCCCGATCCCCTATCCCTCTCGATAGCGATTGCCGCCAGCATCGTCGGTGGGGTCGTGCGCGGTTATACCGGTTTCGCCGGGCCGCTGATTATGCTGCCGGTCCTGACGATCCTGTTCGGACCTGTTACCGCGGTCGTGACAATTCTGCTCGTCGATATCGCCGGTATCTCCCTGTTGGTGCCAGAGGCGTTGCGGCAGGGGTCGCGGCGCGTCAGTCTGCCCCTGATCTTGGGCACCCTGGCCTGCATGCCGTTCGGCAGCTATCTGTTGCTGATCGCCGACCCGGCGATCATGAAGAATGTTATCGTTTGCGCAGTGATCGCCGCGGCGGTGGCGATGCTCATTGGCTGGCGTTATACGCGGCCGCTCGGCCCGATCGCATTGACGGGGGTCGGCGTGCTGAGCGGCGGCTTTTTCAGTGCCGCCTATATTGGCGCCATCGCGCCGCTGTTCCTCTACGCTGGTCCGGACAGCGCGCAGGCGAGCCGCGCGAATGTCATTCTTTGGGGCTTCTTCAGCGGGCTGGTGCTGATTGCGACGCTGGTTTATGGCGGCGCGGTGACCGAGGTGGAGCTATGGCGCGCACTCACCCTGATGCCGTTCTATTTCGCTGCAATTTATGCTGGCGGCCGCTTGGTTCGCGGGATCGACGAGCTTCTGTTCCGGCGCACTGTCCTGATTATCCTGATTCTCGGCTCGGTGGTCGGAGTCGTGTTTTTCTGAGCCGCACCCTATTATTTCCGACGACGGCCAATCGGATGAAGGATACGCCATGACGATGATCCGCGAGCGACCGCTGGATAGTCCCACGAGTTGGGTGGCCGATACCTTGTTGGAAAATGACGGGCTGGTCGAACTCGACGCCGCGTGCCGCGACGAGATCGATGCGGTGGCGGCGGAACTGGCCGCCAACCCGCTGCCGATCGAGGCGCTTCGTGTTTCCGATGTAGAAATGCCCGCCTGCCAGGCGACGATGTCCCGTGTCCGCCGTCAGCTTGAAGACGGTATTGGGTTCGCCGTTGTCGACCGGTTGCCGGTGGAACGGCTGGACCGCGATATTTCCAAAAAACTTTATTGGCTGCTGATGTCGATGGCAGGCAGGCCGGTCGCGCAAAGTTGGGGCGGCACGATGGTCTATGACGTACTGGATACCGGCAAGAAATCGACGGCAGGTAGCGGCATCCGGTCCTCCAAAACCAATGGCGGACAGAGCTATCATTGCGACAATACGTTCAACCTGCCGCCGGACTTCGTCGGCCTGCTCTGCATCCAAACGGCGAAGAAGGGCGGCATGAGCGGCCTGATCAGTCTCGAGACCGTCTACAATCTGCTGCTCGAAGACTTTCCGGAAGTTCTGCCGCGGCTCTACGAACCGTTCTATTTCGACCGCCAGGCCGAACATCCGCCTGAAGATCAGCGTTGGTCATTCAAGCCGGTCTTCCTGACCCAAGGGGACAAGTTTGTCGCCCATTTCAATCCGCGCCGCGTCGAGCATGGCTATGAGATGCAGGGCAAGGAAATGGACGGGCCGACCCGCGACGCGATCCAGGCGCTGCAACGTGTGTCGGAACGCAGCGGGCTCGGCAAGGATTTCGAGTTTCAACGTGGACAAATTCAAATCGTCAACAACAAGCGGCTGGCCCACCGCCGTACCGCCTTCCGCGATTGGCCGGAACCGGAGCGCCGCCGCCACCTCGTCCGCATCTGGCTGCGCGACGCCGGCCGACCGTTCTATCTAGGTTAGGAAACCTCACTTATGACTTTGGTGCTTTTGCCGCTGTCGGACCACACAGGTGTCGAAGCTAAGGGAGTCGACCTCTCCAAACCGCTCGACGGCGAAACGCGTGAGCGTCTGAATCAGGCTTTTGTCGATCACTCGGTGCTTGTGATCCGCGACCAGTCCCTGACCGCGCCTGAGTTGCGCGACGGTGTGGGGAATTTCGGTACGATCTTCGAGCAGCAAAACACCCGCTTCGCGCTGCCGGAATGCCCGCAGATTCACTATCTCTCGAACAAGGACAGCTACCCGGATGGCACGCGCTACATCCCGGGTGCGGGTTATCATACCGACCATTCCAATGCGGAGGCGCCGCCGAAAGCGACTCTGCTGCTGGCGCTCGAACTGCCGGACAGCGGCGGCGATACGCAGTACGTCAACATGGCGGCGGCTTATGACGGGTTGCCGGATATGACGAAGAACCGCATCGCGGACCTTAAAGGAATGCATGTCTATCAGAGCAAGCACAGCGCCCGGAAACTGATCGGCCTGACCGATGCGGCGAAGCAGAAAGTGCCCGACGCGGTCCATCATCCCATCGTCCGCACCCATCCCGAAAGCGGCCGCAAATCGATCTACGTCAACCCGATCCGCATCGACGCGATCGAGGGCATGGAAGAGGCCGACGCACTGGATCTGCTGAACGCGTTGCTGCAACACGCGACGCAGGAGAAATATCAGTACCGCCACAAATGGCAGCCGGGCGATTTGGTGATGTGGGACAACCGCTGCCTGCTGCACAAGGCCAACGGCGACTACGACCACGAAACACAAACGCGGTATCTGTATCGCGTCATGCTGCAGGGCGACCGGCCGGTTTAAGCGTAGCTGAATACTTGGAAATTCAAGGAGCAGCCTCTGTGATGAAAATCACCGACCTCGACGTCTATGTCCTGCGTGGCCCCGACGGTGGACGGCCCCATTGGGTTAGCCATTTCATCGTGCCGACGGCAAACGAGATCCTGGTGCGGCTGCGTACCGAAGACGGTGTCGAGGGATTCGGATTGGCAACCTGCTACAGCGGGATTGAGGCGCCGGTAAACGCGTTCAAGAGTGGGATCGGCGAGCAGATTATCGGCGCGGACGCGACGGCACCCGAGAGGTTATACGAAGAATTGTTCGGCTTGACCGCGACGCGACTGGCGCATGAGAAGGGCTGGGGGCGTGAAGCGCTGATCCGGATATCCGCGGCGGTCGATCTTGCCTGCTGGGACATCATGGGCAAGATCGCCGGGCTGCCGCTTTACAAGCTGTTCGGCGGCTACCGCGACAAGGTGCCGTGCTACGTGACCTGCGCCTATTACCGCGACGGTAAGGATTTGGCAGAGTTGCGCGACGAGATGGAAACCTTGAAAGCGCAGGGCCACAAGGGCTTCAAGGCCAAGGTCGGCGGCATGACCTTGGCCGAGGACATGGAGCGTCTGGCGCTGGTCCGCGAGGTGATTGGCGACGAAAACGATCTGATGGTCGACGTGAACCGCGCCTGGGACCTGGAAACTGCGATCGAAGCGGCGCAGCTAATGGAGCCGCTCAACCCGCTGTGGCTGGAGGAGCCGGTGCGCTGGCACGACGACCGGCGCGAGTTGAAGCTGTTGTCGCAACGCACGCGCATCCCGCTATCTGCGGGCGAGAGTGAGCTGACCAGCTATGGCTGCCGGTCTCTCCTGGAGGAGCAGGCGATCTCGATCCTGCAGTTCGATTGCACCATGTTCGGCGGCTTTACCGAGGGCCGTAAGATGGCAGCGTTGTGCGAACTCAACCATGTGCAGGTAACGCCGCACCACGATTGCTTCATCCACGCGCAACTCGTTGCCTCGACGCCGGCCGGCTGTTTCGTCGAAGCCTTTACCGATCCGGAACGCGACCCGCTGCAGGCGGAGCTGTTCGAGAACCCGCCGGTCATCGCCGATGGCTGGGTCACCCTGAACGATGCACCGGGGCTGGGCCTGACATTGTCCGAAGACGCCGTGGAGAAGTTCGGCGAGAAGATCGCGCTCTAAGAATCCTTACGGCGTGTAACTTGAGACCTGTTCACCGCTACTCGTCCTGAAAAACGGTGTATCGCCTTCCAGCGTGGTGCGCTGCATATGCCGCTCGAATTTCTCGTCATCGAAGGGCAGGGCGCAATGCTGCGTGCAGCGGTTGTCCCACAAGATCGCGTCGCCGGCCTGCCATCGGTGGGTGTAGGTGAATTCCGGCTTCACGACATGGGTCGTCAGATCGTCGATAAGGGCCCGGCCTTCCGCTTTGGGGATGCCTTCGATCTCCACCGCCCAGCGCCCGATGAAAAGCGCCGTGCGCCCGGTCTCCGGATGGGTGCGTGTAACGGGGTGCCACACATCGGGCCGGCTGGCTATTTCCGCGTCTGTCAGCGGCGGCAGGTTTGGGTAGTTGGCCGCGTGCCGTTCGACGCGGCTGAACCGGCCGAGCCGGCCTTCGATCCGCTCGCGCGTCGCCTGCGGTAGCGCCTCGTAGGCCTTGTAGGTGTTGGCGAAGGACGTGTCGCCGCGGTTCGGCGGTACCTTTAGCGCGTGCAGCAGCGATCCCATATTGGGCAGCTTCTTGTCCTCGCCGTCGCTGTGCCATCCCCAACCCGCCTGGCGCAGCCCTATGGGGGTGCCGTTTCGTTTGACGTTCGAGACCACCATGATTTCGGGATGGTCGGGATGGTTCGTCGAAACCTCATGTCCCAGGCCGGGCATAATGTGCAGTTCGCCGAAGCGACGCGTGAAGGCGACATGCTGCGCCGGTGTCCAGGCCACATCGCGGAACAGCAGGATGCAATGATCCAGCCAATGCCGCCTTATTTCCGCGATGGTCCGGTCGTCGAGAGGGGCCGCGAGATCCACGCCCCGCACTTCGGCGCCAAGCGCATCGCTAAGAGGGTGGACTTCAAGCGGCATACGCGCGGCCTACTTCTTCAATTGCCTGGCGATCGCCTCGGGTGTCGCTTCCCCCGCGAAATATTCGAAATCCTTTTCCCAGGCGAGCGGCAGATCGACCAGCACGCCGGGCTCCGTCGCGGTGACGGCAAAGTCGAGCGCCTCGCGGAGGATTTTGGTTTGCATCCCGGTGTCGCCGGCCTTCCCGAAAGTATTGCCCATCGGGAAATTGACGAACAGGCTGCGCGGCGGCCGCACCAGGGCGGTGATGTCGCGACCGGTGGAGACGGTGACGGTGGGGATTCCCATTGTTTCTACGACTCTCGCTACCAGACCCACGGTCTGGTGGTCGAGCGGTCAAGCCGGTATGGCGATCAGCAGATCGACCTGGTCCTTGAGCAGTTCCTCGGCGAAGGCGGGACCGGACTCGCCGATCACCTTGCTGCGGTTGTAGGTGCGGCCCATGAAGCCGCTCCAATGCCGCTTGGCGACCGCGCCGATTTCGCCGGCCTCGGCCAGTTCGCGCAGCCGGTCGACCGGGAACAGGCAGTTCAAATCACGGCCCGCATCGCTATGGTCGTAATAGCTATCGTGGATCTGGTACTGATCCATTGCCGTGTCGGGATCGATCGCATCGACCCTGTGGTCGTTGCGCGCGTCCGGGTCGAACGGCACGGAAGAGCAATGCGAGATGCCGCCGCTGACCAGCAGGGCGACCGTGCAGTCCGCCAACGGCTTGGCGAGCGGGGTCCAGGGCGCGGTCGGATTGTCGCTCCATTTATAGGGTGGGAACCCCATGGAGCCGTATTTCTCATTCAGGGCGTCGACATAACGGATCGGTTCCATCGCCGGTGCCTCCTTTGCTGTTTCAGGTGCTGCGGCCATGTTAGGCGGATGCGTCCGGACGCACAATCAGCGCGCCAAAAATCCACCGTCGATGACGAGTTCGGAGCCGGTGACGAACTTCGCCGCGTCGCTCGCCAAATAGAGGATGCCTTCGGCGATGTCGGAGGTCTCGCCCAGTTTCGCCATCGGTACCGTGTTTTCGATGTACTCGCTGAACCAGCGGCCGCGGTGCTGGATCGCGCTTTGCAGCAGGTCGGTCTCGATGAAACCGGGATGCACTGAATTGACGCGCACCACCGGGTCCGACTTGGCGCATTCCAGCGCCGCCGTCTTGGTCAGCAGCTTCACGCCGCCCTTCGCTGCGCAGTAGTTGCCGGACATTGGTATGCCGATCTTCCCGGCGATCGAGGAGATGTTAATGATCGAACCGCCGGTGCCCTTCTTCATCGCCCGGATGCCGTGTTTGACGCCCAGAAATACCCCGTCGAGGCAGATCGAAATGCAGCGCTGCCAGGTATCCAGTTCCATATCCTCGAGCTTTATGCCCGCGCCCGGAATGCCCGCATTGTTGACCAGGATGTCGAGATGGTCGGCCTCGTCCATGACGGTTTCGACGGCTGCCTCCCAGGACGCCTCCTGGGTCACGTCAAGCGCCAGGTAGCGTGCTGTGCCGCCAATTTCGGCCGCCGATTTCTCGCCTTCGAGGTCGCGAATGTCGGTCAAAAATACCGTTGCACCCTCGCGGGCCATCAGCTGCGCAGTCTTCTGTCCGATTCCCGATGCCGCGCCGCTGATCAGCGCGACTTTCCCTTCGAGACGTCCCATGGGGTTCTCCCTCTAGCGAGATATTGACGATATCTACTCGTTACCATATTCGATCCGCACCATATCAGATCACCTAACTTGTCATCCCGGACAAGGTGCTTTGCGCCGCAGATCCGGGATCCGGGGCGACGCCGCGCCCTGCATCAAAATGGACCCCGCATCGAGTGCGGGGTGACGATTTGTTTAGGCGGGCCACGCAGCGCACAAAATTCGAGCACTGTACCCTTTTTCGATCACACCGGCACTTCGCCTTCCAGCATGATCCGGTGCATTACCCGCAGCTGGTTGATGTCGTAGTCGGCATTGGCCCGGTGCATGGTGCAGCGGTTATCCCAGACGATGACGTCACCATCGTGCCAGCGGTGCCGGTATTGGAATTGCAGTTGAAAGGCGAATTCGTACAGTTCATCCAGCAGCGCATCACTGTCCGCTTCGTTCCAGCCGAGGATATTGTCGATTCGATTGGGATTAATATAAAGCGACTGCTTTCCGCTCTTCGGGTGGGTACGGATCAGCGGGTGGTCGACCGGAGGCGTTTCCGCTTCTTCCTCGGCCGAGCGTTTGGCGACCCAGGACTGGTTGCGCCGGCTGCGGTATTTATGCACGGCGCGCAGCTCTTCGATGCGTTCGCGCATTGCCGGAGATAGTGCCTCCAGAACCTTGTAGCAGTTGATAAATTCAGTATCGCCGCCGTCGTTCGGCAAGGTCTTCGCATGCAGCAGGGTGAGAGTGGCCGGTAGGGCCATATAGGAATCGTCAGTGTGCCAGTATTTCGCCTGCACCAGTGGCTTGCCCTCCAGCGAAGGCGGCCTGTTGGAGACGATCGAGACTTCCGGCGCGCCGTCGAGCCGGTCGCGGCGCGTAACGTATTTCTTCGGCGGTCCGAAAAGGCGCGACGCCTGCGTAAAGGCTTGCGGCTCCAGGTCCTGCCCTCGAATGCACAGGACTATATGGTCGCTGAGCGCTTGGTCGAGCGCCTCGGCGGTATCCGCACCAACCGGCGCATTGAGATCAAGGCCGCTTACCGTGGCGCCCAGGACATCGCTTAGGGGTTCGATCTTCATCGCACGCTAATCCTATCAGCCGCCGGCATTATCCTCCAAGATCATCGCCGCGCACTTCTCGCCGATCATGATTGTCGGTGCGTTGGTGTTACCCGTCGTCAGGGTCGGCATGATCGAGGCGTCGGCGACTCGGAGGCCGGGTACGCCGTGCACGCGCAGGCGCGGATCGACCACGGCGGCGGGATCTTCGCCCATTTTGCAGGTGCCGACCGGATGATGGATCGTGCCGCCGGTCTCGCGCGTGAACTGGCGGATTTCGTCGCGGCTCTTCACGTCCAGTCCCGGCATATACTCGCCGAGACTGACCGATTTCATCGCTGGGGCGTCCAAGATGCGGCGCGTGATCTCGACGCCGGAGACGAGGACATTGACGTCGTTCTCGTCGCCGAGATAGTTCGGCGAGACGGCGGGATATTCGTTCGGGTCGCCGCTTTTGGCCATCACCGTACCTCGGCTTTCCGCGCGCACCGGGATCGCCGTGACCTGGATGCCCGGCTCCTTCTCAAGATCGCCCTGTCCCATATCGACCGGCGTCGCCGGGGTGAAGGAGAGCTGCAGGTCGGGACTCGCCAACCCTTCGCGGCTGCGGCAGAAGACAATGGCGCTGGTGACGCCGAAGGTCAGTGCACCATTGCCGAACAGGGCGAATTTGGCGACTTCCGGCACGACACGCGGGAAACGCGACAACTGATTCATGGTCAGGCCGCGTACCCGGTGTTTCAGCCGCGCGCCAAAATGGTCGGCGAGGTTCGAGCCGACGCCGGACAGGTCATGACGGACATCCACGCCGATCCCTTGCAAATGCGCGGCAGGTCCGATGCCGGAGATCTGCAACAGGTGCGGCGAATTGTAGGCGCCGCCGCACAGCACGACCTCTCGATTGGCTCGGATCTCCTTGTTCTCCCCGCCTTGCCGGTAGGTGACGCCGACGCATTTTTTGCCCTTGAAGATCAGCGGGCCGGCCTTGGCGCCGGTAACGATCTCCAGATTGGGGTTGCCACGTACGGCGCGCAGATAGGTTTGTGCGGTCGAGCCTCGGAACCGCCCGCGCCGTGTCATCTGCGAATAACCGACGCCTTCCTGTTGGCCGCCATTGTAGTCCGGCGTCAGCGGAAAACCGGCCTGCTGTGCCGCTTCGACGAATGTGTGGGTGAGGGGGAGTATCGTTCGGTAGTCCTCAACCTCCAGCGGTCCGCTGCCGCCACGATAGTCCGCATCGCCGCCTTGTTTGTAGGTCTCGGATTTTTGGAACAGGGGTAGCACGTCGTCATAGGACCAGCCGGTGCAGCCGCGCTGCGCCCAGCCGTCATAGTCGGCCGCGTTGCCGCGCACATACAGCATGCCGTTGATCGAACTCGACCCGCCGAGCACCATGCCGCGCGGCAGGGCGATGGGCCGGCCGGCCGTACCTTCGACCGGTTCCGCCTTGTAGTTCCAGTTGACTCTGGGGTCTTTCAGCAGCGGTCGCAGTGCTGCGGGCACGTGGATGCGCCAGCTCGTGTCCCGCGGTCCCGCTTCGAGCAAGGCCACCTTGGCGCCACCCTGCACCAAACGGCACGCGACGGCACAGCCCGCCGACCCAGCCCCGACGACGATGTAATCCGCCTGCATCGAATTTTCCCTTCCGGTTTCCCGCCAATGATTTCCCCGGACGCCGGATTATGCAAGGGTGCGGCATGGCAGACGAACCGAATTCAACGCAGCGGCTCGACGACCTGGAGGCGCATATTGCGCATCAGGACAGCACGATCGACGATCTCAACCAAGTCGTCCTCGAACAGTGGAACGAGATCAAAGCGCTTAACGAGAAACTAGCGCGGCTCGAGGCCAAGATTCAGACAATCGAGGATGGTTCGGAGACGGACGCGTCACCAGAACCGCCGCCGCCGCATTATTGAGGGCCAGACTGACAATGGACCTTCGACCCTCTGCGCGGCAGCAAGAGCTGATGGATCGGGCGCGCGACCTCGCCGTGACGCGCTTTGCTGGCCGCGCGGCGCAAACCGACCGGGATGCAACGTTTCCTTTTGAGGATTTCGATGATTTACGCCACGCCGGTTTCCTTGGATTGTGCGTGCCCGAAACGCTGGGTGGCCTCGGCGCCGATTTCGAAACCTATTGCCTCGTCTCGTCGGAAATCGCCAAGGGCAACGGATCGACAGCGCTCTGCTTCAACATGCATTGTCTGACCATGCTGATGATGGGCGAATTGTCCGAGGCCATCGAGATGACCGCCGAACAGCGAATCGCACACAGAGCACGGACGCGAAAGAAGTTCCTTGAGGTTATCGAACAGGGGGTGTTCTACGGACAGCCGCATAGCGAGCCCGTCGAGGAAGGCGAAACCGACGCGTCCTTGCCGCATGGCGGACGGCGGTTTGGAACCTCGGCAGAAAAAACCGACGGCGGCTATGTGATCAATGGCCGAAAGTTCTTCGTGTCTCTGTCGGATGCCGCGGATTATTTTTCGACGCCCTGTATCCTCAATAATTCCGACGCGCCTTGGATTGACCGAACGCTGTATCTCCAGGTGCCGCGCAACGCCGCCGGCGTCACCTTCAGCGGTGATTGGGATCCCATCGGGATGCGCGGCACGGTCAGCCGGAATATGATTCTGGAAGACGTATTCGTTTCCGACGATGCGGAAATCCTGCCGTCGGGCGGCTTCGGCCGCTTCTTTCAGGCGCACGCGCACGGGCCGCTCACATTCACGGCGACATTTCTCGGCCTGATGCAGCAGGCCTATGAGCTCGCCGTCAAATTCCTCGCGGGGACCGAACCGGGGGCGCCGAGTAAAGGCGAAACCGGCCCGGTGCTGGGGCAGGCCCTGGCAGAACTCCAGTTTACGGTGGAAGCGACACAGGCGCTGTATTGGCGCTCGATCTCGGAGGCGAAGCTGCCCCCGACGACGGAGATTCGCCAGCGGGCCCGCGCGGCGCATGTCACCGTGCAGCGCAACGCGGTTGCCGTAACACAGGAAGCCATGCGGATCTGCGGCGGCCGCGCTTTGCTGAAGCAGTATCCCTTCGAGCGATACGCCCGCGATGCCCATGCGGCATCGGTGATGCGGCCTTGGACGCAAGAAGCGGTGATCGCGGATAGCTGGCGCAGCATCCTTGCGGCGGCAAAACGGGTGAAAGCGACAGAGGATCAAGAGGCCGTGACATGAGCAGGGTTTTGAGCGATGCGGCGATCAAGCAGTATCGGGATAAAGGATATTTTGCACCGGTGCCTTGCCTGTCGGCGCCGGAGGTGGCGCAGTATCGGAAATCACTCGAAGCCATGGAATTCGACCACGGTGGCGGGTTGCAAGGGATTTATCAATTCAAACCCCACATCCATCAGCGCTGGGCCTATGACGTGGCCACCAATTCGACCGTGCTCGATGCCGTATCCGATATCATCGGCCCTAATATTCTAATCATTCAGTACACGATCTGGGTGAAGGAGCCGGGATCGGCCTCATTCGTGTCCTGGCATCAGGACGGTACCTATTTCGGTCTGTCGCCCTTCGAGCACATCACGGCCTGGATGGCATTGTCGCCAAGCAATCGGGAGACCGGCTGCGTCGAGGTCATTCCCGGCAGCCATCTGAAGGGACCGCGCGCCGCCTACCGTGTCGAAAATGCGGACAACATGCTGAAGACTGGCCAGCATATCGATGTCGACCCGGCGGCGGAGGGTGTCGATTACCTGGCGCTGGAGCCCGGCGAATTCTCCCTCCACCACACGATCCTGCTACACAATTCGCAACCCAATCGCGGGGCGGATCGCCGGATCGGCCTGGGCATCAGCTATATCCCGACGCACGTCGCTTGCAGCAGCCCGACAAAGGTGACGGCGATGCTGGCAAGGGGAGTCGATACGCATCGCAATTTTGAGTTGGAAACGCCGCCAGAACCGGGAAGGCCGCTAGAGGCCTTGCAGAACCATGCACACGCCATGCAAGTGTGGAACCAATCGCGGCAGGAGCAATTGAAGATGCGTGAGAGCGCCGGAGCGAAGGTATGAGCGGACCGAACCTGAATCAGAAAACTGCCATCGTTACCGGGGCAGCGGGGGATATCGGGACGGCCGTGACGCGAAAGTTTCTTGCCGAAGGCGCGTGCGTTTTGATGGTCGATATCGACGAAGGGAAAGCGCGTGCTGCGGTGCAGGCGCTTGGTGCGGATGCGGATCGTTGCGCGGTCGAAATTTGCGATATTTCCGACCGCGACCAGGCCCATGCGGCGATCGAGGCGGCGGCGTCGCGCTTCGGTTCGGTCGATATCCTTGTCAATGGCGCGGCGGCCATGACGCCGGGTGCCACGATCGCGGATCTGGAACCCGAGGATTGGCAGCGAGCCGTCGACGTCAACCTCTCCGGTACGCTGTGGATGAGCCAGGCCGCGATCAAACAGATGCGGCTGCAGGGCGGCGGCGTGATCATTCATATCGCCTCGCAGCTGGGGCAGGTCGGCGCGCCCAACCGCGCGGCCTATGGCGCGACGAAGGCCGCTCTGATCCAACTGGCGCGGGCAATGGCCATCGACCATGCCGCCGAGGGGATCCGGGTCGTCAGCCTCTCCCCGGGGGCCGTTTTGACCAGCAGGTTGGAGAAACGCTATGGCAGTAAACAAGGCGTGGTCGATGAACTGGGGCACAAGTACCCGATCGGCCGCCTCGGGACACCCGAAGATGTCGCGGAGAGCGCCGCCTTTATCGCGAGCGATGCGGCTGCCTTCATGACCGGGACCGACGTCCTGATCGACGGCGGGTACACGGCGTCCTAACGACGCGTTTTCTAGCCGCCGCTATAGCGGGCCGGCAGTCGCCTGTCGAAATTCATCAATAGATCGTTGAGCCCGGTATCCTGCCAACCGGCCAGCTCGCGCAACGTGATCTCATTCCCCCCATCGACGCCAAGCACCGTCACTTCGTCGCCCACCGCGACGCTCCCGTCGTCGAGCAGGTCGAAGGTCAAATGCTCCAGCGAAACACCGAGGACTGGGCGGCGCTTTCCGTTCAGCAAGACTGCGGCCGGCGCATCGCCGCGTTGTTTGCGGTAGCCGTCGAACAGGCCGAGCGGAACCACGCCGGTCCGGCCGCTTTGGCGCAGCGGATGATAGCCGCCTTCCTTCAACGCCGGATCGTCCGGGAAGGTGCCAATATGGATCAATCGCGCCTTGATGGCCTTCAGCACCGGTCGATAGGGACCGATTGGCGCCAGATCGGGATCAACCGCACCGAGGCCGTAGAGGAGGGCGCCGGGGCAGATCGCGTTGCTGCCGTCCATATGGCCGACCATGAGATTGGCGCTGGCGACAGCCTGTGTGACCGGGATGTCCAGCCCGCCGTCGCGGAGCCGCGTGTTCAGCGCGTTGAACCGCTCAATCCCCTGCTGCGACCAGGCCTGGCCCTTCGCGTCCTTGAAGGACAGATGCGTGTAGACGCCTTCGATCTTGAGATTGTTGAAGGTCGAGACCTCGCGGATGAAGTCTTCCGCCGCGCTCAGTTCGATGCCGAGACGGCCCATGCCGGCATCGACCTTGATGTAGACAGCGGCAGGGCTCGTCGCCGCCTCCGAGACCGCACGCGCGGTCTCCATGTTGTAGACTGTCGGGATCAGATCGTGCTCGAGGTATTGCCCGACGCCTTCCGGCAAATTGCCGCCGAACATCAAAATCGGTGTGGTGACGCCGGCCTCGCGGATTGCGACCGCATCCCGGAACGAGCCGGTGGACAGGGCGAAGACGCCCAGCCCGAACAACACCTTCGCGGTCTCGACGGCGCCGTGGCCGTAGGCGTTCGCCTTTAACGATGCGATGATCTTGACGTCCGGTCCGGCGCGTCGTTCGAGTTCGCGGCAATTCACCGCCAGCGCGTCGAGATCGAATTCCATCCAGGCGGGATGGGTGGCGAGTTCCTGTTCCATGCGCGGGTCCATCAGTTTTGTGCCAAGGCCGGCACGCGTGTGTGCCAATCGGTTGCCTGTTGATAGGCGTGGCCCACCGTGCAGAGCTGCGCCTCGGCGAAGGGACGGCCGATGAGCTGTAGGGCGATTGGCAGCCCGGCCTTATTGAAGCCGCAGGGCACGCTCAACGCCGGGAGACCGAGATAGCTGATCGGCCGGGTGTTGCGCGAAACCTTCATTACCAGCTCGGTCATGCCCTTGCCCGCCGATACATCGACCTCGTCCAGGCGCGGCGCGGTGACGGGCATGGTCGGCGTTAGAAGCACGTCGCAAACTGCGAAGGCCGCGGCGCAGTATTCGCGCAGATATTTCTCCCGCAGGGTCTGGGCTTCGAGATAGCGCGTGGCCGGTTGATAAAGGCCGAATTCGATGCGGCGGCGTACCATGGGGCCGTAATCGTCGGGCCGCTCGCGCAGCCATTTGCGATGGATGGTCGCGGCCTCGGCTGCCAGCGCCACGGCCCAGATCAGATTGATCTCGTCATGGCTGGGAACTTCGACCGGGAGCAACTCCGCACCCTGTTCGGCGAAAACGCGCTGCGCCGCATCGAGCGCGGCGGCGACCTCCGTGTCGAGATCGTCGTAGAAATAGCTGGTTGGTACACCGATGCGCACGCCCTTCACGGCTTTCCCGCACGCGGCCTCGTTGCCGGGGACGGGGCGCCGGCTCGAGGTCGGGTCCTTGGGGTCGTGCCCGGCGATCACGTCGAGGATGCGGGCGGCGTCGCGCACGGTGCGGGTCAGCGGACCGCTGGTGTCGAAGGAGAACGACAGCGGCATCAGCCCGTAGCGGCTGACCCGGTTCTGCGTCGGCTTGAAGCCGACGACGCCGGACATGGCGGACGGGATGCGGATCGATCCGCCCGTATCCGAGCCCAGCGCGCCGTAGACGATCCGCGCGGCGACCGTTGCGCCGGAGCCGCTCGAAGAACCGCCTGGCGCGTGCTCCGGGTTCCAGGGATTGTGGCAGTCGCCGTAGTGGACGTTGTTGCCGATCGGGCCCACGGCAAACTCCGACATGTTGAGCCCGCCGAGATCGATCGCGCCGGCATTGGCCAGGCGGGCGAGGGCCGTCGAGGTGGTGTCCGGGACGAAGTCGGCGCGGATCTTCGAGCCGCAGGAAGTCGGCATACCGGCACGATAGAACATGTCCTTGTGCGCCAAGGGCACACCTGCCAGTGGCCCGACATCTTCGCCTTGAGCGATCCTTTGGTCGATTCTGCGGGCCGCTGCCAGCGCCGTATCCGCCTCCAGGCGGATGAACGCGTTCAAGGTCGGCTGCAGCTTCTCCGCCCGCGCGATCGTGGCGGCAGTGGCGTCTTCGGCGGAGACTTCTCCTGCGCCTATCTTGTCCGCGAGGCCACAGAGGTCAAACGTTGCCAGTTGGTCGCTCATGTCTCGTCCGCCGGCGGCGCCAATTCCTCGAGCGCGCGGTCGAAGTCGGAGGGCTCCATGTCGAACCGGAGCGCCTCGGCGACAAGCTCGCCGGCGTCGTCCATCGGGGCGAGCATGCCGGCCAGCGGTTCCGCGTCGTCCGCCGGTAGGGCGAAGCGGTGCCAGACCCGCGCCATCATCGCCACAAAGCCGCCTGTAATATCGCTCACTGTAATGCCTCCTGGTCCCGTTAACCGATCATACGCCGTGATCCATTGCGGAAGGAACCGGTACGCGCCTACACTCAAACCCGGCATTACCGCGAGGAGACGGTTATGAGCGCCCTCATCGACGAAGCCGCGCTGACGCAATATCGCGAAGACGGGTTCATTTCACCAATCCGTATCTTTTCGACAGAGGAAGCGGCGAAACTGCGCGCCTCTATCGAAGCGGTCGAGGCGGAACGCGGCCCGGTATTCCGCGAGGACCGGCCGCGGCCCGGCGACCCGTTTCAGGGCTCCTATCGGTTCAAGAGCCACCTGCTGTTCAAGTGGTTGGCCAATGTCGTGCGCGATCCGCGCCTGATCGATGCCGTCGAGCCTTTGACCGGCCCCGACATTCTGTGCTGGACGACCCATTGGTTTATTAAGGAGCCGGATAGCGTCAATTATGTGTCCTGGCATCAGGACAGCAATTACTGGGGTGTCGAAAGCGACCGCTTCGTGTCCGCCTGGCTGGCCTTATCGCCGGCGACGGTGGAGAGCGGCTGCATCCGGCTGCTGCCCGGCTCGCATCGCGGGCCCAAGCTGGAGCATGTCGACACCTGGGAAAAGGACAACATGCTGACCCGGGGCCAGACGATCATGGATGTCGACGAGTCGAAGACGGTCAATCTGGAGCTTGAGCCGGGCGAGATCGCATTGTTCGACTACCGGCTGGCGCATGCGTCCTACGCGAACCGCAGTAACGACCGGCGGATCGGCATCGGTATCCGCTACGTGCCGCCGACCGCGCGTCAGACGTTGTCCGGTTGGGACTGCGCGTCGCTGGTCCGTGGTACGGATACGCACGGAAACTTCGAGCTGGAACCGGAACCGACGTGCGATTTCGATCCCGTCACCGTCGCCCTGCACCAGAAGGCCGACGAGGAGCAGCGCAAAATCTACTACCAGGGCGCCAAACCAGGACAGGCGGCCGAATAGGGCATTTTCAACATTGGAGCGAGGAGAGGGAAATGAGCGTGGATGTGGCCGATAAGACAAGCGATGTCGCGATTTCGAAAGCCGACAATCCGGAAATGGTACCGGGGCGGCGCGAATTTTTTACATACCGCGAGCTTGGCGTAACAAAAGCCAGCAACGGCAAAATACGCGCCCAGGTCACCAAGGCAACGCAAGGCCTGTCGGAAGAGACCGGTTGGCACGTGCATCTCTGTGAGGGCCAATTCGTTTACATGCTGAGCGGCTGGGTCGATCTGGAATTCGCCGGCGGCCGCAAGGAACGTATCGCGGCTGGCGATTCGCTCTATGTCCCCGGCAACACGCCGCACAACGAAACGGCGACGTCGGACGAATTCGAACTGCTGGAAGTGTCGATCCCCGCGGATATGGGCACGGTGCCCTGCGACGCGCCTGATTGAGGCGCTCGTTAAAGCCTGAGGATCGCCTTGGCGACGATGTTGCGCTGGATTTCTGACGAGCCGCCGGCGATGGATTTCATGCGGTTGCTGAGATACATCGGCACGAACGCGATCCCCTGCTCTGGGCCGACGGGCGGTCTGTTGCGGCCGGCCTCCAGCGCTTCCGGCTGGTTGGGCGTGGCGTAATAGGCGAGCGCTTCCACGCCAAGCGTATCGGCTTCCTGAAGAATCTCCGCGTTCTGGATGTTCAAGGCCGAGGAAACGGGGCCAGGCGGCTTGCCAGCGCTCAGGTTCGACAAGACGCGTTGTTCCGACGCTTCGAGCGTCATCGCGTTAATTTCCAGGCGCTTGAATTGCCGCTTGAAGTCCGGGTCGTTGTCGAGGGAATTGTCGCCGGCGCGCGTTAGCTTCGCGAGGCCATCGATGCGGCCCAGCGTCCGGCGTAGCTCAACCGACCCCATGGAGAAGCGCTCGAATTCGAGCAGGTACTTCGCCACCGTCCAGCCGTCATTCTCCTCGCCGACCCGGTTGGACCGGGGGACGCGGACATCCTCGAAGAATACCTGGTTGAGCTCGTGCACGCCGGCGATGTTGACGATCGGCCGCACGGTGATGCCGGGCGATGTCATGTCGATCAGCAGGAAACTAATACCTTCCTGCTTCTTTCCCTCGGATTTGGTGCGGACCAGTGCGAACATCATGTTCGCGTGCTGGGCGTAGCTGGTCCAGATCTTGGTGCCGTTGACAATGTAGTCGTCGCCGTCCGCGACCGCCCGTGTCTGCAGCGAGGCGAGATCGGAGCCGGCGCTCGGTTCTGAATAGCCCTGGCACCAGATATCCTCGCCGCTCAGGATACGCGGCAGGTACTGCGCCTTCTGTTCGACGGTGCCGTAGCCGATCAGCATGGGCCCGCACATTTTCAAGCTCATCGGGATTAGCGACGGCGCTTCGGCGCGGACGCATTCCTGGGCGAAGAGGTAGCGCTGCACCAGCGACCAGCCGGTGCCGCCATATTCCTTGGGCCATTCCGGCGCGGCCCAACCCTTGTCGTGCAGGATGCGCTGCCATGTCATCGACGACTCGATATCTTGCCAAAGGCTGGTGCGTTTGCGCGCCGCGTCGCGCAAGGGTTCTGTCAGGGCGCCATTGAGAAAATCGCGCACCGTGCCGCGGAAGGATTCGTCTTCCGCCGAGAGTTGAATAGCCATTGTCCCAATCCGAATTGCCGTCCCGCCGAGTGTCGCACGAGGGCTGCGCCGCCCGCTAGTGCCGACCGGTGCCGCGGTTTAACATCACGCCGCACTTAGCATTGGGAGGACGAGATGGCGGCGAATACGGGACAGGTCGGACCGGACAACGCGTGGTTGGCGACACTGGAGGAGCCGATCATTGAACCGGATATCCCCATCGTCGATCCGCACCATCACCTTTGGCTGCGGAGCGGCTACACCTATCTGATGCCCGAGCTGGCGGCCGATCTCGCGAGCGGTCACAACATCGTTGCGACCGTCTTCGCCGAGTGTCATTCCATGTACCGTCAGGATGGGTCGGACGCGGAAAAATCGCTCGGCGAAACCGAGTTCGTGACGGGACATGCGGCGATGAGCGCCAGCGGCGAGTTCGGTTTGACGCGAGCCTGCGCCGTCATGTTCGGCAATGTTGACATGAAGTTAGGTGCCGTAGTGGAACCTTTACTGGAGAAACACATCGCCGCATCCGGCAGTCGGTTCCGCGGTGTGCGCTATTCAACCGGTTGGGATGCACACGAGAAGATCCGCAATGTCGCGCCGGCGGCCGGCATGCTGGTCGACGGCCGGGTCAAGGAAGCCGCGGCAGTGCTCGCCCGCATGGAGCTGGAGCTCGACAGTTGGGTCTACCATCCGCAACTTGATGAGGTCGCCGAACTGGCCGATGCGCTGCCGGACCTCACCATCGTCCTAAACCATGTTGGCAGCCCGATTCTCGGGGGTCCCTACCGCGGGAAGACTGATGAAGTCTTTGCGGATTGGAGCACCCGCATCCGGCGTGTCGGGGAGCGGGAGAACGTCACTGTAAAACTCGGGGCGCTCCCAATCCGCATGCCGGATTATGACGGCGACCGCAGCCTGCCGCCCGGTTCCGAGGAGGTGGCGGCGGCCTGGCGGCCTTGGATCGAAACCTGTATTGAGGCCTTCACCCCGGCACGGTCGATGTTCGAGTCCAATTTCCCGGTACAGAAACGTTGGTGCAGTTACCAGGTTTGCTGGAACGCCTTTAAGCGTATCGCCTCAGGCGCTTCGGACAGCGAAAAATCCGATTTGTTTGCCGGCGCCGCTGCGCGCGCCTACCGGATGGACGGTATCTCACCATAGGCTTGCGGTTGCGGGTCCTGTTGACGATTATCCGCTCAGAGTTATTCAAGGAAGGAAGAACTGATGGCTATGGACGACCGCACCCCGATCATCGTTGGCGTCGCGCAGGTGGAACAGCGCGAAGACGATCCCGCCGCATCGCGGGAACCGCTCGAGCTGATGGTCGAGGCGGTCGAGAAGGCCGGCGCCGATTGCGGCAATCCGCAGATCCTGCAGCAGGCGGACTCGGTGCGGGTGATCCGGGGCATCTGGGGCTATGGCAATCCGGCACGACAGGTGGCCGAGCG
>Ga0315338_1002303_pt1 | contig 19415 bp, 11 predicted proteins | sample ASW8metaG_FD_204518 | JGI IMG/M metagenome (GOLD analysis project Ga0315338, IMG submission 204518) | Ammonia-oxidizing marine archaeal communities from Monterey Bay, California, United States - ASW #8 | ecosystem: Environmental > Aquatic > Marine > Coastal | place: USA: California | collected... | reverse complement strand
GATAGCCCTCGCGACGCTGGACTCTTCCTTTGGGGAGAGTTGGTCGAGGACCTCGAACTCGATGAAGAGGACCTGGCTGAACTCGGAGATGAGTTTCCCTCAGGAGTTCCGCCTCGTGGGCTACGGTCGATTCTCCGGCACGTCGCCGACGGCCTGCTCTACGAATGTTCGGAAGAATCGACTCTGAAGATTCTCTGGCCAACCACCCAGGGACGACCAGTTTGGTCCGTGGCCGAGGACACCTCCGTATCGATAGGTACTTCGACAAACGAGGAACCGTCCCCGGGGACGGCAACGGCAACAGCGGTGCGGACTCCGCTTCACCTCTGGCAAATCGATGGGCTTCGTGTTCCTGCCCAGGACGCCGCGGCGTTTCTCACCGCCACAGCCGGAGCCGAGATCCCAGACGTCACCTGGGCGCCCAGCGTTGGATTTTGGCGCCGGGCGACGACCTTCTGCATGGATCTGATCGGCCGGGGTCGCTTCGTTCCTACTCTCGTCGAAGAATCTGAGGGTGGACGGAAGATCCTCCGGGCTGTCTGGAAACCCGTTCTGGCCGCTGAGGAAGACCGCTCGACGCTCCAGGAACTCAGTGGCCTCATGCCTCCGGTTTGCGTCGCCTGGCAGGAGAACACCGAAGTCGTCAGTGTGAACGCGCGAGATCGGCTCGAGTCCATCGACCCGAGCCGAAAGGAACTCCTCCGCGGTTTCATCGAGACGACCACGGATACCACCTTGCGCATGCGCCTGGCGGAAGCAGGTTTCCCTGATCGGGGACGCCGTAAGCAGGCCCGCACCCAAGGCCTCGGTGGCCCCCTAGGTGCCTGGCTCCGTTCGCTCGCTTGGATCGACGACCGCATCGAAGTCGGTACCCAATCGATCGAGGACTTTGGATCGGAGGTCCGACGCTGGAACCAGACCGTTATCGACCCGGAAGCGGGTAGCTATCGTCTACTTCTCAAACTGAAAGCACCGGCGGAAAACACCGACCTGCACGAGCCGAGCTCAGCGAAGGCACCCTGGAAGATCGAGTTCTTTATCCAGAGTGGTGAAGACCCCGCTCTGCAAGCTCCAGCTGCGCAACTCTGGAAGTCTGCGGAAGAGACGCTTCGCTGGCAGGGACGACAGTTTCCCCACGCCCAGGAACGTTTTCTCGCCGACCTCGACCGAGCAGCCCGCATCTTTCCGGCTATCGAACCGGCGTTGCTCGATTCGATTCCGACTCACAGTGTGATCGACGTTTCGGAAGCCTACGGCCTCCTGCTCGAATCGAGTGTCCCGCTCAAGGCGGCCGGATTTGGGATCGAGCTTCCTTCCTGGTGGCAAGGTCGGGCCGTTCGCCCCGAGTTGCAGCTCTTTCTTCGGCCGCTGCCCGGGACGGATCCAAACACCCCGCCGGCCAACTCCCTTCTCGAGTATGACTGGGAGGTAGCCCTGGGGGATTCGACCCTCTCGGCAAATCAGTTTCACGACCTGGCGGCAAGTAAGCAGCCACTCGTTCGCGTCGGAGGAAAGTGGATCGAACTCCGGCCCGAGGACACCCGAATTCTCGACGCCGTCCTCCACGAGAGAGAGGCACGGCCCCATCTCAACCTGGCGGAAGCTCTCCGGCTCGGACTGGGTGGCCAGGCTCAACCCGGCTCGATCCCTCCGCCCCAGATTCACGCGGAAGGTTGGATCGCGACTCTTCTCGAACAAGTTCAAGGAAAGTCGATTCCGGAATCGATCAACCCTGGCGACGAATTCAAAGGCACTCTGCGTCCCTATCAGGAACGAGGCCTCGGATGGATGGCTTACCTCGAATCCTTTGGCTTCGGCGGTTGTCTGGCCGACGATATGGGTTTGGGCAAGACAATTCAGCTCATTGGTCTGCTCCTCCACGAGCGAAGAGAAGACAAGAAAGTCGGCCCTACTCTTGTCCTCGCTCCGATGTCGGTGGTGGGAAACTGGCAGCGTGAGATTCAGCGTTTCGCGCCCAAGCTCCGGGTCCTTGTCCATCACGGATTGCAGCGGATGCGCGACCACGGGTTTCGTGATGTCTGCGCCGCCCACGACGTCATCGTCTCGACCTATGCGCTCGCTCGCCGCGACCAGGAGCAGTTTCAGGACGTCGGCTGGCACCGCGTTGTTCTCGACGAAGCCCAGAACATCAAGAATCCAACGACGCAGCAGTCTCGAGCGGTTCGAGCACTTCCCTCGACCTTTCGGATGGCTCTGACCGGAACACCGCTCGAGAATCGACTCTCCGAGCTCTGGTCGATCTTTGATTTCCTGAACCCGGGTTACCTCGGATCCCTCGGGGAGTTCAGGCGCCGTTTTGCGAAGCCGATCGAGAAGGACGGTGACCTGGAGCGTCGCAATCTCCTGGGAAACCTGACCCGTCCGTTTCTCCTCCGACGCTTGAAAACGGACCCTGACGTGATCCGTGATCTTCCGGAGAAACTGGAGATGAGGGTCTTTACGAATCTGACCGAGGAGCAGGCCGGACTCTACCAGGCCATGGTCGACGAAATGCTGGGCCGGATCGAGTCGAGTCGCGGGATGACCCGTCGCGGATTGATCCTGACCACCTTGACTCGCCTCAAGCAGATCTGCAATCACCCGCGCCATTACCTGCAGGATGGAAGCCAGGTCGAGGGACGCTCCGGTAAGGTCGAGCGTCTCGCCGAAATGCTCGAGGAAATCCTCACGGTCGGCGACCGGGCCCTCTGCTTCACGCAATTCACGGAAATGGGCTCGATTCTCAAGGAGCATCTCAGCACACGATTGGGAGTCGGAGTGTCGTTCCTCCATGGTGGTACCGCCCAGTTGGAACGAGATCGACTCGTCGAAGAGTTCCAGACTGAAAAGGGCCCCCCCATCTTCATTCTCTCAGTTCGAGCCGGAGGAACTGGACTTAACCTGACGGCCGCCAATCATGTCTTTCACTTCGATCGCTGGTGGAATCCAGCGGTGGAAAACCAAGCAACTGACCGAGCGTTTCGGATCGGACAAAAGCGAAACGTTCAGGTCCACAAGTTCGTCTGTGTCGGTACGCTTGAAGAACGAATCGATCAGGTTATCGAGGAAAAGAAGAACCTTGCCGATCTCGTTCTTGGAGCGGGTGAGAACTGGCTGACCGAGCTGAGTACGGATCAGCTCCGCGATGTGCTCACGCTTTCACGTGATGCTGTCTCGATCGGCTAGACCGGAAGCGTAGAAGTGACAATCACCCGAGAACGGCAGCCGGAGGCTTAGTGACCGACTCTTCCCGATTCGATTCGTCCGATACTCCTGAGCGCTCCCCCGAGGCCGACAAGCCGCAGGCCGATTCCGGTCGCCCCGCGGAAGAGTCCGCTGATACCGGGGTGGAGTCCACGGAGACCGCATCGGAGCCAAGCACTCCTGAAGAGCCGAAGGAGGATCTGGTTCCCGCCTCGGTTCGACGGAGGCGGATTCCGCACCGGATGGCTTCGCACGCGAGTTCTAGTGAGAGGCTAACCTCCCGCAGTCGACGCGGCATCGTCGGACGAAACTGGTGGGCCCAACGTTGGAGCCAACTCCTCGGCGACACCGGTCTGGCTGATCGACTCCACCGTGGCCGAGCTCTCGCTCGATCAGGTTCCGTCTATGGATTCCGGATCGAAGCCGGCGAAGCTCGTGGTGAAGTTCGGCACTCACGGACAGAACTCCATGAAGTATCGATCCGCCAGACAGCGATCAACGAAGACGACTGGAATCGCGTTTTCGACATTGCAGCGTCGCGGGCCAAGTACGTGGGCGGACTCCTCAACGCCTCCCTCGCCGAGAGTGCCGAGGAGCAACTCGATGCGGCCGGCCTGTCTTTGTTCCCAGAAAGTTGGGAAACCCTCGAGCTGGCCTGCAGCTGCCAGGATCCAGCCATGCCGTGCAGTCATCTCGCTGCGGTGTTCTACCTCATGGCGGAACGAATCGACAACGATCCGTTTCTCCTCTTTCGCTTCCGGGGTTGTCGACGAGAGACCATCCTCACTGAATGCAGAATTCGTCGTGCGGCTGACTCCGCTGCCCGTCAACCTGAGGCGACCGATATTCAGGACGAGACCGAACCGCTCGAAGCTGGCGGCCCGGTCGACGCCGAGATAGTCGCTGAGTCGCAAACGGTCGAAGCGATCAGTTTCTGGGGCGAACACAACCTGATCAACGAACTCGAAGTCGCAGCCAAGACAGAGAGTCGCATCGACATTCTCGGAGAGCTCGGCCTACCTCCCCTCGCAGAGGAAGGATCTACTTCGGAACGAGCTCTACGGGAGGGATATGCTCTCGGCCAGGATCTGGCCACTGGACGAGACCTGGTCGAAAGCCAGGACCTCGACGAGCTCGAAGACGAAGACTTAGGCGACGAAGACCTGGGCGACGAAGACGCGGGCGACGAAGACGCCGGCGACGAAGACACGGGCGACGAAGACGCGGGCGAGGAGACCGAGAAGGGCGAGCCGAACGGTTGGCTCAACGGCTCTGATCAGGGAACTGCGGATCGGGACGGACCGCTTCGTCAATCGTAATCGGTTCGATCCTGACGAACTCGGCCACTCGCACGGGACACTCGGGCCACGGACAACGCGCGCAATAGTTGCGTTCACAGGGCTCGATGTGCGCTTCGATCTCCCCCGCCTCGGAAAACCTTCGCATGACTGCCTGCTCATACCGCTCCGCGTGATCGTGAGCATGGAGAATATCCCAGAACTCGGGAACAACGACGTGTGCATCGACGTGATGAAATCTGCCCGAACGTATGATGCGCACCGAATGAACGTGCACGATCCCCGGCTTGAGTTCTTCGTTGAAGGCCTCAACGATTCTTTCGACCGAAACAGGATCCTCTTCGTCGAGGAGACGGCCGACGGCATTTCTGACCAGGACTCCTCCATGCCACCCAAGTTGTAGCGCGATGACCAGGGCAACCGCCGGGTCGAGCCAAGAAATGCCAGTAACCTTGACCAGGATCAACCCGATCGCCACGCCGAGACTCGTCCAGAAGTCCGAAAGGACATGATGTCCGTCCGCGACCAGCGCGATCGAATCATGTTTCTTTCCGGAATGGATGAGGAACCAACCGAGTGCTGCATTGACCACCCCCGCACCTATGACCACGGCGAGACCGAAATCGAGGTGGGCCAGCTCGACTCCCTGGATGAGGGCCTTGATTCCCTGATAGAGCAGGAGAATCGCGGCGAAGCTGATCATTCCACCCTCGAAGGCCGCGGAGATGAATTCGATCTTGCCGTGCCCGTAGGGGTGGTTCCGATCCTTTGGCTTATGTGCTAAACGGATCGATGCAAACGCAACTCCAGCCGCAAAAACGTTGATAATACTTTCAAGCGCGTCGGAAAGGACGGAGTTGGAGCCGGTCTGCTCAAAAGCCCGGAACTTCAGTGCGCAAAGCACAACACTGACCACGATGGAGATGGTGGCAGCACGGGTCCGAGCCGACTGGGCCCTCCTGGGATCCTCTCCTGAGGTCGATGGCGGCGTATCGACGTCCGGTTGCGAAGACAAATCATGGCTCATGGCGCCCAGTCTAGGGCATCTCTTTGGTGGGCGGAAGTCTTTGTCGGAGGTACACTTGCATCCGTCAGAAACGCCTCTTTCAGGAGCAGTTGAAGCGGCGAGACTCAGTGTCTCACTTCCGGCCAAGTGGGACCTATTCGCCGACCTCGGTGGGGTGATACCTTTTCGAGGTCCAGTACATGTGATGGACGATTTCAGAAGGGTACGGAATATGATGTCGAAGACTGTCGAGATACGGCTCGGGACCGGAGCCGGACTCCTCCTCGGAATCCTCGTTTCAGTCCTGGTTTCGGGATGCGGCAGCACGTCCCCTCGCTCCCAGACCCAGACGGGGACCCCGACCTCCTACTCGCCCTCGCCCGACTTCGAACCGACGATCGAGGCCTTCCTCGAGAACCCGGTCGGTTTCTACTACCGGCAAAAAGCCTCCGAAGCGATCCAGTGTGCACAGACGGTTCTCTCCGATGACGCTTACACGGTCGACGACCGGAAGCGGACGTTGATCGCATTGGGAGCAATCTACGTTTCTACCGATCGCGAACCGGAGGCCCGAGCCGCTTTTTCCGAGCTCCTACGTCTCGACCCCATGGCCGACCTGGATCCTCCGGGAGCGTTTCCTCCCCCCGTTCAAGAGTCCTTTTACGGGCTACGCGATAGCCTTCTCCTCCGAGCCGAGAGCGAGTTACCGTCAGACATTCGAACCGTGGCAGTCGGTCCGATGGACGCCGTCCCCCTCGTTGCCGGCAAGTTCGACCTGGAGAAATTCTCGCGCGGACTCAACCAGATTCTCGTCACCGATTTGATGGGCGCGACGCCTTTGAAGATCGTCGAACGGCAACGACTCGGCGTCCTCATGCAGGAAATCGAGATGAACTCGAACGAGCAGATCTTTGACCCCGAGTATGCGGTCAAACTAGCCCGACTTTCCGGTGCACAGTCCTATCTCTTCGGATCTGTTCTCCAGGTCGATCGCCAGAAGATTCGTTTCGACCTGCGGTGGGTCGATACCGCCACGACGGAGGTTCTCATCTCCGAAGGAGTAGAGATGAAGGTGGAGAACGCTGACGACCTCTTCAAGCTGGAGCGAGAGGTCCTTCTGAATCTGCTCGTCCCGAAAATCCATGGCATCCTTGCTGCCAACGACCCCGACGGAACACCGAAAGAAAAGGAACTCGAGAAACGGATGAAGGACCTACTCGAGAAACGAAAGAAGCGGAGCGGCAGTTTCGAAAATGCCAGCTATGTCGATGTTCTTCTCACCACCGGTGAAGCCCTCATGGCGGAAGATCGCGGCGACCTCGCCGGAGCACAACGGGCCTGGAAACGCGTTCACGAGATGGACCCCCATCATGGCGAGGCCGAGCAGAGAAGCCTGGCTCTTGTCGCGCACCTCGAGATGTCCGAAGGAGGAGGCCGATGAACACGGGGAGATGGTCTTTGGCATGGGGCGCGTTCTTTTGCCTGAGCGGATGTGCCGGAACAGGAGGCTCGCCCGCCGACCGCCTTCTCGAGCAGGGAGACTTCGATGCCGCCATCGTCGCCTTCGAAGCGGAACGGGCCCGGCAACCGGACGACGCGGAGATCCTGCGCAACCTCGGAATCGCTCAGTTCGAAGCGGGACGGACGGGGGCGTCTCTCGGTACGCTCGAACAAGCTAGACGCCAGGATCCAGATAACTCCCAAACACTCTACTTTCTTGGTCGAGCAGCCGAACGGGCCGAGAAGTACGATCTCGCGCTCGACGCCTACACGACCTACCTCGACCGAACAGGAAAGGACGAGCGGGTCGTGCGGTCCCGCATCCAAGCCGTCTCCCTGCAGAAATCCACCGCGGACGTGATGCGGGCGCTGGCCCAGGAACGCGATCTTTCGGCCGCAGCGATCCCGGAAAACACGGTGGCCGTCGCCGACTTTGAAAACAGCCTCGAAGTCTCCGATCTCAATGCCCTCGGTCACGGCCTCGCCGCCGTTCTCGTCACCGACCTGAGTCAGGTCGAAGAGTTGCGGGTGCTGGAACGTGCTCGCCTTCGCGTCCTCCTTGGCGAGATCGATCTGGGCACGCCGCCCCGTGCTCCAGCGCAGGTCTGGGATCCAATCGAAACGGTTCGGGGCACCAAGCAACGCCTCAGCGTCCTCCTCCGTCCGGATCGGGGTGAGGCATACTATAACGGGCCGATCGATGGGCAAAGAACGGCCGCCTACGCAGAAGCGGTTCGGCAGTTCCAAGCAGACCACTCCCTCGGTGTCGATGGTGTGCCAGGTCCGCAGACCTGGACGACGTTGAAAGGCGCCCTGCCCGACGACGGTCCGCCGGCGACTGAGTCGGTCACGGCCACGGGGGTTGTCTCGGCACAGACGGCGCCGCGGATTGGTCGGGTCCTGGGGGCGAGTCGGCTCGTGCAGGGCACCTTTGCCGCTTCGGGAGCAAACGGAACCGACCAGGTACAACTCGGGGCCGCCGTGCTCGATGTAAAGAGCGGAACGCCCGAAGTGACCGGGGAGCCCGTCGTGGGAAACCTCGCGGACGTCCTCCAACTCGAAAAGACGCTCGTCTATCAAGTCCTCGAGTCGATGGGAATTGACCCGAGCGGGATCGACCGACGGCGGATCGACAAACTGCCGACCCGCAACTTTCTCGCCTTCCTTGCCTACAGCAAGGGACTCTATCTCGAAGAAGAAGGCCAGATGGTTCAGGCAACCGAATCGTATCGCGAAGCAGTCCGTCTCGATCCCAGCTTTCAATTCGCCCGCGAGGAACTCGAAACGATCACGGTGACCGAAGAGGACCGGCAGACGCGTGACCGAACGGAGCTGCAAGGAGCTGTTCGTCAGGAAACGCTCCCGGGAGACAGGCTCATTCGAACCGGAGCCTGGGGAGGGATCGGACCAGCACCTGATTTTGAAGTCGATCGAAGCCAGGAACCGACGACCGATGCCATCAAGGTTGGAGATGGTGCCGTGATCATCGTGGGCGGAGAGCTTCCTCCCGGAAACGGTAGCGATGGAAGAGGAGGCCGCTAGTGGCGCGATCAAGATTGCACCGGCAAACCGGTACGGAGCGGCTGATCGCTCTCTGCTCATTTCTCCTGCCCTTCGTCGCGATGCTCGGATCCTGTCCTTCCGCCCACGCGTCCTTGGTGGGATCGGCTCGTGCGCCCGGGAGCTACCGAACCTGGACAGTCGAAGTCAAAGACGACGCCACCGAGACAAAGGTCTCCCAGGTCCACGTGCCTCTTATCACGTCGCTCCGGCTCGGTTCACAAGTCGACTGGGTCTTCTCGACCGCCATTGCCAATTCGGACTGGGACGCCGAGGACGCGGCCCAGCAATCGGTGAGCGGAAGTTCTGACCTCAAATCGCAGATCTTCTACCGCCTCCTCGGAGACCGCTTGCTTCTACAGGGTGGCGTCAACCTCCCTGTCGCCCACCAGGCCTTGACCGACGACGAACTCAAGGTCGTCCAACTCCTCGGTCACCCTCTTCTCGGCTTCCGGATGAAGCACTACGGAGAGGGAGTCAACGTGAGCGGTGGTGGAGCTATCGCGTTTCCACTCGGAGAGAGAGCAACCTTCGCCTTGGGAGGGGGCTTCGTGCAACGAGGCGAATACGAGTTTGTCGAGGGTGAGCCTGATTTCAAACCTGGGGCAGAATCATCGGTTTCGGCCGGTCTTGATTTCCTCAGCGAAGACGGCGAGCCCTTCACCCGCTTCGACGTCTCCTACCGGATTTACGGAAAAGACGAGAGCGGCGGGCAAGAAATCTTCCAAGAGGGAAATCAAACCGAGTTGCAAGCCAGCTTGAACCTTCGACCCGGAAGGATGCGGTCGGCACTGCTCGTGCGCGGAGTCCTGAAAGACGAGAACGAAGTCCTCTCGGCCAACGGCGATAACGTCGACGCCGTCGCGGTCGATGCCGGGCAATCGATTTTCGCCCGCTATACGCTCGGAATCGCCCTTAGTGAATCGAGTGTCTTCGGGTTCCTCGCTGACTACGCAACCTTCAGTGGCTCGGAAGTCGTGCAGAACGATGGCCACGCCTGGGGGGTCGGCCCAACCTTCGAACAACGTCTGGGCCAGAGCGGACGCCTTGGACTGAGCGCACTCTTCCTCCGCGGTTCGACAGACGGAGACGAAGAGTTACCCGAGTTGGACCTCTCCGGACTCGATGTCTCGATGCAGCTGACCTGGCACCTCGCCTCGAAGTAGTCGCCTCCACTGAGATCCTGAGAAAGGAGTTCACTTTGTCTTCGTTCTCGTTTGACCTCTCTCCGAATCCGGCCGCGAACCGCAAAGAGCAGGACGCGCCCTGGCGCGTGCTCTTACTGGCTGATCTCTCCGGCCGTGCAAGTCGAACGAATTCGGACGAATCTTCAATAGCCGACCGGCCCCTCCGACGCGTCGACTTCGATCGATTCGAGTCACTCTTTGTCAAAACCTCTCCTCGACTATCGCTTCCCCTTCCCGACGGCTCGCTCGACGTCACCTTCTCCTCGATGGAGGACTTCCACCCAGACGAAGTCTTCGATCGCCTGGATGTTTTTGCCGCGTTCCGGGACCTGCGTCAACGTCTGGGAGATCCCCAACGTTTCGCGGCAGCCGCAGAAGAGCTGAAGGCCGCGGGACTGGGAGGAAAAGAAAACACGGCCAAGGGCCCGGAAGCGAGTAACACAGAACCCAACCCCAGTGAAACAAAGCCCACCGATGAAAGTGCGACCGACTTCAATCGCCTCCTGGGTGGCAACGTGGAGATGGACTCCCAAACCGATTCACCAGGCCGGAACGTGCGCGGAACGATCGATGCCTACATCCATCAACTCGTGGCTCCTCACATCACCCCCGAGATGGTGGATCAACCGGCCTACCTCTCGATCCTCGACAACGCTCTCGAAGAAGGAATGCGTGGGCTACTTCACCACCCAGACTGGCAACGGCTCGAAGCAACCTGGCGCTCAATAGAAGCTTGGATTCAGGACGATAACCTGGACGAGACGGTCGAACTGTCCGTCCTCGACATCACAAGTGGAGAGCTGGAGGCCGAGCTGAGGTCACCGGATCTGGACAACTCCGGCCTCCATCGACAGCTCGCAGCGGCGGCGACCGGGGGCCGAGGCTTCGACCTCGTGCTGGCCGACTTCACGTTTGGCCAAACCACCGAAGAGCTCATCACGCTGGCCACTCTCGGTGCCCTTGGAGCGCGGGTGGGGGCTCCTATCCTCGCGGCCAGCTCTCCCCTCCTCCTCGGTTCGAGTCGATTCTCGGAGGCCGTGAACGAGCCCAACCTGCCGGCAGACGAAGATCTCGCCGAAGTCTGGTCCGCCGTCCGACAGAATCCTGTCGCTCCCTGGATTGGGCTGGTTGCGCCTCGGCTCCTTCTCCGGCTGCCCTACGGAAAACAAAGTGACCCTATCGACCGGTTCGCTTTCGAAGAGCGCCCACCGACCGACTCATTCGAAACATATCTCTGGGGAACCGGGGTTCTCGATCTCGGCCGCACCTTCCTTGCCGGCTGCCTCGGCACCGGAACCGGCAGTCTCATCGAGGGAGTCCCGGCAGCTACCTTTCGCGACGGCGACGGCGAGGTACAAATGCTCCCACCGGCTGAAGTCTACCTCTCGGAGAGAGTTAAGAATGCCTGGGTCGCTGCTGGAGTCTGCCCTTTGGTCAGTGAGAAGGGCCGGGACCGTGTTCATGTTCCCCGAATACAGTCGATCGCGGATCCTCCCACGCGCCTCCAGGGCCGCGGCACTCAGTAAGAATTGCCTGGAACTGCAAGATCTTCCCAAAACACTTCGTATCCCGACTCGCCCAGCGATGTGTCGCCAATTCTTGACATTATACCTTAGAAGTGTCCGATATATCTGATACACTTACTCCGAGGGCCGCAAGGAGCGGTGGAAGCCTCGCACCTTTAGAAAGTCCCCTGTTCATCGCCCCGGAGGTCCCCACCCATGAAACTGCGATCGTTTGTCTTCGCTGTCAGCGCGGTACTTGCCGCCATTGTCTCGAGCACGGCCGGGGCCGCCACGTTCCAGTACAACCTCTCCAATCACCCGTACGGCAATGCGGCGGATCCGCTCTACGGAATGCGCTTCGACGAGCTCTTCGACGTCACTGAATGGAACGACAAATTCACTTTCGATTTCAACGAGACCGAGGGCACGGGGATGAGCCTCGTCTATGACGAGGGCAGCTCCTCTGCCTACACCGATGACACCATCCGCATCTTCGGCCGCGTCTACGGTGGTCTCGACACGGGGAGTTCCTACGGAAACCCGGACTTCGCCGGATTCTGGGATGTCGATTTCACCTATCGCAACAATATCAGCTCAGCAGTCAATGCGGCCCGGGTCGACGAAGAGCACTGGAACAACACGGGATCGCTCACTCCCCTCTTCGCGGTGGGCGGCGACCAACAGACGATGGGCACGGCCATCAACCTCCTCGATGAAGATGGCGGTCACGGCTATTCGTTCAAATTCAACGACACCGATGATCACCGGATGGGTGATCAGGCGGCCGACGGTACGTTCGTCGGTTGGGGTTGGTTGGGGCTCGACAATGGCGCAGGCGAGCAAGGTGGATTGGAACGGAATCCGGACAATCGGCACGGTGACTGGCTCTTTACCGGGGAGCAGGTCGATCCGGTGCCCGAGCCTGGCTCGATCGCTCTGATGAGTATCGGGCTGGTCAGCGCTGCAGCTCTACGCCGACGGAAGAAGCAGGCGGAAACTGAGCAGGAACACTAGTTGATTCCCATCGTTTAGCGATGGTCTCGAGCTGAATTCGCGCGGTTCGAGAGAAGACAAAGCCTCCGCAGGATCCCGGGACAGACTCTCTTTGCACGGCGAACACGCCCTGCCGCTGAAAAGCGGCGGGGCGTTTCGTTTGCAGTGATTACTTACGAAAAGTCGTAACCGAACTCTCCATCCTCTACCTTCACGTGAACCCGTTCCACCGAACTTCCCTCGACCAATCGGCCGAGAAACTCCCGACTAATCGCCGGTAGAAGGGTATTCGTAACGATAGAATCGATCATCCGCCCGCCGCTCTCGAGTTCCGTACAACGGTCGGTGATGAGTTGGACAACAGAGTCGTCGTAGGTAAACGGAATCTTGTGGTTAGCCTCGACTCGCGTCTGAATTCGGCCGAGTTGCAACCGCGTGATCGCCCCGATCATCTCGTCTGAAAGCGGATAGTATGGGATCGTCACGATCCGGCCGAGCAGCGCGGCCGGAAACACCTTCAGCAGTGGCTCGCGCATCGCTTTGGCGATCCCTTCCGGCTCGGGCATCAGCTCCGGATCCTGACACATACTCATGATCAGATCAGAGCCGACGTTCGACGTGAGGAGAATGAGCGTGTTCTTGAAGTCGATCGTTCGCCCTTCGCCGTCCTCCATCACTCCCTTGTCAAAGACCTGAAAAAAGATCTCATGCACATCGGGATGGGCCTTTTCGACCTCGTCGAGGAGCACGACACTGTAGGGTCGGCGGCGAACCGCTTCGGTCAACACGCCACCCTCTCCGTATCCGACGTAGCCGGGAGGCGCCCCCTTCAGAGTCGAGACGGTGTGGGCCTCTTGAAACTCACTCATGTTGATCGTAATGACATTCTGCTCGCCACCGTAGAGGGCTTCTGCGAGAGCAAGGGCAGTCTCGGTCTTTCCGACTCCGGAGGGCCCGGCCAGGAGAAAGACTCCGATCGGCTTGTTCGGATTGTCCAAGGCAGCCCGCGAGGTCTGGATGCGCTTGGCGATCATTTCGATTCCGTGACCTTGTCCGATGACTCGCTGACCGATCGTGTCCGCAAGCTGTAGAACCGTCTTGAGCTCGTCCTTGACCATGCGCCCGACCGGTATTCCGGTCCAATCGGCAACGACCGAGCCGATCGCGACCTCGTCGACGTTGGGAAGAATCAACGGGGCCTCACCTTGCAGTTCAGTGAGTTTGTCCTGCAGGCCCTGCAACTCTTCGAGAGCTGCGGCTCTTTCTTCCGGAGAGAGTTGCTGTACTCCGTCGGAGTCCCCAACCTTGGCTGCCTCATCGGTCGCCGCAGTCTCTCCTGCTGCGGTCGCAGCATCAGCGGCCTGCTCGAGATCGCTGCCGGTCCCCTCGACCTTATCCGTCTGACCTCGGAGGTTTGCGCGGATCTCCAGAACTCGATCGACGAGCTCTTTCTCCGAGTCCCAACGAGCTTCCAGCTCGGAGAGTCGAGTCTTCTCGGATCCGAGCAACTCTTCAGCGTCGGAGCGGCGGGCTCCGATATCGACACCGACCCGCTCTTCCCGCCCGATGATCTCCAGTTCGGTGACGAGGGCCTCGATCCGTCGGCGACTATCCTCGACCTCCGGGGGTACCGCATGCTGGCTGATGGCAACTCGCGCACAGGCCGTATCGAGCAGACTGACCGACTTGTCGGGAAGCTGGCGCGCCGGAATGTAACGATGGGAAAGATGGACAGAGGCTTCCAGAGCCTCGTCCAGGACCTGAACCCGATGATGTTTTTCCAGACCGGATGCGATCGCCCGCATCATGAGGATCGCCTTGTCCTCAGATGGCTCCGGAATTTGAACCACCTGGAAACGCCTGGTTAGGGCGGGGTCTTTCTCGATGTGTTTCTTGTACTCGGCCCAGGTCGTAGCGGCAATCGTCCGCAGCTGCCCGCGGGCCAGAGCGGGCTTGAGCAAGTTAGCTGCGTCCCCCGTACCGGCGGCGCCCCCCGCACCGATCAGGGTGTGGGCCTCGTCGACAAAAAGAATGATCGGTTTCGGTGAAGCCTGCACTTCTTCGATGACCTGACGGAGTCGGTTCTCGAACTCTCCTTTCATGCTCGCTCCCGCTTGGAGGAGACCAATGTCGAGGGAGAGAAGCGATACATCTTTGAGCGGCGGCGGGACGTCGCCCGCGGCGATACGGGCCGCAAAACCTTCCACGACCGCTGTCTTTCCTACTCCCGCTTCGCCAGTAAGAATCGGGTTGTTCTGCCGCCGACGCATGAGGATATCGACGATCTGTCGGATCTCTTCGTCGCGCCCGACGATTCCGTCGATTTCCCCGGTCCGAGCCTGGTCAGTCATGTCGACGCAGTATTGATCGAGAGCTTCTCCCTTGCCCATGGCTGCAGGAGCCATCGCGCCGCTCGCTTCGCCCGGAGCGGCCCCGCCGCCGGACTGGAAACCGTCCGTCGCACGCAGACCGGCCTCGACGGAGTCACCGACGATTTCGTCGAAGTGGTCCATGAGCTGATCGAGGCTCACTTTGTCGAATTCACCCGAAATCCCGAGAAGAGCGTTCTTGAGCGCACGGGTTTTGAGAATTCCGACCAGGAGGTGTCCGGTCCTCACCTGCGACTCTCCGAACATGAGTGAACCGTAGACCCAGCCCCGCTCGACCGCTTCCTCGACGTGGGAGGAGAGATCCGAAATCGAAGTCGAACCGCGAGGGAGTCGATCCAGGTTCGTCTGTAGATCCGTGACGAGACGGGAAGGTTCCACCTTGAAAAACTCGACGACCCGCTTCAAATCTGAATCCTGGAGCTGAAGAATCTGATGGAACCAGTGCACCAACTCCACGTAGGGATTCCCGCGCATCTTGCAGAAGACGGTCGCCGACTCGATCGATTTGTACCCCACGCTGTTGAGCTTGCCAAATAGGGCGACACGATTAATCTCTGCCATCGTTCTCCTCCTCGTTCCACGAGCCGGCCTCAAACCGGAAACGTCTCCTAGCCGGCTTGTTCGAGCGGGGTGAAACAAGCGCTATCGTCATCCTTCGACAACGGCTGCCCGGCCACCCAACTCGTCCAACCCAATTGACTTCCGCCACCCAGGTTGAGCTGCGGTACTTCATTCTTTTCCAAAATCAGATTGAGATCCCAAAGGAACTCGTCACCCAAGTAATTCTTGACGATCGCAATGAGCCGATCGAGACCATCGCTGCCCGGCAGGAAGCGACGATATGAATCATATTTCATCGGACCAAGCACGATCCGAAACTTCTGCTGGCATTGCCAGACACGCGAGCCGAGAGTGGTGGTAACCCCGAGACGACTCGCATCCTGATCTTGTCGAGAGCCTCCCAGCTTCGATCCCATTCCCATTCCCAACTTCCAGTGTGACTCCGGAGGCAGGTCGAGCCACTGACCGACGAATTGGACCACGCGCGACGGAATTTCGAAATGACTCGCAATGATCTTCTCGATCCCTTCGCCGTTACGAGTCTGAAGAGCGAAGCGCCCCGCGAAATGAAGTTTTAAGAGATCCGGCATGGCATCCCGATCACGGAGTGATTCCATCCCGTAGCCACAAAGGGAACCGACCTGTTGGGCAAAGCGGTCGTGATGGGGCCGATCGCGGCTAATCGTCGGCTCGACGTCAGCAGAGGCCCGGTAGAGAAGAGAAAGCATCCGATGATGAAACATATCTGCGAATCGGGCAAACGTCGGGTCCGAGGTCTGACGACGAAGGCGCTGTCGAGCAAACTCCGTGAGATGAAGCGGCAACGGGCCGTGTGGGCCAAAGAGCCCCATGAAGTAAACGAGCAAACGTGGCGGGAGCCCCGTCCGCACCTCGAGTTCCGCGAGCTCGGAGGGCGCAAAGGCGGTCGCCGGTTCCTGCCCGAGCCGAATAGGGTCCTCGGACGGCCGAACGGCCACGCCCAACCTCGGCCGAGTCGGATGCATACATTCGATCTCGCGGAGAGCGCGCAGAAACCCCTTGTCGTAGGGCTTCTCCTCGACTTGGCGAACCCAATCTACAAAATGTGTCGCTGTCCGATCCGCGTCGGCCATCTCACGAGTTCCCCTCGATCGACAGTTCGAATGACTGTCTCGGTAAATGAGTTGAGCGAAACATAACGTTGGAAGAACCGGTCCAGCACTGAACCGAGCAGAAAAACCCCAAGGCCTTCGAAAGCAGACTCATCGCAAGTTACGGAGATCTCCAAACCTCTGCCAAAGGCGATGGGCCCATCACTCGGAATCCGACGAGTAATCGGGCCCGATTCGATCGCCCGCACACCGTCGACTTGTTTCTGGATATGTGGATCGGCCACCTCACCGTAGAGCGAAAGTAAATCACGGAGGGCCGCTGCACCCTTTCCATCCGTGTTTGCCAGACTGAGGTAGTTTAGGGACAAATGGCTGAGGAAGCGCCACGCCACGTCACCGCCGTAGCGGGGTGGACGAGGCTTTGTCGGTCCGGCCACGCATCGTATCGCCTCGACGGGTGCACCCGTCTCGAGGGTAAAATCGGTTTTCCCCTGACCGACCGGCATTCCGAGAGGCAGATCACGATTCGTGCAGAAAGTGTTGATCGAAAGCTGCTTCAGATCACTTCGGTAGGGCATTTCCGATCCGTCGACCAGCGCGACGTAGACTTCGCTTCCGTTGTAGCTACTCCGCGGCCCACTTCGCTTGATCTTCGACGAGATGGTGCGTGGAACACGGCGATTGGTAAAGAAACCCGCGTCGTCTGCATGGGTGTTGTCCCGACTTGCATAGAACGGATCGAATCGTTGCTCATCCTCCGCCGTAGTCCCGTGTCCTTTGACCATCTCGATCTGATAAACCTCGAAGTCGATCGGCCGCGTCCGGTCGGGCACTACGTGATACTCGTGGTTTTTCTCATTCAAGTGAATCCGGTCGGCCCGTTTCGGAAAGAGATTGATCACCGGCACGCAGTGGAGAGCGAAATCACTGACATCGATAGCATTTTCGAGTGCTCGATCGGAGCGTTTGAAAAGCACCACGATCTCGAGCTCGGTTCCGGGACACCGCCGCACCCCTCGAGACAATCCTTCGAGATCAACGAAGAGAAAACGCTCTGGAAAGGCAAAGTATTCGTGGAGGAGGCGATAACCCTGAAACGATCGATCGCCGTAGGGAAGGAGGCTTTCATTCTCACCGAAGCCAACCTGAGTGATCCTTTCGCCTGGAATCACTTCGACCCACGGGGCAGGCCGTTCCACCGGACGAACGATGACGGCGATCTGATTGGCGATGAGCTGCTCGTAGAGGCGAACGGGTTTTTGGTCTCTCCCCCTGAGAAAGAGACGCAACGAGTCGAGTCGAATTCGATCGAAGGTAAGACCCGCCGTTGCACGGATCTTCAATCGTAGCCCGGCCTTGACCTTGGTCAGGTCGAGCTCCGGCACACTCGCCAGGTCTTGAAAGTAAGAAACGTATTCAGCCTCGACCAGTTCGATCGGCCAAAGGGTGGTGTCGTGAGCCGTACGATATTCGCAGGCCGTCTGATCTCCGGAGCCGAGGACAGATCGCATAACCGCCCCTCGCGGCAGTTCGAATCCGTCCCCGAGCGCACCCTCCTTGAGATCTGGTTGCAGTTCGACCACGGCCATCGACGGAGTTGGACAGAGATAGTTCGGGTAGAGCATCTCCAGCAGGTGCTGGGTAAAGCGCGGGAACTGCGCATCGATCTTCAGCTGGACGCGGGCAGCGAGAAAACTAAAACCCTCGAGCAACCGTTCGACGTAGGGATCAGCGCATTCGAATTCGTCAAGAGAGAGGCGCCCGGCGATCTTGGGAAACTCGCGGGCGAATTCTCCACCCATCTCCCGCATGAACTGGAGCTCGCGATTGTAGTAAGCAAGCAGACGTGGATCCATGTTATGCCGATGTCTCGAGCACAGAGACCGATCCATCTTCGAGATCGAATTCTGTCTTCAGGTACAAGTGAACCGGAACCGGGTAGGCCCAGAGGTCTCCTTCGATCTCGAACGTCACCGTGTTGTGCGACATTTCACCCTTCGCCACTCGGGCTCGAACCTTGACGGTCTCTGCAAGAATACGCGGCTCGTAGTCGACGATCGCCTGACGGATTGCTTGCTGCACCTTTTCCGGCTTGATGCTCGAGGCCGAAAGGCCGGTTAGTTCCGGCATCCCATAGTTGAGCGTTGACCGTGCCACCTCGGGGTAGGCGTCGAGCGGCTGGACGCCCTCGAGGTGTGCCGTATTGAGGAGCCAGTCGAGATCGCGAATCACACCAGCCCGCAGTTGCGCTATCGAAAGGACCCGCTGGTCTCGCGGTTCCTTCTGCGACTTGGGATCCTCATCCGTCAACCGATCCAATAGCGAAGGTTGCAGTCGCTCTGCCGGAGTCAGTTCTGCCATTTCAGGCGTCACCCTCCGGTGTCGCCTCGGCGGGCGCCTCATCGGCCGGGTCGGCCGACTCGACCAACTCGACGTTCAGGCTGATTTCCCGAATATCGAGAAGCGAAAACTCATCTATGTCGGTGGCGATCATGCGCTGACCAAAACCAACGAAGAGTTCGTCACCCAGGTCCTGCCACTCCGTCTGGCGGGAAAGTCGAACGAGTGGGTTCTCGTGGTTCTCGCTGCCGACGTATCGAGTCGGGATCACCCCAACGGCTTCTCCACCATTGGCCCACTCAAAGTGCGCGGCTGCCCAGACCATATCCCGGAGATCGGTTGGCTCCTCTATCACGATGCGACGAATGCGGTGAAACGGAATCCAGTAGTAGTTTCCATTCAGAACCGCTTCGAGGGTTGGGCCGAGGCGAGGGTCCGCATCGGAAATCCAGGCGAACTCCTTACCGTCAATAGTGCCGGAAGTAGCGGGAGCAGCCTCGAAGGCGCGTTCCCGAAGGGATTGGGCTTCGGCCGATTGAGCCTCCGTCGTCAGTGGGAGGGCCTGGACCAGAAGGGCGAGCCATTCTTCGGGTTCGCCAAAAATGAGCGGAGAGCGTTGTCCTCCGAAGACGTCCGAACGAAAAACTTCGCTCTTCAAGGTCTCGCGATACATCTGCACCATGGCGAGACTGGTCGGGTCCATCTCTCCAAGAACCGAAAGTTGATTGAGGGCACGATCCCACTGACCAAGGACGGAGAGAAGCTGGAAGAGAAAAATTC
>Ga0315338_1002302_pt1 | contig 19417 bp, 20 predicted proteins | sample ASW8metaG_FD_204518 | JGI IMG/M metagenome (GOLD analysis project Ga0315338, IMG submission 204518) | Ammonia-oxidizing marine archaeal communities from Monterey Bay, California, United States - ASW #8 | ecosystem: Environmental > Aquatic > Marine > Coastal | place: USA: California | collected... | reverse complement strand
CCTTGATTGTGCGGCGCAGCGCCACCCTGGCCACCGAGCATACCGCTGCCCGCTTTCAACAATTGATCCAGCAATCCGCCTGTATTCATTTCGTGCTCCAGAGTTATCCACCGTCAGCAATTCGACCAGATGCTAGCGGCAACGCTCCCCGACCCAACGGGCAAGTTGTTGCGGCATTTTTCCATCGCTCCTGCAGAGAATTATTCACACCAGGAGACTGCCGGTCTCAACCGCCCGCAACGAGGTAAAGTCCGATTGCAGACAGCTCTTGTGGTCTTTTGCGGCGAATAGTCGTTCTATTAAATGAAAAAGAGCGCAGTGTTGAGTCAGGCAGAATCTTGGGCTTAACTGAAACTGACTTTATAAAGGGAACAACACATGACTGACGCCACGGGCAAGACATTACTGCTGTTCGGTGGCAGCGGATTGGTGGGAATGGACATTCTGCGCCAGGCGCTGGCCAACCCGGCGATTGCCCGCGTGGTCGCGCCTACAAGACGCCCATTACCCGTGTCGGTGACCCACTACGGACATCTGGAAAATCCGCAGGTCGACTTCAACTCGCTGCCGCTTGAAGCCGCCTGGTGGAAAGCCGATGCGACGCTCTGCGCGCTGGGCACTACGCTCAAGCAGGCAGGATCGAAAGAGGCGTTTCGCAAGGTGGATCGCGAGTATGTGTGCAATGCGGCGCGTCTGGCGCTGCGTGCCGGCACCCGCACCTTTGTGCTTAACTCGGCGGTCGGCGCTAGTCCGCGCTCGGGCTCGTTCTATCTGCGGGTGAAGGGTGAGGTGGAGCAGGATCTGAAAGCTATGGATTTTCGCTCACTGACCCTGGTCAGGCCGTCGATCCTGGATGGCGGGCCCCGCCCAGACGACCGTCCCGGCGAGGTATTCGGGCTATTGCTGTCCCGCACTTTCAAGCCGGTCATCCCGAAACGCTTGCGCGCGGTAAAGACCAGCGATGTGGCCGCCGCCATGTTGCAGGCGGCGCTGATGGCACCCGTCGGTCAGCAGGTGATCGAATCCAACGCCATCTTGCGACATCGCTGAACCGCTGGCCTTGCTGGCAGAACTCAGGGCGCCAGGGTTACCACGTCGCCGCGCAGGGCAACGCCAGCAATCACACCGCCAGCGTGGCATTCGTACTCGCTGGTGGAGATCATCGGATTGGCTTTGTAGTAACTTTCCAGATTGACCACGGCATCGCCGCCCTCGCTGCGCACGCGATCCTGAAAGCTCAGCAGCGCAGACAAAAACGCCCAGCGACAGGCCGCTTCGTCGCTCTTGCCGAAGGCATTGGTCTTCTTGTTGCTGGTGTAGTTGCCATGGCGCTCGCCGATGCTCTTACCCGCTGGCAAGCCGCCAAAGCTGAAAGTAATAGTCGAGTCGAGTTTCTCCTGAAAGTCAGCTGAGCTCATTGCTTCATCAATCGACAGCATCAATTTGGTATCGCGCGCCTGCGCATTACCGGCAGTCAGCAGGCCCAGAGTCAGTGCCAGGGCGGTAGTCGCGATCATTCCCTTATTCATATTCAGTCCCTCTTGATCAGTTAGTCGAACAACGATTTGGTTGGCAGATAGATCTCAGCTTGGCCAGCGACGAAAAATCAGTGACGTATTGATACCACCAAACGCAAAGTTGTTGCTCATGACGTAGTCACACTCCAACGTTCTGCCCTCACCCCGAATGTAATCCAGTGCAGCGCAATCCGGATCGGGCGCGTCCAGGTTGGCAGTGGCGTGGAACCAACCGGCACGCATCATCTCAATCGCCACCCAGGCCTCCAGCGCGCCACAGGCGCCCAGCGTGTGGCCGGTAAAACTCTTGAATGCGCTGATCGGCGTATTGCCGCCAAACACCGCGTGGGTCGCCTTGCTCTCGGCCACATCGCCGCGATCAGTCGCGGTGCCGTGGGCGCTGACATAGCCGATCTGTTCTGGCATCAGCTGGGCATCGGTCAGACTGTTGCGGATCGCCTGCTCCATCATTTGCGCATCCGGCTGGGTGACGTGCCGACCATCGCTGTTGGTACCAAAGCCCATTACTTCAGCATAAATGGTCGCGCCGCGTTCGAGAGCGTGCTGCAGGTCTTCGAGAATCAACGCGCCAGCGCCCTCGCCCACCACCAGACCATCGCGGGCGGTATCAAAGGGGCGCGGTGACGTTTGCGGTGCATCGTTACGCGTGCTGGTGGCGAATAGAGTGTCAAACACCGCGGCTTCGGACGCCGAGAGCTCTTCACAGCCGCCGGCGATCATCGCTGTCTGACGGCCAAAACGAATCGCCTCGTAGGCGTAGCCGATACCCTGACTGCCCGAAGTGCAGGCGCTGGAGGTGGTGTGAATGCGCCCGCGCACGCCAAGAAAAACGCCGATATTCACCGCCGCCGTGTGCGCCATCATGCGAATGTAGGAGTTGGCATTCAGGCCATCGGTGGATTTGTTGATCAGCATATTGCCGAAATCCGCCACGGCGTCGGGCTCTCCGGCGGATGCGCCGTAGGCAATACCCATATCGCCACTGCCCACCAGCGGATCGCCTAGCAAGCCGGCATCAGCCAACGCCAGTTCGCTGGCGCGCGTGGCCATGCGTGCGCCTCGGCCCATGCTGCGCATCGCCCGACGGGTATATTGGGCCGGCAACTCGAACGGCGCTACCGGACCGCCCAAGCGAGTATTCAATCCCTCGTATTCGGCCCAATCATCCATGTGACGAATGCCAGTCTGCATCGCGCGAAGGTTCGCCTCAATACTCGCCCAGTCGTTACCGATTGGCGAAAACCCCGCCATACCGGTCACGACCACTCGGCGCCCGAGCCCGTCCAGGCGCACCGCCTTGCCATCCATCAGCACATACCTCCATTGACCGACAACACCTGCCGGGTGATGTAGCCGGCGTCTGCCGAACATAAAAAACTCACTGCGGCGGCCACTTCCTCGACCGTGCCGGTGCGTTGCATCGGGATCGCCTTCATCGCCTCGTTGATGATCTGCTCATCCAGCATCTCGGTTTCAACCAGGCCGGGGGCCACGCAGTTGACCGTGATCTTGCGCTTGGCCAGCTCGACCGCAAGCGCCTTCACCGCGCCGATCAGACCGGCCTTGCTGGCGCTGTAATTGACCTGACCGCGATTGCCCATAACCCCCGAGACCGACGACATCACCACAATTCGCCCGGCCTTGCGGCGTCGGATCATCGGCATCATCAGCGGCTTGAGCACGTTGTAGAAGCCGTCCAGATTGGTATGAATTACCCGGTCCCAATCGTCATCGCTCAGGGCCGGGAAAGCGCCATCGGCGGTCACGCCCGCGTTGCACACCACACCGTAATAGGCGCCGTGCTGCTCGACGTCGGCTTCCAGCGCAGCCTTTACCGCGGCCCGGTCGGCGACGTCAAAACACAACACCCGCGCGTTGCGCCCAAGCTCGCGAACCTGCTGCGCAACCTGTTCAGCGGCCGCTATCTGGCTACGGCAGTGCAGCACTATGTCGAAGCCGTCACGCGCCAATCGCAGCGCTACTGCCTGGCCGATGCCACGGCTGGAGCCGGTAATCAAAATGGTATCAGTCATGGCATTTCTCCATTGTGCAGCGCCGCCAGCGCTTCGGCTGAGCTCGGCTGATATACATTTAATGACCCGCTGGCCAGCACCTTACCCTGCTGATCCAGCAGTTGGCCACGAAAGGCGCCCAGCCCATTATCAGCGCGAAAATCGAGGAACACCTCAACCCGAACCGGGACGCCCAGCGCGAAATAGCCAACCTGGCTTTCATAGCGGCGTGAGCCCAGCAGGAAGCCTACTGCCGGCATTTCTCCTGCCTCGACTGCCTGCACCCCAGCCCAGGCTGCCACTGCCTGGGCGATCCATTCAACGCCCACCCAGCCGGGAATGCCCTGTTCAGTGGCGAACGGATCATGGGCGTGTGGACAGATCTCAGCGTACAAATGGTCTGCGTTGAACTCGAGCAAGGTGTCGAGCAAGCACATGCTGTCAGCATGCGGCACATAGGGTGAAATGGCGCAGGGAGTAAGCAGTTCAGACATCTGTGCGCTCCAGCAGCAGTGCGGCGTTGTTGCCGCCAAAGGCGAAAGAGTTGCTCAGTGCGTAGCGCAGTGTTGCTGCTTCAGCCTTGGCGAGACTGATCGGTGCCAACGCCGGATCTGGTACTCCGTCGTTGACCTGTGGTGGCAGGCAGCCTTCGCGCAGCGCCAACCAGCAAAATGCCGCTTCCAAGGCGCCGCAGGCACCCAGAGTGTGGCCGGTCAGCGCCTTGGTTGAACTGCAGGGCACGCGCTCAGCGAACAACGCATGGATTGCCTGTGCTTCCATGCTGTCGTTCTGCGCGGTCGCGGTGCCGTGCAAGTTTACATAATCCACCTGCGCAGCTCGGATACCTGCCATTTCAAGTGCCGCGATCATCGCCGCCAGTGCGCCACTGCCATCGGCCAGCGGCGCGGAAATATGGTGCGCATCGCTGCTTTCGCCATGGCCGGCCAGCTGGACGCCTCCGGCTTCCGGCGTCAGCAGAAAGAGTGCGGCTGCTTCGCCGATATTGATGCCGCTGCGGTTAGCGGAAAACGGCAGGCAGGGTTCATCACTGACCGCACCCAGTGACGCAAAACCGTTTACCGTCAGCGCGCATAGGCTGTCTGCGCCGCCGGCAATCACCGCATCACACAGCCCCAGAGCCAGCAGTCGGCGGCCACTGGCGAGCGCGCGGGCGCTGGAGCTACACGCGGTAGACAGCGTATAAGCCGGGCCATCCAGCCCCAGGTGCTCAGCAACAAATGCCGAGGGTGAGCCGATTTCCTGCGCTTGATAACTGAAGCTTTCCGGCCACTCGGCGTGTTGTTGAAAGTGGGCCACCGCCTGCTCGCTTTCACCGATGCCCGAGGTACTGGTGCCCAGTACCACACCGATACGCGCGTGCGGTTGGCGCGCACGCAGCTTTGCCAGTTCGGGCGCCAGCTGCTGGAGCGTGGCTGCCAGCAGCTGGTTGTTACGCGACCGGTGCTGCGCAGGCCAATCCTGCATATCGGGCAGACTGCTATGCACTTGCCCCAGCGGCAGCGCACGACCCGGGGTGAAGCTGTCGGTCAGCTGTAGGCCACGTTCGCCGCTGAAAAGGCGGTGCGAGACGTCTGCCAGATTATCACCCAGCGAGCAAACCAGTGCCGGCGTGGACAGCCGGCAGAGCTGTTGGCTGAGGGCGCTCAAAATTTCGGGCATGGGGCAGGGTTCCGCGCGGCATTGGCCACGGTGATGGTGAGCTGGTAGCCGGCGTCCAGATCATCTATCCGGCGGCAATTGCCAGCTATTTTAACCTTGGCAATCAGCTGCTTGCGATAATAAATCAGCCGCTCGTCGGGGCTGCCCTGCAGCGCCCATCGGCTACCGTTGAAAGCCTGCTGCAGAGCCTCCGCCGGCCACAGCGACCAGGCCAGCCGACTGCCCAGCCAGTCGGCATCGAAGGGCGGCTGCCAGTCTTGCGATTCCAGCTTTGCGCCATCGGCATTGCGGCTCCAGGTCAGCAACCGCTGACCCTGCGGGCTGAGCAGCGCCAAGCGCAGGCTGTCTACATCCCGGCGCAGCACGCCGATCATCGCGTGCTCCTCCCCGGCATGAACAAAACGCAGCTGCAGGGTTTGCGCTGGCGCAACCGGCAGCGCAGCCAGCGACGGCGCCGGTGCGGGCTGCATGGCGCAGCCGCTAAGCCACAGCGCCACCAGCAGGCAGCAGAGCAGGCGTTTCAGCATGCGTCGGCGGCCAGATCAAAGCGGCTATCGGTGCTGCTTTCTGCCAGCACATCCAGGCGCCGGCGGCTGGCGGCAACCAACGGGTTTTCGATGTCCCAGGCGTAACCGGCGAGCACCGCGGCGACCATGCTGCGAATGCGTTCTGGCTGGCGTTCATTGAAGATGATGCGCGGCAAGCGGCCGTCGTACCAGGCCAGCACAAACTCGCGAAAGGTATCCACGCCGGCACGCAGAGGCAGCTCGAACTCGCTCTGCCAGTCGACCGCGTCACCGCGCAACTGGCGCTGCACCAGCGGCGCAGCCAGCCAGCCCGAATGCAGGGCGATGGTCACGCCCGAGGAAAACACCGGATCAAGAAACTCGCCAGCGTTGCCCAGTAGCGCAAAGCCCGGACCGTGCAGCTGCTTCACCGCAGCCGAGTAGCCCTCCAGCCGGCCGGTGTCGCGCACCTGCACGGCATTTTTCAGCAGCTCGGCATAACGCGGCTCCTGTCGCAGCATGACCCATAGCCGCTCGGCATTATCCGCACCGGCCTGTTCCAGCGTTGCGCGATCACCGACCACGCCGACCGAGGCGCGGCCATCGCTGAACGGAATAAGCCAGTACCAGACGCCCGGCAACTGCGGGTGAATGCCGATCAGAATCTTGTTACGGTCGTAATCGGCGCTGTCGATATGATCTTCAACGTGCATGAACAGCGCACAGCGCGACTCCAGCACCGAATCACAGGCCAGCCCGGTGAGCCGCGCCAGTACCCGACCATAGCCGCTGGCATCCAGCACAAAGCCCGCCTGCAGCTGCTGCGCCTTGCCCTCAGCGGTAATCAGGCTGATGCGCGGTTGCTCGGCATCGGCGACAAAATCGGTCACCTTGCAGCCGAACAATACTTCCGCGCCAAGCGCCTGCGCGCCTTCGATCAGCCGCTGGTCAAAATCGGCACGTGGCACCTGCCAGGTAGTGCCGGGGCCAGCGCTGAATTTCTCGGTAAACAGTACGTTTGCCGACTCATTACGCCAGCAGAAGGCCGCGCCATCCTTGTATTGGAAGCCGCCCGCCTCGGCCGCCGCCAGCAAGCCGCATTCCTGTAGATATTGCATGCACTGCGGCAACAGGCTCTCGCCAATCGAGAAACGCGGAAAGGTGCTCTGCTCAAGAACCCGCACGCGCAAGCCTTCACGTGCCAGCCAGGCCGCAGCTGCAGCGCCGGCCGGACCGGCGCCGATGATGGCGACATCAACCTGCTCTACTGCATCTGTATCTTGCGACATATGCTCTCCCTGCAACTAGCGTGAATGATCGAGCCGGTTGGCTCGCGCGAAGGGCACCAATGCCCAGGTAAAAGCCAAACCGAGCAGACAGGTCAGGCCCAGAAAATGCAACGCCGGCGTGGCGCTGAAGGCTAGCAGGCCGAACGCCAGCAAGCTGGACGCACAGGACAGGCTGATCGCCAACCAGGCCGCATTGCTGTCCGGCTCCTGCGCGCTGAAGATACCGGCATCGAGGCCAATGCCCAGCACCAGCAACAGCCCGAGCAGGTGAAACAACCCTATCCCACCGGTCAGCGACAAGCAGCCCAGCGTCAGCAGCACTGCACCCAGCGGCGGCAATAGCGCGCGCCAGGCCGACGTGCGAAAGCGCCAGCACAGCAGCAGCGCGAGCAGCACAACCGCTGCCGCCAACCAGCTTGCCATGCTGTGGGCCAACCGCGCCAGCTGCGCAGACAGGGCCGCCACGCGATCGTGATACAGCACATCATCGGCTTGCCCCAACTGCTGCAAAGCTGTCATGCCCGCTGCCGTCGCGTCGCCCAGGGCAACCACCGCAACCCATTCATCTTGCGGCTGCGCGCCAAGCCAAAGCGCTGCATCGGCAGCACCCGCCGGTGACTCCAGCCACTGAGTAGGTTGCAGCAGGGGTGCCTCATCAAGCGCTGCCAGCGCCTGCCTTTGCAGCCGCTCGGGCAGGCCGCTGGCGGCGCGGAGTTCGGGCAGCAATTGCTGGTAACGTTCACGCAGCTCCCGCTGGTTCTGCTGCTGGCGTTCGAGTGAGGGCAAATGCCGTGCGGGGTGCTGGTAGGCCGACAGCTCTCCCCCCGCCTGCAACTGCTGCAACGCCGGATCTAGAGACTCCAGCCGCTGCAACAACCCCTGCTGATCCGCCGCGCTGACCAACAGATAGCGACTGCCGCTAGGCTGCTGCAACATAGTCTGTACCTGCTGTTGCTCTTCGATCAGCTCAGCCGGCGACGGATTGAGCTGCTGCAGACTGTTGTTGAATTGCAGTCTGTTGGCTATCAGCGCCAACGCAATCAACAGCAACAGCGCCAGCAAAATCCAGGACCAGCGTTGCCCGCCGCCTAAGCGCATGGGAGCGATGAGCGCTGCCGAACGGGCCGTTACCGGGTGTAAAGACAACGGCCAGCGCGCCAACCAGAGGCGCACCGTCAGCCAGGCGCCAAGCAGACCCAGTGCGGCGAAACAGGCCATTTGTCGTAGCCCCGGCATTGGCGTGATCAGCTGCACCAGATACGCGATTAACGTCGATAAAAGCCCCAGCAAAAGCGCCGACCAGAACTGCCGGCTCGGCTGCGCGGCCACCAACTGTCGCTGGCATTGCAGGTGTAACGCGTAGTCCACTGCGATGCCGATGATGCTGACGCCGAATACCAGCGTCAGCAGATTCACCCCCCCAAATATCAGCCCGGTCAGCGGCAGCGCCAGCAGCAAGCCGCAGGCGACCGGCACCAGCAACAGCGCCAGCGTGCGCAGCCGGCGAAACACCAGCCAGAACAGCAGGCACAAGCCCAGCAAGGAAGCCAGACCAAGGCTGGACATCTCACGTTGCGCCTGCGCGGCACCCGCCGCCGCATGGAAGATCAGCCCCGAGCGCAACAGCTGCGCTTGCGGATGCTGCGCCTTAAAATCCGCCAGACGGCTGGTTAGTTTTTGCTGCGCTGCCATTTGATAGGGACTGCCAGCAACCTCGCCGCTGACCAGCGCCCACAGCTGATCGCCCTGCTGCAGCGTGGGCACGCCGTCACGCAGGGTTAATGCGCTGCTGGAGCGCTCGCCCAGCCAACTATCGAGAACGCCGAACGGGTCCTGCGCCAATGCCTCGCTGCCGCCCGGAAGCAACAACCGGGTGAGTGCGCGCTTGAGCCATTGCGGGTTGTCTGTCGCAGCAAGATCATCGCTAAGCAGACCGTAACGGTAGATGGAAAGCACCTGATCAGGCCGGTTCGACAGCTGCTCGGCGCTCAGACCGGCGTCACGCAGCGATTGCTGCAACGTTTTGGCGTCTGCCACTGGCTGTGGGCCGCCGACGAGGATGACAAAGCGGTTTTCAAACGCTGCGGATAACTGGCCGTCGGCTTGTTGAAACAGGCTGCTCTGATCGCTGGCGGGCAACAGCGCGGTGATGCGCGTATCCCAAAAGTCCGCCTGCCGCAGCTGGCTCAACAGCAGCGCTGCGCAGGCCAGCAATACCGCAGCCCACAGCCAGGCCAGCGCGCGCTGGGTCACGGCGCGCTGCTGTCGCCGGGCAGCGCGGCGCAATCCGCCGGACTGAGTTGCAGGGTCATGCGGTCACCGGAAACAAAATCAATCTGCAGTTGCCGCACCTGCTCGCCGCCGCTTACCTGCAGTCGCTTGAGGCGCTCGGCGACCACGCTGTCGGTTGGGTTTAGTTCGGCTTGCCAGTTGCTCAGGTCGCCGCTCAGGTCGAGCGCAAAGTGCTCTTGCAAGGCGGCCCAATCGCCCCCCAGCAGACCATTCAGCACCGGCAAAATTACCTGGTACGCCAGCGGCATTTCCGGGTTATCTGCATTCAGCACCAGACGGCTATCGACCGGCGTCAGGGTCTGCCAGATCAGGCCCGTGTTACTGCGCTGAAAATAGCCGCTACTGGCAAGTTCAGCCTCCAGGTCGGCCAGCCAGCGGGTCTGCGCAAAGTTACTGCATTGCGGGCTGTGCTCGGCCAGTTGTGCGCCCAGCGTTGCGCTATCCGGCGAGGTGCTGTTCAGCTCGGCCGAAACCGGCAGGCTGAACAGCAGAATGAACGATAGAAACAGGGCGCGCATCAGCTTTGCCTCTGTTGCCATGCAACGATTTTCTCGCGCAACACGGCGGGCGATTCCAGGCGCATCTCGCGATCCTCCACTCCCACGGCGACTTGCACTGTCCAGGCGCGATTCAGGCGCTTGCGCGTCGCGGAATCGCGAATGGTGTAATCAACCTTCAAGCGGTTCTCCCACTCGGTCAGGCGCGCTTCAACCGCGATCTCCTGAGTAAAGGTGGCGGGCGCCGCGTAGCGCAGACGCATGTCGATCACCGGCCAGCCAAAGCCGGATTCGCGCATCTGGTTGTAGTCATAATCCAGTTCTTCCAGCAGCGCGCAGCGGGCGATTTCCAGATAGCGCACGTAGTGGCCATGCCAGACGATCTGCATCATATCGACATCGTGGAATGGAATGGTCAGACGAATTTCCGCGCTCGGCAGCGGTTGTTCAGCGGGCGTCATAGAGGCTCCAGTGGCGTTGCGTTATCAGCTGGCAGAGGTGACGCAGATCGACTTCCAGCGCGCGATCTTCCCCCAGCGCGGTGAACTGCTCGCGGCACTCGGCCACAAAGCCCGCCAGTTGCGCAGGCAACGGCGCGGCATCTGTCATCTGGCTGCGCTGCTCAACGCCCTGACAGACTGCGTGCAGCATGGCCGCTGCTACCTGTTCGACCAGCGTCAGCACCCTTAGTGCGTCGCGCGCAGCAATCGTGCCCATGCTGACCTTGTCCTGATTGTGACATTCGGTTGAGCGCGAGAATACGCTGGCGGGCATGGTCAGCTTGAGGGCTTCGGCGGTCCAGGCGGACGCGCCGATCTGCACCGCCTTATAGCCGTGGTTCAGCGGAGCGCGCTCAGCGCTGGCGCCGCTCAGATTGGCCGGCAGGCCGTGGCTGAAGCGGGTATCGACCAACTGCGCCAGTTGACGATCCAGCAGGTCGGCAAGATTGGCCACCGCCTGCTTCAGGCTATCCATCACAAAGGCCACGTGACCGCCGTAGAAGTGCCCGCCGTGCATCACCTTGCCGCCTTCGACGTCGATCAGAGGATTGTCATTAGCGCTGTTCAACTCGGTTTCCAGCAACTGCCGCCAGAACGGCAGGGCATCGGCCACCACACCAATCACATGCGGCGCGCAGCGGGTCGAATAGCGATCCTGCAGTCGCGGCGAATTGCGCGGTGTGGCCGGCGCGTGCAGGTCTTCACGCAGGCGCCTGGCGACCTCGGCCTGACCCGGATGCGGCTTGGCCTGAAACAGGGTTTCGTCAAAATGATAGGGATTGCCGTCCAGCGCATACACGCTCAGCGCGGTAATGCGCGTGCTAAGGCTCGCCAGATATTCGCTGCGCGCAAAGGCCTGCAACGCCAGCGCGGTCATCACCGCGGTGCCGTTCATCAGCGCCAGACCTTCCTTGGGCTTGAGCTTATAGGGTGCCAGACCACGCTCGGAGAACACCTCGGCGGCAGCGCGGCGTTCGCCGTTAACCCACACCTCACGCTCACCACAGAGCACAGCGGCCAGATAGGACAGCGGCGTCAGGTCGCCACTGGCACCCACCGAGCCTTCTTCGGGAATCACCGGCAATACATCCTGCTCCAGCAACCAGACCAGCCGCTCCAGCAGCTCCCAGCTGACGCCGGAATAGCCCCGGCACAGCGATACCAGCCGCACCATGACTACCGCGCGCGATGACTCGACCGACAGCGCCTGCCCCATCCCGCAACCGTGAAAGGTATACAAATGTTGTGGCAACTCGCCCAGCACCTCAGCCGGCACCGCCCGGGTGCAGGAATCGCCATAACCGGTGGTCACGCCATAGATCACGCCATCTTCGGCCAGCAACTGCTCAAGAAAACGATTCCCCGCGCTGATACGCTCGCGGAACGCAGGCGCGCTGGAAAGCGCCACGCGGCAACGACCTTCAGCTACAGCCAGCACCTGTTCGATGCTCAGCAGGCTGCCGTCCAGTTGCAAACAGTGCGGTGCGCTATCAGTGTGGATGTTCGTCAGACTCATGGGTATCAGCCAACCAAAAAGGGAAAAAGTTGTACCACTGCAGCGGTTGTTTGCGCACCCAGCAAGCCAGGGTGTCGGCGTAGCGCTGCATGGCCGCTGCCAGCCACTGCTGGCGCGCCTTGCGCTGCAGCTGGCGGGTATCGTCAAACTCGGAAAATTCGATATGAAAGCGCTCGTCAATGCGCATGCACGACAGCGTATAAAGCGGGCACCGCAGCAGCGCTGCGAGCCAGAAGGGGCCTTCCGGAAAGGTGGCCGGGGCGCCGAGAAACTCCACCGCACGCTGACGACCGCCATTGACCGGCGGACGGTCAGCGGCGATCACCACGAAGCCGCCAGCCGCAATACGCTCGGCCAGCATCTGCGCGGTGGCCGGGGTAATTTCGGTAACTTCAAGGATCTGCGGGCGCGGCCGGCCGGTGACCTGTTCCAGCAGCTGATTGAACTTGCCAGCATTGCGGGTATGCATCAAGACCAGCAGATCCAGCGTGGGATGCCGCTCGGCCATGGCGTTGGCAATATCCAGATTGCCATGGTGCGCGACCAGCACCACGCCACCCAGACCAGTCTGCATGGCGCGGGCAAAATGCGTCACGCCATCGCCCGATAGCCGTGCGTCTCCAACCGGTTTGCTCCAGCCTTCAACCTTGTCCATCAGCGTGTTGCCGAAACTCATAAAGTGTCGAAAGCTGCGCCAGTAAAGCCGCAGCGGCTGCTTTGCCAGCGCCGGCTCAAGCCTGCGCCAGTAGTCACAGGAGGCTCGGCGGGCAGTGCCGTGACTGATGAAATACCAAAGCATCACTGGCCAGAGCACCAGCTGAAACGGCCAGCGACCCAAATTACGCTGAATCCACACCAACAGCTGCATACCCAGCAGCGTGCCGCGCTCGCCGATCTGCGCCCAGTGTCGCTGGCTCACCGGTTCGCTCCCGCCAGGCGGCGCAGCGCCCAGCCTGGTGCGCGCGCCAGCATGCCGAAGAATAGCCGCGCGTGCATCGCCGAGATATGCAGATTGTCGCGCCACAAATTAAAATGGCTGACGCCGCCTTCGGGATAATGCACGTGTACCGGCAGGTTGATCACCGCACCGCATTGCCAGTGCCAGCGCACCAGCACCTCGGTATCGAACGCCATGCGATTACCACAAGAGTGTGTAGCCAGCATTGGATTGACCGTCGCCAACGGATATATGCGCGCGCCGCACATAGAGTCGCGTATATCCAGCGACAGAGTATTGATCCACACCCATATGTGGGTGGCGTAGCGGCCATAGAAGCGCAGCCGCGAGACGCTGTCGTCGTAATGCGGATAACCGATCACCAAGGCGTCGGGCTCTGCCTGCATGGCAGCTAGAAAGTTCGGTAAATCGTCCAGCGCGTGCTGACCGTCGGCATCTACCTGCAACGCGTGGCTATAGCCCAAGCGCTCAGCGTGCGCCAGACCAGCGCGCACCGCGGCGCCCTTGCCCTGGTTCTGCGGCAGGCGCAGCAGCTGATGGCCTGCTTCCTTGAGTTCATCCAGCACCGCCGCACATTTGGCGTCGCTGCCGTCATCGACCAACAGCACCGGCAGGCCCAGGCCTTGCAATTGCACGCACACCGCAGCGATGGTGCCGGGGTGGTTATAGACCGGCACCAGCGCACAGGGATGAATGTCGGATTTGGCCGCCGTCATGCACAACCTCCGTCTGGCGAGATAAAACGCGCCGTGGCGGTGCAGTGCCGCCCCGCTGCGGACTCCAGCGTGAAACTGACCGCATCCGGCTTGCGCGCCAGGGTCAATTGAAACCGCATCCCGGGACGCAGCATGCTCTGAAATTTCAATCGTTCCAGCCGTTGAAACTGCCCCAGCGGCCCGAAGCTATGTTCAGCAGCCTGCAGCGCCCACTGGACCATCACCACGCCGGGCACCAGCGGAAATTCGTTGAAATGCCCACGCAGATAAACCAGCCGCTCGGGCACCTCGAAACTCTGTTGGCAATGCTCGGTATCCTGCCACTGCTCACCCAGCCAGCGCGGTAGGCGGTCGTCGTCCAGATCAGCAAACAGGCGCGCGATCAATGCGCGGTCCAGCTTGCCCTGGGCATTGCTCGGTAATTGCTCGACAAAGCGCCAGTAGCGCGGCAGCGCCACTCGCTCCAGTTGATCAGCCAGCGCCGTACGCAGCCGTTCGGTCAGCGCGCGTCGAGTCGCGTGGTCCTGCGGCAGCTGCTCAGGCGGCATGGCGAGCACCACGCCCAAACGCCCATCGGCCCGTCCGGGATCAACGCAGCGCACCGCCGTGATGTCAGGCAATTGCAACAAGCGCTGCTCGATCTGCTCAAGCGAAACTCGTTTACCGGCCACCTTGGCGACGCGATCACCACGTCCCAGCAGCACAAAACCCTCACCTTGCGCCGCCACTTTATCCGCCTGTTGCCACCCCAACTGTGGCTGTTCCAGAAAGGCCGAGTGCAACAGCAGTGCATCGCCCTCAATACGCCAGTCGACGCCGGGCAGCGCCTGCCAAACCGCAGCGTGTGCTTGTTGCCGCCAGGCGATACCGCCGGTTTCAGTGCTGCCGTAAATTTCGATCACTGGCGCCAGCAGCAAATGCTCGGCCTGCGCCGCATGTTCGGCTTGCAGCGGTGCGCCGGAAGAAAAGAGGCGCAGCGGCGCACCGGCGGCGGGCCAGTCGATATGCGCCGGCAAGCGTGACAAAGGCGCCGGCGAGCTGACCACAACTGCCGCCAAATCAGCGCCGCGCGCCTCGCTCAAACGCGCCGCGAGCACTTCCGGATAGAGCGCATCGCGGCCGCAAAAAGGTACGCCAGCGCACAGCGGATGCAGCACGCCCGCCAATAAACCGTAAATATGCTGATGGCTGACCTGCGCAATCACCGCACAGCCGGTTAGAGGCCAGAGCGCGGCATGCACCGCCAGTTCGCTGTCGAGTTGATCAAAGCGCTTGCTCAAACGCACCGGCTGGCCAGTGGACCCCGAGGTGTAGAGCACCAGTGCTATCTGCTGCGGCGCCAGCGCCGGCAAGTCTGTGTCAGTCTCGATGCTGCTTGGTGGCGCGGCGGGAAGTTGGCCGTCCAGCTCGGCGGCGATCGCCTGCAGGGTTTCCGGCCGATCATCGGCGGGTAACACCGCCACCCGGCCGCTGTCCCAAAGTGCCAGCAGCGCGGCGGTAAACTGCAATGGATCGGCCTGATGCAGCAGCCACTGTCCGGCGGGCTTGTCCGCCAGCCAGTTCAGCCAACGCTGACGCAGCGTCATCAACGCCGCATTCTCACACCAGTGTGCTGGCAGCTCAGCAGTCTCAGCTCGGCGCAGCCAGGGACGTTCGGTCAGAGGAGTAAAATTCATATTGGCATCCGCCGCACACGTCGACGGCACAACCACTCGACCGCAAACATCAACCCCATCAGCAGATAGCTGATAAAGCCGTTATACAGCGTCCAGGTTGCCAGATCCGCGTAAACCGCGGTCCAGCCAGCAATGCTGCCGTTGATGATAAAAAAACCGCACCAGGCCCAGGTGACCTTACGCGTGTAAAGCACGCCGGCGGGCGGCAGATCAGGCTCCTGCAACCGCGCCAGCCGCTCGATGATTGGCATGCCGTGCAACAGGCTGCCAGCAAACACCGCCAGCAAGATCAGGCTGACCGCTACAGGGTAAGCACGCATACCCAGTTCCGCTTCCCCGAGCAAACCCAGCAGCAACAATACGGCCGCTGCCAGGATCGCCAGCGGGCGCGCTTGTGGCATACGCCAGACCAGCAGTCCTGCGCCCACCAGCAGTAGCCAGCCGCTGTGAATCCGGCCATGCAGCGCGTAGACCGCGAAAGGCCAGGCGATCAGGGCGAGCATCCCTGCCCATTTCAGTATCCGGTAAAGCATTATCAGGGCTGCATGATGCGGTCGACAGCGTTGACCACGTCATCGATGGTGCGCACCGACTTGAAGTCTTCAGGGTTCAGTCGCTTGCCCGTGTAGCGTTTCAGCTCGACCATCAGATCGACCGCATCGATGCTGTCGATATCCAGATCTTCATACAACCGCGCCTCAGGAATAATTTCATCGGCGTCCAGCTCGAATAGCTCGACCAAGGTTTTGCGCACCTGCGCAAAGGTCGCCTCGCGACTCGGGGATTCAGTTGACACGGCGTTCCTCCACGAGCGCTTGCAGGGCATTCAGGCTGGTGAAGTGCTGGCGGGTTTCTTCAGCCTCGGCGTCCAATTTGATGCCGTAGCGCTTCTGCAGGGCCAGGCCGATCTCGAGTGCATCGATGGAATCCAAACCCAAACCTTCGCCGAACAAGGGAGCATCCGGCTCGATGTCGTCAGGGGTGATGTCTTCGAGCTCAAGCGTTTCGATAATCATCCGCTTCAGCTCCAGCGATAAATCTTGTGTGTCGCTCATGCCTGAAATGCTCCAGTTCCTTATTGAAATAGTCACTTAACCAATGGGTCAGGTGCCTGGCCTGCTGTCCCGCAGGTTGTAATTCGTCCATGCTCACCGGCAGGTCATCCAGTACGCGCAAATGCATCTGAATGCGTCTCGGCGGGATATGATACCAAGGCTCGCCCTTGGTCAGGGTGGTTGGTGAACAATCAATCAGTACTGGGGTAATCGCTGTCTGCGTGCGTAGCGCAATATTGGCGCCACCACGGCGGAACTTGATCGCCCGGCCAGGGGTGGTTCGCGTACCCTCCGGGAAGAGAATCAGCGACTTGCCCTGCGCCAGACTGCGGCGCGCAGCGGCCAGAACGGCTTCCGGCTCACTGTTGGTGATATAACCCGCCATGCGAATCGGCCCGCGGGTAAAAGGGTTGCGCGCCAGCGCGCCATTGACGATGCAATCCACCTCACCGGTAAAAGCCGCCAAATAAATCACATCGATCAGCGAAGGGTGGTTGGCCAATACCAGCAGGCCGGGACGCTGCAGCTTGTCCAACCCGTCAATGCGGTAATCGGCTACGCGCAGCATCTTCATCAGACCGATGAAGGCGCGAAAGCTGTATTGAATCAGCTTGCGGCCCGCACGCTGCCGGCGCTGCGCATCGCGCACCAGCAACAACAAAATGGGAGCGGCAAACAGACCCAGCAGCATTCCACCGACGCCAAAGGCTATAAAGCAAAGCGCTGTGCCAAAACCGCGCCAAAGCCGATCCAGTTGGCGGGTCACGCCAAACTCCAACACTGCCGGGCCTGCAACTGTCCGCCCTGCGCCAGCCAGCGTATCACCTCGATTGGCGTGGGTTCCGCACAGCCTTCGCCAGCCGCAACATTCAGCGCCCGCCCGTGCGTCAGGGAAAGCCGCATCCCCACACAGCTTGCAGTGGCAGGGCCACTACCCTGTTGCGCAAAGACCTCCGGCAGCGCGCCGTCGGAAAACACGGCGAGCACCGCTGCGTGGCCTTCCAGCAGATAACCGGCGGCCTCAAGCAAGATGGCGTCCAGCTCGTGACCACAAGCAGCCAGTGCCTGCATCGAGCGCTTATTGTGGCGAGCGATCGAGTGCACACCCAGTACGGCATTGTGCACTGACATGGAAAATTTGGCGGGGGAAAGTGGCTCGTTGGCAGCCAACGCCTGCAACATCATTAGCGAGCTGTTCACATCGCCGTGGCGGGAGGCATGCACTATTGGGCAGCTGTGCTCCGGATCCAGCAGGCTCAGCACGTCACAGACTGCGCGCCCGGTCATATCCAGGCGACGACGCAGCATCGCCGGCAACGGCGGTTCTGGTCCCTGACGCTGACCAAGGTCGTGACGATTATCCAGCACAAAGTCCATTTCATCGGCACTCCAAGCCAGCCAATCTTCCAGCAACAAGTTCATCATGCGTTATTGTTTTCATTGCGCCGCAGAGGGGGGCATTCTACGGTCGATGGCAGTTTGGTCAAGCCTGTGTTCAGTGCACTGCATGCCACCCGTTATTGCGCACTGTTCATAGCACCAGACCCCAACGCCAGTTATATCAGAGTTCAGCCGCCGCTCGCGCTTTTGCCGACGGATCGATGCGCAGGCGCCAACCAGCCCAAACAATGGCACAATGATCTCAAAATAGGGCAGCAGACACTTACCGGCAGGGTCTAGACTAACAGCAGTTGGTAACACGCAATGTCGTACACCCAGGACACTAAATGATCAGCTACAGCAAAAGACGTTTTCTCATCGTTGATGACTTTTCCGACTTCCGCTCTTCGGTCAAGGGCATGCTCAACCAGATGGCAGCGCAGCATGTAGACGCCGCTGCCAACGGTGAAGAGGCCATCAGCCTGTGCCGTGCCAAACAGTACGATGTCATCCTGCACGATTACAATCTGGGCGAAGGCAAAAACGGCCAGCAGGTGCTGGAAGAGTTGCATCACGCAGGCCTGATAAGTCCGCAGTGCATTTTCGTCATGGTCACGGCTGAAAGCAGTCAGGCTATGGTCATGGCAGCGCTCGAATTCGAGCCCGACGGGTATCTGACCAAACCCTTCACCCGCGCCAGCCTGCAGCAGCGGCTGGACAAGCTGGTGGAGCGCAAGAACGCCCTGCAACCTATTCTTGCACCATTGGGAAAGCAGCAATACGGCGCGGTGTTGCAGGCGTGCGAACAGATTATTGCCAGCCAGCCGCGCTATGCCCCTCTTTGCCAGCGTTACAAGGCAGACGCCTTGAAAACGCTCGGCCTGCACGAAGACCTTGCAGAACATTTGCAAAGCTTGTTGGCCGACCGCCCCATGCCCTGGGCGCTGAATATGCTGGCCAACCATTGGTTAGAACGCGAACAGCTGGAACAGGCCGAGGCCTGCTTCGAGCAGGGCATCAGCCAGTTTCCGATGCTGCCGGCCCTGTTTGCCGGGTTGGCTCGAGTCAAGCAGGCCAAGGGCGAAATGCTCAAGGCGCAGGTATTCATGGAACAGGCGGTAAAAATTTCGCCTAACAACCCACAGCGTCAAGCTGAGCTGGGTAAGCTGGCGCGCGCCAATCAAGATCCGGATCGCGCTGTGCGCGCCTACCGCCAAGCGGTCAGCCTGGGTCGGCATTCGCAGTTTCGGGATCCCGAGTGCCACCTGAATCTGGCCGGCAGCCTGCAGGATCAGGCCGGCAATGCCGCACCCTCGCCCAAGGCCATGCTGGAGATCCGGCAGACCCTGGGTGACCTGAGCAAAAGCTGGAAACATGACCCCGGTATGACCGCGCGGGCTGACCTGGTGCAAGCCAAAAGCCTGATCAAGGCAGGCAAGCAAGTCGAAGCCGACGAGCTGGTACGCAACGCAGGCAGCAAGCTGGGCAAACTGAAAACCTTTTATACCGCCGAAGCGGCACTGGAAGTCGCCAATCAACTGCGTGAACTCGGACAAGCCGAGCAGGCCGACACCCTGCTGAGCACCTGCGCGGAAATGTACGGCGACGATCCCAAGGTTATGGCCGGTATTGCCGCGCAAACCAGTAACCCGGCGATTTTGCAAGCCGGTCAGCAGGCGCAAGAACGCAACCGCGAGGGCATCCGGCTGTACCAGCAACAGCAATACCCGGCGGCGCTGGAAAGCTTTCGGACCGCTCAAGCCTTGCAACCACGCAATATCAGCTTTGCGTTGAATACCGCG
>Ga0315338_1002301_pt1 | contig 19425 bp, 18 predicted proteins | sample ASW8metaG_FD_204518 | JGI IMG/M metagenome (GOLD analysis project Ga0315338, IMG submission 204518) | Ammonia-oxidizing marine archaeal communities from Monterey Bay, California, United States - ASW #8 | ecosystem: Environmental > Aquatic > Marine > Coastal | place: USA: California | collected... | reverse complement strand
CGATACCCCAGACCCATGAGAGCCATTGCTTCCAATGGTCGACCTGCAATATCACCACAGACAGATACCGGCACATTTACCGCCCCGCAATCATCTACGATTTTTCGCAGCAGCTTTAGCAAACTCGGGCTTAACGTATCATATCGATCACTGATCTTTGGGTTCCCGCGATCAACAGCAAAAAAGAATTGCATCAAGTCGTTGGAACCTACAGAAACGAAATCAACTTCCTTTAGAAGATGATCAAGCTGCCAGACAATTGAAGGAACCTCAATCATCGTGCCTATATTAACTTTGAGCGGAGATTCGTCTTTTCCAGCGGCGCGTTCAATTTCCTTGTTCAGGATCGCTTTCGCCTCGATCAGCTCCGAGACTTCCGCAATCATCGGGAACATCAGCGACAGTTCCCGACCTGCCGCGGCCCTTACCATGGCACGAAGCTGGCTGCGCAACAATGCCGGACGATCAAGCCCTATACGAATGGCACGCCAGCCAAGCGCAGGATTTTCCTCAGGCTTGGTTTTCAAATAGGGAAGCGCTTTATCACCCCCTACATCAAGGGTGCGAAAGATTACGGGCGCCCCATTTAGATTGTCCAGGACTTTTGAATAAAGCTCGGTCTGCTCATCGACTTTTGGCATCTGCGAGCGAACCATGAATTGCAGTTCAGTCCGGAAAAGTCCGATACCATCAGCACCCGTTTCGTGGAAATGGTCAACATCAATCAGCAGGCCCGCGTTCATATTCAGGCTGAGCTTGATCCCGTCCTTTGAAACATTGGGTTTATCCCTGAGAGCCGCATATACTGCCTGACGCTCGGCTCGCTGCTTAACATTGCGCGAGAAAGCCTGCTGAACATCTTCACCGGGACGCAGGAAGACCTGTCCATGCTCGCCGTCCACCAGAATGAAATCACCCTGCTCAACGATCTCCCCAATATCAGCACATTGCCCCACAACCGGCACGCCAAGGGCGCGAGCAACAATGGCAACATGGCTTGAGCGCGTGCCTTCCGCCAGGATAACGGCCTTCAGATGCTTGCGATCATAATCGAGGAGCTCAGCGGCACCCATATTGCCGGCAACCACAATCGTATCCTGCATCAGATTGCGACGATCAAACTCTGAATGTCCATCCAGATGTAAATAAAGACGATTAGCAAGATCATCGAGCTCGGAAAGGCGCTCGCGAAGATAAGGGTCGGTGATTTCCTTCATCCGCGTCCGCGTCTCGTCCTGAACACGCTTAATAGCTGCCTCTGCAGTCAAACCTGTGCGAACTGCATCCCGCAGTTTCTTGAGCCAGCCCTTATCATGGGCAAACATTTTATAGGCTTCAAATATCTCCCGACTTTCATCAGTAAGCAATGTATTGGTGGCCGTCAGCAGAGCATCGACGGAAATCTGCAATCCGCTGATGGCCGCGTTCATCCGCTCGAGTTCCAGCGAACGATCTTCTGCCAACGTCCGCAGCACCTCAATCCGGGGCTCGTGCAGCATGGCATAACCTTCGGCCAACCCTTCCGCCAGAACACTCCCGGAGATATGATGCGGTAAAGTCGCGTTGCCCGCTGTATCCGAAAATTCAGAAGAAGCCACCATCTGCTCGGAACTGACAAGTTCCGCAACCACCATGGCGACCGTTTGCAGGGCCTCGACCTCCTCGTCCGTATAGGAGCGTTGCGTGCGGTTCTGCACCACCAAGACACCAATAACCCGCCCCCCTCGCAAGATGGGCGTTCCAAGCAGTGAATGGTATTCTTCCTCGCCCGTTTCAGGTCGGTAAGCAAATTGTGGATGGGACTGCGCATCGGATAGGTTCAGGAGGCGTGCCTGGGCAGCGATATCGCCGACGAGGCCTTCTCCCAGACGCAATCGAGTTTGATGAACGGCGTCTTTCTTCAAACCCTGAGTGGCGAACAGCTCCAGAACGTCACCCGCCCGCATGAGATAGCAGGAGCAAACCTCGGCAATCATATTTCCGGCGATCAGACGGACAATTTCATCAAGACGTCGTTCAGCATCGCCATGCCCCGCCATGACCTGATGAAGCTTGCGAAGAAGCAACCTCGGTGCGCTGACACCCAGTCCACTCATTTAGGATATGCTCCTTTTCGGCTCAGTGGCCGTGTTCAGCGAAGGCACTCGCAGCCTGCGCAACAAGTTCTTGCAAAATCTCTGCGGTTGGCTGCTCTGACTTCACCATACCAACGCTTTGACCGGCCATGACCGAGCCATATTCTACATCGCCATCTATGACAGCCCGACGTAATGCCCCGGCCCAGAAATGTTCAATCGCCAATTGAGCCGTCTCAAAATCCAGCTCACCCGATTTGTATTTGGCGATAACCTCATGCTGGGTTTCAATAAACTTCTTGCCGCCTTCATTATTAAGCGCACGTACCGGAATTACCGGGAATTGCGGATCAACCTGAACAGTGGTCACAGCATCACGGGCATTGGCACGGATAAAGGATTTTTTAAAATCCGGATGGGCAATACATTCCTTCGCACAGACAAACCGCGTCCCTAATTGACAGCCCGAGGCCCCCATCCGGAGATAAGTGCTTATGGCCTCGCCGCGGCCAATACCGCCCGCAACAAAAACCGGGACATCCGTAATATGAGGAAGAATTTCCTGCGCAAGAACACTCGTCGAGACTGGGCCGATATGACCTCCGGCTTCCATACCTTCAATGACTAAAGCATCTGCACCGGTACGCACCAGTTTCTTGGCCAATGCCAGAATGGGGGCGAAGCAAATGGTCTTTGCGCCACTTTCCGTGATTTTGAGGATTGTTTCTTTTGTCGGCACGCCGCCCGCCAACACAACATGGCTGATATTGTTGGCGATACAGATATCCACAAGCGCATCCAAATCCGGATGCATGGTGATGAGATTGACCCCAAACGGTTTTTGCGTAAGCGCCTGCGTCGCCTTGATTTCGGCCTCCAGCAACTCCGGTGTCATGGCCCCGCAGGCGATGACACCAAAGCCACCGGCATTGGAGATCGCAGCCACCAGATGACGCTCTGACACCCAGGACATTGCGCCGCCAAGAATGGCGTACTTGGTCCCCAGAAAGTCACATCCGCGTTTCCAGGCAATATTCAAATCCTGCAAACCATTTTCCAAAACATCACTCATATCAAGCTGCATCCAATCCAAAGGCCGTATGAAGAGTTCTCACAGCCAGTTCAGTATATTCTTCGGCTAACAAGACACTCACCTTGATTTCAGACGTTGAAATCACTTGAATGTTGATCCCTTTTTCTGCCAGAGCCGCAAACATTGTTTGCGCGACACCCGCATGGCTTGTCATGCCCATACCAACGATAGAGACCTTTACCACATTGGCATCGGGAACAATGGCTTTGCAATTCACTTCGCCGGTCAGTTTATCAAGAACTGCCAGCGCCTGATTCATTTCCTTGCGACCCACGGTAAAGGTGAGGTCGGTTGCCTTGCCATCCTCGGAGACGTTCTGGACAATCATGTCGACATTAACATGGGCATCGGCAAGCGCACCAAAAACCAGCGCGGCGATACCGGGTTTATCGGCGACTTGTTGCAACGTAATTTTTGCTTCATCTCGCGTATAGGTTACGCCGCTTACAACCTGATGTTCCACAATCTCTTCCTCATCTACAACCAGTGTGCCCGGTAAATCCTCAAAACTGGATAGAACCTGCAGTTTAACCCCGTGCTTCATAGCCATCTCGACAGAGCGGGTTTGCAGAATCTTGGCGCCGAGAGAGGCCAGCTCCAGCATTTCTTCAAATGTGATTTTATCAAGCTTCGCCGCCTTTGTCGCGATCCGCGGGTCTGCCGTGTAAATTCCATCTACATCGGTGTAAATATCACATCGATCTGCCTTCAAGGCCGCAGCCAGTGCAACCGCCGACGTATCCGACCCGCCCCGACCCAATGTCGTAATACGGTTATCGGTGCCGATGCCCTGAAACCCGGCACAAACCGCCACCTGGCCTTCGCCAAAACGGCTGATAATCTCGTCACAATGAATTTCTTCTATGCGCGCGGATCCATGCACTGCATTCGTCCGGACCGGTATCTGCCAGCCCAGCCACGAACGGGCGGAAATCCCAAGATCCTGCAGCGCCATGGAAAGAAGGCCGATAGTCACCTGCTCACCGCTCGAAAGCACCACATCGTATTCGCGCGCATCATGCATCGTCGACATCGAAGAGACCAAATCGACAAGCCGGTTCGTATCGCCAGACATGGCGGAGACGACAACCGCCACCTCATTCCCGGCATCCACTTCTCTTTTCACTCTGAGAGCAACATTCTTTATGCGCTCTACCGAGCCCACGGATGTTCCCCCGAATTTCATCACCAGCCGCGCCATGGCCGCATCAACCTCTCCCCTCGCCAATCGGCAAGGGCTTGAACAAATTAGCAAAAAAACTTAGCCGTACCCTTCGGTCTCAAAGGAGCGTATACATATACTTAACAGGGCCTTCGGGGCAAGCGTGGCAACAAATTATTTGTATTTGCCTTGGCTTTTTTTAAGCGTTACCCAAATGAGACAGTTATGAGCAAAACCGCACAGGCAAAATCAGTCGATCCACAAGAAATTGCCAATTTCACGGCTATGGCAGATGAATGGTGGGACGAGAACGGTAAATTCAAGCCGCTTCACAAATTCAACCCGATTCGCATCGGCTATATCCGCGATCAGGTAATCGCCCATTTCGATCGAGCCACAGATGACGCCGTCGTCAAACTAAAGCCGTTTGACGGCCTGCGCATTCTCGACATCGGCTGTGGCGGCGGATTGCTATCAGAACCCATGGCCCGCTTAGGGGCCAAAATGGTCTCGGCGGATGCCGCGGAGAAAAACATCAAAATCGCCAGCCTGCATGCGGAACAATCCAGGCTCGAAATAGACTACCGCCATACAACGGCTGAGGAGTTGGCGGTGGCAGGTGAAAAGTTCGATGTTATCCTTAATATGGAAGTTATCGAGCATGTCGCCGATGTGGAAGGCTTTATGGCGGCTTGTTGCAGCATGCTAAAGCCCGGAGGGCTCATGTTTGTGGCGACGCTAAACCGAACACCCAAAAGTTTTGCTTTTGCCATCGTCGGGGCCGAATATGTGCTGCGCTGGTTGCCTAAAGGAACCCATAACTGGAAGAAATTCCTGAAACCGTCCGAAGTCGCAAAAGTTGTTCGGAGCCAGGGACTCCTTGTCAAAGATCTTGCGGGAGCAAGTTACAATCCTTTTGAGGATCGTTGGCATCTCAGCAAGGATCTCAGCGTCAATTATCTGCTTTGCGCGAGCAAGCCAGAATAAATCTGAATTGACCAATGTGGCGTCAATGCCGTATGTGAGAATTGACCAAACCACAATGGATTTGCCATGACCCTCCCAAAATCACCGCTGGCGCCTGCCGAATTTCCCGACTTCCCCGAACTAAACGGTGTCCGCTTCGCCTCTGGCAATAGCGGTATGAAGTACCAGGGACGTGATGATGTGATGCTGGCGGAATTCTCGGCCGGTACGACCGCCGCCGGTGTTTTCACGAAGAATTCCATGCCAGGTGCGCCTGTGGACTGGGGCCGGGAAATCCTGCCGCGCGGAACCGCAAGGGCCTTGGTGGTCAATGCAGGGATCGCTAATGTCTTTACCGGTGCCGCCGGACGGCGAACGGTTTTGGAGACGGCAGCGGAAACCGCCGCCATATTAGGTGCAGACGCAGAAGATATTTATATCGCGTCAACCGGAGTAATCGGGGAGCCCGTGCCAACCTCAAAAATCACCGATTTACTTCCCGGGCTCCAGCAAAGCTTATCAGCAGGTACCGGAGAGGCCGCCGCAAAAACCATCCTCACCACTGATACTTTTGCGAAGGGTGCCGCTGCCAACTGTAAAATCGGCGACAAAAAAATCACGATCGCCGGATTTGCCAAAGGCTCAGGTATGATTGCACCGGATATGGCGACGATGCTGGCATTCCTCTTTACGGACGCAGCAATCCCCTCTGATATCCTGCAGACATTACTGGTTGACGCCAATGAAAAGAGCTTCAACTGCGTAACGGTGGATGCAGATACCTCAACCAGTGATACGGTGTTGCTTTTTGCGACGGGCCGCGCTGGCAATACAGGAGCAGATGACCTAGCCGATTTCAAATGGGCTCTGCTTGACGTTATGACGGATCTTGCGCAGCAAGTGGCCCGCGATGGCGAAGGCGCCAGCAAATTTATCACCGTGAAAGTTACAGGCAGCCTCTCTGACGCTTCTGCCAAAACAATTGCGCTCGCTATTGCCAATTCACCGTTGGTCAAAACCGCCATTGCCGGGGAGGACGCTAACTGGGGCCGTGTGATCATGGCTGTTGGAAAATCTGGGGAGAAAGCTGATCGCGACCGGATGAGCCTTAAAATTGGAGGAATTTTGATTGCCGAGAACGGTGTAAAATCGCCGAACTATGCCGAAGAAGATGTTATGCCCCATATGAAAGGCGATGAAATTCTTATTGAAGTGGATGTTGCCGTTGGGAATGGAGAAGCCTTCGCTTGGACCTGCGATCTTACCCATGGCTATATCGAAATTAACGCGGATTACAGAAGTTAAACCTTTACATGACTGACCTCCCTACCCTTCTTGTAGTCGCTGTAGCCCTTGTAGATGACGACAACCGCGTGCTGATCGCCCAACGGCCCGAAGGCAAAAGCATGGCTGGGCTTTGGGAATTTCCGGGCGGCAAAGTTGAGCTTGGAGAAAGACCCGAAGCCGCCCTTATCCGCGAGCTCAAAGAAGAACTTGCTATCGACGTAACCGAAGCTTGTCTTGCCCCCTTTACCTTCGCAAGCCATGCATACGAAGAATTCCACCTTCTGATGCCACTTTATGTCTGTCGCCGCTGGCATGGCCGACCTGTTGCAACCGAAGGCCAGACATTGAAATGGGTACGCGCGGTGCGCCTTGGTGATTATGAAATGCCTCCCGCCGATGTTCCCTTGGTCGCCATGCTCCGCGATTTACTCTAGGATCAGGACCCCTTAATTTTCTCCATTCTGCGCGTCGTTTATGAGTGCTGGCCAGGCACGGCTTTGCTGAAAACCCGGCGGGTTTTCAAGAAGGCGTAATGCCGCCAGCGGCCATAGACGACGCGCCCGAAGGGTTTGTAGAGGAGGCGAAATCTGCCACACAAACCGGCCTTGAATATGGGTAAACATGTCCTGCGTCCGATTTCCTTGCATCCTTCACCTCCTCTACAAACAGAATTGCAGTAAATTAAGGGGGCCTGACCCTAGGCACTACACACGCATTCTTAACTATTGTAGGCTACACCCAGACACACATGATTACGGGGTAGAGTTATGAGTATGTCCTTGATTGTCCTCGCCTTCCTTGCAGGCGCAGGTCTTTATGCCATTGTCACCTATAACCAGTTGGTGGGATTGCGCGAGAAGGTGAAAGAAGCCTGGAGCGGGATCGAAGTCCATATGAAACAGCGCTATAACTTGATCCCCAATCTCGTGGAGACAGTAAAGGGCTACGCGAAACATGAATCAGGTACATTCGAGCTAGTGACCAAAGCCCGCTCCGACGCCATGGCCAATCAGGGCACTCCCGCAGAACAGGCGGCTAGCGAGAATATTTTGAGCGGAACCCTAAAATCACTTTTTGCTCTTTCAGAAAATTATCCTGAGTTAAAAGCCAACCAGAGTTTCCTCAGCCTACAAAGTGAATTGTCATCGCTTGAAGACAATATCCAGTCAGCGCGACGCTACTATAACGGCGTGGTTCGTACCAATAACGTCAAAATCGATCAATTCCCGAGCAATTTGGTGGCAAAAGGCTTCAACTTCATCAAAGCAGAGTTCTTCGAACTTTCCGATGATGACGAAGCGGCACGCAAGCCAGTTCCCGTCAATTTCGACTGAGACAAGCTGACATGCATATCTTTCGTATTCTTGCTTTCACCTTACTGACCCTTTTTATTGCGCAAGGGGTCGAGGCCAAAGAAGTCATCAAGGACTTTAAAAGCGATATCTGGGTTCAGCCAGATTCTAGCCTGAAGGTTCGCGAAGCCATAACAGTAGTCGCGGAAGGCAGGCAAATTAAGCGAGGAATTTTCCGCGACTTTCCCACCGATTACAAGGATCAAAACGGCAATAACGTCAAGGTCGGCTTTGATCTGCAATCAGTGACGAAGAACGGACAGCCGGAGCCGTTTCGCGTTGTTAAGCAAAGCAATGGCGTTCGGATATATATCGGCGATAAAGATGTTTTTCTGAACAAAGGGACGTATCGCTACATCCTCAATTACCGAACAACACGCCAAGTCGGTTTTTTTAATGATTTCGACGAGATCTACTGGAATGTCACGGGCAATGGCTGGGCCTTCGAAATTGAGAGTGCCAGTGGCCGTGTGCATTTACCGTCAGGCGCAAATATTCTAAAGGCCGCCGCCTATACGGGGTACCAAGGTGAAAAAGGCAGCCTATTTGGATCCAATTCCTATACAGATGGCATAGAATTTTACACCACACGGACCCTCAAGCCTAAGCAGGGGCTGACCATTGCTGTTTCCTGGCCCGTCGGATTTGTCACCAAACCTACGGAGATGCAAAAGGTAGCCCTTTTTTTAGATGATAATCAGTCACTCCTGATAGGCCTCGCTGGCATAGGTCTCCTGATCATATACTATGCCATCGTCTGGTGGCTTGTTGGCCGCGATCCGGAGGCTGGCCCGGTCATCGCACTTTATGAGGCCCCGAAAGGATATTCCCCTGCAGCCATGCGCTATATCAACAGGATGGGGTTTGACAATAAGACCTTTACGGCCGCGATTGTCAGCATGGCAGTCAAAGGATATCTGGTCATCGAGGAATCTGCATCAGGTACATACACTCTTCGAAAGACTGGAAATACAGCGAATTTGTCAACGGGCGAAAAAGGAGCTGCAAGCGAACTATTTCGCAGCAGCAACCAATCCATCGAGCTAAAGCAGAGCAATCACAAAAGCATCGGCAACGCCAAGTCCACCTTGCGAGGGCGACTGCGGAATGAATTTGAAAAGATTTATTTCAGCAGGAATACATCCTACTTTGTTCCTGGAATAATATTCTCGCTTCTACTGATGGCGGCCATCGTCTTCTGGTCCGCCGATCAGGAGTCCACCGCCTTTATTGCCATATGGCTCGGGGTTTGGACCATTGCTATCTATTTCCTGATGAGCCGCGCCTGGCGTGCATGGCAAGTGGCTCTGTCTGGCGGCAACAGCAAAGCAAAGACAATCGCAATTGTCTCGACATTATTTGCCATCCCCTTTGTTATTGCTGAATTCGTCGTCCTGACCCAGTTTATCGATCTGGCTTCGCCAGCCATTGCGTTCATGCTGGTTGGCGTTCAGTTGATAAACCTTGTCTTCTATCATTTGCTGAAAGCGCCGACCCGTCTTGGCCGAAAGATGATGGATGAATTTGCCGGATTTACCGAATATCTTTCAATGGCGGAAAAAGACCGGATGAATTTCTTCAATCCACCCGACCGAACTCCTGAATTATTTGAACGCTTTCTTCCTTTCGCACTTGCTCTCGACGTCGAACAGGCCTGGGGCGAGCAATTTTCTGGTGTCATTTCAGCAGCGTCTTCTGGCCCCTGGGAGCGGGAATACCGTCCTAGATGGTATCGCGGTCGAAGGTTTAACACCTCCAATTTTTCCGGTTTTTCGTCATCATTGGGCCAAGGGTTTTCTTCTGCCATCTCATCTGCGTCAACAGCACCTGGCAGCTCCAGCGGCTCATCTGGCGGTGGTTCATCCGGTGGCGGAGGAGGAGGAGGTGGTGGAGGCGGCTGGTAGTGGTCGATGCGCGCACTCTATTGTACAAAATAGAAGGGCCGACCTATGGGCTTTCTCCTCACCCATGGCCGACCCGAAACCCTATTTCCCCCAAAATAATTTGAGATCAAACGAAGGGCAAGGTACCGGCGCCCGTCATTCGTAAGGTCTACATATTGATTACAAACCAATCAGATTCTTATAACAAGAAATATCGTTGCCACTTGTGGTCACTTCTTGACCCAACTCGACTGTAGTAAATCGCATACCCTCTGTATCAACGAACGGGTTTCGTCATACATATCCAGAGATTGTTCAACAAACTTTCTGGTCGGTTTTATCAGGGTACGCCGCCGGTCATCCTCGTCTTTTTCAAGAAAAATCATGTCATCCGCGACCATCTGACCCAGCGTTTTTTGCAAACTGGAACGCCCCAGACCGGTCAGAGAAGCCATGGTTTCAATATCGATTTCCTGCAGAGTAATCCGGCGCGTCCCGAGCGCAGCTCCCACCAAATTTCGATTTTTTGATGAGACGACATCGCGCCGCCCCTGTATTGTACGGATATCCGACCAGAAATTATTGAGAATCCGAAATTCTCTTTCGGTCATATCCCGGTCTTTTAATACTTCTTCAATGCTCCGCATATACTCAACCCATTAATGCTAGACAGTCTCATGCTAAAACTGATTGGCAGTATCATATGAGGAAGCGCTATTAGAGCAACCAATTTATACATAGCTTCCAGCTATGGAAAATCTTCTCTTACTGACCCCTGGCTTCCCAACTGGTCTTTTAGGCTTGTCTGGCCACTTCCGCGCGGCAGCGGTTTCTGCTGGCTATCATGAGGAGACCAGCCTGTGAGGTAAATAATCTGAAAGCTCGCAGGTATAAGTCCATCTTGATCTGCAAAATGCCGGATGTATAACTCCCCAGCGCGCATCAGTATTTTCCGTCCCGTGAAGGTCTTTTGGCGCGCAATCAGAGCGTTAGCCTCACCCATCCCACGCAGCTCCCGCATGAGGGAAATTGGGTTTGGATATTTTAAAGTGATCGTATCAACATCTGTCACCGGCAGCGCAAAGCCAGCGCGCTGCAACAGAGCTCCGGCATCCCGAATTTCTGTATAGGGAGAGATACGTGGACTGACGCCGCCTTTTATTTCTGATTCGGCCTCTGTCAAGCAAGCCTTTAATTCTTGCAGACTTTCAACCCCGAACATTGCACCAAGGAATAATCCATTGGGTTTCAATACACGCGCGATCTGGATCAGTGCTCCCGGCAAATCATTGGTCCAATGCAGCCCCAGAACACTCCCGACAAGATCAAAAGAGTTTTGGGCAAAGGGGAGGAATTCTTCATCTGCGACGACCGAAAGTCCCGACCGTCCCTGAAACAGATCGACGCATAAATCTGCCTGAACAATATTTTTTGCACGCTCTTGCTCAAGCACCTCACGGCTAAAGGCGCCTCCCCTACTTCCAAGATCCAAGACCAGATCGAACTGTTCCGTAATATCAAGCAATCGCTCGGCCAGTCGCTTTGAGACTTCATCAAACAGAAATCGATGCTTTTCCCAATCCAGATGCGCCGCCCGTTTCCGATGCTTGGCGACGGCGTCGCGATCGAACAGCATATTTTCAGGGTTGATGAGACGCGGACTTTTCATAGCGACCTTATGGCATTTCCGGATTACGGAAACAATCGTGGAATACGGCAGGAGATTGATTATACTTGGCCGATGCGCACGCCTTACGCCCCACAACGGATATTTGAAGAAAGCTGGCGATGGTTGCTGGACGCTGTTTTCCCGCCCGGCTGCATCAGTTGCCAAGACCCTATTGATATCTCGGGCGGGTTATGCGCCCGCTGCTGGCCTGATATGACCTTCCTGTCTGATCCCATGTGCGACAGATGCGGCTATCCGTTTGAGTATGACCGTGATGAAGCGCTTCTATGCGGAAATTGTCTGCGGCAACCACCTGTCTTCTCGCACGCCCGATCAGTTTTGAAATATGACGAATTCAGCCGCGATATGATCCTGGGTTACAAACATACGGATCAAACGCGACATGCCCCTGCCTTTGCCAGTTGGATGTATCGAGCCGCCCAAGACCTTGTGGATAGCTGTGATATTATCTGTGCCGTTCCTCTGCATCCCTATCGCCTGCTTCGCCGTCGCTATAACCAGTCCGCCTTGCTCACTAAGGAATTGGCGGTAATTTCGGGCAGACCGGCAATACCGGATCTATTGATCCGTACGGCGCACACAAAATCGCAAGGTGGACTGAGTGCAAAGGCACGGCATCGCAATGTGAAAGGGGTATTTAGGGTGATGAACAAACACGCCGAGAGAAATAGAAATGCGCGGATTTTGTTGGTCGATGATGTACTGACTACTGGCGCCACGGCTGAAGCCTGCAGTCAGGCGCTCTTGCGTGGCGGTGCCGCCAATGTCGATGTGCTGACCTTTTGCCGGGTTGTTCGAGCCTCCAACCTGTCTATATAGTAGAGCTGGCGGCGCCGAAGATGATTTAGTGGTGAGAGAGTTAGATGACGAAAAATATTGAGATTTATACGACAATGTTCTGCCCATTTTGCTCACAGGCAAAGAAGCTTTTGAAGAACAAGGGCGTCTCGTATAAGGAAATAGATGTCACGGTTTCTGGTGGTTTGCGCCAGGAAATGATGAAGCGGGCAGGAGGCGCCCATACGGTCCCCCAGATATTCGTTGACGGGGAGCATGTCGGCGACAGCGACTATGTTCATATGTTGGACAATGCAGGAAAACTCGATACTATTCTGGGGTTAAACTGACACACTTGGCAGGAGCTGGACATGTCAACTTTTACCGCCGCATGCGTTCAAATTACTTCGCGCACAGATGTTCACGACAATTTGAAGGTGACAACCGACCTGATCCGACAAGCTGTTGATGCTGGTGCCGATTTCATCGCAACACCCGAAGTTACTAACTTGCTGGAGCCGAACAAGGCCGCAGCCCAAGAAAAGGCGCAATTACAGGATGACGATATTACACTGGCTGCTTTTCGGGAAATTGCTGCGGAAACCGGAAAATGGCTCCTTGCCGGATCGCTGGTGATCAAAAAGCCGGACGATGATCGGCTTACCAACCGATCCTTCCTTATTGGTCCCGATGGCGCAATTGTTGCCCAATATGACAAAATCCATATGTTCGATGTTGAATTGCAAAATGGAGAATCTCATAAGGAAAGCAGGGCCTACGCCCCCGGTGATAAAGCTGTGCTCGCGGATACGGTATGGGGTCCTTTTGGCCTTTCCATCTGCTATGATGTCCGCTTTTCACATTTATACCAACAGCTTGCACTCGCAGGTGCCCGCGTGATGACCGTGCCCGCTGCCTTTACTGAAACCACAGGGCAGGCTCACTGGCATATTTTGCTACGTGCCCGTGCCATTGAAAATGGTGCTTTCGTTATTGCCCCGGCCCAGTGCGGGCAGCATTCAGAAAAACGCCGGACTTATGGTCATTCGTTGATTATTGACCCATGGGGAGAGATTCTGGCGGAAGCAGGAGATGAGCCCGGTATCATTCTGGCTGAAATTGACCTTGACCAGGTTGCCAAACGGCGCCAGCAAATTCCCAATCTGAAAAATCATCGGGACTTTGATCTGGTGGTTCCGGACAGTATCGCCACCGCCGCGGAATAAATTTTTATAACATCAAACGACGCGCCACAATAGATTGACGAAGAGCCGGCGGAAGCTTTGTTTCACCGTGAGTATAGTCAACAATCTCCAAACCTTTGCATAGGTCCTTAAGCTCATTTGGCTGCAACAGAAAATCCGGATTACGCGGACGCCCAAATTTCTCATTCCCTACCGCAAACGTATCGTAGATCAGGATGCCCGCTGGCGCGAGAGATGCCAACAGATCTGGAAATAACGGTCGCCAAAGGTAATTCACCACGACAATGCCCGCAAATAAATGCCCTGCAAATGGCCATGCATCTTTTTCAAGGTCCGCCTCCAAAACGGACAATCCCTCTGTCCCGGCATATGGTTGCATACTGCTCATATCTCTATCCACAGCAACCGCCTCATATCCCTTGGCCAGCAGAAAGTGACTATGACGCCCGCCGCCGCAGGCAATATCCAGCACGGGTCGATCCTTTGAAATTAGGGACGCGTATTTCCGTACCCATGGGGATATTTCAATCATTCATATTCCAATGTGAGAAGTATGTGACTTGTGTTTGCCGCCATTTCACCTATTTTCTATAAGGTAACAATATTAAAAAGCCAATGAATAGACCGAATGATCAAATACGACCTTAAATGCGACAACGCCCATATCTTCGAAGCCTGGTTCCAGAATGGCTCTGCCTATGATGACCAGTCAGCGAAGGGGATAGTTATCTGTGCTATCTGCGGCTCCAATCACGTAAGCAAAGCTCCTATGGCGCCTTCTGTGCCTAAAAAGGGGACCACCACTGCCTCTGTTGCATCGCAAGATCCAAGCCCGGATACGCAACAAATGGCTGTCGCAATGTCGGCCATGCGGGAGCTGAAAAAATCCGTTGAAGAAAATTGTGACTATGTTGGTCCTAAGTTTGCTGAGGAAGCCCGCAAGATCCATTACGGCGAAACCGAAAAACGCGGGATTTACGGAGAAGCGACAGCGGAAGAAAGTGGCGAACTTCGGGATGAGGGTGTCGAAGTTGCAGAAATTCCGTGGCTGCCCAATCTGGACGCCTAAGCCGTTACTGCTTCAATAAAGAAGGCCCGGATATCCGGGCCTTTCTAATTTTGGAAAAATGAACCAGCGATAGCTAGTCTTTTTTCTCAGCGCCTTCTTTGCTTTCCTCAGCCTTTTCAGCCGCTTTCTCTTCTTCTTTCGGCGGAACAATCATGATTTCCGCCGCCGCCTTCAATTCCTCAATCAGTTTATTAACAGACGAATTCGACAGCTTTCCACGGAGTTCCGCTTCCTGAGTTTCATAAGCCGGTGGCTGCGTATCGCGCTTGTCTTCCACTTTAATCAGATGAAACCCAAACTGGGTCTTAACAGGTTCCTTCGTATATTCGCCCTTTGGCAATTCAAAAGCCACTGCGGCGAATTCAGGAACCATACGTTCTTTGGTAAAATAGCCAAGGTCGCCACCATTGGGACCGGAAGGACCCGTAGAATATTCCTTCGCCAGTTCAGCAAAGTCCCCGCCCTCATCCAAAAGCTTGACGATATCCGCTGCTTCTTCTGCATTTTTGAGCAGAATATGTCGTGCATGAACTTCCTGCTCTGGTTTGAAATCAGCTGTGATCTTGTCATATTCAGCGCGCACCAATTCGTCCGTCACCAACTCATCAATTTTTCTTTTCAGGTAATATTCCTGCATCAATTGGGTGCGAACGTTATCGAGACGATCCGTAAACTCTGCGTCCTGATGAAGATTTTCCTTCGCTGCAGCCTGGCCAATTATTTCCATGCTCACGAGCTGTTCCACCAGTTGGGTTTTTACAAACTCCTTCGGCGCCTGACGGTACTGCTCTGGCAGAGAGTTATACATGTTTTCGACGTCATTCTCAGTGATATTCTTGCCATTCACCGTCGCGAGGACCTCACTATCATCAGCAGGTGCCATTGATTTTACGTCGGCCTCTACTTTCTCCATCATATCTGATGCAGATTTGTTCTGTCCGTCGGAGCCGACAAAGTAGCCAATGCCTAAGGACAACACGGCAACAACAACAAGCGCAAGAAGATGTACTGATTTCATGATATCTGAGCCCTAAGTTATGAGTTGAGCCAACAGGACATGCTCTATCGCTGTCGCTCATAGAATTTTAGCGAATATAGTAATTAATCGCGCAAGAACAACCTTTCATAACTTTATGGTGAATATTTCCACATTTCCGCCACTAATCCGCCCTCATTTCGCGACCAGAAGCTTCCTAAGATTGACACAGCCGCGGTTGCCCCTTATCTGTCACCATAACTATATACGTACCTTTTTTAAGATTATGCGATTGCTATTGGTTTGATTTCCGGACGCTGCCATGCGGCCCGTCAGCCAGTGCCACAACCCTTGACTGGAGTAGAGTCAGATATGTTCGGTTCCCTTGCCAAGAAGTTATTCGGATCTCCGAATGACCGGGCACTCAAACTTGTTCGGACCAAAGTTGACGAAATCAACGCCCTGGAAGAGGCCATAAAGCCGCTTAGCGACGACGAGCTGAAAGCCAAGACCATTGAATTCAGGGAACAGATAGCCTCCGGCCGAACGTTAGATGACCTGCTGCCGGAAGCATTCGCCTGCGTTCGTGAAGCGGCAAGCCGGGCCCTTGGTGAACGTCATTATGATGTGCAGTTACTTGGCGGCATCGTGCTGCATCAGGGCAATATCACCGAAATGAAGACCGGTGAAGGTAAGACACTGGTTTCAACGCTTCCGGTATACCTTAATGCCATTGCGGGTAAGGGTGTACATGTGGTCACGGTAAATGACTATCTCGCCCGCCGCGATTCAGAGTGGATGGGACAGGTTTTTGAAAAGCTGGGCATGTCCGTCGGTTGCGTTATTCACGGGATAGACGATACCGAACGCCGCGCCGCCTATGCCGCCGATATAACCTACGGCACCAATAACGAATTCGGCTTCGATTATCTCCGCGATAACATGAAGTTTGAGAAAACCGCCATGGTACAGCGCGCTTTCAATTTTGCCATTGTTGACGAGGTGGACAGTATCCTTATCGATGAGGCAAGGACACCGCTCATTATTTCTGGTCCCGCTGAAGATTCCTCTGAACTCTATCGTGCCATTGACGTGCTTATCCCGCGGATGAATGAAAGCGATTATGATCTGGACGAAAAAACAAAGACGGTCAGCTTTTCCGAAGATGGTACGGAGAATATTGAGAAGATCTTGGAAGAGGCAGGGCTCTTAAAAGGCACCAACCTTTACGATACTGAGAATGTCAGTGTCGTCCATCACGCCAATCAAGCCCTTCGCGCCCATAAACTATTTGAAAAAGATACCGACTACATCGTCAAGGATGACAAGGTCATCATCATTGATGAATTTACGGGTCGGATGATGGAAGGTCGACGTTTCTCCGACGGCCTGCATCAGGCGCTTGAAGCCAAGGAAAATGTAACGATCCAGCCGGAAAACCAGACGCTGGCCTCAATTACTTTCCAAAATTACTTCCGTCTCTACGACAAATTGGCGGGCATGACTGGTACGGCGTCAACGGAAGCAGACGAATTTCATGAAATCTATGGCCTTGAGGTTATGGAAATCCCGACCAACCTGAATGTCGCCCGTAAAGACGAAGACGACGAAGTTTATCGGACGGTAACCGAGAAGTTTGACGCAATTGTTGAAACTGTCGCAGACTGTAAAAAACGAGGCCAACCAGTACTGGTTGGAACTGTATCTATTGAAAAATCGGAAATGCTGTCGGCGCTTCTAAAAAAGAAGAAAGTCGAGCATAAAGTTCTGAACGCCCGCTATCATGAGCAGGAAGCCGAAATTATCGGTCAGGCCGGTCAAGTCGGCGCTGTCACCATTGCCACAAATATGGCGGGTCGCGGTACTGACATCAAACTTGGCGGCAATGAAGAAATGACGATTGCTGAGAAAATCGGTGATGAAACGGACCCGGATAAAATCACCAAGATCGTAGAAACCGTCAAATCAGAGATTACCGTTCAGCGGAAAAAAGTTTTGGACGCCGGTGGGCTTTTCGTCATCGGAACCGAGCGTCATGAATCCCGCCGGATCGATAACCAGCTGCGTGGCCGTTCCGGCCGTCAGGGTGACCCCGGCACCTCACGGTTCTTCCTCTCCCTGCAAGATGATCTAATGCGGATTTTTGGCTCCGAGCGTATGGACGGCATGCTCCGCAAGCTTGGTCTGGAAGAAGGCGAAGCAATCATTCACCCCTGGATCAATAAGGCACTCGAAAAAGCACAGCAAAAAGTCGAAGCTCGCAACTACGACATTCGAAAGAATCTGCTGAAATTTGACGACGTGATGAATGACCAGCGGAAAGTCGTTTATGAACAACGCATCGAACTGATGGACGCCGATGATGTCTCCGAAACCATCACAACAATGCGTGAGGAAGTCATCGACGATCTGGTCGATACTCATATTCCGCCCAAAGCCTACCCTGAGCAATGGGATACTACTGGTCTCAAAGAAGCTGTCGGCGGCACCCTCGCACTGGATTTACCGGTTGACGAATGGGCACAGGAAGAAGGGATTGCGGATGAGGAAATCCGGGATCGACTGAAAGATCATGCCAACCGCAAGATGGCCGAAAAGGCTGCCAACTACGGCCCCGAAATCATGCGAATGGTGGAAAAAAGCATTCTTCTGCAAATCCTTGATCAAGCGTGGAAAGATCATCTTCTCCAGCTCGACCAACTTCGTCAGGGCGTATCGTTGCGCGCCTATGCGCAGAAAGACCCGTTGAACGAATATAAGACAGAAGCCTTCAATATGTTCCAGATGCTTCTGGATCATTTACGGTCAACCGTCACGACGTACCTGTCTTTTGTACAACTGCAGAACCCGGCGCAGGAAATCGCGCGGCCGGAACCTGATGAAAGTGAAATGCAGGCAACCCATATCGATCCGGTAACCGGAGAGAATGAGTTTGAAACGGCGGAAGTTGGTCTGGATACGGATAACCCCGATAATTGGGGCAAAGTCCGCCGCAACGCACCCTGCCCTTGCGGATCCGGCAAAAAATTCAAGCAGTGCCATGGGCGTGTTTGATGATTGAACTGCTCAAATCACTCCTGTCCAGCGAAGATGACAGTAAAAATACTGTCACCAGCGACGAAGAGCATATTGCGACAGCAGCCTTGTTAATCGAGGCTGCCTTGTCCGACAATGACTATCAGGACGTGGAGCGGCAGGCGATCATCGATGTTTTAAAACGGCATTATGATCTTTCCGATGACGATGCACAGGAGCTGGTTACAAATGCGGAGAAAGCACAGGCTGAGTCCGGCCAGCTTTTCTATTTTACCCGTACAGTCAAGGAAAGTTTCCCCGTGGAAACCCGCATCCAGATGATCGAAATGCTGTGGGAAATTGCCTATGCCGATGGCATTCTCAGCAAGTTTGAGGCTAATCTGGTCCGCCGTGTGGCCGGACTGATATATGTCGAGGATCGCGAACGAGGAGCGGCGCGCAAGCGCGTCATGGCTCGCCTTGGTGTCACCGAAGACTGATTTTTATCCCTCTTCCCTACTTTTAGGGTTGTTTTTAATGGTCTTTAACGATAATCCGTAAATATTATCGTCTGTAACATTTACTGTTCAAGAAGGCTGGAGAAAAAAATGACCTACGTTGTTACCGAAAATTGCATCAAATGCAAATATATGGACTGCGTGGAGGTTTGCCCGGTAGATTGCTTTTACGAAGGCGAAAATATGCTGGTAATCCATCCTGACGAATGCATCGACTGCGGCGTCTGTGAACCGGAATGTCCTGCGGAAGCCATCCTCCCTGATACTGAAGATGGTATTGAAAAGATGCTTGAGGTTAACACCGAGTTTGCCGAAAAATGGCCCAATATTACGGTAAAAGGCGAGCAAGCAGCCGAT
>Ga0315338_1002300_pt1 | contig 19431 bp, 13 predicted proteins | sample ASW8metaG_FD_204518 | JGI IMG/M metagenome (GOLD analysis project Ga0315338, IMG submission 204518) | Ammonia-oxidizing marine archaeal communities from Monterey Bay, California, United States - ASW #8 | ecosystem: Environmental > Aquatic > Marine > Coastal | place: USA: California | collected... | reverse complement strand
CGGGGCACTGCGGTCAGGTCTTTCCGGAATCACGCTCGTTCTTGACGAACCGACCGCCGGCCTCCACGAACGCGACGTCTTGTCTCTCCTCGACCGTCTGCGGCGTTTCCAGGCGGAGGGGAACACGATCGTCGCCGTCTCGCATCGTCCCTCACTGATCCGATCGGCCGACCATGCGATCAAACTGGGACCGGGAGCTGGCGACAAGGGCGGACACGTCGTGGACGAGGGCCCGCCTCGGCAGAGACGATCAAGCCACTCCCTCTACAGTTGCGAAGACAAACGTCTACCACCTGCTCACTGGATTCGAATCGAAGGAGCCCGAGCGCACAACCTGAGAAACATCAACATCGAAGTTCCGGTTTCGGGCTTCGTTTGTATCACCGGGGTTTCCGGCAGTGGAAAGAGCAGCCTCACCTTCGACGTACTGGGAGCGTCAGTGGCAGAGCGGAGGACGGTAGCGGCAGATTCCGTACATGTACCGGGTGGATTCGAACACTTTGTCGAAGTCTACGATGCCCGGAAAGCAGGCAAAGGTCGAAACGCTCTGGCCGCTCTTGATATCGCCAACGAGGTTGCGGCGCTCTTTGCCGGCGGCGCCGGGATTCGCCAACGCGCCTTCAAGCAGAACGACCCCACGGGTCGGTGCCCAACCTGCGCCGGAGCGGGGCGCGAGCGTGTCGCGATGGATTTTCTGGCTGACCTCGATCTACCCTGCCAAGCCTGTCACGGAAGTGGATTTCGCCCCGAGATCCTCGAGGTCAGATGGCGTGGCGTGAACATCGCCGAACTCCTCGCAGAACCCTCTACCGCTCTTCTCGAACGGCTGCACCTGCTGACTCCAGGGGAGCAACCGAAGGGTCACTCCAAGCTGGTCAAGGCACTCGAAGCCCTCGCCGAGGTTGCCGCTGGGCACATTCCCCTCGGCCGCCCCAGAACGGAGTTATCCGGAGGCGAATCGGCTCGTCTGACCCTGGCCGCGAACCTTCTCGACTCGCCGTCCCCGGCGCTCTACCTGTTCGACGAACCTTCGACCGGGTTGCACGAATCGGATCTGGCTCAGATTCTGACAGCGTTTCGGCGCCTTGCCGAGCGAGGCAACCTGATCGTCGCGACCGAGCATCGCATTTCCGCGGTCGCCGCGGCCGACTGGGTCATCGACCTTGGCCCCGGAGGGGGGCCCAATGGCGGTCTTCTCGTCGAGGCCGGTCCGCCCGACACCCTCAGGCGGGGAGACACCGCAGCGGCCATTCGTCGCGAGTTCCATTCGACCGGACACTGAGTCGAGCAGTTTGTCGGCAGACACTTCGCTCCATCGACCGAGGACGATGGCCGTGACGGTAGGAGTCCGCCGCTACGGAATCTCCTTTGATCGCATTACTCTCCTCGGGCAGACACTGCAGTTGGAGGCCGACGCCAGCAACTGGGTCCTGCACACGGCGATCTCGTTGGGGCTCGGACTCTGATGACCCATCTCCCCTGACAGGGCTCCCGCTAAAAGAAAGAAACCCTGCAACCCTCTTCGATAGCGATCCGTACCTCTCGTTACACGCGGGAGATCGGCTCAGATCCTGTCGGAGGCCTCCGTAGGACGACGTCTTGAAGCTCCCCCGTAGCTCCGGTACAACCTCGGGCCGTATTCACTTCGCTCGGGACTTCGATCGCAAAGAGGGAGGGTCGCGCTATGCCCGCCATGTACGGGACTGGATCACGTTTGTCCAAGTTTTGGCTTCATCCAATCGTGATGGTCTTCGGCTTGGCGCTGACGCTTGCCGCCTGCCAGAAGGGTGATTCCGAGTCTTCAGAGGATGCCGGAACCCCGAGCGCTGGTGACGAAACGAGCGCTGCCACGGACTCTTCGATGACAGAAGAGTCTCCTGCCGACTCCTCCGATACCGCCGACGCCTCTTCCAAGAGCTGGAAAGACAAGCTCTTCGGAGGTGATGATGAAGAAGAGGAAGAAGAGCCGGCTATCCCCGTCGAAACAGCCCTCGCCTCGGCTCGGGACATACCCGCCTACCTCTCGTCCACCGCCACCCTCGAGCCGGAAAAGCAGGCCGACCTCGTCGCCCAAATCGAAGGAACCGTTCTCCGAATCCACGTCGAAGAAGGGGATTGGGTCAAAGAGGGCCAGACGCTCGCTGAGCTGGACGGTGCCGCCGCGGCAGTCGAACTCGAGGAGGCAACCGCGCGCGCCCGCGGCCTCCAGCACGATCTCGAGCGAATCGAAGGATTGGCCAAGCGAGAGCTTTCCAGCGAAAAGGCCCTGCAGGACGCAAGGGCAGCCTACGAACAGGCAGAAGCCCAACGAAAGGGCTCCGCCCTGAGGCATCGCTACACGAAGATCCGCGCCCCGTTTGGAGGTGTCGTCTCGGGTAGAGCAGTCGACCCAGGCCAACATGTCAGCGCCGGGGCCACGGTGTTCACCCTCGTCGATAGCTCTCCCCTTCTCGCCAGGATCTACCTCCCGGAGCGGGAAGTTCTCGCCCTCGCGCCCGATCAACAGCTTTGGATCGAACCGGACGCCGAGGCCGAGCTCGAAAGTAAGATCCCAGGGTCTGTGCTCCGCATCGCCCCCATCGTCGACACCCGTACCGGCACCGTCAAGGTCACCTGTCAGGTCGACGACGATCCGGATCCGAATGACCCGGCTGGGAACCACTCGGCCGATGGCGAACAAGAGAGTCCGCTGCGTCCGGGCTCCTTTGTTCGCGTCCTCATTCAAACCGGAATCCACGAGCAGGTCCTGACCGTCCCCAAACGCGCCATCGTCCCCGAAGGTGCCGATACCTACGTCTATCGAGCCGAAGCCGATTCGGTCGTCAAAGTCCCCGTCGTGACCGGCTTTGCCGACAATGAGTTCATCGAGGTCATCGAAGGACTCGATCGTGAGGACCGCATCGTCACTGTCGGGCACGGCAGCCTCGAAACCGGCAGCCGGATCGACGACCTCACGGTAGGGGCCGGACTCGGTGAACAGAAGTCCGCACCGTTGACCGACACTGCTGCGAAGGCACAATAGAGATGAGTCTCGCTCATGGATCGATGAAGCGCCCCGTCACGGTCACGATGCTGACGGTGGCGGCTCTCGTGTTTGGCATTGTCGCCCTCCAGCGACTCCCCCTCAATCTCCTTCCGGACATCTCCTATCCGACCCTGACCATTCGGACGGAGTACGCGGACGCTGCACCCGGCGAAATCGAAAAACTCGTCACTGAACCTCTCGAGGAATCGGTCGCCGTGGTCCGCGGACTCCGAGGCCTCAGGTCGAAGTCCCAACCAGGTGCCTCTGAAATCGTTCTCGAGTTCGGTTGGAAGACCGAGATGGACTACGCCGCTCTCGACGTCCGCGAAAAGATCGACACGGTTCGCCTCCCCGACGATGCCGACACGCCGGTCCTCCTACGTTACGACCCCTCCCTGGATCCGATTCTCCGGATCGGGCTCTACGGCGAAAAGGACCCTGTCACCCTCAGACAACTTGGAGAGCGGGTCCTGAAGAAGGATCTCGAATCTCTCCTCGGAGTCGCTTCTGTGCGGGTCTACGGTGGGTTGGAGGAACAGATCCAGGTCGAAGTAGACGAGGGTAAGCTCGCTGCGCTCGACATTCCCATCGCCACTGTCTCGCGGTTCCTGCGCGAGCAGAACCTCAACGCGGCTGGGGGCCGTCTTCGGGATAGAGAGTCGGAGTACCTTGTCCGCACCCTCAATGAATTCACCAACCTCGACGATCTCGGCGAAACGATCCTCTTCGAGGAAAATGGCCGACAGATCGCTCTGAGGGACGTGGCGACGATCGAACGTGGGTTCGAGGACCGTGATGTCATCACACGCGTCTCTGGACAAGAGGCCGTCGAACTGGCGCTCTACAAAGAAGGCGACGCCAACACCGTGCAGGTCGCCCGAGCCGTCAAAGAACGACTCAGTACTCTCGAGGACCGGCTTCCTGAAGGCGTCCAGGCGCAGATTCTTTCCGATCAATCCATCTTCATCGAGCAGTCGGTCAATGAAGTGCGGAACAACGCCATTCTCGGTGGCCTGCTCGCCATCCTCGTGCTCTACCTCTTCCTCAAGCAGCGGAAGCCTACCTCGATCATTGCGGCGGTCATTCCGATTTCCATCATCTCGACCTTCTTTGCCATGCTCCAGTTCGGCGTCTCCCTCAACATTATGTCGCTGGGAGGTCTCGCGCTCGGGGTCGGTATGCTCGTCGACAACGCAATCGTCGTCCTCGAGGCAATCCATCGTCATCAACAGATGGGCAAGTCTATTTGGGACTCAACCCGGGACGGATCGGCCGAGGTCTCCCGGGCCGTCATCGCTTCAACCCTGACGACAGTCGCGGTCTTCCTACCGATCATCTTCGTCGAAGGCATCGCCGGACAGATTTTCCGCGACCAGGCCCTTACAGTCACGGCGTCCCTCATCGTCTCACTGATTGCGGCCCTGACTCTTATTCCCATGCTCTCCACCCTTGGTGGACGGCCAGCCCGCCCCGCCCTCACTGCTGAAGGGGTAGGTATCGATCGAGAAGAAAGTGTCTTCGCCGACGAGCGAGACGGCGAAATGAAACTAAGCGACGAAGTCGCGGGGGCTCCTCCCGGTCGTGCCCGGCGCTTCGCCCGCAGGGCCGGCGCTGTCCTCGGGTTCCTCCCGCGTTGGATCGCTCGTACCGTCTTCATCCTCCTCCCCGCAGGACTCATCTTCCTAGGGCGGTGGGGATTCGCCATCGGCGCGCGTGTCCTGGGGTGGATTCTCATGCCAGCGATCTGGGTCTTCGATCGCTTTTGGAGCTTCCTCGAGCGAGCCTACCCTGGTCTCCTGCGCTTCTCCCTGGCCCATCGCGGAGTCACTTTGGGTGTTGCTCTGGGACTGGCCGCTCTGGCCGTGGCTTGGTATCCCCGACTCGGGACCGACCTCGTCCCCCAATTCTCCCAGGGACAGTTCTCCTTCGATCTCGAACTTCCGCCCGGGACACCCCTCTGGAAGACAGAATCCCAGGTCCGGGAAATCGAGGAGAAGCTGGCCGGGGATCCCCGCGTCGAGATTCTCTACACGAGTATCGGTGAGAGCCCCGACCTCAACGCCGCGGGAACCCAACGCCAGGAGAACCTCGCTCAGCTAGGGCTGACGGTGGCTGACCCGAGCGGAGAAGAGGGACTGGTGGCAGCGGTCCGCGAAATTCTCGACGACAGCAATTTTCGCTACACCTTCCGTCGCCCGAGCTACTTCAGCTTTCGAACGCCGGTGGAAGTACACCTCTACGGATACGATCTCGAAGAGCTCCACACCTACGGGACCGCCCTGGCCGCACGACTGTCGGATCTCGAGGGCCTGGCTGATGTTCGCTGCAATCTGCAGGACGGAAGCCCTGAAGTGCAGATCGAGTTTCGTCGAGATCGAATGGCCAGTTTCGACCTCGACCTGGAAAGTGTGGCCCGGACTCTTCGGAACAAGATCCGGGGCGACGTGGCCACGCGCTTCAAAGAGCAGGATCGCCAGCTCGACATCCTCGTGCGCACCGCGGAAGCATCGGCCCTCGATATCTCGCAGGTTCGCAGCCTCGTTGTCAGTCAGGTCGAAGGTGTGCCGATTCCCCTCGCGAGCGTTGCTGATGTCCGCCTCGGGAATGGTCCATCGGAAATCACACACATCGACCAGCAGCGTGCCGCCATCGTGCGAGCCAATCTCTCGGGCCGCGATCTGGGATCCGCGACGAAGGATATCAAGGAAGTTCTGGCCGACTTCCCACCCCCGCCTTCTTTGAGCGCCGACCTGGGAGGACAGAACGACGAGGTCGCCACGTCGTTCCGAAGTCTCCTCCTCGCAGTGACTTTGGCTGCATTCATGGTCTACATGGTCATGGCGAGCCAATTCGAGTCGTTCCTCCATCCCTTTGTCATCCTCCTCACGGTGCCGCTCGGGCTGGTCGGCGTCATCTTTGCCCTAGGCCTGACCGGAACGACAGTTAGCGTCGTCGTCCTCATCGGAACCGTCATGCTGACAGGGATCGTCGTAAACAACGCCATTGTGCTCGTCGACTTCATCAATCAGAGACGTAAGGCGGGGCTGGCCAAACTCGATGCAATTGCCGACGCCGGAAGCGCTCGGCTCCGCCCGATTCTCATGACCACGACGACAACCGTCCTCGGACTGCTCCCAATGGCTATCGGCCTCGGAGAAGGTGCTGAGATCCGCGCCCCCATGGCCATTGCCGTCATCGGCGGTCTCGTCTTTACCACCGCCCTAACCCTGCTCGTCATTCCGGTCGTCTATGCGACCCTGGATCGGACGGCATGAGCGTGATTCGGAGACTCGAGCGATGAACCTCCCCCAATTCGCCATCCGCCGCCCCGTCACGGTGCTTGTCTTTACGGCGGCGTTGCTCCTCCTCGGCGGGATCAGCATGACAAGGCTCAAACTCGATTTTCTTCCTCACATCGACTTTCCCTTCGTCGGCGTGATGGTTCCGTTTCCGAACGGGTCACCGTCACAGATCGAGCGCGATATCACCCGCCCGATCGAGGAAGTGATGTCGACCCTGGGGAACATCAAGGAGATCTCCAGCCAGTCCGAGGACGACGGCTGTTTCGTGGGGATCGAATTCGCATTCGGACGGAATCTCGACGTCCTTCGGATGGAAGTGAAAGAGCGGATGGAGAAGATCGTTCCCGAACTGCCGGACGGCGCCGAGCAGTACACAATCTTCACTTTCAACTCGAGTGACATACCCATTCTTGTTGGTCGGATCAGTTCGCGGGGAACGGATCTGGCCGGTTCCTATGACCTCCTCCAGCGACGGGTCATAAATCCCCTCAGCCGAGTCGAGGGGGTCGGTCAGGTCACCGTCGACGGAATCGCCCAGAAAGAAGTCACGATCTATCTCGAGCTCGACAAACTGATCGAGCACTCTATCGATATCTCCAATCTCTTCCGACTGCTCGACAGCAACAACATCGACCTTAGTCTGGGACAGGTGCGCGACGGACAACAGAAGCTTTCGGTGAGGGCCCTCGGACAATTCAGAACGGTCGACGACCTCAGGAGCCTGCAACTATCGAGTGCGGGGATCACACTCGAAGATGTCTCCGACATCGTCTACCGCGAACCACCACCGACTTACTATCGACGGATCAATGGGGAAACCGCGATCGCGTTCGAGATCCAGAAAGCCTCCGGAGCCAACATCGTCGAGGTCTCGAAACGGGTCAACCAGACCCTTGATGAGATCCGCCAGGACCCAGCCCTGGCCGGAGTCGACGTTGTGCTCTTTTTCGATCAGGCCGATCAGATCACGAACTCCCTGCGCGGCCTCCTCCAGTCCGGATTGATCGGATCCCTTTTCGCGATCGGAATCCTCCTTTTCTTCCTCCGTCGCATGACCACGACGTTGATCGTCTCCGTGGCCATCCCCATCTCGGTAATCGGGACCTGCGTCTTTCTTTTTCTGGGCGGAAAATCTCTCAATGTCCTGACCATGATGGGGTTGATGCTCGCGGTCGGGATGCTCGTCGACAACGCCATCGTCGTTCTCGAAGCGATCCATCGACGGCAGGAACGGGGCGAAGACGCGCGTCCGGCCTCCGAGTCGGGCGCACGCGAGGTCGCTGTGGCCGTCACCGCGTCCACCCTGACCTCGATTATCGTGTTTGCCCCGATCATCCTCACGAAGGGAAGCGAACTGGTCATATGGCTTTCGGAGGTGGGGATGACCATCTCGATAACGTTGCTCTTCTCGCTCCTCATCTGTCTGACGCTCGTTCCCCTCCTCGCCGCGCGACTTCGCAAACGGGAATCGAAAGGCGAGTACCGCGTGATCGAATGGGTACGGGAGCACTATCTCCGCCTCCTTTCGTGGACGGCGATTCGTCATCCCCGCAGAACCGGACTCATCTTCGTTCCGCTCGTCATTGCCCTGACTGTTCTCGTGGCCAAAGCGACGGGGTTTGGCCCCGATGAGAGTGGAGACAGTGGCTTCAAGCAGGACAATCTCTACCTCCGGCTCGAGTTCACCGATAACGCCAACGTGACTCGGGTCCGGGAATACATCGACAAAGTCGAACCGTTTTTACTCAGTAAGGCTGACTCACTCGGGATCGAATCGCTCTACACTTTCTACCGCAGCAACTACGCGGCAATGGGGCTCTTCTTCGAGCAGACCGACGTCTCCGAAGACGAGATCCAGGACCTGAGGCTCTGGCTGCGAGAAAACATGCCGGTTCACGCTGGACTCGAGTACGACTTCGGACGCGATGACAGGGATTCCGGCCGTGGTGCGAAGACCCTGACCGTGACCCTATTTGGTGAAGACTCGGAACTCCTTCAGGACTTGTCGAAAGAAGTGGTTCGGCGGCTCGAGCTCCTCCCCAACCTCGACGACTTACGCACCGACGCCGACGACGGCGGAGACGAGGTGCAGGTGCGACTCGATCCCGTCCTCGCGGGCAAGTTCGGCGTCCGATCGAACGACGTTGCCCAGCTACTCGGTCTCACCTTCCGCGGTGTCGGCTTGAAGAAAATTCAAGGAAATGACCGGGAGATCGAGATGGGCATCATTTTGGAGCCGAGCGATCGACGGAGCATCGAGAACCTCCGCGAGATGCCTGTCACCTTCGAAAACGGACGACCGATCCGTCTCGGGCAGGTTGCCGACTTCGAATTCGACAAGGGTCCACGAGAGATTCGCCGGGAGCAGCAAAAGACGGCGTTGACGGTGCGAGGTAGCTACGAGGGTGAGGAGTTCGACGACGTCCTCGACCAGGCTCGGCTGATCATGAATTCGTTCGACCTTCCGCCTGGCTACGACTGGTCCTTCGGCCGAGAGCTACGGCAATCCCAGGAACAGCAGAATCAGCTCGCCGGCAATGTGCTTCTGGCGCTGTTCTGCGTCTACCTGATCATGGCCGCGCTCTTCGAGTCGTTCCTCCACCCCCTCGTTATCATGATCTGCATCCCCTTCGCCATTCTCGGTGTGGTCTGGACCATGATGCTCACCGGAACGACCTTCAATCTCTTCGCCATGATTGGGATCGTCATTTTGATAGGAATCGTGGTGAACAACGGGATCGTCCTTCTCGATCACGTTAATCAGCTTCGCCGCCGGGGACGATCTCGGGACGAAGCGATCATGGAAGGGTGCCGGGACCGGTTCCGACCGATCATCATGACCGCAGCGACGACTATCCTGGGTCTCGCTCCCCTGGCCTTCGGCTCTGCCCACGTGGCCGGAGCCTACTATTACCCACTCGCACGGGCGGTCATGGGTGGCCTCGCGGCCAGTACTGTGCTGACTCTGGTGCTCTTGCCTACCTTCTATGGGTTGGCTGAAACAACCACCGCGGCCGCGGCCAGGACGTTTCGCTGGGGCATGCGAGGGGGCCCGGCGCCCTGGCGAAAGCCGGCCGCCAAGGAAGCCGGCCAAGCCGCCTAGCCTGAAGTCACCGTGGACTCTCGCCCATCGACGGGTTTGTGAAGCAACTCACAAACCCTCTAAGCCATTGTTATAAAAATAACTCCATTGACACATCGATGGCCAAAATGGCGTAATTGTTCCGTAAGGAATAAAACACCACCCCGGAGCCTCGTGCCTCACGCACGAGGTTCATTGAGCACGAAGGGATCGCACCTATGTCACGACCGGTACACCTCTCGATTCTCGCAGCCTCCATCGCCGTTCTTGGTCTAACCAATGCAGCTCAGGCGGAAACCATTGAATTCACCGATACCGTAGACCTGGCTCCGACGAACTGGGCCGACACGGTGACCTTCCCCCTCTTCGATGCAGGACTCGGGGACCTGATCAGTGTCACTTTCGAACTCGGCGGACACGTCGAAGGATCGGCAAGATTCGAAAGCCTTGATGCCGAGGCGACCACCGTGACCATGAACCTGGCCGCAGAGATCGACCTGGAACGGCCCGACAATTCAAATCTTGTTACCGTTCTTCCCCTCGTCGATACCTCCGACGATGTGACGGCGTTCGACGGAGTCATTGATTTCGAAGGAGACTCTGGGCGTACCTACGAAGAGCTGACCGGAGACGACGCAGAGTCCGTCACTACGACGGCCCCAGCAGACCTCGCTCTCTTTACGGGCGTCGGTGACATCGACCTGCCGGCGGCAGCCACGGGCGCCTCGACGGGATCCGGAGCTGGCAACCTTATCCTTCAGTTCGCGACGAGCGCCTCCGCCGATGTGAAGGTGATCTACGAGTACGAGCCTGTCGTTCCAGTCGTGGAAAGCACCTGGGGTCAGGTGAAGTCGCTCTACCGCTAAGTCCCGTCGACCACGGTCCGGACCGCGGACGCCGACCGATCGCAGAACGCCGAGTCAGACATCGTCTGGCCCGGCGTCTTGCTTTCGAACGACCTCCTCGATAAGGCAGTTATTCTCGACAAAGAAAAAGCGCCCGACCGAGTCAAACCCGCTCCGGCGCTTCCTTTTTGTCTGGCCCGCAAAAGCTCTCCCGCCGAGATTCTCTCGCTTCCTGGTAAAAGGCGTCTCGCGAACAGCCTCTAGCGGTAGTCCGACTTGATGCGACCCCAGGAGTAATCGAGCGTAGGGACCGGTACGTCATACTCGTAGATGACCTTGATCCCTGCCGACGCGCTCGTGGCGAACTGGAGGATGAGGTTACCAGCTCCGGATCCCGTCGATGCACCCATGGCGACCACCGGTAGATCGATGTTGCCAACACCCGTGAACAGAAGGAGGTCGTCGGCGTCGCTCGTTGTCGCTCCGTCCGAGTCATCCGCTTCGAGCCCGTCGTATGAGCGACCCGAAGTACCCGCAAAATCGATAACTCCGTCGAACGCCGTAACGTCGTCGGAAGTGTTCACGAGTGGGAGAACCGACACCAGCGGCGTACTATCGGGACGCTGCAACTCGACTTCCGCAGCCAGGCTCATCGTCACCGTGGCCGACGCGTTGTCGAGGCTCTCGAATCTTGCCGAACCCTCGGCGTGCCCCACGAGCTCGAAACTGACGCTGAGTAGTTCGCCCAGACTGGGGTCAAACAGCGGAATCGAGACCATCTCGGCCCAATTCGTCGACATGAGCGGAATATCATCCGTGTATTCGACCGTTTCTGCACTGGCCCGACCGACCAGTCCAAGAATAAGGGTAGCTCCGGCCACAACCGGAACGAGAACAGATCTCCTCATTTGCTGCCTCCTCGAGTCTTTTGTTCGGCTCCGCAGGCGGGGGGCGGAATCTAAAAAACTAATGCCTGAAATACGCATTTCTGATTACGCCATAGAGGTCCGATGCTGTCAATCCCTCTTACCTCAATAGTGGTTGTATAGACTCCATCATCGAGACCATCGTGAATGACTTCAGGGCGATCCGATTCACATTTCCGGAATAGAGAACTTGTGGAACACCAGGTGCCCAAAGGGTTTTCGCGATACTGAAGTCCTTCGGCTCAGTATCCATCGTGCCCTGTGGATCCCAGGTCGCGTCCTTCCCATAGACAAAAAAGACGTCGTAGAGGTTCTGGGCGCCCTCGACTCCGAGCATCCGGCCGAAGGCCCGGGTCGTCCTCCCGGTATTGTCGTAGAAGTGCTGAATGTGATCGGAGGGATAGCGATCGACCGCCTGCTGGCAGCGGATGTGGGTGTCCGTCGGCATCGGGGCTCCCCACACAAAAAGGACCTCGACATCGTTCTCGATGAACCAATCGACGCTGTTATAGAGCTGCTCACAGTTATCCAGACAGCTACCACAGGTCGGGGAGACGACGGCGACAACCCTGACATTTCCGTAACCGGCCTCAAAGTCTTCGCGCAGTGGCTGCATCGCCGCGTCGACGTCGGCAAAGCCCCAATCGGGGTCGCCCCCCCCAGAACACCCCATCCAAAGAAGACAAACAAGCAGGGCTCCCCAGCCGGGCCATACCCTCGAACCACCCCTTGCAACAACCCGTCCGAACACTCCGGCCTCCTTACTCCGTGATCACCGAACTCATCGTCTCTAGTGGACGGTACAGTCCGCAGCCCTGTCAAGGTGGAGCCTCTACCTTGCTCTGTTCGGGGCGATCTCGCACAATGTGGGACAGCCCGGAAGGGCAGAAGGTCGAATGAGAACAAGAGAGGAACTCCCGCTACATGACGGTATCCGAGGCACGGCTTCCTAACCCACCAGCGACCGTCCCGGGTTGGGTGCTGATGGGTCGATTCGTCAAGGTGTCCCATACTCTCTTTTCTCTCCCCCTCGTGTTTGCCGGCCTCTTCCTCGCCGCAGAGGGATGGCCCGCGTCTCGAACCTGGATCCTGGCGCTCGTAGCGGCGGCCGGAGCGCGCACCACCGCGATGGCTCTCAACCGGATCATCGACAGACACATCGACGCGAAGAACCCGCGCACGGCAAACCGGGAGCTGCCTGGTGGACTGATGAATCTGGGCCAGGCCTGGGGCGTGGCGGGCGCAGGGCTCGTCGTTTACCTGATCGCCTGTTGGTTCCTCGGACCTTTCATTGTGGCTCTCTCTCCGCTCCCTCTGGTCGTCTTTGCTCTTTACCCCTATCTCAAGCGATTCACCGCGCTCTGTCACTTTGGGGTTGGCCTCGCCCTGGGACTCTCACCGATCGGTGGCTGGCTTGCCGTCCGCCAGACCTGGACTGGAATCGAATCGGTCGTTCCACTCGGACTGTTCGGAATCCTCTGGGTCGCTGGCTTTGACATCATCTACGCAACTTTGGATATCGATTTCGATCGCGAGCACGGTGTTCACTCGATACCGGCCAGCCTCGGGCGGCGGAATGCTCTCCGCCTGGCCGCTCTCGTCCACGCTGGTTCGGTCCTCTGCCTCGGTTGGCTCTGGCAGCAACACAGCTGGCCAAGTTCGCTCTGGATCGCGTTCGCAGTACTTGTCGTCCTGTTCGTCGTGGAGCATCGACTGGCCAAGAACGTTCCGGTCGCGTTCTTCAACATGAACATCATCATCGGATTCGCCGTTCTCGCTCTTGTCTCGCTCGGCGTTTTCGGGCTCTAGAATACGAATCGTCGACGATCGGTCAGGAGAACGAAATCATGCGGGTACTGGTTGGAATCTCAGGCGCCTCCGGCGCTGTCTTCGCCCTCGACTTTCTCAAACGATGCCCCGGTGAGAAGTACCTCGTCGTGACGGATTGGGGAAAAGCTCTCCTCAAGGACGAACTGAAGATGACTCCACGTGACCTCGAGCCCTACGTAAAAGCGACCTTCTCTGACGGTGACCTGGCTGCGCCGTTTTCCTCTGGGACCAATCGCTACGATGCTTATGTCGTCGTCCCCTGCAGCGCATCGACGATGGCGAAGATCTCGGTCGGAATCGGCGACAGTCTCGTCACCCGGGCAGCCCAGGTCGCTCTGAAGGAGCGGATGAAGCTGATTCTGGCCCTCCGCGAAACACCACTTTCGACCAACATGCTGGAGTCTGCTCTTCGCATCTCCCGCGAGGGTGGCATCATCGCTCCGATCATGCCGGCGTTCTATAACAAGCCCAAGAACCTCGACGAGATGATTCGCGGCTACACGAGCAAGCTGCTTCACCTCATCGGCGCCGAAGCCGACCCTGGTTGGCGAGAGGAAAAGCTCGAGTAGTACAGAGACAGACCGCGAACACAGCCGACCCCAAACGAGCAATGCCGATCAACGAACCCCTGGAAAGGACATCACCACTTGGCCTACGTCAGCCTGCGCGAATTCGTCGAACTTCTCGAGCGTGAAGGCGAACTAAAGCGTGTCACCGTTCCTGTCAGTGCGCGTTTCGAGATCGCAGAAATCATCAACAGAGTCTCGGATCAATACGGGCCCGCGGTCCTCTTCGAGTCGGTCGACGATTTCGAGTATCCGGTCGTGGCCAACCTCCTTGGCTCCCGCCGTCGGATCGACCTGTGTCTGGGTCGAGACGCCGCCGAGCTGGGTGAAGAAATCGCCGGGACTCTCGAGAAGCTGCAGCCGCCGAAGCCACGCGCCCTTTGGGAGAGTCGGGCATTCTTCTGGAGGGCCCTGCAGTCTCGAGCGAAGAACGTCAGGCAAGGTCCTGCTCAGGACGTCGTGCACGAAGCCGATCTGGACAAGCTGCCCATTCTGACCTCCTGGCCCCTTGATGGGGGCCCGTTCGTGACCTGGCCGATGGTCCTGACCCAGCATCCGGAGACGGGTGGACGAAATCTCGGGACCTATCGCATGCAGGTCTTCGACAAGAAAACGACTGGCATGCACATGCAGATTCAGAAAGGTGGCGGGTTTCACCATCAAATCGCCGAGGCCCGCGGCGAAGCACTCCCTGCCTGTGTGCTCGTCGGTGGAGATCCAGTCCTTATGCTCGCGTCGATCGCCCCGCTTCCCGAAAACATCGACGAACTCGCCTTCGCCGCTTACCTGCGGGGCACACCGATGCCGATGGTGCGGGCGAAGTCCGTTCCGATGTCCGTCCCGGCCATCGCCGAATTCGTTTTGGAAGGAGAAGTCCCGGCCGGAGAGCGGCGTATGGAAGGCCCGTTCGGCGATCACTTCGGGCACTACTCCCACGCCGCGGAGTTCCCCCTTTTCCGGGTCAAAAAAATAACCCACCGCAAGGACGCCATTTTTCCCGTCTCGGTCGTCGGCCAACCACCCCAGGAGGACCGCTACATCGGCGACGTGCTCCAGGACATGATGGTTCCGATGGCGCGTATGATGCATCCCGAGGTTCGTGATCTCTGGGCATTTTACGAGGCGGGCTTCCACAACCTCCTCGCTATCTCAGTCCGTCAGCGCTACGAGAAGGAGGCGATGAAAGCCGCCTTCGGGCTGCTCGGCACAGGGCAGGTTTCTCTGAGTAAAGTCGTCGTGACGGTGGGGCCAGAGGTGGATTGCAGAAACGCCGCTGAAGTGATCGGGGCCATTGGGGCCCACTTCGACCCAGAGGAAGACTTCACTCTCCTCTCGGGAACGGCCATGGATACGTTGGACTTCACTTCGTACAAAATGAACCTCGGCAGCAAGATGATCCTGGATGCAACCCCTTCGGCGAAGCGAGCCGCTCGACCGCCCATCGATGCTGCCAAGCTCCCCGATCTCAGGACGATCGATTCGAAGATCCAGCGGCAGTTCGTTTTTGGAGGTGGCTGTCTCGTCGTCCAGGTCGATGGTCTGACTACGCCCGGTCGCCCCATCCTGGAGCACCTGCTCTCGCCGGATATCCAGAGCGCTCATCCAGGGCTGGCGAGCGTGCCGCTCCTCGTCATCGTCAGTGGCGATGTTCGGCTCGACGACGTTTGTCACCTCGTTTGGGGAATCTTCACTCGGTTCGACGCGGCGCGGGACGTCCTCTTCGCGAGCAGCAAGCTGGTTGGAGCCAGTCCGGTCCACCGAGGCACTTTGGGAATCGATTCCACTTGGAAGACAGGCTATCCCGACCCCGTGCATTGCTCACCAGAGATCAAGGCGCTGGTCGATCGACGCTGGAGTGAATACGGATTGTAATCCGATCCTCGGACACCCGGTCCTATCCCGGAGGACAGAGCCCCAGAGATCGAGCCTGCTCAACCCCGGAGACCCGACCCCTTCCGTCCATCGGGTCGACAGAGTCAGGGCCATCGGATAAACTGTTCAGTCGGCGCAGCCGAGAAGGCACGCCTCTGTCATGACGTAATCAACCTTCGAGGTCCGGATGCCCGATCGTTCCCCGTCCATCACAACGAGTGCTGCCGAGATGGCCACCACCGACTATGTCCCGTTCGAACCGGCCCGTCCGGTCGGTCCGGCGCGGAGCCATCTTCCATCCGGACCTCCGTCCGCGGATCTCCTCCTGCACCGGGATCGCCTCTCCCGACTCCGTTTCACGGACCCCAATCTGGAAGAGGTGGCGAGGAAGATCGAACGCGGAGATCGACTCGGCTTTGACGATGGAATGACCATGCTGACAACGCCGGATCTGACCGGACTCGGAGCTCTGGCAGACCGGAAGAAGACCGAACTCTGGGGCGACCAGACGTTTTTCGTCTTCAACCGGCAGATCAACCCTACGAATGCCTGCGTCCTCGACTGCAAGTTCTGTGACTACGCTCTTCGTCCGTCCGACCCAACCCACTACGCAATGTCCATCGACCAGATCCTGGCCAAGATCACGCCGGACCTGTCCGAAGTACACATCGTGAGCGGTCTTCATCACCGCTGGAAGTTTCCCGACTATGTCGAGATCGTGCGGCAAATCCGCATTGCCTTCCCCAAGCTGCAGATCAAGGCATGGACCGCGGTCGAGATCGATTTTTTCGCCAAGATCTCCAAGAAGTCGATCGAAGAGGTCCTCGAGACTCTCGTCGAGGCCGGGCTGAACTCCATGCCGGGCGGTGGCGCGGAAGTCTTCAGCGAACGCGTTCGCAGAGAGCTTTTTCCTCACAAGATTGGTGGCGACGAGTGGCTCGAAGTTCATCGCACGGCTCACAACATGGGCATCCCGACCAACTCGACCCTTCTCTATGGGCACATCGAGACCTTGGAAGAACGTGTCGACCACATGATCAAGCTCCGCAATCTGGAAGATGAGGCCCCGGGGTTCTTTGCCTTCATTCCTCTCGAGTTTCAACTTGGGTACACGAGTTTGCGGGAAAGAAGTGCTTCGGCAGTCGATGGGTTACGCACCTTGGCAACGGCACGACTCCTTCTCGACAACATGCCGCACATCAAAGCGTACTGGGTGATGCTCGGCGAGCAGACTGCCTCGGTCGCTCTCAATTTCGGCGCCTCGGATATGGACGGGACCATCCTCGAAGAGAAGATCGCCCATGCCGCCCTTGCAGACAGTCCAGTCGGCCTAGCCAGAGATCGAATGGTCCACCTGATCCAGGAGTCGGGAAAACTCCCGGTCGAACGTGACGCGCTCTATAACACCATTCGGCGCTATCCGAGCGAGGCGTCGCCCCGTTGAGTGCACAGGACGACGAAGCTCGATCGGAAGCATCAGCAACGGGCCTGATCTCGGCGCGGGTCGCTCGAATTCCTTACCTGAACGCCGCCCCGTACTATGTCCACTGGCCGGAACTCGCCGAGCGGACGAACGAGCGTTGGACCTCGGTGCAGATGCCCCCACGTCAGGTCGGGATGGCGATGGAAAGAGGCGAGGTCGACGCGGGGCTCATGGCAGTGGCCGATCTCATCCGCCTCCAATCGACTTTCGAGCCTCTCGTACTCGAACGGGGAGCGCAGCGGGTCAGCTTCGGAATCGCCAACCAGGACCGCGTGGACAGCGTGCTCCTGTTCGTCCGTGCGCCTGAGGAGGAAGCTGTCGAATCGAGTGCAGGTCCGCTGGACCGGCGACTCGCTCTGGGCACAGAGGACCGCGACCGGCTCCACGGATCCGTCGTCGCCGTGACGGGAGAGAGTTCGACCTCATATCGCCTCCTGCGACTCCTCCTCGAAGGGCGGCACCAAACTCAACCGGCCAGCTACGAACGGCTCGACCTGTCCGCATCTCCTCCCGCTTCCGTCGACGCGGCCCTCGTGATTGGCGATCTGGCCCTGCAGTGGCGGCACGCTCCCCCGCCCGGCTGGCGGCAGGCGATGGACCTGGCCCATGAATGGTGGATCTGGCAACAAAAGCCGTTCGTCTTTGCCCGCTGGGCGGTCCGAAAGGAACTCACTCCGGAACACAAGATGGCCCTCGCTACCTTTCTCGAAAACGCTCTCAATGACGGTCTTAATCGGTTGGAAGAACAGGTGATAGGGCTCCCTCCCGAACTGGGATCGCCCGCTGATCTCGAAGCCTACCTGAGGAACTTTGTCTATGAACTCGGCCCGAAAGAAGATCGAGCCGAGGAGAAGTTTGGGGATTTGCTCGGCCAGTACGGGATCACCTGTACAGCCCAGTAGAACTGCGCCCTTTTGACATCACGGCCCCGGGCGGATAACCTTCTTTACGCCCTCGTGTTTGAACCGTTGACGGACTCAGTCGGACTATAAGGAATGGAGGTTATCGCATGGACGTGAGATTTCGCCTTTGGGGCGTACTCTGCGCGCTCGTGATCGCATTGCTCGGCCTGCCGAATTTGGCATCGGCGCAGCTCGACGCCAACCTCGGCGCGCTTGCCGAAGACAATGTCCGTGGATACTTACAACCACTGGCCGGAGCTGTTTCCGGGACGCTCAATTCATCGATTTTTCAAACCGGTCATGTCCCGACGGAACGCCCTTCGTTCCATTTCCAGGCGAACGTGATGGGAGTCAGTTTCAGCGACGATGATCGGACCTATCGTCCGACCGATCCGACGGGGTTCATCAGTACGGAAGGAGCCGACTTCGAGGCTCCAACCATCATCGGTAGCCTCGAGTCGATCGGCCAAAACGGAGAGGCCGGCACCGTCCTTCATCATCCGGGCGGATTCGATCTGGAGAATTTCACTCTCGCCTCCCCGCAGCTCGAAGTGAGTGGCTATGGTAGCCGGGCCGTTCTTCGATGGATCTCCCTCGACCTGGGAGACGCTGACCTCGGTAGCCTCGAGCTCCTCGGGTTCGGGCTCCAGCACTCGATCAGCCAGTACATCCCCGACTCACCGATCGATCTCGCGGTCGGCGGATTCTTCCAAACGTTCTCGATCGGTGACGATATCGTCGACTCGAAGATGTATCACTTCAACGTGACCGGATCGAAGCGTTACGGCGTTCTCGAACCCTACGTCGGAGTTGGTTTCGACAGCTTTGACATGGACGCCAACTACACCGACAGCGCGACCGACCTCGTTGTCGAGGCAGACTTCGACCGGGAATCGAACGCCCATCTCACTGTGGGCGGCCGACTCAACTTTGACTATGTGATCCTGAACGGTGAATTCAACCTCGCGGCGGAGAACGGCGTCGCCGTTGGCCTCGCCTTCGGTTACTAGAAGGAGCGAATGATGAAATTACACAAAGCAATCAAACTGGCTTCGCTCTTCCTCGCCACGATGATCCTCTCCGGTTCCGGCTGTCCGCTCATCCCGGACATCGAGGAGAAGATCGTCGAACTCGCCTTGGGCGCCTCGGTCATCGTGCCGTTCGAAGCGCGCGGAATCATCAATGACAAAGGTGAAGTGTCCTGTTTCTCAGTCACCGATGAGATCGATCTCCGTCAGATCCTGGACGACGCGGACGTCGATGTATCCGACGTGAAGGCCATTTCCCTCTCGGGCGTGTCCTACCGTGTCGCGAAGGCGGATGCCAATGCCAGTCGGATGATCGTCAACTCGAGCGTCGATATCTCCTACGGAGACGATGGTCCCGATCCACTCGTAACCAATTTCAGCGGATCGGCTGGTGCTGTCACCGACTTCATGACGGTGAGCCTGGACGCCGCCGGAGTCGCCCTGATCAACTCGATGCTGGACGATCTTCTCTCCGCGGTACAGAACAACACGAACACCGATGTAAACGGATGTGCGACCTGGACAGGACAGTCGACACCGCTCGAAGAGAACACAAACTTCGACTGGGAA
>Ga0315338_1002299_pt1 | contig 19462 bp, 16 predicted proteins | sample ASW8metaG_FD_204518 | JGI IMG/M metagenome (GOLD analysis project Ga0315338, IMG submission 204518) | Ammonia-oxidizing marine archaeal communities from Monterey Bay, California, United States - ASW #8 | ecosystem: Environmental > Aquatic > Marine > Coastal | place: USA: California | collected... | reverse complement strand
GCAACCAATCAGCAGAAGTAGGTCTGGCACCAACACATCAAGGTGAAGTACGTAAGATAACAGTTGGGAATGAAACTTGGATATGCTCAGGTGGAAGTTACTTGGGATCTTCAGGAGGTATTGAATTAGACACACAATATCAGGGTCTTACAAAGGGGATGTTCAGTAAGGAAGGGCTTGTTTTTGTTAAGGCATCGGGAGAAGGAGATTTACTAGTAAATGGTTTTGGGAGAATAAGTAGTGTAGATGTTAGTGGAGGTATTACAATTGACAATGGCCACCTTATTGCCTTTACAGAGGGTTTAGAATATACGATAAGCAAAGCAGGTGGTGGATGGATATCATCTATGATGTCTGGTGAAGGTTTAGTTATGAAATTTAATGGAAATGGAAAGGTCTTAGTTCAATCACATGATCCAAGCAGATTGGGTGGCGCGTTAGGTCCACTATTACCACCGAGGGAGGACTAATGAAATACGACATAGTTTGTGCACCTTCATATTCACTTTTGGAAATGACCCTTAATGAGGGTGAATCTGTGATTGTAGAGCCAGGTTCAATGGCTTGGATGGATACTACAGTTAAACCTAAGACCGAAATGAAGGGTGGATTATTTGCAGGACTTAAAAGAAGAATGGGTGGTGAGAGTTTTTTCCTTAATACTTATACTGCTGAAGGAGGTTCTGGAAAAATTGGTATTGCGCCAGGTTACTCGGGAGACATAGTTGTCAAAGAATTAAATGATGAAACTATTTACATGGAAAGAGGGGCCTACCTTTGTCACCTTGGAAATATTGAAACCAGTGCAACTTGGGAAGGTTTCAAGGGTATCTTTGCCGAAGGCATGCTTGGTCTAAGAGTGAGTGGTACTGGTCTTCTATTTTTCGGTTCATATGGAGATATACAAGAAGTCGAAGTTAATGGTTCATACACGGTAGACAATGGATATGCAGTGGCTTGGGAGAGTTCTTTAGATTACAGTATATCGTTTTCGGGAAGAAAGGTACGTCATTTCCTCTTTGGTGAGCAATTTTTATGTCAATACCATGGTAATGGAAAATTATGGATACAAACTAGAAGTCCTAGGAATTTGGCAGCATGGGTTCACCCATTTAGGCCAGTCCAAAGCAAAGATCGGAATTAAATTTAACCAGCGTAATTTTCAGGTCTCGGCATCTCGGGCTTGAGACCTTTTCTCTGTCTAATCTCTTCAGTGATATCGTCTAGAAGGTCGCGTGGTAATTCTTCATATCCTGAGAATTCAGTACTCCACAGTGCTCTTCCTCCTGTCGCAGACCTTATTTCACTTGCAAATCCAAACATTTCCTTGACCGGAGCCTTCGCTGTAATTGTGGCCATGTCGCCTTCAGTTTCCATCCCAGCAATCTCGGCTCTTCTTTGCGACATTTCACCCGTTACCGCACCCATCAGTTCTTGTGGAACAGTGATGTAAACATTTTGTTTTGGTTCTAGTAGTGCGACTCCTGCTGAAACCAAGGCACCATTAATTCCATTTCTTACGGCAGGTATTGTCTGTGCCGGACCTCGATGAATTGCATCTTCGTGAAGTTTGGCATCATTTAGTATAATCTTGACACCCATCATTCTCTCATGAGCTCTTGGTCCTCTTTTAACTACTTCTTTGAAAGCATCAATCAATAATTCCCTAGTCTCAAATAAGTTTTGAATACCCTTTGTCGCATCTACGAATACGCAACTATTTTCAATCGAAAGTACACCTCTTCCATGTACTTTAGTCCATCCCATATCAATTAGTTGTCTGGCTACTTCCTTGGATTTTTTGATATCGCCCGATGGAATGGTCCCATCAATTATTGCAGCTCTGATATCCTCTTCTAAGGGTTCCACTGTAACGTAGAATCGGTTATGCTTGTTTGGTGATTTCCCTTCAAAGTCTCCGGGCGAGTTCATAGCCACCGTCTCACGATAAACAACTATAGGTGGCGACGTTGTAATATCTACACCATGCTCGTTCCTTATCCTGTATTCTGTAATCTCTAAATGTAATTCACCCATTCCTGACATCAAGTGTTCTCCTGTTTCCAGATTACTGTCAATTTGAATAGATGGATCTGCTTTTGCTACAGCCCTTAGAACTTCGACCAGTTTTGGCAAGTCCTTAGTGTGCTTTGCCTCTATGGCCGTAGTGACGACAGGTTCCGAATTATGTATAATTCTTTCGAATGCTGTCATTTCTTTATCAGAGGAAATTGTAGAACCTGAAATGGCATCTTTCAATCCTGAGACTGCAATAATATTTCCAGCTGTAACATTTTCGGTGCTAATTCTATCTCCACCGACGAACATACCTACAGATTGGACACGATTGGCAGACGGCATGCCAGCAACGTACAGCTGGTCTCCCTTTTTCACAGTACCTGAGAAAAGTCTTCCGACAGCGATTTCACCGGCATGAGGATCAAGAACAACCTTAGTTACCATGAATGCCGTATCTCCACTTGCTTCAGCATTCATCATGGATTTCCCAATCTTTTCTTCTGATTCACCTCTCCATATATGCGGTATTCTATATTTCTGGGAAACGCTTGCCGAAGGAAGTTTTTCAACAATCATATCCAGCAAGACTTCATGCAGAGGGGCTGCTTGGGCCAATTCCTTTCTCTGTTCTTTTTCCATAAAATCGTAAATTTGTTTAAAATTAACATTTTTCTTTGCCATGAATGGGATTGATGTTGCCCAATTATGGTATGCTGAACCAAAGGCTACAGTTCCAGCCTGAGCATCAACCGTCCAATCCTTTTTGAATTCATCAGGAACCATTCTTGAAATCAATTTGTTAACTTCAGTGATTATTTTCCCAAATCGTTGCATCATATCCTCAGGTGTAACTTGAAGTTCCGCGATTAATCGATCAACCTTATTGATAAACAGAACCGGTTTGACTTTTTCTTTGAGGGCCTGTATGATAACAGTCTCAGTTTGCGGCATAATGCCCTCAACCGCACATACTACGATTATAACTCCATCTAGAGCTCGCATAGCTCTGGTTACGTCCCCTCCAAAATCTACGTGTCCTGGCGTATCAATTAGATTAATCAGATAATCTTCACCTTTGTGTTCGTGTACCATAGAGGCATTAGCAGCATTGATGGTTATTCCTCTGGCTGATTCCTGTTCATCAAAATCAAGCATTAGCTGTTTTCCTGCCAAGTCTTCAGACATCATACCTGCACCAAATATCAAATTGTCAGATAAGGTGGTCTTTCCATGGTCAATGTGTGCAGCAGTACCTATGTTTCGTATGTTGTTCAGGTTCTTGAATAAAGCGGTTGCACGCTTTATGTTGTCTTCTTTACGGCCCATTTTTAATCACTTCAATTGTGTGCAGCTTCAGCCTGACGTTCTGTCTCTTCTTTCTTGCTAATAGCATATGAGTCTGGATTAATTTCCGAAGCAAGCATGAGTTCTCTAGCGAGTGATTTCACCATCGAACGTTGTTTCTTGGACGATTCCAAAGCACCGATACAGAGATTCCGGATTGCTATGTCTACTCTTCTGGTTGGCGAGACGTCAACTCCACTATACACTCTGATTCCACCATATCTTAATGATACAACTGCCGCTCTGGGAGCGGAATTCTCCAAGGCTTGAACCATAATCTGTGCAGGATTCTCTTTTTTCTTAGTGTGGATCATTTCAAAGGAATTCTTCAGAACGGTATAGGCTTGTGCCTTTTTCCCCGTGTATTTTTCTGAACGCATCAAATTGTTGATAAACCTTTCTATTACAGTTAGTCCCCTCTTTCCAAATTTTTTCTTGGAATGTTTACCTCCTGTGTGGGGTACTTGAAAGGCATCCAGATTTATGTATTTTTCTAAGGTGGTATCAACGATATTAACTTCCGTTAAATCCCATTTACCAAAGAGAGGTACGACTGGCATTTCGGGTTCAGAAACTTCAACCATTTCCTCAACTGGATTTTCTTCAACCTCTTCCATATTTACCTTATTGGTTTTTCTTTTCGACCACGAACCATCTCTCTGAGAGATACATTATTAACTTTTGAGACTCTATACCTTACACCTGATAGATCACCATATGATCTCCCCATTCGACCTCCGACTCCTTCTATGACTACCTCATCGTGCTCATCGATGAAACTTATAGCCAGATTGCCAGGTGCAAGTGCAGTTACTTGCCTACCATTCTTTATGAGTTGAACTCTTACACACTTTCTTATCCCTGAATTTGGCTGTTTTGCTTCCACACCGACCTTTTCAACAACTATACCTTTAGCCTGTGGTGCGCCTTGTAGGGGGTCAGCTTTTTCTTTCAGTTTCATAGCTCGCTTTCTGTAGTATCTGTCATTCCAGCGATGCTTTTGGCGATTGCTACGTTGCTTTGAAGCAGTATAGAGTCCTTTTGCCACGATATTTCCAGTCCCACAATCGGGATTGCAGCGCAGAAGGGGACGGTATATATACAGTTCGGCAAGTAAAACCTTTTGTTGAGCAACCTTGCAAGGGTATCAGGCCACCGTAGCTTAGCCCGGTTGAGCAGCTGACTTGTAATCAGCAGGCCGAGGGTTCAAATCCCTCCGGTGGCTCCACCCATTTATTCTTATTTAGCCACACACTTGAGGTTTTACCCTGAGGTCAATTCATAGATATGTTACGAAGTACTTCGATTAAAATTGATTCTTGGAAACCCGTAAAACTCCTAGCACGCCAGTCCGTCAAAGATGACATAGTAGCTTTATCCTGTGATTTGAAAGGTGATGTGGCTGCAATAATCTCGAAGTCTTCACTTACAATCTTTACCAATCGTGAATTATTAGATAGTGTACCTTTGAAGGAAGGTAGACAAATACATATTTCTGATAACGCGGAGAGAATCTTAGTTCTAACAGCAGATACATTGCTATGTTATGATTATTGGGGTCAGACTAAATGGACTTACAGAGGTGTAGATTCTAACAGTCAATTCTGTGTAAGTGACGATGGAACTAGAATCGCACTCTCTGAATCTAATTCTTTGAAGCTGATTAGTCGTTTTGGTGAGGTTTCTTGGGACTCAACGTTTGAAGACAAAATACGTGAATTTGTTTTTGCTCCTAATAATTCGTTGGTGGTTTCAACAATCTCAGGCCTTTTTCTAATTGAAACCGATAACAAAATAGTTGAATTGAATTCTAATTTCGTTGCATCTGAGATTTCATGTTCTTCAGATTATCTGATTGTTAATTCAGAGGATACTATGATTGCATTTTCGTATACTGGAACTGAATTGTGGAAGAAGGAAGGAGCTGCTACCTCAAATGTTTCGTTTTCAAATGATGGTGTCAAACATGTTTTCCTTAGGAATTCCAAAACCCTTGTTTGTCAGGATCGTAATGGTGATGAGATTTGGACCTATCGTTCCAAGGATGAACTACAAGGCGCTTATGTACTGGAATCTGGCAATATGGTTGGAGTTTATTCTAACACAGTATTCCACATAATCGACTATCAGGGGAAGCAGGCTTGGTCCTACCAAGCTAGAGAAAAGGTTGTGGGATTCTCTTTTTCAAATCATGGTGGTGACGTAATAGTCGTATCAGACAGTAAAATCCATTGGTTTCAGAATGAAGGGTTCCTAAGGACAAGTGTTGATGGCGAATTAGATAGAGCAGAACAATTATTCCATAAAGTTTCAGTTTATGATAGTAATCTGGACCAGTTAAAGTATGATATGGAAAAGGCAAAGTCCCTCCAATCAGGAAAATTTGAATTAGTAAAAAATTCTTTTCAGATTATTAATAGTGTCAATATGCGCTTGGCATCACTTCATCAGCGTCATGTAGGCTATCTAGATGCTCTTCCTTCTTTCATGGAACAATTAGGGCTTCAGGGAGCTCAGACTGACGAGATGATACCTTTGTTATACACGTACTATTCATTGCATAGTGACCTGTCCGACACTTCATCATTAGATGCGTTATTGGAGCGAGCTAATTTCCTTTTAACTAAATTGAATAGATATGAGCCACCTGATTCAAAAAGTGATAAGGACAGTGAATGGCCCAATCCAAACCATTTCTTAAAAGAGGCCAAGCGCAACATTTCTGAAGAGGTCATAAACATCAAAGGATTGATAACAAGCAGAAACAAGGACGTTGAATCACTTGAATCCAACCTGAAATATTTGGTAATTGAGTGGTTGAAGACTGGTGAGTTAGACGCCGAACCATGTGATTTTGTGGCAACATATCAAAAAAGTGAACAGATACGTGAAGAAAAACGCGAATTGGTTGTAAGCAAGATAGAAAATTCTATGGCTTTTATAGATTATTCTGAGAAACACGAACACCTTGTTTTAGAATCGCTGAATTTTACATGTAAAGATAAAGTGAGTCTTAATCTTACGATAAAGAATGGTTCCGAGGGATCTGTCAATAATTTATTCTTTAGAATTAGAGTGGAGGGAAGTGGCCTTAATCTGGCTGAACCTATATCTGGAGTTATACGTCTAGATCATCTGGAAGTTAATGAGTCCTATTCACCGGTCTTCCGTTTTGAACCTATTAACCGTACTTTCACCAAGGTGGTCATGGTGGTTCAATATTTGGATGACGCCGGTAGGCGTTATACTTCCTGGTTGGGGGAAATTGACGCCGATTTCTTAGGTTGCTATGTCAAACCCTCAGTAATTGATGAGGAGAAACATGGAGACTTGCGTTTGGAGTACAAGGATCACACCTCGCATGCAGCTGTAAACATTGAAGGCCTTACAATCAATAAGATAACAAACATATCAAAGGAGTTGCCGGGGATGAATTTGTGTAGTTTCAAGGAAGAGAGTTCGCGTTCCATAATTTATCATTCTGCCAAGTCCAGCCTAGATGATTCGGATTACCTGTCAATGGTATTCTTGAGAGGTATTGGGGGTGAGGAATCGTTGCGCAGTGCTCTTGAATTGGTTTGTCATGCATCCGATATAGAAAAGTCCTCAGAATTAAAGAATGAACTTATGTCTCATATAAAGAGTGAACTCTTGAAGTCGAATGGTCGGTTAGTTTAGTATTCGCGCCATTTGTGCTTACATTTCGTGCATTGATAAATTCGGGTTGCTGGCTCATCGGCCGCTCGTGTTTGCCTAATTACCCATGTAGCTTCATGATTTTTGCATTTCTCACAGATAATCTTAACAGTTGGCAGTGTTCCCTCTATGCTTTCGGTTACCACGATTTCTCGATCAATCCTCTTTCTCGTAGTTGTGTTCTCTCCACTCGTGGGTTCACTGTGGCACAGGAAAGGTACTTTAGTCACAGGATCGAGCTTTTTACATTCCATTTTGCTGGTTTCTCTATTCAATTTCATCCAGGCTTTACATTTTGGACAGATTGGTAATTTCATACTATCAACTTACGTCTTCAACAAGTTCCGTCGCTTGATTTATAGTTATTTGATTAACCCCAAAAGCAATACAAATAGTGGTTTGGAACCCACCGTTTAATGATATTGCTCCAGTATTTTGTGTCCAGAAAATTGTTTTGACCTGCACAATTTCATCCACACCTAGATATTCAAAAAATTTGGCAGCCTCAGTCACTTTTGCATCCCATTTATACAAAACTGCATTAGACGGCAAGTCATCATTATTTTCATTCAGGATAATACCTTTACCAACGAGCGTCAGACCTTCATCTTCAGCTTTTTCTTTTATTTTCTCGACGACGATACTTTGAATCTGGCTTTCCACTTTTACTAAAGAACTGATAGATACAACCATCAGTCTCCCTGACCTCCCATCCGTAGAGTCATAGGTCAGGCTTGAAATCTTGAAGTGCCCGTTGAATTCTTTAGTGTATTTCTGATCAAAAGGACCGTTCCAGATTCCTGTCGCCAAATATAATGAACTCTGATTAACTTCGGCAGTTTTATATCCGATTAATGTCGGACCGATTACCAATAGACCCAAAAGAACCACTAGAATCAGAGTGAACAATCTCCTGAACCATCGTCTTTTACCTTCTTTCTCCCATCCTCCAATGCGTAGTTCAGGTTCTTCCATAAAGTATCTATTCAGTCTTCAGTAATAAGGACTGCTTCAACTGGACAAACCGACTCACAGGCACGGCATATGATACACTCTTCTTCGCGTATCATTATGGCTTTTTTATCAGATTCGGGGTGATTAGGCGTATCAATCCATTCAAACACTTCAACAGGGCAAGCATCTATACAAGCTCCGTCAGCCACACAAAGGTCAAAGTCGACACCAACTATAGTTCCCCAGACGCCAAGGTTGTCGCTACCAATTCCGCTATAGGAGTCTTGGTCTTTAGCCCAGATCTGTATGGGCTGATTCTCCCCGTCATGGGTTGCAACTTTCTCATACTCTGTCAGGTAGTTTTCATCTATTGCCATACCAATCGGTTGTCACTTACCATCCCACTTAATAATATTTCTTCCAATAAGGCCCAAATTACTTAAACGACCCCTCAAAACTTATGTTCATGGGAGAAGTCGCCCTGAAATACAGATTGATGCCTGAATCTCCGGATTCAGATACGGACGCAATAGTTGACGCTATACCTGCGGTCATACCCGATGATGCCAGTTTTGGTGCACACGAGGTCAAACCCTTTGCCTTTGGCTTGAAAGCTGTTATGATTGTGATTATCGGTGTAGATAGAGATGGATTTGCGACCGAGGTTGAAGACGGCCTGAATAGTCTGGCCCACGTCCAGACGGTTATTCTGGAAGAGCAGTCATTAATCTAGGTTTTTTATAAAACACCAAGAATATAAATCACTCCTCTGTAGGTGTCTGATTATGGCTGACCGAGCACCTCTGTCTTACACGACAACTAGGTTGACACTAGGAACCTTTCTTCGGATTATGTTTCGACCTAGATATCTTGATAGGGCTAAGATTCCTGTGGATGGCCCCTTGATAATTGCGGCCAATCATCTTTCCCATATTGATCCTGCATTCATAATGACTGCAGTCAAAAGACCAATTTCCTATATGTCCAAGAAGGAGCATTTTGATGGGGCCATTAGGCGTTTAGTGTTTAAACAGGTGGGCGTGATTCCAGTTGATCGGGAGGTTGGAGGCACGGAAGCACTTGATGGGGCAATTCAGGTTCTGAAAGATGGAGGGGCTATCGGTATCTTTCCAGAGGGGACCCGTTCAAGAGATGGCAATCTAGGTCAAGGCAAAACGGGTGTAGCTCGTTTGGCTGCAGCTACGGGTGCTGCGGTGATTCCGGTTGCCATTCGCCAGACAGATGATGTATGGCCAGTTTCCAAACGAATACCTCGCCCTTGGAGAAAATTCTACTATAAATTTGGTGACCCACTCTACTTTGGAAGTTCCGAGATTAATACCGGGAGTCTACACAAATTCACGGATGAGGTAATGGATAGTATAGTTACCTTGTCAAAGGAGTGCGAAGATTATTGGCAGTCCCAAAAAGTCTCAGTTAGATTACGTAACTGGACTGAGAAGACCCGTTCGGGTGTCCGTCATAGGATAGAGTCCTGGCGTAAAAATCGTAAAGTTCCAATACTCTCCCGAATTAGGAAGTAATCTTTCGATTCAGCTTCTCTCAGAACATTCTAGTTTGACATTACCACCCTTGAGTTCCAACCTAATTTGGTTTCCTGAGTTGATTGCCTGGCAGGGGTCTTCGTCGAATGAGTGAGCATATGGGACTCCAAGAAGACTGCACGCAGGTATAGTTTGCTGATCTAAATCAGTGTTGATTATCGCTTTTGGGCCATTTCCATTGTAGAATAACCCGAGTAGGACGTAGGGCGCTACCGTTGAACCACTCCCTTTTGGAAAGATCAGAATTTTACCTGCCATGGATTCCCCATTGATTGGGTGCCCTTCCTCCTCAATGATTCCGGTTTCACGATTGACGAAACCTAGAAAGGTTATTGGAACATCAGTAACCAAGGCCTCACCTTCCACAACCCATTCCCTCTGTGATTTTAGCCCTTCTCCTGAGATTTCCACATTACCTTCTTTCCGTGTCTTTCTGGATTCTAGGCGTTGTACCTTTCTCATGCTTCTTTCAGTTCGCGTTCCCTTCAATAGATCAGGTTTTACAGCATGCTCGATACAATCTACCAATTTCATAACTGAGGTATTAATCGAATTAAGTCCTGACTTCAAGTAGTGCTCAGCCTTCATAGAATTCGTCAGAATATGTTTAATCTTTGCATGATTATAGTGTACAACTTCAGGGCATGTTTCACGTAGAACGAGTCCACCAGCGTCTTCTACAATCTTGACTAACCCCTCCTTTTGTGCCTTCGCAAAATTTTCAGACGAAGTGAATAACCATAACCGTCCTTTTGGCAATTCTTTTCCATCAACTAATTCTGCAGTTCTCTGAATCTCCTCATATGAGGCTTGGGGACATCCTATAGTCACCAGATCAACTGTGTTCTTGGGCGCTAGTTCTGAATAGCGTTTTTTAAGATTCAGAGCTGTGAATATGAGGTCAGCATTGGAATCTATGCTTTGGGGATTATCGGTGAAACCATCAACAAACAACATCGAACATCCATAATTTGCAGCCGCAGCAGTCAATGCCTTTCTGCATTCCGAATTCAAATCCGTGAGTCCCAATATTATCGGAATTGGCCCGTATTCCATTTTCCATTGTGACTGTATCTGTTTCCCAATCCAGTCTCCTAAGATTGAATAATCTACCGGTTCTTCCAAATCACAGTCCACAGTCACAGTCAGGTTTGGAACACGATTTTCATCCAAAAGGAGCCCATATTCAGGCGTAAAACCACAAATTGCTGTTGCAATTGCTGATAATCCGGATTCTCTGTTTGTTCTTAGTTTTGTATATGAATTGGCAAAGCAAACGGCGTTTGATTCAGCCCAAGAGGCATTTCCTTCAATGCTGAGATTATCATAAGGAGTACACGACAATGTCAATTTTATTCCTAGGCGTTCGTAGGCATCTAGGATGTTCTGTTGTTTTTCGACATAGTCCTTTACAGGTATATCCATATCTTCGATTTTTGTCCTGTCACAACCTGCAGAATTCAGGGTCGTTTCAACTGCAGTTTCTGAGCACCCCTCGGCCGTTAGGTCTTTCAAAAATCTAATCAATCCTTCCCCTCCAGTCAGAGGAGATACCCCAGATACATGGGCTGAGGTTACGGGTATGAGTCTTTCTGCACCTGCAGCTTCACCCAGATCAACAAGTAATCTCATGGCCTTTTGTTTGGTGGAGCCTTGGCCACCTTTCAGCATATCATTCTGTTCGGAAGTTAGTATCATTTAATCTAGATATTCTTCCAGGTTCACCTGCATTCCTGGTTTTGTCTTGCTGAAGTCATTCCGTTCTCGATCCAGAGGTATGGTACAATCAAATCCGACTTTGACGGTGCCTCTGGTCTTAGGATCTGCACTGGGATCCAGAGACGAACCTTTGACTCCTGTTTTGATAACTAGATCCTTGTCGGCTTGAAAACGTGTGGCCATCGCCCATTCCACAGCCTGTGAATTAGTAACATCGATATCATCATCTACTATCCAAACGTGTTTCATGGAGGCATGCCCGTCAAAAGCAGCTTCAATTGCCTTCCTTCCGTCATCTTTATTTTTCTTTTTGATAGATACTGCACCATGTAACCACGAACCACCACCATGTGACATGAAGACGTCATGACATTCAACGACCTTGTTAACCGAATTGAATATGGTCGGTTCACGTGGCATCCCCATCAGGACCTTGTGTTCTGGACCACTAGGTAGTAGTGCGTGGAATACAGAATCATCTCTGATGAAAATACGCTTAATTCTAGCCACTGGCTGTTTGCGTATTATATCTGGTGTCTCGGTCAGGTCAACAAATGGTCCCTCGTCGTGCCTGTCTCCAGTAAATTCGCATATCATTACCACTTCAGACTGAGGAATAGAATGACCTGCCAGTTCAATCACTGGAGAATCGGCTAGGGCATTTGCCACAGCCATTTCATCTTCCTCTATCCCGAAAGATGTTGCTGCACCTAACAAGACTGGAACAGAAACGCCATTACAGAATGCAAATTCCTTGAGACCTCGTTTAATGTAATCCATAAGATGTCTATCCAGAATTCTCATGACGAGATGCTGATTATCAATCTTCATTGCACGGTGGAAAGACAAATTCCTTCCATATTCATTATCGTTAGCCACGGCCATTGCCGAAGAAATGTATGCTCCCCCGTCTATGGGCTGATGTGTAAGTATCGGTAGTTTTTCAAGAGAGGCCTCGATTTCTTTGTATCCCTTTGCTTCTCCGACATTCGGTGTTTTGGTTTCTCTTACAGCCTTTGATATCTTTCCAAGAACCTCATCAGGTGCACATTCAAGTCCTAGGGCTACTAGTTCCCGGCTTGAACAAATGTTGGTTATACATGGAAGAATACTCCCCTTCACATTTTCCAAGTAGAGTGGTCTATCACCCGCTTCTTCCATCAAGGCAGCAACTTCATAGACAGGATCTACTTCTTTTGTTATTCTTTTTAATTTCCCTTTCTCCTCTAACAAGTCGACGAATTCTCTCAGATTCATGGTCGCTCTCCAAATGAAGTCTGATAGGCCCTATATCCGGCTTCCGTTATCGCATCATAAATTTTCTTTTGGGATTTTTTATCCTCAGCAAGAGCTACGATATTTCCACCACCACCTCCTCCAGTTAGTTTAGCACCCAATGCCCCTTTTTCATGAGCAATATCGATTAACTTTTCTAAACTTTTATGTCCGACACCTATTGAGTTCAAGAGCTCGTGATTTTCATCCATCAGTTCACCGACTAATTCTCTATCTCCTTTTTCAAGAGCTATTTTTCCATTCCTAGTAACTTTTTCAATTTCATCGAAATAGCCTTTCATTAGCCTAGGTTCCTTTTCCCAAGCTTTTCTAACATTAGCCACAGTTTTTTTGGTCGAAGCTTCAATACCCGTATCTCCAATCACCAATCTGAAAATATTTCCAGGATCAAATGTTCTAGGTTTTTTTCCTTTTACAAAGTAAACAGGCATTTCGTATGCAACAACTGTGTTGTCTATTCCACTTGGAGTCCCATGAACAATTTTTTCAGCTTCAAAAACAAGCTCAGATATTTCATTTTCAGCTAGATTAACGCCCAAATGACCAGATAATGCCCTGCAAACCGCCGTGGAAGTCGCAGCACTACTCCCCATTCCAGAACCCAGTGGTAGTTTTGATGTGAGATTTATCGTTAGGTTCGGCTCATTTTCATCACTTATGGACAAGATAGATTGAGCTAGCACACTGAATTGGTTATCACTTGTACCAAGTTTGTATTTCTTCTTAATGTCCATTGCATTTATCGTAATTCCTTTTTCACCCGGTTCACTCCATGCAGTTGCCCTCATACCAGCTACTGGAATTGCGATTGCAGGCTTGCCATAGACTACAGCATGTTCCCCAAAAAGAATGATTTTGCCAGGCGCGGTAAACCGACCTTCCATGCTCTGTCGGAAATATGCGCACTTATACCGTTATCTGTCGTAAATATATTAATGCCCTTTCAATAGGAACCTATGGGTTTTTTTGATACGATAGGGCGAGGCTGGAAGCTCAGCAAGCTTAGTTTTTCCGTTGTAAAGGCAGATCCAGAGTTACTGCTTTATACGTTTTTATCGGCAATGATGGTTTTCGTTACGATTGCAGCAGCGGCATATCCTGGCTACGAAGCTGAGATTAAAGAGGGAAGCCACTGGGCCATGACAGATCCAGTAACAAATCCTGAAACTGGAGAAGAAGAAAGACAAGCGACCAGTTCGTACATGGCTTGGATTTTTCTGACTTATATGGTTGGCAGTATAATCGTAGTATTCTGGAATTCAGCAATAATCGTCAGTGCCCATGAAAGACTGACAGGTGGCGATCCTACCATAATGACAGGTATCAAAGCAGCCTTCAGTAGGATTCATATAATTATATTGTGGGGAATTATTGCCGGAACAGTTGGTCTTCTTCTTAGAATTGCCAGAGATGCAATTAGTAATGAAAAAGCACCTGCAGCCTTGAAAATATTAGCATCCATTATGTTGTGGATAGTGGAGGTAGCGTGGTGGATTTACACATTCTTTATCATACCAATGATTGTACTGGAGAAAAAAGGTATTAGAGATGGGTTGAGAGATGGTCGCTCCCTATTCGGAAAAACTTGGGGTGAAAACATAACGAGTGGTTTGGGTATTGGCTTAATTACACTTTTTGGCATAATAGTTTCTCTGCTTATTGGTTATCTGATTTTTATGATATCTCCAATCGCCGGTATTGTCATCGCCGCAGCACTAATTGGAATCCTAATCTTGTGGACCAATACTGCTGAAGTTGTGGTAGTCGCGGCCTTGTATGAGTATGCTAAAACTGGAAAAATGCCTGATTTGAATGGCAATGGTTCACAGTTCGAAGAGGCTCTCCCGTGGGAATCTAAGTCTGGCTGGGCCAATGAGTCCGCTGAGACAAAAGCATGGCGTGAAGGTACTGGTTAGGCAGTAAACCAAACGTTATAAGAATCCCCAGAATGAGGAATAATATGGACCGTATAGTGGTCGGTATAACTGGCGCCTCCGGAATTCCCTATGGTATACGTTTGCTCGAAGTTTTGAAGGAGTTTGATGTAGAAGTCCATTTGACTTGCAGTCCTTCAGCAGAGTTGGTGAACAAGCACGAGGGGGACGGACGTAGCTGGAAGTCAGTTCTTGCTTTGGCCGATGTAGTTCACGATAATGATAATCTTGCAGCCAGTGTAGCATCAGGTTCCTTCAAGGCTAAGGCAATGGCCATTGTTCCTTGTTCAGGCACTACACTTGGCAAATTAGCGGCCGGAATCTCAGATAATCTCGTAACACGTGCAGCATTGGTCATGCTCAAGGAAAGGCGCCAACTTATTCTCGTTCCACGCGAGACACCACTTAGTACAATTTACATAGATAATATGTTGAAATTATCAAATGCAGGAGCAATCATTGCACCTGCCTCACCAGCCTTTTACAACAAACCCAAAACCCTAGAAGATAATATCAATTTCATTGTGGGCCGAGTTTTGGATCTGCTTGGATATGATTCTGATATCTTTTCGCGGTGGGAAGGTAGCGAGTGATTGCTGGCAATTGCAAGCAATGTGGTAATTTAGCGACAACAGCCTGCAAGACCTGTTCGGAAGTTCTCTGTAAATCCTGTTTCCAACACCACCGTTGCAAACCTTTGAGTTTTTAGTACCCAGCTCTCTCCCATTCATCAATGAAACCACAATCCATTACTGTCAGTGACACGCAAATAAGGATTTTACCGACTGTCAAGGGGTTGGTCTCGGAGTCCAAAATAGTTGAGGATGAGATAAATTCCTTCAAACCAGATCTGGTTGTACTGAGTATAGGCCCCGAGGAGGTCAAAGGAACAAGGGAATGGGACGGTGAGCCATATGACATGTCTGGATGGGATGAGGTCTATGGTCTCAGCCTGCGGAAACTTCTGGGGGATAATTCAGTAAGACTTCCTCCCCCTTCCTTTAGTACAGCCATAAAAATCTCAGATTCTAAGAATATTGAAGTTGTGGGCATAGATATGGATGAAGAATCATTCACTGAGGCTTATACTACAAATATCACATTTTGGAACACTATGGCACGAGGCCGTTTGGAAAAGCGCATGGCGAAGAAAGGAATTAAGGGTGAAACGCCAGAAGAAATAGCAATCAACATGGAAAATGCAATAAGAAAAATCAGTGGTTTTGCAAAATTAGAAGAGAAAAGAGTAAGCGCTATGGCCAATAAATTGCAACAATTAATTAGAGAACATATGTCCAAAAGTCAAACCAATCTGCTTTCACATTCAGATAAGGACAAAATTCTGGCAGTAATAGAAGTTCCAAATGTTGATTCTTTGCTTAAATTGTTAAAAGAAAGCTAAAACACCCCTTTCTTTACGCGAAGTAGGGCTCGTGAGGTAGCTTGGAAACCTGCTGGGCTTCGAACCCAGATCCGGGGGTTCAAATCCCCCCGAGCCCGCCATTTTTATATCGTGTTTAGATGGGTCAGTATATGGCTGATGACGATATTGAGAATATGTCTGAAGATCAACGTCAGGCTATCCGAGATTATTGGCTTCAATTTCATCGCCAGAAGAAATTCACTTTACCTGAGGAACTAGAGCAAGCTAGTGGGAAGTCACTGGAGGAGATGGGCCTTACCGAGCGAGATTTCAAGATTAAGGATAGTAGTAGGGGTGCCCAGGCCAGTGATTTTGAAGTAGAACGAGACAGTCTCAAGAGTCAATTTTCAGGATTGGAAGATAGCAAGGGCCTGAGTGATGGAAATGGTCTGACCAATGGTAATGGCTTGACCAATGGTAATGGTTTGACCAATGGCAATGGCCTGACCAACGGTAATGGTCTGACCAATGGTGCTGGGATTGATAACGAACATGAGGCAAGGCAGAGAATAGGAATCAAGTTGCAAACTAATCGTAATCGTAACGCCATCATCTCGGTCCTAATTGCATTTGCAATAGTTGCAAGTACGGGATACATAGCCATTCAATTCCAGAATCAAGGACCCAGTATCGTGATAGATGGAGAGTCAGATGACTGGGATGAATCACTGCTGTCTATAGATCAGGATGTGGAACCCCACGAAAATCCCTCCATAGATATAGTTCAATACTCAGCCAGGGAAGATTCCGTTTATCTGTCAGTCCTGACAGTAACGGCAGGAGTCCCCTTCCCTAAGGATGAGTACAATATAATCCATGTTTTCATCGATTCCGATTCAAATCCGGACACTGGTTACTGGTTCCCCGGACTTGGGGCCGAGCATAGACTGACCGTTACGGTAGACCATTGGGAGTTCGACAATCAGACGGAAGAGTGGAATCCTGTATTATCGGCGGTTCATGAATATTACGATTCAGAACACCAATATAACTGGAATGGTTTTACGTTCCTAACGAGTATAGAGGCTGCGTCCAAGATCGATAAAACTGAGATCCAGGTCCCACTTTTTGATATTTCTACATCGGGAAATGAAGAGATACGGATGCTCTGGTACATGGTAGATGAGGATAATGATTATGATATGAGTTCCCAGATATTTGTCCTGAATGGCAGTTCCGTCGACTTTCAACAAATACTGATGGAACACCAGAATCTAGTTACTTACTATGAGGTTCGAGGTACCTCAATAATAATTGACGGGATGTTTGACGACTGGTTGCCTTACCATGAAATAATGGTTAAAGAGGAACCAAATACCACATTGAACCCTAGTTCACAGATAGATTCCCACCTTCAGCTATCATGTTTTGAGATGTGTGAGATGCTTGATGGTCCTTCTGAAACAGCATTCCATCTTTCTCTTATGGGTGAGGTCGTGAGCGGTATCGGTGTTCCTTATGAGAAGGTAAAATACGTTGAGGGTTATACACCCGGATTCCAGACACCATCGAACCAAACAACAGAGGAACCGGAGATTCCGGAGAAGGATACGAGAGACACAATCCGTCTTTTCGTTGATTCGGACAATAATACGGAGACCGGGTATGTAATCAATGGCATTGGTGCTGACAATCAGATAGAGATCAAGGGAAAATGGGGAGTTATTCGAAGCAGTCTGATGATGAATTACGTGGATTCTAATCAGACTGAATGGATGTGGGATGAAGGTATAGATAATCCTGTAGCGGTCATGGGAAACCAGATGGAATTTCTGTCGATTAATGGTTCTTACGTTCTACAGGTGACGAGTTGGGATGATGATAGTTCTGAGGCTACAGGTCAGGATTACAATCCATTTCTGGAGGAGGACATTGAGGAAGTAACTGGAGAAGATGGTTCCAGGAGTCCTCCTATTTCTGGTAACACCCTAAGTTTTGGCGATCCAAATGATGTTGGAGATCCGGGGGACAGTGTTAGATTGCGAAGAATAGGCGTAGGTGACCTAGACGGAGATGGAGACTTGGATCTAATAACTGGGTCTGATGAGGCTAATACTGATTATGAAATTATTATATGGCAGAATGATGGCACGCCCTTTTCTGGAACATGGAGTTCGAACAATGTCGGAACTGTTGCTGAAGAGGTTGAAACCGTTAAAGCTGCGGACTTTGATAATGATGGAGATTTAGACATTTTTACTACTTGCAAAGATGATGCCGATTACGAGGTAATGGTTTGGCAGAATGACGGTTCTCCTTTTTCCGGAACATGGAGTTCGAATAATGTCGGTAATCCTGATGAAGATGTAGAAGTTGGTGATTTTGGTGATGTTGACAATGATGGAGATTTAGATATAGTGATAGCAATATTGTCTGAAGCTAGTTCTCAGTTAATTGTTTATGAGAATGATGGTTCTCCTTTCTCGGGGACTTGGAATTCAAATAATGTAGGCGATCCTGAACCCGCTTCTCACTCACATTTTGCAGATTTTGATAACGATGGAGATTTAGATATAGCATCGACCCACACTTCAGCTGAGGATTATGCAATTATTGTCTGGCAAAATGATGGTACTCCTTTCTCTGGAACATGGTCTAGTAATGATGTAGGTGATCCATCAGGTAACCCAGCTTCAGCAGTGGGTTTAGATACTGGAGATATAGATAATGATGGGGATATAGACATAATGATAACCACTGAAAGTGGGGCCGATTATGAGGTAATAGTTTGGCAAAATGATGGTTCACCATTCTCGGGAACTTGGACTGAAAATGGTGTAGGCTCAACAGTATCCTCCTCAGATATGGCTAAGTTGGGAGATTTTGATCTTGATGGCGATTTGGACATCGTATCAGTTGATAAAGCAGGAAATGGTGATGTTGATGTTTGGCAGAATGATGGTACGCCTTTCTCTGGCACCTGGTCCCAGATTTCGGTAGGATCCAGTACCACTTCTATCGCACATGTAGAGGTTGGGGATTTGGATAATGACGGAGATTTAGACATTGCAGTGGCAACCTATTCAGCAGAGGATTATGATGTGATTGTCTGGGAAAATACTTTGATTCATCGCAAGTATCACCACTGGCCAACGGCAGGCACAGATATTGATGATACTAATCCAGATGGTGCAGTATCGGTTTTTGCCGCCGATATGGATAATGATGGAGACATGGATATTCTTTCAGCATCTCAGGAGGATCATACAATAGCTTGGTATATGAATGATGGTAATGCCAATCCAAGTTGGACACACTCAAATATTGCAACTAATGCAAGTGGCGCACAATCCGTTTTTGCCGCCGATATGGATAATGATGGAGATATGGATATTCTTTCAGCATCAGATAATGATGACACGATAGCATGGTATGAGCATATTTTGGATGCCTGGACCCAGATGGATGATTTTCCTTCTCCTCTTACGGAGGCCGTATCAGCCGCTTATGACTCCGAGAGTGATAGAATCGTAGTGTTTGAGAGTGCAGGTAATGGCAATGAGGTCTATGCC
>Ga0315338_1002298_pt1 | contig 19468 bp, 18 predicted proteins | sample ASW8metaG_FD_204518 | JGI IMG/M metagenome (GOLD analysis project Ga0315338, IMG submission 204518) | Ammonia-oxidizing marine archaeal communities from Monterey Bay, California, United States - ASW #8 | ecosystem: Environmental > Aquatic > Marine > Coastal | place: USA: California | collected... | reverse complement strand
AAGGGTCGCTTTTCAAAAAACACATACCCCTTGGTGTCGGCGTAACGGGCAACGTCTAGCCAGTAGCGGGCCCAGCGTTCGCCATAATGGGGCGAGTCCAGAAGTTGATCTACGAACTCTGTTGCTGATCGATCACCACTTTCAGATGGCAATGTCACTGAAGCGGGTAACCCTGTGAGATCCCAGGCCAGCCTGCGTTGCAATGTGTGTTGATCGGCAGCGGGCGAAGGGCTTAGTTCTGCTTGCTCTAATCGTGCGAGGATGAAGCGATCGATGTCGTTGCGGGGCCAGTCGGTCTGTTTTAGTTGCGGAGGCTTGGGATCTAAAATCGGCTGGAAGGCCCAGTGCTCGTCGATTTCGTGTTGACGATCAAGTTCTTCTTGATTGACTTCTTCCGGCCATACGGCTCCTCGCTGGACCCATTCCACAAGGATCGCAACTTGATCTGCCGTCAACTCTTCTTCGGGTGGCATCTCGAACGACTCGCGGCGCACTGCTTCGATCAGCAGACTTTCGTCGGGTTTGCCTGGTACTACGGCCGGTCCGCTTTCGCCACCTTCTAAAACACGGGCGTGAATATCGAGACGCAGCTCGGCATGTTGTTTTTTGGGGCCGTGGCACTCGAAGCAATGTTTTGCCAGCAAGGGACGCACATGCTGTTCGAAGTACTCAATGTCGTCAGCCGTTGGCGCAGCTAAGACTTGCTGGGTTATCAGGCCGGTAGCCAGTAGGATCAGAGTTAAAAAGTATCGCCAAGTACTCATAGGACATTAGTTTACCCTGTCTTTGCGCCGCATTAAAGAGAAACCAGTTTATTCGCCTTCAAACGTCCGATATTGTCCCGTGGCCAACGACCACTATCCTGGGTTAGAATTGGGCCTGGGTTAGAATCGAACAACCGCGATCATTTCAGCAACATTTTCTTCGACGTCATATATCATGGATGAAGCTCTCGAACAGTTTTTTGCAAATCAACCAAGTTGGGCATTGGGAGTCGAAATCCTTGCCATCCTCGCCATTCTTGGCAAGGCGGCTGATTGGCTCGTTAGCGAAGCGGTGGTGTTGTCCGAAAGATCGGGCCTGCCCAAAGTTATTATCGGTGCGACGGTAGTTAGCCTTGGTACCACCGCCCCCGAAGCTGCCGTTTCGGTGTTGGCTGCTCTGCAAGGCAACCCCGAGGTAGCGCTTGGAAATGCCACGGGGTCGATTATATGTGATACGGGATTGATCCTTGGAGTCGCTTGTTTAATTCTTCCGCTGAAGCTGCCGCGACAAATTGTTAATCGCCAAGGCTGGCTCCAATTCGGTGCCGGCATATTGTTAGTTGCCGCTTGTTGGCCTTGGGATGGTGGCAATCCATTCAAGACAGGCGGCGTGCTGCCCCAGTGGCTGGGAGTTGTTTTCCTGGTGCTGCTGGCAGGGTATTTATACGTTTCTGTTCGTTGGGCAAGGCTGGCCGGTAATTCGATCACGTTAGAGGAATTTGAAGGTGACGCTTCGGCTTCCTTGCCTTACGTATTAGGTAAACTATTATTTGCCGTTTCGATTGTGGTAGCCAGTAGCCATGTGTTGATTTACGCCATCACAGAAACCGCGGAGCGATTTGGAGTGCCGAGCACCATTGTTGCCGCCACCTTGGTGGCATTCGGTACCTCGCTGCCCGAGTTGGTAACTGCCGTGACAGCAGCCCGAAAAGATCACGGCGACTTGGCTGTCGGCAACATCATTGGTGCCGATATTCTCAATGTACTCTTTGTCGCAGGCATGTCGGCTGCGGTTACCCCTGGTGGTTTGGAAGCTCACAAGTCGCTGTTTCAAGTTTATTTCCCAGGCATGATTATCGTGCTCATCGTATTTCGTGTTGGAGTCACCCTCTCGAAAGAACGTATGCAACGACCTTTTGGGGCCATACTCTTGTTTGTCTACATCGCAGCAATGGCTCTAAGCTTTGCAGTGTTAGGTGTACCCGATCCACCTCATTAGAGAATAGTTCCCGCAGCTTGCAGCTTAGCATCTCCGCCTAGCCAGAAGTACTTTTATAAAGTAGCCAATCACCAAGCTTGGGCGACAATTGCGCGATCGAGCACAATAGGCGAACTTTCCACGGCACCACTAGTTCGGGTTTGCGTTGTTCGCAGGCGTCCAGGATTTTGCCAGCCAGCCAGTCTGGATCAATGCCTTTCAGTTTGGCCCCCCCGCCTGGTCGGTTTGCCTCGTCGGGTAAATTGCGAGATTGCTCTGAGTAACGAGGTCCCTCTTCGTTTCGAGCGATCGGACCAGGGCAAACGAGCAAAGTATGCAAACCCTCGGGGCCAAGTTCCATACGCAACTGTTGCGAATAGGCAGCCAAAGCGAACTTGCTGGCGGGATAACCGCCTAAATATCTTGGGGCTAATTTACTTGCTAGCGAGCCGATGTTCACTACGTGACCTTGCTGCTCGATCAGCGTCGGCGCAAACGCCTGGGTCATTCGTACTGCGGCCAGAAAGTTCACATCCATCAATTGCTGAAAATCTTCGGCCGAGGTTTCGAGGATCGCACCTCGGGTCGACTTACCGGCGCAATTGCAAAGCAGATCGACGCGTCCGAATTTTTCGGTAATCGTACTTCGCACACGCTGAACATCATGTTGATTGGTAACGTCAGCGGTCAAACATAGAGTGTTGTCAGAGGAATTTAGCGAGTCGGCGGCTTGTTGAAGGGGCTCGGCACGGCGAGCAACCATGACTAGTCGGGCCTGACGATTCGCCAAAACGGTCGACATATGCAGTCCCAGACCAGCCGAGGCACCGGTAACCACGCAAACCTTGTTGTGCCAATAGCCTGAGTTCATCTCGTGATGACGACCCGATTAGGCCGGTCCTGACGCTTGTGTGTACCTTCAACTAGCTTGTAAAAGGGACTTTTCGTAGGTAAATCCCCGAATGCGCCCCCCAAACCTACGGGTAGAGAAGTATGGTTGAAGGTGACTTATCGAGCAAGGACCATGCAGAGGCTGCGGCTTGTTAAGTATGATTTTTAGGCGACATATTCCCATTTTACCCCTGATAGGCAACAATAAATGGCTTCCGTCATATCATCACCCGAGACTGTAACAGACGATTTAAGTCATATAGAACAACTTATGGATGAGTACAAAACTCCGCTCGATTATCTCCAATCGGCACGCACAAAGATTGTAGCGACCGTGGGGCCCGCCTGTGCAGAACCAGAACAACTGGCTCAGCTGTTGCAGTCTGGTGTTAATGTCTTTCGTCTGAACATGGCTCACGGTTCGCCTGAGATTCAGCAGGAGTATGTTGACCGCATTAGGCAGATCAGTAGCGATCTCAACGCACCGGTGGGAATTCTCGTTGATTTAGCTGGGCCAAAAATTCGCCTTGGTGAGCTTGAGGGCGATCAGATTACTTGTGCCCGTGGGGAAGAATTTTTCTTTGTTAGAGGCAAATCCAACGCCCCTAACGAACTCGTATCGAGTTACGAGCCGCTCATCGATGAGCTTTCTGTTGGCGATCTGGTGATGCTGGCCGATGGCACGGTGTCGATGCATGTGGAAGAGGTTTCGGCCGATCGCGTGCGTATGTGTGTTGTTCAGCGCGGCACGATTCGTAGTAAGCAGGGTATCAATCTGCCGGGCATTCGATTGAGTGTTCCCGCGATTAGCGTCGATGATCATAAACATGCGATTTGGGCTGCCAAGGCGGGGGTCGATTTCGTCAGTCTTAGCTTTGTACGCTCGCCGGACGAAGTGCGTACTTTGAAAGATATTCTTCGCTCCAGCGGTTCTGCCGCGAGTGTGATCGCGAAGATTGAAAAACGCGAAGCACTTGATCGCTTAGAAGAAATTATTGCCGAAGCTGACGGGGCGATGGTTGCCCGCGGGGACTTGGGTGTCGAGATCGATGTGGCGCAAATGCCATTGGAGCAAAAACGAATCATCCGCACCTGCCACGATTTTCATAAGCCTGTGATCATTGCCACTCAAATGCTCGATAGTATGCACGAGTCGCAACGGCCAACTCGGGCTGAGGTGACTGATGTAGCCAATGCAATTCTTGACGGCGCCGATGCCTGTATGCTTTCGGGCGAAACGGCTATCGGGAAATACCCTCAGGAAGCGGTCGAGATGATGAACCGGATTGCCTTGGCCACCGAAAAGAGCATCATCGGCCAGCCCCTCAGGGCCACGGGCAGTAAACGGGCCGATGGACTGCACGACGTGACAAGTGCCGTCGTCCATGGTGCTGGCGAGATGGCTCAGGTTTTAGAAGCGAAGCTGGTGGTAGTAGCCAGCCATTCGGGCCGAACGGCCTTGGGGCTCTCGCAACAACGCAGTTTTGTGCCCACGATCGGTATCAGTACCGAAGAGACGACATTGCGGAAAATGTGTCTCTATTGGGGTGTCACACCATTGCGAAATGCCCCGGCTAGCAATGTTGAGCAACTGATTAAATACACCGACAAGTGGGCTTGTCATCATGGTCTAGCGACCAAAGGCGACAGGATTGTCATTGTCGGAGGCTCTCATCTGACTGCCGGGCCAAACGACACGCAAATGGCAAGAGGCGTGCATGATATTGTCATCGTGCACGAAGTCGAAGGCATCGCAACTTAACGTCACTCACATCTCATCCGCTTCGCGCGTTAACGCAAAGTAGATGATATAAAACCAGCCCAGCGTGCCGTGGATGATCATCCAGATGATCGAACGACTGCGCTGCCAGGAACATACTACAGCCATGGCGGCACCAAGTGTAATACCGGCGTTGGCAGCACCATGCCCCTGATGGGCGATTAGCAGGTCCATCATTTTATTTCGCCGTTTTTTTGTTGGGCTTCTTGGCGAGCTTTTCGCCAGGTTTGAGAATTCGTTCTTCCAAATGAGACCGGTAGTGCATACTGCTGGCCCCTCCGGCAAATCCTAAAATGCGTTTGTTGCCTTCAAACTTTTGAGAGACGACACGTCCTTTTGCGATATCAAACCGTACGGTACCTTTAGTAAGACGTTCGACCAACTGGGCTTCGGTAAACGCGCTAACAGGGGTGAGAATCTGGTATTCTACGGCGATCGTCGCGATCCCCGATTTCACTTGTTTCAGTTTGCAGACACGGCGAGTACGGACTTTCAGTTTGGTGCCACTCTTACGCTCAGCAGAGACATCATAAGTGTTGTCCCATTTGCCACCGACGGCGATCGGCTTGTCGGAAAGTTGCAGAGTAATCGGCATGTCCTCACTAGCCGGCGGCTGAGGATGCTTTTCCTCGCGTGCAACAATTTTTCCTGAGGGCATTATGCGTATCAGCGAAAGGGGGACTCCGATGGCACGCGCTGCCTGTTCGAACCCTTGCGGAGGCGTCTTGTCGCGTTCGCTGTCGTACTCGTTTGTGGCACGGTTGGGAACGCGGTTCGACATGCGTACGGATTCCACGACATGAACAAATTCCATTTCACCATTGGGCAACACATCGGTCACCTTCCAGGCTTTGATCGACTCGCTGCTGCTCTCCGCCTGTTGGGTCGTCTTTTCAACCGTGCTGCGAATGTTGGTCGAGTGCTCGACCCGGTAGCGGAGTATTTCGCCCATTTCGAACTTGTATTGCAATAGGTACGTTTTACCCTTGCCAGCAGACGGTTTCTCAGCTGCGGTAGCGAAATCCATGGCAGCGAAGCTAATCAACGAGAAAACTACGGCTAGTGCCGTCAGTCGACTACCGAAATGTTTAACGTGCATCCTTGCACCTCTGGGTCTAAAAAGGTTGTATTGGTGAGTGCCGTTATGAACTCATGCCAAACGACTCTCGATTGCGGGTATGTTTTCTAATCTTCTAGCTTCAGTCGTCCGCCCCAGCCCAGCTTTTCTCGCAACGTGCGATAATAGCCGTGGCCATGAACTTCGATTAACTGAAACTGCGCTTCTGATCGGCGAACCCGAACTCGATCTTCGGCCGACAGTTGGCACACCACCTTGCCGTCAACCACCAACGATGTTCCATCGTGCGGGTCAGGAACCGCTAACTCATAAACCCGTTCAGCCGAGTCGACGACCGGGCGATTGGTTAGCGTATGGGGACTAATCGGCGAGATGACAAACGCTTGTAAATCTTTACGCAGTATCGGACCGCCTGCCGACAGGCTGTGGGCCGTCGATCCAACGGGCGTGCTGATAATCAAGCCGTCGCAACTATAAGTCGTTACCATTTCAGCGTCAACGTAAAGCTGCACATCAAGCATCGCAAACGGCGGACCTGCTAGCACTGCTACTTCGTTGAGCCCGAGCACTTTCAGATCCGGCTGACCGGGACGCTGTACTTCGCATTCGAACATCAAATGCGAGACCACACGGTAATCCCCTGCCAAAACTTGCGGCAGCACCTCTTCGAGTTGCTCGGGCTGCAAATCGGCCAAAAACCCAAGTCGACCCAAATTAACACCGATCACCGGAATCTGACGGTACCCCATCGCATGAGCAGCTCGCAGCATCGAGCCATCCCCGCCCAGTACGACAGCCAAGTCAATCTCGCCGGTCGGCAACCCCGCAGAAAAGTCGTTCAGCATTGTCACGACATCAACGTACTTTTCGAGCACCGGCCGTAGCTCTGCTGCCCGCTCCCGAATCTGCGGCTTGTTGGCATCCGCCAACATCACCACCCGGAGACGTTTTGTAGCGTCTGAAGTTTGAGGGGTCGAACACATACTCCTTAGCATAGCAGCCCAGTTGCATTCAGACGAGACGAGCGCGTTACGAACAGGTTTTATCCTGCAAGTTTGCCAAGCATATCTGCAACCGATTTCCCTAGTCCAGCGACTTTTGCGTGTTGTTTTTCATCTTGTAGTTGCCCGTCGTCGGAAAAGGCGTTGTAGGCACTTCCAACGGCAACCTGATTGGGCAACACAATTACGCCAATGCTACTTAGTATCGCACGTACATGCACCAAGCCACGCAAACCGCCGAGGCCGCCTGGCGAAGCTGACATCAAGGCAGCCACTTTGCCTTGGTAGGCAGCTAGTGGTGGTTCACCCTCGGCTGGGCGAGAGACCCAGTCGATTGTGTTTTTGAGCAGCGGCGTAATCGAACTGTTGTATTCCGGCGCGGCAATCAGCAGTCCGTCGTGGTCGAGAAACAACTGCTTGAGCTTTTTCGCATTCTCAGGCGGGCCTTGCTCTTTTTCTAAATCCTCGTCAAACAACGGTAACCGGTAATCTTTGAAATCTACGACCGTCACTTCCGCACCAGCGGCACGAGCACCCTCGGCGGCAACTTGCACTAACCGATGATTGTACGACCCTGATCGGGCACTCCCTGCAAAGGCAAGAATTTTTGGCTTCGACATAAAAAATATCCTTTTAAATTGAACCACGACGACACAACGAGCACAACATAAAGGACACTAGCTGTCGACGTGTCCGTCGTGCCGTCGTGGTTAAAATTGGTTACACAAAACTATTCACTATGATCATCATTTAAAGCTTGCCGATTGTCGAGGCTCATCGGTCCCGGTCCGTTGGCAATGATAAATAGCATCGCGCCCATTAGTGCCAGATTCTTCATGAACGAAATCATCTCGATCTGTTGCACGGGCATTTTTACTTCGGAATTTAAGCTTAGTACCCACATCGCCTCAGCCGGTTGGGTCCAAAAATCGTGAAAAAAGTAGGTTGCCAACACCAGGAACACCAACAGCATCCCGGCACCAACCCGTGCTTTGTAGCCTAAGATCAGCGAAATCGAACCCACGATCAAAAACGCAATGGCACCCGCCAACATCACTTTTGGAACTGGCACGCCCTCGGACGCCATGTAGCCAGCGACTCCCTCAAAGTTGGGGAGCTTATTGCCTACTGCACTCATCAAAAAAATGGTGGCAATCATAATACGACCAAAAACAGTAATCACGCCATTAATTGGATTCATCTTTTTTTCCTTAAACTAGATCAAACAACATTATTTCGGAATTGGGTAGGCCAACCAACGTTAGTTGACTTTCGTTACTGATGGCGGCGCCATCACTCGTGTTTAGTTTTTCTCCGTTGATCGACACGCTGCCACGGATCACCTGGAGCCAAGCATGGCGTTTTTCTGACAGTTTGTGCGTAAGCTGCTGGCTCTCATCAAGCTTTGCCAGATAAATCCGAGCATCTTGGTGAATCTTCAGCGAACCATCCGTTGCCTCGGGCGAGGCTACTAGCCGAAGTTGATTTTTCATGCTGGCATCGTCAAAACGACGCTGCTCGTAGCTGGGTTCAATTCCCTCGCGAGCAGGCGTTAGCCAAATCTGATATAGGTGCACTGGCTCGGTCGACGAGGGATTGAATTCGCTGTGTGTTATGCCAGTGCCCGCCGACATCCGCTGAAACTCGCCCGGGGTGAGCACCTCGCCATTACCCATCGAATCTTGATGTTCGAGGGCACCTTCGAGCACGTAGGTGACGATCTCCATATCGCGATGCGGATGCGTACCGAATCCTTGCCCTGGCTGCACGCGATCTTCGTTCATCACCCGTAGCGAACGAAAGCCCATGTGCTCAGGATCACGATAGCTACCAAACGAAAATGTGTGACGAGCATCCAGCCAGCCGTGATCAACATGGCCCCGATCTTCTGCTCTGCGAACTTGAATCATCGCTCTACCTCTTTGGGTGGGCGTGCCTTGGCACCTTGCTACATTAGTTTACATGTAAAGTATTATGGTAAAAAAATTTGTGTTGGCTCTTTATGTCATCGTGGCCAGCGAAGTTCTAGCTTTTGCCAGCAGTCGGCTTAGTTCTTTGAGTTCCTTGCGGGAAAGGTGGCCAACCAACTTGTTATGCATTTCGAGCAGGGGCTTATCCATTTTTTTCAGCATTTTCAGTGCTTTGGTAGTGATTTCTACGTAGACCACCCGTCGGTCTTCGGTGCAGCGTTGTCGTTTGACCAGATCTTGTTTTTCTAGCCGATCGATCAGCCCCGTAATTGCTGGGACGACGTGTACCATGCGGTCGGCAATCTCCAGCGAGGGCAGGGGCTTGCCTTCTCCCCGTAGAATGCGGAGCACATTGTACTGTGAACCGGTCAGGCTGAATTGGCGAAACAGCCGACCAAAGCGATTCTCGAATTGATCGTTGGTACGAATAAGATTCAAAATCGCCTCAACCTCCGGCGTTTCAAAGGGCTCTCGCTTCTTGAGTTCCTGCTGCAATTGGCTGCTTGGCATGATGATATCCTGACTGACGATAGGCTCGATGTTATTAGTTTATATGTAAACTATTGGCATGTCAATAGAAGATAGTCCTGCTTATTTAGCTGAAAGTGCTCGAATATGCTATCTTCGCCTCGCGAGACCCTTTGGTACAATTCTTTGCGATTGGCTCGAGGTCAGTGACATTCCGCCTCGTTCGAGGTTGCTGTCCCGTTTTCTCAAGGAATTAAAATGTCCACTGACTTACCAACGCTGGGCGATATCTATGCTGCACGCACAAGCGTATATCGCTACCTCAAGCCAACTCTGCTGTATCGCTACAGCAGCCTGAACGATGCCACAGGGCTAGATCTCTACGTGAAGCACGAGAATCATCAGCCTGTCGGTGCGTTCAAGGTGCGAGGTGGTATAAATCTAGTGGCTGGGCTTGCTGACGCTGACCGAAAGGCTGAGATTTTCACCGCCTCTACAGGCAACCATGGGCAGAGCATTGCATTTGCTGCCCAGGTCTACGGCATGAACGCGACAATTGCGGTACCGGAGGGAGCAAATCCTGCCAAAGTCGCAGCTATTCGTGGACTAGGCACCGAAGTTATCTTCCACGGTTCTGATTTCGACACGGCTCGAGAGTGGATCGCTAGCGAAGCCCAACAGCGAGGAGGAATCTTTGTCGGGCCAACAGATAGGCCGCTGATCTGTGGAGTTGCCACTTTCGCCCTAGAGATTCTAGAAGAACTGCCTGATGTTGATGTGATTATCGTGCCCGTCGGCGCCGGTAGCGGCGTTTGCGGTACGGCCATTGTCGCCAAAACCATCAATCCAAAAATCGAAGTAATCGGCGTGCAATCGGCTCAAGCCCCCACACAACAGCTCTCATGGAAGGCAGGTAAGGCGGTCTTGGGACCGAATAAAACATTCATCGAGGGTGTTGCGACATGCGCGCCGTTTGAAAACACACAGTCGATCATGCGTGAATTCTTGGATGATTTTGTGTTGATCGAGGATGAAGGCACCAAATCTTCCATGCGACTACTCCTTGAGCATACGCATAATTTGCCCGAAGGTGCCGCTGGTCTTCCACTAGCTGCAGCGATTCAACTAAGAGACCATTTGGTCGGGAAAAAAGTTGCCATAGTTTTCAGCGGCGGAAATTTGTCGATGACCAAGCTGCACTCGATTTTGGGCATGTGAATGTAAGGCAACAGGAACTGGACTTATTCGGAACTTGATATCACTACCGACTCTCAACAGAAACCCCAGCCAACCGCCGACAGGCGGTTTCGATTCCGGCGACATCCAGCCCCAGATCGGCCAGCAGTTCGTCACGTTCGCCGTGTTCGACGTAGTGGTCGGGGATGCCTAGTCGGCGTAGGCGGCTGGCGTTGATTCCGGCGTCGGCGGCAGCTTCTACCACAGCACTGCCGAAACCGCCGGCGAGGGCGGCTTCTTCGACGGTGACGACGAAATCGCATTGTTCGACGGCACGCAAGATGGTGTCGGTGTCGAGCGGTTTCAAAAAGCGGGCGTTGATTACGCCGATGTCGAGGCCTTCGTCCTTCAAGCGTTCTGCCGCTTCGACGCAACGAGAGAGCAGGGCACCGCAACTAACCAGACAGCCGTCGGTTCCCCAATGCAATACTTCGCTGCGGCCGATTTCGATGGGGGCGACCGTACGCTCGATTTCTACGGCCGGGGCCTTCGGATAGCGAACCGCACACGGACCCTCGTATTGCAAAGCAAAGTCGAGCATCGCTGGCAAATCTTGCGCGTCGCCGGGGGCCATCACGACCATATTGGGGAAGACCCGCAGGTAGCCGAAATCGAACACGCCATGGTGCGTCGGCCCGTCGGGTCCGGCTAGCCCGCCTCGATCGAGCATGAAAGTGACCGGCAGGTTTTGCAGAGCGGCTTCTTGAAAGATCTGATCGTACGAACGCTGCAAGAACGTGCTGTAAATATTCACGATCGGCCGCATGCCGACCTTTGCCTGGCCAGCCGCAAATGCCACTGCATGCGATTCGCAGATGCCGGTATCGAAGAACCGCTCGGGAAACTCTTCGCGTATTTTTTCGAGCTTGTTGCCTTGGCACATGGCCGCTGTGAGGACGGTGACCTTGGGGTTATCGCGCATCTGAGCAGCAATCGACTCGGACGCCACATGCGTATAAGCACGCGACGAGCTTTTTTTCATCGTCACGACTTGGTCTTCGCGTCGCTCAAATTGCGGTGGGGCATGGAACAATACCGGGTCGGCTTCGGCCGGTTTAAAGCCGTGCCCTTTTTCGGTTACCACATGCAGCAGCACTGGGCCATCAATGCGGCTGACCATCTTGAGATATTTACGCAACAACCCGATGTTGTGTCCGTCGATCGGGCCCACATAGCGGAAACCCATATCCTCAAACATCATTCCGCCGCTCAAACCGGCCTTAGCGGCTTCTTTAAGCTGCACCAAGAAACGCTCGGTCGGATCGCCCAGTAGCGGCACCTTGCCTAAAATCTTGGTAACTTCATCCTTGAAGCCGGTGTACATAGGGTTGATCCGAAGCCGGTCGAGATAATCGGCCATGCCGCCTACGCGCGGGCAGATCGACATTTGGTTGTCGTTGAGCACCACCAGCATCTTGTCCGACTGCCGTCGGGCGTTGTTGAGCGCCTCGAAAACAATACCAGAGGGAAACGCCCCATCGCCGATCACAGCGACCGAGTGCCGGCCTTCCTCGGCTCGCATCAGATGGTCACCGCTAGCAAAGCCCAAGGCTGTCGAAACGCTGGAGCCGGCGTGACCGGTCATCAGCAGGTCGTATTCGCTTTCGGTCGGGTTGGGGTAGCCCATGAGCCCGCCTTTGGTGCGCATGGTGTCGAAGAGCGGGAACCGTCCGGTTAGCAATTTGTGTGGGTAAATTTGATGCCCGGTGTCCCAGATCAGGCGATCTTTACGGAAGTCGAACACGTTATGCAAAGCAATGCAGAGTTCCACCACACCGAGATTCGAGGCGAAGTGCGCGCTCCGGCAGGCGACCAAATTGCAAAGCACGTCGCGCATTTCGCTGGCGAGCAGTTCCAATTTAGGCAACGACAACTTGTCGAGGTCGTCGGGCGATTCGATACTAGGCAGTATTTCGTGTTTCAACTATTTCTTTGCCTCACAAATTGGGCCAGCTCACGTAGCGGAGCAGCCGACTCCCCAAAACTAACCAGGGCTTGGCAAGCTTGTTCGATCAATTCTTCGGCCCGCTGACGACTCGCCTCGATGCCTATAACTGAAGGATACGTTGTTTTGCCTCGCTCGCTATCTTTACCGAGCCGTTTTCCGACTTCTCCTTCGGCTCCCGAAACATCAAGAAGATCGTCCACTACCTGAAACGCTAATCCTAGGTTTTGGCCGTACTGCTCCAACGCCTCGAGTTGTTCGTCGTTGGCACCGGCGACCAAAGCCCCTAACCGCAACGCAACGCGAAACAGCGCCCCGGTCTTCCGCCGATGTATTGATTCTAATTGCTCGACCGACAGATTGCGAAATTCTCCGTCCAGATCCGCTGCTTGACCGCCGACCAAGGCCGTGGCACCGGCCGCTTTGGCTAATTCCTGACAACATCGCAGGGCACATTCGGCCGGCTGGATTTCGCGAGAAACAATCTCGAATGCTCGCGGAATCAATGCGTCGCCCACCAGGATGGCCGTCGCCTCGTCGAACTGCATGTGGCAAGTCGGCCGACCGCGGCGTAGGTCGTCGTCGTCCATTGCCGGCAGGTCGTCGTGTACGAGCGAATAGGCGTGGATCATTTCCACCGCCGCAGCCGCTGGCAAAGCTGCTGCAACTTCGCCGCCACAGGCCATGGCAGCATAAAGTGTCAGCAACGGACGCAACCGTTTACCTGGTGCCAGCAAGCTGTACTCAATCGCTTCGCGCAACTGGGCCGGGCAGTCGTCGTCGAAGGCAACATAATGGCGCAACGCGGCCTCGATTTGCTCTCGCAATTCTTGGCTCACATCTACTGGGGTGATCGTCTTCGCGTCCATCGATCTCTATCTACAATACGTACAATTGTTGGCAATCTGTCTATCTCTACTATCTATCTTAAAAGAGCGACGACCCTTCGTCTACTTCGCGCGAGGCAGATCGGCCTCCTTTGACGCTGCGTCGGCGGCTTCTGGAAGAGCTTTTTTCCTCCAAAGTTTCGTCGCCCCCGTCGTCAAAAGGCGTGGTCCGAGCTTGCCCGGTGGGATCCACGTCGCTGACCAGCTCGATCCGCCGCTCCGCCTCGGTCAATTGGCCGTAACAGGCATTCAGGTGTTTGACACCGTGCTCATATTGTTCCAACGAGTCCGCCAGCCCGAGCTGACCGCCTTCGAGGCTGGCAACGATTTCTTCCAGTTGGACGAGCGACTCCTCGAAGGAAGGTGCTTTCGATTTTTTTGCGACTTTTTTCTTGGCCATGACAATTTGATGAATAGGGTTTGAGTTTGTTATTTAGGATTTACTTTGTCGACCGTGCTTACCACGGAACCTTGCGCCAGCTTGGTCGTAATTTGTTGCCCTTCGGTCACTTGGCTAGCAGCGGTAATCAATTTACCACTGGAGTGATCGTGCGTCAGGCTATACCCCCGGCCCAGCACGCCCAGCGGGCTAAGCGTTTCCAGTTTGCCGCTGATTGCCGCTAAGCGACTTTGTTGATCTTTAATCTGGATCCCAATCGCACCATGCAAGCGAGTTACTAATTCGTCTGCCCGCCGACTAAGTAGGTGGATACCATCCATAGGTCGAGCAAATGTTGGCCGACTGGCAATCGCATCGATTCGACCACGCAAGTTGGCGACTCGGGCAACGAGTGCATTCTGCAATCGAGCACGCAGGTTACGAATATTCTCCGCTACATCTTGCGAAGAAGGCACCACACGTTCGGCCGCTTCGCTCGGGGTAAGGGCCCGCACGTCGGCAGCCAGGTCGGCGAGTGTCACGTCGATCTCATGCCCCACAGCAGAAACCGTTGGCACATGGGAAGCGGCAATCGCTCTGATAACCGGTTCTTCGTTAAAGGCCCACAAATCTTCCAAGCTGCCGCCGCCTCGCCCGACGACTAACACATCTAGCGGCGGATCTAGGGTGTTCGCATTTTGTATGGCTGCCGATATTTCGTTTGCGGAGCCCTCGCCTTGCACTCGCACAGGAAAGATCAGTACTTCGACCCCTTGCCAACGGCGCCGTAGCACTTCGAGAAAATCTCGAATGGCGGCTCCCGTGGGGCTAGTTACCACTCCAATCCGTCTTGGGAAAGTTGGCAGTGGTTGTTTGTTTTCGGCATCAAATAAACCTTCTCGGCCTAGCTTTTCACGGAGCTTACGTAGCGCCAATTCCAGTGCCCCGATGCCTTGTGGTTGCAACTGCTCGATGACCAGTTGATAGCTGCCCCGCGGTGGATAGACGTCGAGCCGACCCCGACAAACCACCTCCAGCCCGTCGTGGACGTCGAACTTTAGCCGCGATGCTGTCCCGCGCCAGATAACAGCGCGGAGTTGGGCGTTGTCGTCTTTGAGGGTCAGGTAGCAATGTCCGGACTGTGGGCGAGAAAAGTTGGAGATTTCCCCCGCGACCCAGACATCCGAGAAATTATTCTCGACCACGCCCTTCAAGCGAGTGGTTAGCTGAGTAACCGTTTGCGCCTGCGGAGGGCTGGATGCATCGGCGGCAGGCAAGCTGGCTGGCATAGATATTCTCGGGATAGCATTACTCAAACTCAGGCATCATGCCCAAAACAACGAAGCGGCAATTCTACCTGCTAATCCTCAGGTAGTTAATAGCCGGGGTGAAGCTCAGGAAAATCTAATCTACTCGGTCCCGCCCCAAAAACCCAACCGACAGGTCCCGCTAAAATTAACGGCCCTCTATTCTTAGGGTTGGCACTGTCTGGCTTGCCCAGCAGTGCGAAGCGGGTACCAACCACCCACTGCTGGACGAGCCAGACAGTGGCACCCAACATTAGGAGAAAAGCTGCCTCTTAGGCGCTAAATCGCTGCTCAGTGTCTCCGTCGGCAGCCAAATCGTCGCCAGGGTAGGGCACCAGAGCGGGCCTATCGATGGCAGATACATCCGTTCCGTTAGGTGGTAGTTCCTGCGCTTGAGGCCGTTCGCAGACTTCGCCTTCGCGACGCAAACCGCTGGTAGCCCAGTCTTCGGCATCCAGAGTTAAATCGTTGAGCAACCGTTCGACACGCTGTCGATGTACTTCGAGCTGCTCACGGTCAAGCCCCTCGGGGATTCTTACCGCGGGCCCAATCACTCCTCTCACTTGCGAAAACGGACGTGGCACCGCGTGGCGATCCCAGCTCTTCGCTCGCCAGGGACGATCGACACCAAACCCCAGCGGCACAATCGGCAAGCCTAGTCGTGACGCCAAATAAATCGCACCGACGGCCATCTGACGTCTTGGTCCGCGGGGACCATCCGGTGTGATTGCAAGGTTCATGTGCCGACCACGACGCGACATCTCTAATAGCGCCGCTGCCGAGCCACGATTTGACGAGCCTCGCACACAATCGAAGCCCATGTGGTAAGCAACGCGGGCCAAAATGTCAGCATCACGGTGCCGACTCAGCAGCATTGCCAAGTTGCAATGCCCTCGCAGATAGAGAGGCACCAGAATGTACTCATGCCAGAATACGTAAATACGTGGTCCGTCGCCAAGAAAACGGGCGTCCAAAGATTTGTCGTAGTAGAGCGCTCGATACTCCATCGTGCTCATCCAGGCACGAATACCTTGCGAGGCTACCAAGCCTCCCAATCGCATCGACAATGACAACGAATCGCTCATCCACACCATCCTTGGTTATATTTCGGTTCGCAGTTCCACCGCGAGAAGTCTAGTTGTTTGCATGGCTTAGTTGCGATTCATTCTAATGCAAACCGCTTTAGCCTGTCAGGTCCAATGCTCCGCCGCTATCTCCGGTGGGGTCTTTCGCTTGTCGGGGTGCCTTCTCCGAGCTTTGTTCGTCTGCGAGTTCTTGTTTCTTTTCTTCTGCCGTTTTCCAAAAACTACGACCGTCGGCATCGCGGTCCGACGCACCTTGATCCTCTTCGGTCTGCCCAACGCCGGCAGCCTTTTCACCTTTTTGTTCTGAATCGACTTGTCGTTGACGCACGTTAGCGTCTTTTTGGGCGCGTTCCGTTTCGCTACCTGAGGTCTGCGACAGCGGGGCACCCGCTGCGCTGCTGACCACTCCATTCATAGGTCCCACATTCATTGTCCGGCTCCTTGTAAATCCGGGGTTGAAATCTGTGGAATCGAGGTGACGTCATGGAGGTCTATCTGGTAAGGAGGGAGGTGCCACCGCGATTATCAATTTTCTCCTACGTTCGGAATTGATGCTTTTCTAAAAATGCCAATCTAACGAACTACACAACTATTGCTTACCCCAACTCGGAAGCAAAGGAAAACTTCGTTTTGCCTGCCGATTGGGTGTGGTTGTACCGGTGCTATCAAAATCAGCCTGTATTTGCTGCAAAAGGTTGTTGATTCCAGGAAACGGTTGGGTCTGTGCGTGGGGATTCGACAACGTCCCGTCGACATACATCTGCATGGTTTGCTGACCGAGTTGATTCACAAACCCTTTCACAAAAGGCAAACGGATTTCATTCCGCCCCACGACGCTATGGAACGCCAATTTGAGGTTCTGGTCGAAATCGGTTTCCCCGTGTCCCAGCAGACTGACGGCGTCACCCAAGAAATCCAATTGATCGAGATAAATATGCCGACCTTCGATGCGGAACCGCACGTCAGCTTCGTTAAACGCGGTGCTAGACGGCGTCTCGTTACGTAAAACTTTCAGCAAGCCGACTAATATCGGCAACTCGTAAATATTCGCCTCAGTCACCTTGACTTCCCCGGTGCCGATCATTGTTTCTTGCGATCGTCCTTGACCAGACAAAGTTATATTGGCAGCAACACGACCGGTGAAATCTTGGTCTCCTTCAAACCGCTCTCGAACAACCCGCAATAGATCGGCGTTCGTTAGTGTTGCCGTCGCGGAATAACGGGGAACTCCTTCGAACACAACCCAAGCATCACTAACAATCGTGCCATCATAAACCTGTGCCGACAGTTGACGAACAGGGAGTCGCTGAGTGGTTTGAAGCTGTTGTTGCTTGACTGCCCAGGTACCAAGCAGGCACCGTGTCTCGTCAGCCCACATCGGCCCTCGCACGTTGGTAAATTGCACGTCCTGAAAAGTTACTGAATCCAAGGCAAATTCGCCTGCCGTATAGCAGCCCCGCTCAGTGTTTTCGCCAACGAGTCGGGCACTACCATGAATATGATTTAGATCAACACCTGCCTGAACACTCGCTTGCAGACAATTAATCTGAGCGTCCCAATTCGTAGTGACCGCGCCTTGCGGACCGCTTGCCTTCGAGAATTGCAGTACCGTATTGTTCATGCTAAAGCTGCCAACAGGGCGCATCTGTTCGATGAGTTTTCTCAACTTCGGAGGCAGGGCAGCAAGCAGTTCGTAATCGTATCTGGGCTCAAGACGATCGACGGACAACCCGGCCAATTCAAAATCCCAACTACCATCGGGACGAAAGTGACCACTGCCGTTGCTACGAACTGTAGTACGACGGTGACTGGCACGCATATGCGACAGCGTCACTACGCCATCCTGGTAATCAACCCTGCCGCCGACCTCTTCTAGCAAATAAGGGAAAAAGCGTGCTTTGACGGCCACCGACTGCGGTGTTACCGAAACCCCGATCGATGGCTTCTCAAAACCCGTCCGGTTCAGCACAGTAACGTCCAAGTTCACCAGCCCGCGTGGATTCAGCTGCGACCAGGCTTCTCGGACTGCAGGCGAAAGCGCTTGTCGAAGTTCTTGATCGAGGGGGATTTTCTCACCGGTAAAGTTTAGCCGGAGTTCTTTGCCCTCAGGCACGGGTCGCAGATAGCCTTCAGCAAAAACACGACGCGAACCGCCAGAGGCCAGATTGCGGAAGGTCCAATCCTGATTCTTGGCTTCGATAATCCCGTAGATGCCATTCAGGGGGTAGGGGAATTTGTCATACTCAATACGGCAATCAACCAAGTCCAACCGCAAGGCAGTGGCGGGTTTCTTTTGCCCAAGGTGCGTACGCTCCAACCGCCAATCCACATTGAATTTACCGTGCGGATGCAACGACTCGATCACTTGCCGCGTCTTGTCGGGCAATACAGCGATCATCTCGCCTTCGATCGGAATATTTTTGCCGGTGATATTTACCCAGCCCTTGGCACCTGGTTTGGGATCGAAAACCTGACCAACAATTTCTAGAGGCTGCCCCCCAGCAAAGCCAACGAGATTGATATCCATCTGCGCCGGCTGGTCGGATTCGCCATATTGGTATTTCAGTGTGCCCGAACCACCATTGAGTCGGTAGCGAAACTTATCGGACTCAAATGCCAACTCTCGCCCCGTGAGAGTTGCTTTCGGACGCCATCGCAAACCGTCGAAGGTCAACTGAACGTCACCATCAACGATGCCCGAGGGGCGGTATTTATCCCACTCTTTGCGGAGTATTTCTGGAACCGCTTCGTAAAGTTGCGGTGCCAGTGGTAAGTTCTCAATTCTTACCCCCATCGCTAATGGCGAGGCCGCCGACCAGCCGTGACGTTCCAGTTCTAGAGCCAGCGTTGCTGCACCAACTTGGGCTTGGAGTTGCTCGATCTTTAAAGTCTGGTTCTCACAACGAACATTGCACGACAACTGGCTAACAGGCCAAGGCAAACGTGGGTCGATAATTCGACCACCTGCAACCTGAAAATCCGCGTTTACCTGAGGAATACTGCCGGAGCCAAATCGGTGCTGAACCGCAAATTTGCCGTTAACAACCCCAGCCAATGATGACTGCCCCACCATCGATTGTGCATAAGCGGCACCCCAGATGAGCAATTCCTCGGTGAGCTGTAATTTATCGACCACTCCCTTAGCAGTTAGCAACTTCGTTGCCGGATTGAAGCTGGCACGGATCTGCGCCTGGCGTAAGTTCGGCCCACCTAAGGTCCCCTGAACTTCAAACGGCTGGCAGCTTGCCTCGGTCGTCATTGCGACCGGCATTACACTTGTACTCTGCCCTGCTGTAGTAGGGCGATGCACTGCGTTTGATGGCAAAACAGTAAGATTCACATCTCGTAGCGAAAGACTTGGCAAGCCGGGTCGGCTGGCATCATTGACAACTAACTGGGCGTTGTTGATGTCGATCTGTGGTCGCTTTTTCCCACAACTTGGCAGGGGCCACAAAGCTTCCAGATTCCACCGTCCATCC
>Ga0315338_1002297_pt1 | contig 19468 bp, 17 predicted proteins | sample ASW8metaG_FD_204518 | JGI IMG/M metagenome (GOLD analysis project Ga0315338, IMG submission 204518) | Ammonia-oxidizing marine archaeal communities from Monterey Bay, California, United States - ASW #8 | ecosystem: Environmental > Aquatic > Marine > Coastal | place: USA: California | collected... | reverse complement strand
CCATACGCATGCTCAAAATTATTTGCATATCATCTCATAAAATGTTATAGAACATCATATGGCTTGCATGGATCTAATGGCATCTTGTTTAATCATGAGTCTCCACGACGTGGGGTTAATTTCGTGACTAATAAGGTGGCCCTCGGCGCCGCCAGAATCAAGAAAGGATTGCAAGAAGACTTAACGCTTGGAAACTTAGAGAGCACCCGCGACTGGGGACATGCGAAGGATTATGTGAAAATCATGTGGCAAATCTTACAGCTTGATGAGCCGGACGATTTTGTTTGCGCTACCGGCATCTCCCACAGTGTCCAAGAATTGTGTGACTACGCTTTCGGCGCTGTCGGGCTCAACTACGAAGATTATGTGGTTCAGGACCCCAAATTCTTCAGGCCCACAGAACTTCACGATTTGAAAGGATCTACTAAAAAGCTTCAATCTGTAATTGATTTGGAATTGGAATATACATTTGAAAGCATGATTGATGAAATGGTCAACTATTGGATGGAGAAACTTTAATGATAAAGCTAAATTTAGGATGCGGTGATCGCAAGCTTCATGGTTTTGTGAATGTGGATGCGCGCGACGATCTTAATCCAGATGTAGTCTGGGATGTCACTCGAATTCACGAGAAGTTTTATGATGTAGACTTAATATATGCATGCCACGTATTGGAGCACTTTCCAACACAACCTTTCGAATACCAGCCGCGCACATGGAAAGACGTTTTAGAAAGCTGGCATGCCGCGCTCAAAGAAGGCGGTGTTTTACGCCTCTCGGTGCCGGATATTAAAGCTGCATGTGAATACTATATTTTAACGAACGATTTTGAGGCTGTGCGAGCTTTCTTTTATGGTGGTCAAAAGTATGATTTTGACTTTCATTATCAAGGCTGGTCTCACGACACTTTAGAGAAAGCGCTTCTAGAGATTGGATTTAAAGAAATCCGACTTTATGACTGGCGCAAAACTGAACACTTTTATGTTGACGATTATAGTCAAGCATATTTACCACACATGGACAAAACCAACGGGAAGCTGATGAGCTTAAACATTGAAGCAATTAAATAAGGATATAAAATGGAAATCAAATACCCCCTCGCAAAAGAAACGATTAATAACGAAGACGTCAACGCATTATGCGACTGGCTCAAGAGCTATCCGCGCTTGACAAAGGGCACCCTCACATGGCAAGTTGAAGAAGACTGGGCCAACTACATCGGCACTGACTACGCCGTGTTTAACAACTCAGGCTCCTCAGCCAACCTTTTGATGGTTGCTGCAGCAGTCCAAGCCGGCCGCATTCCCAACAAGAAAATTGCAGTTCCGTCTGTAGGGTGGGTAACCACGATTTCCCCCGCCATACAGCTTGGACTCACGCCCATCATGGTCGGCGCCGACACAGAAACCTTCGGAATGGACCTCGATCAATTAGAAGCTGTGTGTGAACGAGATCGCCCGGACGCAGTCATTTTCGTCCAGGTTCTCGGCGTTCCTCACTATAAAGAGCGCCTGCTTGAGCTTAGGGCGAAGTACGGCTTTATCCTGCTGGAAGATGCATGCGCAGCCCTAGGCGCCGCCTACGCAGACGGTAGCATGGTTGGCACTATCGGCGACATGTCCACTTTCTCATTCTACTTTGGCCATCAGCTTTCAACAATTGAAGGCGGCATGGTCAACACTGACGATAAAGAATTGTACGACATGCTCATGATGCTCCGCAGCCATGGCTGGGCGAAAGACTTAGACCCCGGCACTTCCGCTAAGATGATGGAAGAATACGATATCGACGATTTTCACAGTCCATTTACCTTTTTCATTCCAGGCTATAACCTCCGCTCTACCGATTTGCAGGCTTTCCTGGGCATTAGACAGGTCAAAAAAGCGAACTGGGCTGCTGACCAACGTAACAAAAATCATCGCCTTTACGCGGAGAAATTGGAGGGCTACGTGGGATTTCAAAGGTGGGGCGACGACGTCCCCGTCTCTATTTCCTTCGGCGCTCTCGCCGACAGCACCGAACATCGCCGCGAAATCGTCACGCGTTTGGTCGAGAACGGAATTGAAACAAGAATCTACAGCGCCGGTAACTTAGGGCGCCATCCTTTTTGGACCAATCTTTATGAAGAGTTTGAAGACGAGCAAAGCGACAAGATCCATGCTTGTGGGTTTTTCATTCCGAACTATCCTGAACTCACTGAAGATGATATCGAATTCATTTGTAATGTTGTAAAGGGTAATTTGTGAAGATTTTGGTGATTGGAGAAAGCTGCAAAGATGTTTACCAATATGGTGACTGCGTGCGCTTGTGTCCGGAAGCCCCTGTGCCTGTATTCCAGAGTAATAAGAGCCGCGAGGAGAATGCTGGTATGGCCATGAACGTCTATAACAATATGAACTCCTTGTCCGATGCAGAGATAGAAATTGCCACCAACCAAAAGTGGGAAGAGATCACGAAAACAAGATACGTTGACTTTAGAACAAATTCTATTGTATTGCGCATTGACATCAATGATGTTATAACACAAAGGTGTGACTTAAATAAGATTGACTTTGAACAATACGATGCGGTAGTCATTTCAGACTACAATAAAGGTTTTGTGACAGAAGCTGATATTGAAACTGTTTCGCACAAGCACCCTGTGACGTTCTTGGATACCAAAAAGATTTTAGGCTCCTGGTGTCAAAATATCAAGTTCATTAAGATCAACGAATTTGAATATGACCGCACCAAACACCGCTTGACAGATGAGTTAATAGCCAAAATGATTATTACTCTCGGACCCAATGGCGCCAAGTTTAATGATAAAGTATACAAAGTGCCGAAAGTAGAGATTAAAGACACATCCGGCGCCGGCGACACTTTCATTGCTGGTCTGGTTTCCAAATACGTAGAAACAGAAGATATTGATGCATCGATAGCCTTTGCAAATGACTGCGCAACTCGTGTTGTACAGAAAAAAGGTGTAAGTATCGCATGAGCATAACCGTTTGGACTAATGGCTGTTTTGATATTTTGCATCGAGGACATTTCGAAATGTTCAAATATGCGAAATCTTTAGGACATCATTTAATTGTTGGGCTAGATTCTGATGAAAAGGTCAAAAAGGATAAAGGCGAAGATCGCCCTTATAATTCACTAGAAGACCGAAAGTTTGCGCTAGAGTCTATTCGTTATGTGGACGAAGTACGAGTTTTTGATTCCACAAAGGGATTAGAAGAGTTGATAAAAAGTATTCAACCTGATATAATGGTAATAGGTTCTGATTGGAAAGGTCAAAAAGTTATTGGACAGCAACATGCAGGACATTTAAGATTTTTTGATAGAGTTGGAAGCTATTCCACCACAAACATTTTGGAGAACGTACGATGACTTATGTGTTTGATATCGATGGCACCATTTGCACGAAGGCAGTCGAATTTGATTATGAAGGCTCCGAACCAATGAAGGACCGAATTGCGATTGTGAATAAATTATATGAGAGTGGAAATACAATTATTTTCCAGACAGCCCGCGGCATGGGCCGCTTTGAAAACGATGCACAAAAAGCCATTGAAACGTTTTATGAAATGACCGCAAACCAACTAAAAGAATGGGGTGTCAACTATCACCAGTTATTTTTAGGGAAACCTGCAGGTGATATTTATGTTGATGACAAAGGAGTCAGAGACTCTGATTTTTTTGACATGATGAAGGAGGGACGAAATGAATAAAAACACACACGAGCTAGCAATGACCCACGTAGACAAAGGATGGGGATGGGAACGCTGGGTTGTAAACTGTGAAGAATATTGTGGAAAATTATTATTTTTTAACAAAGGCAAGCGCTGCTCATGGCATCATCACAAAGTAAAGGATGAAGTGTTCTATCTTCAATCCGGCAAGATGATGATTTATTATTCCGAGCAAGATGATCTTGCCAAGGCAGACCAATTAGTTTTAAATGCCGGCGAAAACTTTCATGTTTATCGCGGCTTGCGTCACCAGATGGTGGCACTCGAAGATTCGGAGCTATTCGAATTTTCAACACAACACTTTGATAGCGACAGCTACAGAATCATAAAAGGAGATTAAAGTGAAAGACCAAAAATTACAATTATCAAATCAAGCGTTAGGTGCTATCATGATGGCCCTGCAAGAATCCTTGTTAAACGAATTAGACATCGTTCCAATTTTGCGTGGATTTGAGTTAACCAACACAACTGACGGACTCGTGGTAGAAAACCCCCCTACTGTACGGGTAACAAACAACAAAACCGTAACGAATGATGATCTCGAAAATATCGTTAAGTGATGCCCCGTTATCGCTACCAATGCGAGAGTTGCACTAAGATTCAATTGATATTTCATCTTATGCAAGATGGGGCACCTGTGTGTCAATTGTGCGATTCCGAAGATCAAATGAAAAAATTATTAACCACCCCCAAAATTGTGGTGGGCGATACCCCTGCATCTAATATAGAAGTTGGCGATATAACTAATGAGCATATTGAAGCCAACCGAGAGATATTAGAACAGCAAAAACAAGAAGCTAAAAAGGAAACCCATGAACCGTCTTGAATTAATATTATCCGCAATGCTTACATTATCAGTCCTGATCAACATAGGGCTGTTTGCATATGTGCGAGGTTTACTCGTACGACTTATCTCGGTCTCGGAAGAGTTATCCGATTTACAAACAATGGTACAGGCGTTTACAGAACACCTGCAGAACGTGTATGAACTGGAATCGTTTTATGGCGACGAGACCCTCGAAAACCTATTGAATCACGCCATATCCTTCAACGAACAAATGGATACGTTTGACTACATTATATCCTTTACAGAAGATGAAGAAGCTAACACAGAAGAAGAACTAAATGAAGAACCCCCCCAAGAAGAGAACTAGGCGCAAGAATCATTATTTTACCTCCGATCATGAGGAGGCAATAATCCGATATGCTAAGTCTGCATGCCAGCGCGAGCGCACGGAACTCTATGTGCAGTATATTCAGCCGGCCTTTAATGAAATGGTCGACAAGATTGTTTTTACTTACAAATTCACCAATTTACCCAATTGCGATTCATTGCGAGATGAATGCAAGATATGGTTAATGACTATTTTAGACAAGTATGATCCAAATAAGGGCTCTAAAGCCTTTTCCTACTTTTCAGTAATCACTAAAAATTGGTTTATCCACAAAGTTAAACGCCAGCAAAAGCGTAACAAACGCGAAGTAGATTATGGTAACATCTCCAAAGCTTATGAGGAAGAGTTTCTCTCCACGAGTGACTCATACCTCTCCGAGCGCGTAGAAGAAGAATTTTGGAAATCATTTTATGCTGAATTGAAATCGTGGGATGCCACACAAATGAAAGAGAATGATTTAAAAGTATATCAAGCGATCAATATCTTGTTTGAGTCAAAAGAAGATATCGATATTTTTAATAAAAAAGCTATTTATTTATACTTACGAGAAATCACTGGGCTGAATACCAAACAGATTGTCAATTCTCTTAAGAAATTTCGCAAGAAATATTATAATTTTAAAGACGACTGGGAAAGCGGAGCATTATGAGCAATAAAAATTTAGAAACATTAATAGGCGAAGCTCTCACAAACATTCGAGATGACCGAAAAGCGGCCAAAGAGTTTCTAAACGAGATTGCAAATCAAATCGCCAACGACCCCGAACAAAACAAATACCTCAGCCCCGTCGCAGCAAAGCACGTTGAAACAATGCAGCGCTCAAATGAGCAGCTAGTAAAGATCATCGGCTTGCGCCAGAAAGCGCAAGGATCGCGCGAGGGCTTATCTGAAAGCGACAAGACTAACCTTTTTGACTTAATTCAAGGAACTCCCGAAGATGTCTAAGGAATTCCTGGATTGGTCAACAGTCGCAGGTAGCGGCGGCGGCTGGGAAATGCTCGGCAATTCCGTTCGCAAAGGCATTAACTTTGATGCCTACGAGAATGTGACTCAATTTGAAGCTAAAGTATTAACGGACGCTTATCCTCTTAATGACGCTCAAGCCGCAGTATTCAATGCCGAAGGCGCCGCCGAGCTAATTTTAGCTTTAAGCAGCAGTGCTGCGAGTGTGTCTCGCGGCACCAAATGGATTGTAAAAGCGCGCATTATCGGACCCAAATCTCCACATCAGTTTATCCCTGATCCGTGTGATGCTAAGTTCTTAGAATGCCCAGAAAAAGCGCTTCCTTATGTGATGATGCACACTTCATTTATCACTACAGATGATAGCCAAGGAGATCTTACGTATCTTAATCAAGGTGATACAATCCAAGTTGAGCTTACCCGTAATGATTTTTCTTTCAATTTAGATTTTGGAAAGATCGTCAAGAGAACAGCCACTGCTGCGCAAAACAGAGTTGCGCATCTGAGACACACGGATCGGGTATCCGACCGCTGCAAGAGTTTACAGGCTTTATTCGGTACAGCCGGCCCGCAATTGGAGATGTTAGGTCAGGGCATTACGCCGAGTATGGCAGTCGAGAATGAGGAGCTTCAGCCACACTTTGAAAGAGATCTTAAAGCAGCTATTGAAGGCGCCGGGCTCAAGCTCACTGTAACTAGTCGAACGAGATCTCTGTCTCAGCAGGTTAAGGCAGTAAAAAACATGTATGCTAAACTTGGAGCTAAAGAGCTTCGTGCAAATTACGGATCGCTTGGAAACAAAATGTCTAAGGCAATAGAGTCCGAGGATGATGCATTACTTCGAAATCTTGCTCGGTCATCGAGTGCGCACCTGCGAGGAGAAGCTATTGATATTTGGAGTGGGGATTATGATAAGACTTCTGACGATGGCACAGAAATTAATAAAGTTTTAGCTATAATTCGTAAACTAGGAGGTAAAATTAATTTGGAACCTTCTTCCACAAAGTGCTGGAGTATAAGCGGAAGTAAAGTGAGACCACCCGGAACTAATACTTCTAGAGTATCTCCTAATAAGCCATCGGTTGGTGAATGCAAAAATGAGCACATCCACATAACTATCCCGAGTGATTATGGATCCGACGCTGGTCCCGTTGTTGCCGCCGTCCCGGACGCGGACACCGACATCCCACTCGTGTTTGTTGCCGCCGCCGATCCCCCTGAGACCGAGAACGAGTAGGCAACACCCCCCAAGGAAACCAATGTCACAGACCCCAAAAGAAGAATCGCGACAGAATGCCAAAACATTGATTAATACTCTCTCTGAGGGTAATGTGAATGGCAACCCCAGCGATAGCGGTCTTTTCCACACGGAAAATTCGGCACCACAACCCATTTTTATCCCTGCCCCAAACACTAAAAAAGTAGGACAAGGCAATGCTGAGATAACATTTGGATCCGACCGCCCAACTGGCTTGGCTTCTGGCATGGGGTCCATAGGTTTCGTTTCTAATACTATTGATCTAGTGGTCGGCCGCGCAGCAAAGTCAGATCAGGGCGCCGGCGTTAAACAGGGAACCCTGGTTCATAATAACTTTTTTTCTGATGCCGCCAGAATTTATGTCAGCGAAAAAACTCTGATTGATCACAATTTTGCCCTTGCCGGACACGACGCAGATCCTGCCCGGAATGGACTTTCCGGCATTGGTATTAAAGCTGACACTGTAAGACTTATTGGTGTAAAGGGCGTCAAGATTATCTCGGGACGCGCTCGGGTTGCTGGTTTTGGAGCAGATGGGGAAACCGACGTAGATGGAGGCGCTGTTGCGGCCGCCCCCCCGATTGAATTAATCGCCGGCAACAATACTGATTCTAAATCGGTGTGGGGAGGAATGTTCCACCCAACCGAAGTAGTGCCCGCATTACAGCCTTTAGTAAAAGGAAAGAACATGGTTGATTCGATGGCCGAACTTCATCAAATTATTGGAGAAATTTGGAGCGCCCTATTTAATCTAACATTGCTACAAACTACCTATAATGGCGTTCTGGGAGTAACCCCTATCTCATGGCATGCAGCAGCGGCCCCGGCGATTACTCAAGGAAATATGAGCCACGTAATGAACAGTCTTTATCATACGCGAGTTAAAGCTAGACTATGGAAAGTGGATTATTTAAGAACTTGGGGATATAAATATATTTGTAGCACTAACGTTCATGCAAATTAAAAAGGTTAGAAATGGCTGATTCAAAATTTTTAAAATGGCAAGATAAAACAGGCGATGGCATCCCGGACATCTGTGATGACCTGATCCCTGCCGCCCAAATTGATTCCTGTGATCTTTGTAAGCCACTACCAACTGCCCTTGTGCCTGACTGGAAGACGCGAGACGCCACTACTCCGTTTATTAATGAAAGGGAATGCCTTTATCAAATCACCATTGTCACCAATTTAACGACAACTGGTGCCCAACCCGGCGCAAACCCGACCGCGGCCAACCAAGCACTACAAGAAATTTATACTCTCCATGCATCGGATGCTATGGGTGGATTGCTTTTATTTTATAATAAAAAAGACAATAGCGAGACACGCGCCACCCTAGTGCAAGGGCTTTATCCTGATGATTATTATTTAGATTTTCGACCGACTTCTAAACTACAATTATTATACTCTGTACCTACTGCTGTTTTAGATTCCTTACCCGAAGCTGATGCGGAAGACGAAGAAACTGAAAACGATGAGTCCTCTCCTAATCCGACTACCGCATCCATCGCTACTTACGATATTTCAGAACTTTTTGATAAAATCATGACAGTACGCAAGGGGCTTAATCTTTATAATAGGTATTTTTTAGCTTCGCGCTTTTTAGAAGGAACAAACATCTTTTTTGAAGAATCTAATAAAGTATTTAATTTAGAAGATTATGGAGATGCTGGTTTTGGAAACGTAAGACGCGGAAATATAATGGCAGATATTTTGCCGCAACTGGAGTCCTTTTTAAATACGAAAAATATTAAAATACCCGGAATTGGGCTTCCAGGGTTTCAAGACGCTGCCACAAAAATTACATTTTATTTTGATAAAAAATATAAATTAACACAATTAGATGTTTATACCGAGGGGTGCGGCGCCGAGGCTCCTTTAGTTTATAAAAAGAGTTTGTCGTTATTACAGTCAAAATCGGCTTTCGCTAATCCTACCGCCATGGCCTATTTGGTACAATTGGACGGAATGATCCAAGACCTTACTGCACGCGCACCCTTAGCGTGGTTGGAATTTATTCAGAAATATACGGTCCCTACATTATATGTAAAAGATGGATCCACAATTGAGACATCTGCCACACCCGGAAGCTGTGTACAAGAGACCCTCAAAAAAGAAGCTAAAGAATTTGGACAAGACTTACTTGATGAAACGTTTGGATTAGCTGACGCAATTGCTTATAAATTTCATCGCAATCTGTGTTATAAAGATCAAGCTAAAGTTTTAGAAGAACATCAAAATTTTGGATTTTTTACTGTTGGTGATCCGGATTCGCCTGACTTTAAAGAAAACCTCTTAGCCGTAGCGCAAGAGCGCGCCTATAAACAAGTAGACAAAACAAGTGGCGGACTATGTGCCAAAATTGGAAGATTCGCTGATAAGAACGCGCCCGCCGGGAGTTCACAAAAGACTTTAGACGACCTGTGGGAAGAGGTAGTGCAAGATATTAAAGTTTGCGGACTTAACGATTTGTTGATGGGAGCGGTAAAATGTCTTTTTAAAGGAATGTCTTTAGAAGATGCGCTTAGTAAAATGATTTCCGCTGCACTGAAGGGCATGTCGGTACCCGAGTTCGGACAGCTATTCCTTCTACTTCCCCAAGAAAAACAAGACGAGCTTAATGAACTTGTAAAGCAAAAAATCAATAGTGGTGATATTTTTAGAGAAGGAAGCGCCCGTCAAACAGTTTCTGATCAGACGTCAGGCACACTCAACTGGGACCCGAGAGATCCGGCTACTGGTGCCGTGGTACCCTGGCGAGATCAGGAATATATTAAACAAAAAGAAGCTTCCAGCGCAGGGCCAGCCCACCCTCCTCAACGATCCCGCCGTACTTTAGCTAAAACCTTAGATTCATCGGTCATGGCCCAAGGGATCACACGCGGCGGAAAACCCTTAGATCAGAACAAGGTAATGGACGCCTATATCTTGGCATTACTTGAATTATATCAAGGTTATTATTTAGAATTAATAGACTTGCTTAATGATTTCCCCGGCGCCGAACTTATTGCTAAAGTGATTGCAACGTTAGATTGCCCTCGTCCGCCTCCACCGGGTAAGGAGTCTAATGGATATGATTTTATAAAAAATGATACGGAATTGCCTTATTGTTTCAATATTGATGACATCACATTACCCCGTCTTGAAAATCCATTTGGTTGGCTTCCTCAAAAAAAGGACTTCATAGGTTTGCTTATGCAGGCCGCCGAAACAGCTATTCAAGAAGCAGTAATGCGCGCCATGGTAAAGTTGTTCCTCAAAATTTGTCAAACGGTGAGTGGCGCTGCATGTAAGGGGACTGAATTGCTTGGAGATTTGGCTCAAGCCGGCTTTTCGGACGACACTCTTAAGGATTTAGTTAAAGAAACTTTCTGCGGACCCGACTCAAACGACGACACGGTAAATGAAGCTTTATTAGAGCTTGTCGCTTCCCTGGGACCCGGCGCTATCGCATTAGCTGATCAGCAGAAAGCATTAAGATTTGCTTCTGATTTGTCCTCCGCCACCACTCGTCGTGAATTTACTAATGGTTTTATTGGCAATGCTTCCGACACCTTGATTGAAATTACGAACAATTTAATTGACAGCAATTATCCGGAGTACCGCGAAGGACTCGGAAACAAAGACGCAATAGGAGCTTTCTTCAAGAACATTGGCAATGCTATGCCCCTAGCACAGCGCGAGCAGATGCGCGATTATGCTAATGGATTGGATGAAGATGACCCTTTTCCCGCAAATCCTAATTTGTGTGCGACACCGGACCAGTTAGCCGAATTCTGTGAGATCCGCAGCGCTCTGTTGGGAGACCGGGCGACGGAAGAACAAAAAGCAAAACTATGCTTACCTCCCGAAATGGATCTAGCCGACGTACTGCAGCAGGGCCCGTCACAATTTTTAGGAGGCTCTTTGCCCCCAATCTTGTCGGACCCCGGGTGTGATAATGGATTGTTACCATTTGAGCCTGCTGAGGCGGTCCAAACCACCACAACTGTCTTAAACAATAATTTGGAAATGTTAAAAATAGATTTCTTGACTGACATGCTTGGCAATGGCCCGTTTGAATCTGATTGGGGGATGCTCAATCTAATTTTATCGGACACACGCGGCAATCCTCTTACAGCACATCATCGTAAACGGGAATGGGACTTTGGATGGCAACAAAATTATGTAGATTTTTATGTGGATTCTGACGGCAATTTTTGGGATCCCTATGCCTCCCCAGCCGGACAAAGAGGTGCCTACCCCGTAAAAGTAGCCCAATGGTTGAGTGCTCAAATGGATAACTTAGAAGCAACAGTTGAGTCAAACAATGTGCTGCAGCCTACCAAAACTGAAAGTGTAGTAGACTTTCCATCCTTTGGGCGCGATGTAAATTTATTAGAACAACTAGATTATGGTTATAATATAAAAACGAGCGCAGACTTTGAAAGAGAACAAATTAGATTTGTGGCTTTAGCGCGCAAAAAGACTCCTGATACTATTTTGTCATTTAAAAACAATAACGGCGGGGAATACGAAGAGGGTGGTGAAGTTGATGAAGACGAATGGAACTTTGGTCTTGATTTTGAAATATATATGGCAGACTTAGTCAAAAGTAATAGAGGACTTTTTGAAGTTGCATCTTCATGGCAACAAGCTGGCGATGGTACTCACAATCGCCCAGATGATAATATGAGAATTAAAATAATGGAGAACACTAAAAAATCGTCACTCTCGTCATTTAAAGCTGCCAGTATGCTAGCTCCCCTTGCAGCCCGCACATTAATTAGCGCCATTCCTTTTCCCACTGAAGTACAAAGCGAGCTTAAATATGAATTTTTAGCGGTAGATAACACTTTTGATGATATTGATCTTTTAATCTATCCTAATTTTGTGAAGACCTTTACTTCTCATAATGAATATAGCCCCCCTGTAGTATTATTGCATGAGATGATTAAACAACAAGGCGCCGAAACATCAATGGCGAGTGTTAAATCCTTTTACGATTCCACTCTCGCGGATTTGTTTAATACTCTTTCTTCTACTATTGCCGCTAATGATGAGGCATTTGATTATGGCGCAACCTTTGATAATTTGACCGACGAAGATCTGGAATATGTTATTGATTCTGGAACAGTCCCCGGATACGCCGGCGGCACTCCCTATGATGAAGTAAAAATATCAGACACCGATGCCTTATTGGGTGAGCGAAAATTGAAAAATAGCGATCAGATTCTAGGAATCAGCGCTTATCAGTGGAAGACCAAAGAAGGAGAGCCCGGATATACGAAAAATCGGGTACATTATTTAGATCCCAATAAGTTTGGCGGTTCCTTCCAAAGTCCTCCATTATACATCGAGCCACCCCGAGATAAAGGTTGGTTTGGTTTAGTAGACGTCATCTTTCCTGATCAAGGCGCCTGCAAGCCTATGCGCAGCGATTTAGTAGATTTTGGTGACATCCAAGATCGCGTTACTGAAACTTACGATTACATACCCGAAGACGAAAGGTTGAAAATAGATCGCGACTGTGCACTAGAGCTACCTTATAATAGGATCCTAGAGCGCCCAGCGGTGGCCGGCTTAGAGAGTGTTATTACCTCGGCTATTCGAATTTATGTATCGATGCATTTTATAAAATCTCTGGCTACTTTTACTACTATCAAGCCTGATTTTTCAAAGAACTTTAGTTCCGCTTACGCTTCTTATATTATTGAAGATATGGAAGAAAGCTTTAAAGACGCCCAAGGAAGCTTTGCCGAGGCTTTTACTTTGTTTAAAGATGAAGAATTTTGGTATGCATTTTTAGAGCAAGCCGTTCAACTCTACGCGCGCCGAGTTGATGGCCGGCAAATGCAGGGAGACGACCAAAAGGGGGGCACCGACATTCTTGAGCCACCTCAAAACGTATTACAAGCTCTCCATTCTATTAATGATATGCAAGAAGAATATAAATATCCTACTAAAAAAGATCTGAAGGCCGCTAAAAAGAGCGACGACGCAGGAATGTTCCAGACATTGGGGGGGTATCGACAAGATAAGAACCTTGAAGCAGTGCAAGCCACTGAAGAGCAAGCAAAAATCGTTTTAAAAGAATTGGTTGTTGAACAACTTGAAATTATGGGGGAGAGGTTTATGAATAATGTAGGCGCCATCGATCTCAATCCTCGAATTCACAATCTCGCGTATTATTTATTGGAAAATCTGAGTGAGGGCTCCTCCCTAACGTTGGACGGCAAAGAAATCAAAGAAGAGGTCGTAGGTTTACCATTAGAAGGTGAAGAGATTTACACGAATGGAGGCGAATTAGTAACGGCAGATGGGGACGATTATGTAGGGTTTTATCATGTACATATAAACGAAGAGGGAATACCCGTTTATATGGAAGGAGAATTCCATATTCCAGCATCTCATGGTATTTTGACCCCTATAGCTAATAGAATTATTGTTCCTATTGGAGACATAGCCGGTTACAATTCGACTACTAATAGAACAAAACCCTTTACAATTGAAAAATATATCTCAATTAAAGGAATCAAATATGCCCCAGCCGATGCGTTATCAATCATTGCTCAAAATGAACCCACAGACAATATATCAGATGTTTATCCCGGCTCTCTCAAGCATGTTGTTGAGCCGTCTGGAAAAATTGTAGGACTCGAAGGAAAATTGGGTGTCCGCTACGGACTGGAATTATCAGTAAACATCGCCGGTACCAAGACCCCCGTGGCCACCAGCGAAATCGATGTTCTTGATCTGCCAATTGATCAAATGCAAACACTTGGCGGCGATTCAAAAACATTATTATGCTTAGTTAACCAATTAATAGAAGAAGATAAGTTCAAATTAATTTATCGTTATATCTTTTCCCTTCCTAAAATCGCTTCCACCTTAGCTATCTATAACGATATGTCTTTCCTGCCGTCTATCGGACAGATTACGGTGCCCATCTCTACATCAGAAGCTTGGCCTCCCGACGAGAAGCCCGGTAAATATGTTTCCGATGCTGAAGAAGCCGCCCTCTCCGATGCTGAAATTGGATGGAACCCTGAGTACACCAGAAAGCATGCCGGCTTCTTTGTATTAAGCTGGGATGAATGGGACAAAACTCTCATGCTCAACTCTAAAAGTAGAATTAAGCGCATTTTTAAAGCCTATTATAATTCGGCCGGAGGGATGAAAGAAATCTTAGATACAATACAAAATAGAGACCGCGCTAGCTGGACTTGGTTTAAAAATTTGAAGTCGAGGATGAAGCCGGCTGCGGGCGCCGAACTTTTACCTTGGTGGAAAAAACGGAAGCTCCGGTCGAACCCGTTTGATATGAAAGGGAATTTATGTGATAAGAAATAAAGTTATTCCTATTTACAAAAAGGAAAGAATATGTCTTCGTTAGCTGTAAAACTGCCTCTAATGTATAGCCAAGAAAATGGGTATATGATGATTAAGTCTATGTTGCCCATGATTCAACAAAATTTAAAAATGTTATTATTGACAGATCCAGGAGAGCGTGTTATGATACCTACGTTCGGAGTTGGGCTCCGCAGATATTTGTTTGAAAACTTTACTGAAACTACATATGCCCGAATCCGCCAAAAAATTAACCAACAAGCTCGTACTTTTATGCCATACATTACGATTAATAATATACAGTTTAGCCCTTCCGATATTGATAATGGAAAGCTATCCATCGTTATAAATTACGTAGTGCCTTCCCTAAAGTCTCAAGATGTTCTTACTTTTAATGTTTAAAATGAGGGTTCCCAATGCCAGATGATCAAAAAAAGCTTTTACCAATAAATTATACCCACCGGGAATTTGAAACCATCAGGAGCGATTTGCAAGGAATTGCCGAACGCCTTTATCCGGACACTTTTAAAGATTTCTCGGAAGCATCTTTTGGCTCTTTAATGCTTGATGCCGTAGCCTATGTGGGAGATCAACTTTCATTTTATCTTGACTATAACGTTAATGAATGTTTTTTGGATACTGCCTATCAATTTGAAAATGTCGTTCGCCATGGCCGCATCTTGGGCTACAAATATGGCGGCCGCCCATCAACATTCGGCAAAGTAGCCCTATATGTCATGGTGCCGGCCTCAGCAACAGGCATTGGACCCGACACCTCTTATATTCCACTATTAAAAAAATCTACTACGTTTTCTGCTCAAACAGGTCTCAAGTATCTCCTGCTAGAAAATGTAGACTTTGCAGATCCTAAAAATACAATTGTGGTAGCCCGAGTAAATGAAGCCACCGGTGCCCCAACATGGTATGCTGTTAAGGCTTATGGAAATGTCGTGTCCGGCTTCCTCTCACAAAATACAGTAACAGTAGGTGACTATGAGAGATACAAGAGAGTTCGAATTCCGGCCGGTAATATCTCCGAGATTATATCCGTAACGGATTCTCAAGGGCACGAATACTTTGAAGTAGACTATTTGGCCCAAGATATGGTTTATAAAGAATTACCCAATGTTAACTTTAAAAACGATAATGTTCCGTCTGTGATCAAACCATATTTGGTATCTCGTAAATATACTTTGGAAAATGATCGGCAAGGAGCTTATCTACAATTTGGAAGTGGCAAAGCCGGCGAGTCTAATGTGGTAGCAAACCCTCAAAATGTAGCCATCGATCTTTTTGGAAAAGACTATGTGACCGATACAACTTTTGATCCAACGAGGCTATCCAAGAATGAAAGCTTAGGCGTTGTTCCTTCAAACACTACTCTTACTATCGTATATCGTGCCACCAATCCTTCAAATTCTAATATTGGTGTGGGGGTCCTAAACCAGACTAATAATTCTAAATTTGAATTTGAAGATGTAACTTCCTTAAACGCAGGCATTGTAGGCGACGTCAAGCGCTCTTTGGAAGTGAGCAACGAAGAACCGATTACAGGGGTTGTTGCCTATCCCAACTCCTCAGAGGTTAAAAGACGCATCTATGACACCTTCCCCACTCAGAACAGAGCGGTTACTCAAGCTGATTACGAAAACGTGGCATACAGAATGCCGGCCAAATTTGGTTCAATTAGTCGGATTAGCGTCCAGCGAGATCCTAATTCGTTAAAGCGAAATCTCAATTTGTATGTCTTGTCCATTAATGAGACTGATCAATTGGTCAAAACTAATTCTACCATTAAGAATAACCTCAAAACATGGCTTAATCAATATCGAATGATGAACGATACTATCGATATTTTAGATCCTTATATTGTTAATATCGGCATAAACTTCGTTATTAAAGCTGAAATAGGGGCAGATAAATATGTGGCACTCAACAACGCTGTTAATGCACTGCAAGCCAAATATAAAACTCATTTCTTTATTGGAGAACCCTTGTATATTAGTGACATCTACCAAGTGCTCAAAAATACGACCGGCGTTTTAGACGTATTAAAAGTGAAGCTTACCAACCCGCAAGGTACTAATTATTCTAGCACCAAGATAAATATCGAGCAAAACCTGTCTCCAGATGGCAGCTATTTGATTGCTCCCCAGAACGCGATATTGGAATTGAAATTCCCCCAAACAGATATCAAAGGAAAATGTAGGTAATGGCCTTAAAGAGATATACAGCGAGCGCTGACACCACTATTGTCAATGCTTACCAACCTAATTTGAGAACACGCGGCACCGGCGCAAATATGGGCGCAGCCGACGTTTTAGAGACCTTTTCAATCTACGGTCGTCAGTCCACTAGTTCTGCCGAGCTTTCTCGCGTTCTAATCAAGTTCCCCATCGACGCCATCACAACAGACCGCACCAACACAGTAATCCCCGGTAGCGGCAGCGTCAGCTTTTATCTGCGGTTGTTTAACGCCGCAAACTCTAAGACCACGCCTTCCGGCGCATTTTCGTATACAGTTCAGCCCTTATCTCGCGACTGGCAAGAAGGCTACGGATTGGATCTCGAAGGCTATAAAGATGTAACCAAAGGCAATATTGGCGCCAACTGGATGAGCGCCAGCAATACTACCGCATGGTCTAAAACCGGCGGAGATTATGTATCTACAGCAAATGCCGCTTATCCTTTCCGCTGGTATAATGTTTCCGCTTCAAACGGACTCGGCGACTTAGAAGTCGATATTACACAATTAGTTGAGCTATGGCACGCCGGAACTTTGGATAATTATGGGATGGGTGTCCACTTCTCGGGCGCCTATGAAGCCTATTATGACAGCAGCGAAGACGGAACCTATGAGGGATACAACAACGACCTCACCGGCGCAACGGTCTCGTATTATACTAAACGCTTCTTTGCGCGAGGTTCCCAGTTCTTCTTCAAACGTCCTTATATCGAGGCACGGTGGAATTCTACTCGCAAAGATGATCGCGGAGACTTCTATTATAGTAGCTCTCTCGCAGGAGTCAACGAAAACCTTAATACAATTTATCTATACAACTACATTCGCGGCCAGTTGTCCGATATCCCGGGCTCCTCCACTGGCGCAATCTACGTCAGCCTATACTCAGGCTCTGTCGATAACACACAACCTTCAGGCAGTGCGCTGGCGTTGCCTACGACATTGCCACGTACAACTGTGAGTTCTATCAACCCATATGTCGTTACAGGAGGTTGGATTTCCACAGGGGTCTATACAGCATCGCTAGCGACCACAAGCGCAATGCCTCCGCTTACAGCTTTGTTTGATGTATGGCACGATGGAAGTGGCAAAAACAAGCCGCATGCTGGCGTAGAATATGTAACAGGTTCTATTGTACCGTTGCACTTTAGTGCATCTCAGACGGTCATCAAGCCTCACTATTACATGACTATTACTAACTTACAGGAAAATTATAATAGCACGGAAACTGCACGATTTAATCTGTATGTTCGAAACAAGAACTGGTCTCCGACCATTTATACTAAAGCCAATGAAACGATTGAAAATCTTTCTATCTTAAGCGCATCATATCGCGTTTATAGAATTATCGATGGATATTCAGCAGTCGGGTATGGAACAGGAAGTCAAAAACACACCGAAATGTCATATGATATCTCGGGAAATTATTTTGACTTTGACATGAACCTCTTAGAGCCCGGATATGCATATGCGTTTAAATTTGCATTTTATGAAAACGGATTAAGTTCTTGGATGGAACAAGCAGATTCGTTCAAATTCCGAGTAGAAGATCATGAGTATTAAAAAACTATTTCAATCTACTGAAAAAAACCGAAATTATTTATCCGACACAACTCAACAAGAAGCCTTTAAGAGTATTGAGTCGGCCGATAATTTAGAGCAGATTAATGAACTGCAGCAAACTTACGTTCCAGGGATCAACTATAGCAACCCTGCGTCGTTTGCGAAGTTCGGATCCGCCTATCTCTACTATAAGTCTTCACTCAGTCGCATTCTAGATTTCTATCCTTATGATGGATCGGACGCAGAAAAGAACGCATACCATAACAAATCTTTACCGATAGACAAATATATCTACGACAATCTCTACCCGAGAACCACCGGATATATATCGATGAGCGCCGAAGGCTGGGGCACACAATCCTCAATTTCAGGCGGCTATGGAGTACCGGCCACTCAAGAATACATTACCTTCTTTGGCGGTCCCGGCACAGGCTCGTTCGCTTCAGGCAGCAATGTCAAGGGAATGCTCCCCGATCCTTCCACGAGCCAGTTTCAATACGCAAACATTTATGATACAAGCATCTACACCAACGCCGGATTGCCCTCTGACTATGCGTCAGGCTCCCGTGAGTCCAACTTAAAATCTGATTTTGATACTGGGGTCACTGTAGAATTTTGGCTCAAGACAGGCTCTTTAAACGAAGTCGGCGGACCCTCACCCGGCGCCGTTGGCGACAGGACTCTTAAGCAAGTTGTCTTTGATATGTGGAACAATGAAGCGTCATCGAGCGCTGATTATGGGCGCATCACTATTGAGCTAACTGGAGCCGAGGGCCCCCGCGCCCGGGCCGATGGCACTACGTCTTGGTGGCAGGATTCTCCATTCTTGTTGACGGTTCAATCCGGATCCACCGGCGGTTCGTTTGATGCCGGATATCGCGCAAAGGGGATCTCTCAACAAAAGATCGGCTTGGGGATTACTACCTCCTCTTTAGGCGGTTGGCATCATTATGCAATTACTATTTATAATTCAGGTTCTAACTTAAAAACTGACTTCTACGTAGATGGACGCCTTAATGAAGCCCAGATTCATTCGGCAGAAAACTTAGGAGAATTGACTTCCAAGAACATGATGGGGCGTTTAGGGGCTTTGCAACACGCTCCATCAGGTGCAATGCTCGATTACAATGCAGACTTGAGCGGCGCAGGAAAGCTTTCTGGCTCGCTCGATGAATTCCGATTCTGGAAAGAAAAGCGCAGCGCT
>Ga0315338_1002294_pt1 | contig 19513 bp, 12 predicted proteins | sample ASW8metaG_FD_204518 | JGI IMG/M metagenome (GOLD analysis project Ga0315338, IMG submission 204518) | Ammonia-oxidizing marine archaeal communities from Monterey Bay, California, United States - ASW #8 | ecosystem: Environmental > Aquatic > Marine > Coastal | place: USA: California | collected... | reverse complement strand
AGACCCGCGGGGTTGGCGAACACCGCGTCGCCGTCATCGGCGATCGCCACAAAGGCATTGCCCAAAGCCGCCGAGCGAGCACTGCCGCCCAGACTCTGGATGTTGACCACCGCATCGGCGCTCATCGCGGTAAAGGCTAGGCAGGCGAGGCCCCCGACCAGATTCTTGAGGGGGTAACGCATAGGACAGATCTCCTGGAGTCATCGTACGTGCAACCGCCACCGACGGAATGGGCCCAAAATACACACCAGCCTCAGAGGAAGCAAGCAACTTGCTCTAGGCCGAGAAAACCTGAAATCGTGGGTGGAGGGTCCCCCTTCGCCGTGGCGTTGGCTGCCTCGTCACGCGCCTCAGTCTGGCGCACGCAGATGATCCAGAACACCCCTTCGGCCCCCCTTCGGCCATCTTTGGCAGATCTACGCGGAAGGGGCCGCGGACTTCGAGGTCGAAGGAATCACTAAACGAACTCGAAGGGGATGTCTACATGCGCGTCGAGAGTGAGCACCCGACCGTAGATGGCGTGGCGCGCACGAGGGGATCTCCTCGTACAGGCTGTGTGTGGTCGGTACAGGAGCAGAGCAGACCGCAGACCGCAAGCGCGGGCCACAGTATCTTTGCAGATGTCATTCTCCAAGATGCTTGAATCGGCGGACGTCCAACGCTCGCAATCAGGTAGGATGGTATTCGTCCTTGAATGAACCTTCCCACACCTTCTTCACTACCTCCAAAGGTGCACATCAGTAATCTCGGTGGAGGCGAAATTCCTGTCGGTACGAAAATGCCCAAAAAGGTGTGAGTCACAATGTGTCGTGCGCACCGGTTTCTGCCTGCGGCAGGTGTCGTCTATATTGAAAAAAAGCTTTGTCCTGGTTCCACGTGGCGACTGAAAGCGATCATGCGTAACCATGTTCTTCGGCTGCTGCTGGCTGGTATGCTGGTCCTGCCTTGGGGATCATCGGCTGAGGTGCGGCACCTGGTGATCGGTCGGGGCGGTCTGGACTGGCGCCAATCCAGCGACGACCTGCTGGGTCTGGTCGACGCGGCATTCGTCGGGAGCCTGCAGCCTTTCGAGTTGGATCCGAAGGTCAACATCGCGGTGGGACCGCCGACCGAAAGTGGCCAGTTCACCAACATCTTCGGCCACGTCTGGGAAGTGAACTCGAACCCGCCCGCCTCCGTTGAGGACAAGTCGCCCTTTGTGTACGGGTCCAGGGGCTGGGCGTTCACGATCGACGGCGACCTGGACCAACCCACGAACACTGCACCCATTTCTCATTACAGCTTCGACCTGGGTCTTCCCGTCCCCATCAACCGCGTCGTGTTCTTTCCGCCAGAGAAGGGGAGGACGACCTCGTCCGGCGATCTTCCCGGGGGGCGGGGGTCCACCGGGCTGTTGATCAAGGACCAGTTTCCCCGGCAATACTCGCTCTCGGGTTCGCTCAACGAGCGGGAGTTTCTGTTTCAGAACTTCGCCAACGACTTCGATGTCGACTTGGGCAGCAGCTTCAATCATACCATGCGCGTCGCCGACGTGCGGTTTCCGACGCAGGTCCTGCGCTTCCTACGCCTGCGTTTTCCGGCTCGGGGGTTTATCGCCGAGGTCGAATTCTACGGTGAAGGGTTTCTGCCGAAGACCCGCTACGTGTCGCAGCTGTTCGACATGGGCGAGGCGGTCAACTTCGGCCGGCTTCAGTTCGACTTCGACAGGTTTCGCAGTCAGGAATTCGGTGGCGAGCCCGTGGCGGCATCGGACGCTCCTGTGCATCTGGCCGTGGAAGCACGGAGTGGACTCGACGACACACCGCTCATCTACCACGTCGTCACCGATATCGGCGCCGACAAGGAGGTCAGTGAGGAGGTATTCAACCGGGCACCATCGGGTACGTATAACGTCAACGCGGCGGTGATCCCCGGTCACCAGGGCCCGGTCCTTGACGACGTGGCCAACTGGAGTTTCTGGTCGGCGCGCCACCAGATCACGGGGGCTCAGCTTCAGGTCCCGGACGGGCGACGGTTCATCCAGCTTCGCGCCTTTATCATCAGCGATGAGGTGTTCGCCTTCGGCCGGTTGAACTCACTGTCCGTCGAGTACTCTGCCTTGCTGGCTGACCCCGTGCTGGGCGAGGTAGCGCTGATGTCGGATCCTCAGCCCGAGGACGGGATCGTCGAAGTCCCGCTGGGAGAGCCGGTGACCCTGACTTACGATGTGCGCGCGGGTTTTACCGCGCCGTCGCAGACCGGTTTCAGCGCGATCCGTCTACGGACGCCCGAAGCGGTGGACTTTCAGCGTTTCCAGATGGGAGATCCCCTCCAAGATATCGAGCCAGACAGCCTGATCATCAACACTCGCGAGCTGCTCGTCTACTTCCCGTCGAACCGAATCACGCCCGGGTCACATCCGCCCATGCGTCTGATCTTCGCCACCCGCGTGTTCAATTTCACTACGATGATGGCGGGCGAGGTGTTCGACCCCGGCGGCGAGAATTTGCCACAGTCGATCAACGGCGGCGACGCCTCACCACTCGTGTCGACGAACGACCTGCGGGTTGTGGCGCCACTGGAGAAGCTGAAGGTGTTGTCCGGACTGGAACTGGGCTCCCGGATTCTGACGCCGAACGCCGACGGGATGAATGACGATCTGCAGATCTCCTTCACGCTGCAGGGGATCGTCGGCGGCAAACTGGCGGTGGAATTGTACGACCTCAGCGGCCGTCTCGTGCGTCGACTGGTCGACACGACGCGTGGTGAGGGGCGCTACACGGAGACGTGGGACGGCACCGATGGCAGCGGGCGGGTCGTGCCGGGGCTGTATCTACTGCGCATCACTGTCGGCACGGATCTGGGCACGTTCGAAGATACGCGCACCGTCGCCGTCGCGTACTAGAAGTGAAGCTAAACCGATGATCGCGCAGTCCACGCATACCGGCATCAGGGTGCGCGCCGTGGTCGTGGGAGTTCTCCTCTCCGGCGTGATCGCTGTGGGCCTGCCATTCGGGGAATTTGCCCTCAACGGGACGCAAATGGGGCTGAATTCGTCAACCCCGGCGGCTTTTTTTCTGCTCTTTCTGCTGGTCGCGCTGGTGCAACCCATACTCCGCGCGACCCAGCCTAGCTGGTCATTCACGCCCGCCGAACTGCTGAGCATGTCGGTGATGATGATGATCACCACAGCTATCGCCGGCAGGGGCTTCGTCAGCATCGCCATCCCCATCATCAGCGGGGTGCACTACTTCGCGACTCCGGAGAACGACTGGGCGGACTTTCTAGTTCCCCACGTGCCCACGTGGATGACGCCCCAGTCTCCGAGTGCCATCAAGGGGTTCTACGAAGGTCTGTCCGAGGGTGAACCCATTCCGTGGGGCCCGTGGATCGAACCACTGGCCTGGTGGTTCGTGTTCATGATCGCCTTCTACACGGTCGTGGTCTGCCTCATGGTCGTGATGCGTCGGCAGTGGATGGATCACGAGCGCTTGCTGTACCCGCTGACGCAGTTGCCGCTGAGCATGGTGCAGGACGGCGGGTCGCCAACCCGGCCGTTCCTCAGACAACCCGGGATGTGGGTAGGGGCCGCCGTGCCCTGCATCCTGCACGGGATCAACGGTCTGAGTCACTACTACGAGTTCATCGGCAAGCTGGAGCCCTCCCACTGGTTCATACTGATCCCGAACCTGGTGACACTGCACTTGCGTTTCGACTGCATGTGGACCGGCCTCGCCTACCTGGTCAACACCAGCGTCATCTTCAGTCTGTGGTTCTTCTTTCTGCTGGCCAAGGTCGAGGAGGCCGCCTTTGTCCGCATCGGCGTGTTCAACACCGAAGGCCTCGACATCTTTAGTCACACGTCCCACACGGGCATTTTGAGCCACCAGGTGATGGGAGGCATGGTGGTCATGGTCGTGCTGGGGTTGTGGACCGCCAGGCGGCACCTGTGGGACGTGGTGCGGCACGTCTGGCGCAGCGAGCCCAGATCCGACGGGGACGAGCTGATTTCCTACCGCATGGCGGTCATCGGGGTAATGTCAGGCGTTGCTGTCATGTGCGGCTGGTTATGGGGCTCCGGGCTGTCCCTGTGGGCGGTCTGTCTGTTTCTACTGGGGGCGTTTGTCATTTTTTTTGCCCTGACACGGGTGATTGTCGAAGCGGGCCTGGCTGCGGCAGTGCAGGGCATGTCCGGTTGCGGAGCCTTGGTCTCGAGCGTGGGTTCCACCGCGCTGGGCATCAAGGGACTGGTGGCTCTGGGGATGACCCTGGCGTGGGCCGGGGACCTGCTCGTATTCATGATGGCCCCCTGTGCCAACGGCATCCGCATGCTGCATGGTCTGGGCCGTTACCGACGCCGGATCCTGGTGATGATGACGCTGGCCATGGGCATCGGGCTGGTGGGCGGCGTGGGTACGATCATCGTGTTGAGCTATGAGTACGGCGCCAACAACTACCACGGCTCGTGGGCCTGGTTTGCCAGGGAGCCCTTCCGTTTCGCCGCGAACCTGGCGCACAACCCGACGGGTCCCAACTGGGACGGCTGGCTGTGGAACGGTGTCGGAGCGGTGGTCATGGCCGGTCTGATCTGGGCGCGTCACAACCTGCTGTGGTGGCCGCTGCACCCCATTGGATTCGTTGCCGGGGGCACCTGGATTCTCAACAGCATCTGGTTCAGCATTTTTCTCGCGTGGTTGGTCAAGGTGCTCGTACTCCACTACATGGGAGCCAACGGCTACCGCACCACGCGATGGTTCTTCCTGGGCATGATCCTGGGACAGTTCGTCGCCGGTGGCGTCTGGGCGGTGGTCGACGGCTTTACCGGCATGACGGGAAACCGGATTCGCATGTACTGAAAATGAATTCAACAGAGAGGAGAAGACTTGGCCAACATCGTCATCATCGGCGCCGGCAGCGGCTTCGGCAGCCGGCTGTCCATCGACATTCTGTCGCGAGAGTCACTGAAGAACTCCACCATCGCCCTGTGTGACATCGACGAGGAGAGACTGGAGCAGGTGCACAGTTACGTGCAGCGGGCCATCGACGGCCACAATTTGCCGGGCAAGGTGATCGCTGGGACCGATCGGGAGCAGATGCTACCGGGTGCCGACTGTGTGGTGACGGCCGTGTCCATCGGTGGTGCCGCCTACTGGGGCGAGCCCTACCGGTCTGAAGTCGAGATCCCGTTGAAGTACGGAGTGCAGCAGACGGTGGCCGACACGATCGGTGTGGGCGGCATCTTCCGCTTCCTGCGCACCGCCCACGAGCACCTGCAGTTCGCCCTCGACATGGAGCGGTTGTGTCCCGACGCGCTGCTTCTGAACTACACCAACCCCATGTGTATGCTAACCTGGCTGCACTCGGTGGCCACGACGATCGAGAATGTCGGTCTGTGTCACAGCGTGCAGGGCACGACGAAGAAGCTCGCCGCCGCTGTCGGCGCGCCGTACGACGAAGTCAGCTACACCGTGGCGGGGATCAACCATCAGGCATGGGTGCTGAGCTTACGGCACCGAGGCGAGGATCTCTATCCCGGACTGTGGAAGGCGATCGACACACACGAGTCCTTCGAGCAGGACAAGGTACGGGTGGAGATGATGCGGCAGTTCGGCTACTTCGTCACGGAGAGCACCCGTCACAATGCGGAGTATCTGCCCTATTTCCGACGGACGAAGGACCTCTGCGAGATCTACGGCCTGCCAGAGCGCGCACCGGTGTCGATGGAGAACACCCGGCAGCAGAGCTGGATGAAAGATTCAGGCGTTGAAGATGCCGGCGATGCCGAGGTGCCGGCGTTGACAGCCTCGCACGAATACGCGTCGCTCATCATCGAGGCACGTATGGAGAACACACCCTTCGTCTTCAACGGCAACGTGATGAACAACGGCTCCATCACCAACCTGCCGCAGGACTGCTGCGTCGAGGTGCCCTGTTTGGCCGATGCCGAAGGCGTACACACCACCTTCGTTGGCGGTTTGCCGACGCAGTGCGCTGCCCTGAACCGAACGAATGTGAGCGTGCAGGAACTGGCCGTGGAGGCCGTGCTGAACCGGGACCGGGAGGCGGCATTCCACGCCTGCGCCCTGGATCCGCTGACGGCCGCCGTCGTGCCTCTGCCGCAGATTCGCGAGATGTTTGAGGAGTTGTGGACGGCGGAGGGAAATCTGTTGAATTACTTCGACGCGTGATCCCGGACTGCCGCTATACTGTCAGTCTGTGGTGCTTGGTGTTGACGGCGCTCTGTGCGGGGCCACTACAGGCCCAGGATGGTGCGAAGATGACGCTCGTGCACTACATGCCCTGGTTTTCCTCGGAACCTGTCAGCGGAGACTGGGGATGGCACTGGACGATGGGTCACTTTGATCCCGGCAGGTTGACGGATGACGGCAACCGGGAGGTGGCGGCCCACGACTACCCGCTGATCGGGCCGTATGACTCCAGCGATCCCGACGTGCTGGAATACCATGTATTGCTGATGAAGCTGGCCGGCATCGACGGGGCCATCGTCGACTGGTATGGAATTCGGGACTTCGAGGACTACGCTGTGATTCACCGCAATACCGAACACCTGATCACGTACCTCAGGATGGCCGGACTCAAGTTCGCCGTTTGTTACGAGGACCAGACCGTCCGGCACATGGTGGAGGGCGGCGTCCTGCTAGCGGGGCAGGACGTTGCTCACGGGACCGAAGTGTTCGAGTGGCTGCAGCAGAACTGGTTTGCCGAGGATGTGTATCTGAAGGTCGATGGCGGACCGGTACTGCTCGTGTTTGGTCCACAGCACTTCGCAAAGGCACAGTGGGAAGAAATTACGGCAGGCCTGAGGCCGCCCCCGCGCCTCTACGCGTTGCCACATCTGTCCCGGGAGGCCGGAGCCGACGGCACCTTCGGCTGGCCTCCCGTGAATGGTGGGGGTGAGGTCACGCCAGCCGCGTGGCGGTACTATCTGAGCGCTCTATACGCCCGAGGCCGGCAGGGGGAGTCCGTCATCGCGCCCGTGTTCCCGAAGTTCCATGACATCTACGAGGAGGCCGGGTTACACGACAGTTACGGAACCCTCGACGATCGGGAGGGTGAGACTTTTGGGGAGACCCTCGACCGGGCCTGGGAGAGCCCTTCGCGGATGATCCAGATCATCACCTGGAATGACCATGGCGAGGGCACGGCCATCGAGCCTACCGCTGCAGACGGCTATCGTTATCTCGAAGCGGTCCAGCGAAGGAGAATGCAGAACGACGAGATGTTCGCTTTCGGCGCACAGGACCTGCGCCTTCCCCAAAAGCTGTATGATCTCCGGAAGCAGACCTCAGGCGATCCGGCAGCGACGCAGCTGTTGGATCGAGCCGCCAGCCTGATACTCGCAGCCGACTGTGATGCAGCCAGAGAGCTGTTGACCGACGCAGCTCATTGAGCCGCCGATGAAGTACCGACGAGGGACACCGCAACCCAGGACACTACGGGCAGAAAATGCCCGAGTGGATCACACGGATCGAACTGGTCGACGATGTATACTTCAGGTGCTGGGAGAGCCTGCCCTCGGGACGCGAGGTCAAATGGTCAGACGATGCCTTGGCCACGGTGAACTCCCGCATCGACGCACCCCTGTCGGTGTGGGACGACTTCAAGGACACGGCAAGCGGTGCGATCAGGTTTGAATTCGACGAGGTGAGCACCGACGACGGCGGCAGCTGGTCGCAAGCGCTTTTCACAACCCGTTCGGAGCCAAATGTGTGGGTCCCATGGGCGTTCACCTGGAACCTGCCGACGGGGGGCACCTACAGGATCCTGGCGCGGGCCACCGATTCGGCCGGCCAACGCCAACCCCGGACCGATGAAGGCGACGACCGCTACGACGGCCGCACCGGGTGGCAGCGCGTGCCGGGGGATATGGCCATTAGCTGACCGCGGATCTAATAAGCCAGGTTGATGATCCGCCGCACGGAGCGCTCGCCCACATCGGCGGCCACCGCGATCCGGCAGATATAGACCCCCGGCGGCAGCATCTTTCCGGCGCTGTCACGTCCGTCCCATCCATGGCCGTCCACTCCGGCAGACACGGTCCGTACCGGCCGACCTGACAGATCGTGAATTGTCACCTCGGGCACTGCCGACTCGACCTTCGCCAGCCCGAAACGGATCGCGGCCACGTCGTTGACGCCATCGCCGTTGGGAGTCACCAGGGAAGTCACTTCCACCGAGCGGATCAGCGCGCTCCCGGTGGCCACCGCTGGTACGAATACCGTTGTCGAGTGCTGCTGTGCCGGCCGTACTCCCTGCCGGGCACCGGTTTCGACCAGACTCACCCAGGCGTCGAAGGCGGTGGCGTTGGCCCGAACCCGGGTTTTGAAGAAGACCTTCACCGAGTCGCGCTGCACCCGCTCGGGGAGGTCTATGTGCAACGAGTCTTCCGCCATGGCGACGGTCATCGGTGTCACCATGGTGCCGCCCACCCTCAACGAAACATCCTCGACGGGGGAGGAGGTCCGGATGTGCACGCGGTCAAACCCCTGATCACCGACTCGGAAGGTCGGCTTGATCACATAACTGAATGTCTGCAGCGAGTCGAATCCCACCCGACGCGGCAGGATCCTGCTGGTGACGCCACCACTGACCAGGGCATTGTCGAAATGGAGAGAAATGCTGCGCAGCAGCGGCGCCACGTCGGGATTGTCGTTGCCAAGCCTCACTTGCAGCTGCACGAAACGTTTGGGTGTCGGTGACAGAAACACTTCTTCGGGGAAGTCGTATACCTGACTCCAGCCGGACCAGTCCGGGCCCTTGCGTTGGATTTCTACAACGTCCTGCTTCTGCGACTTGGGGAGCTTGTTCCACTGAGCCTGTGAAATCTCGATGCCGTTCTTGTTGTAGTACTTCTCTTCGAACAGGAAGGTGTCCCCCGTCTGCGAGCGGATCTCTACGAAGGTTTCCGGGGGCAGCTGAGCGTCCCAGCTCAATCTACGGATGCTCTTTGTGCCACCCAGGTCGATGAAGCCCGATTCCATCTCGGCGCCCGCCACATAGCCATTGCCGAAGAGCATGAACTCGGTGATCGAGTAGGAGGGGTTGTGGGTGCCCCCCTGGGCTCCGGCGGTGCGAGTGTAGTTGAGTCGGTGGTAGAAGGCGTAGCGAGCCTTTCGCATAGGGAACTGAAAGTCGAACACCTGACGCAGGGGACTAAAGGTGTTATCGACCTGGGTCAATAGCTGAAAATCGAAGTTGCCACGCACCCGATCCGTCGTCACCCCCGCGGCCTGCGTCCCGTCCGAGGTGGCAATTTCGAAGCTGCCGAAGAAATTTCGCGACCGGCTGATGTGCATGAAGGCCCGGTCGATCCAGTAGCTGGCGCCCAGGTCGATCTCGAACCAGTGCCCCTCGGAGATCCAGTCATTGGGACCTGACAGGGACCAGGTGGTGTTTTTGTCTCCGTCGATAAGGGTCGACAGGTTCGTCAGGTCGGTGCCGCCCCGCACGCCACCACCACGTTCCACGCTTCCCAGAACTGCGTTGTCGCCCAGACCCACTACTTCGATCTGGGCCAGAGCGGCCCCCACATTCTGTTCCTCGGCGACGAAGCGCACGTATTGCACCATGGCGTGGTGCAGCGTGTCCCCGGCGACCAGATGTTCGCCCGTCGCCCCGCCGGGCCAGATCGTGCGCAGCTCGTATTCGACGACACGTTCCTCGTTCGGCTCGCTGGCACGGCCCACACGGGTAAACTGGAACACATCTCTGGCCGCCGATGCCCGCACGCCATCGTTGGTGTACACGCTAAAACTGCGGAAGGGTCGCGCTCCCAGCGTGTCGGGAAAGATCAGACGGACCTTGGTGGCCAGGACCATACGCCCGAGATCGACCTCTACGAACCAGTCCTCGATCACGTGATTCTGGGAGGGTTGCCACCAGGTGTCTTTCCGTCCGTCGATGATATTGTCTGCCGATTCGGCATCGGAACCCACAACACGGATGCCGCCGGGTATGGGCTCCTTGCTGCTCCTGGTCAGGTGGCGGAACTCGTGGGCACCGGCGACGGAGTTGATCGCTCTATCGATCCGACTCAGGCCGATACTACCGTCGTCGTTCTGTGCCACGGCGCCGCGTGGGAAGGTCCAGCTGTCCCAATCGGCCTTGCGGTCAAAGCGGAACACGTCCGCCAGGCACGCCGAGGCGCTCAGGAGCAGAGCGGCGGCGACAGACAGGAGGTGCTCGGGGATGGGAAGCCTCATGCCGTTCTCCATCTATTTCTGCGTTGGTTCCAGGCCCAGCAATACAATCAACACAGAGCGCACCCAGAAAGCGCTGTTCATATAGGGGTTCTTCGCCGAAGGCCAGTTCGACCAGTACGTCTGGTTGTGTGGGATCCGGTGAAACCACTGCAGCAGCGGGATCGCCGGCAGCTCGGTGAGCCAGATATCCATGGCCTGGCGGAACAGCGGGATCAGAGCCGGATCGTCCGGCGACACCTGCCCCATCCGGTCTACCAGACGGTCGAATTCCGCGTTCGACCAACGGTAGTAATAGGGAGTGGGCGTGCCTGTGGGCTCCACGAATCGACTGTGGAACAGCCTGAGGGTGAAATAGGGATCGCGTACCGAACCTCCGACGCCCATGATGAAGGCCCGGGCCGTTCCCAGGGAGATATTCGTGTACGCATCGGAATACATGCGGAAGGAGGCATCGAAACCGGCCTTGCGCAGTTGCTGGATGAGCACCGGGGTGAAATCCTGAAAGAGACCGGGGTAGACGACGATCGGCAATTTTACACGCTGTCCGTCCCTGACCCAGAGGCCTTCCACGTCGAGAGCCCAACCCTTGCTACGCATGATCTCGGCTGTCTTGCCTGGATTGTGCTCGTCGACGCCGTGCTTTTCCTGCAGGTCCTGGATCTGGGATGTGTGTTTTCTCATCGGCGGGAAATCGGGAAAGGGCAGCAGGCTGTATTCACCAGCGCCCTGCCAGCCGACCTCTACCAGCTGCTCTCGATCGATGGCGTAGTTTACCGCCCAGCGCACTTCCGGGTCGTCGAAGGGCGCTTCGAGGTTGTTGAAGCCCAGCACCGGCGGCCACCAGTCGCGGTAGCCGTAGGGCGTTTCCCGTCCCGACCAGGTGGTGACATTCGGATTGGCATCGAGCAGGGCCGTGATATTGGCCGGGCGCAGGTCGATGCACATATCTATCTCATCGTTGATGAACAGCTGGACCCATTTGTTCTCGTCTCCCTGTGGCAGGTAGATGATACGCTCCACTTTGGGGAGGCGTTGAAAACCGATCGTCGCCGCCCACCAGTCAGGCCTCACGTCCCAGATCCGCTGCAGCGGTACCGACAGGGCCAGCCGGTAGGGTCCACTGACCACAGGAAGCCCCGACTCTAGGTCGAGGTTCTTAAAGGTCGTCGGGTCCTGCTGTTCCCAAATGTGCTTGGGTACGATGTGGATGCCGTTGCCGAAATTGTACGTGAAATACGAGAACACGAACCGTGGGTTGGGTGAGGTCAGGGTGATGACGGCGGTCAGATCGTCAGGTACTTGGACTCTCTCGACCCACGTGTCCATGTCCGTCGAGAAGGCAAGCTCAGGTGCGTGAGCCTTGAGCATGTCCACTGTGTACTTCAGGTCGTGTGCAGTCCAGGCATGACCGTCGCTCCAGGTGACACCCTTGCGGATGTGGATGGTCACCTGCGTGTAGTCGTCGTTGAATTCGTGGCCCGTGGCGATCCACGGTATGACGTTGTCTTGTCCGACGTAGGCGTTGTAGAAGTAGAGCGGCTCGTACTGATAGTCGAACCCTGGAGAGGACGTGCCGAGGATGAATGGATTGAAGGAGTCGTAATCCGTCATCAGCCTGACCCCGAGAATCAGTGTTCTGTTCCGGGGTACCTGCTTCAGTGATGTCGGTGATCCATCCCCGGAGTCGCCGCACGATGCCAGCGTCAGACACAGCAGTAGGCCCAGTAACGTGTACTTCATCGACGCAACTCCTCGGCGATCTGTCGAAGGTGATTCCAGGTCCGGGCACCCCCCGGACCGATGTGACTATACTTCCCTGACCAGAGTCAAACAATGAGGGGGATACATGAGTCGATTCGGGCTGCTGCTTGTCACGATCTCACTGACGAGTCAGGGCGTCACCGCGGCGGACATCGAGGGTGCCGAGTTCATCGACTATTTCGGATACTCCGGTTGTGTAGCGCTGCACAACGACAGCATCCGCGTAGTTCTGACCACCCACGGCGGGCGCATCCTGGAGTATTCGCGGGACGGCGCGAACGCCATTCACCTGGACCCGGCGCAGGAGGGCTGGATCTACACGCCGGGGGAGGCTACCCTCGATCCCACCGGAGGGCGGTTGGATATCGGCCCAGAGGCGATCATACCCCGCAGGCCTGAACTCTGGCTCGGCCAATGGCAGGTGGAGATCACCGGGTCACGTGCCGCGCGTCTGACGAGTGTCGAGCATGCCGCTACGGGCGTGCAGTTGGTGCGCGACTTCGTCCTCGACGAGACGACCTCACACCTCAGTGTCACCCAGACCATCATCAACATCTCCGACGAGACCACCCAGTGGTGCCACTGGAGCCGGACCTTCGGACTGGGCGGTGGCATCGTCGTCATCCCCTTGGCTTGCCAGAGTCGGTTTCCCAATGATTACGTGATGTACGGCCCGGGTCCGGTGATAGACTACCGTCCAGAGGATCCCAACATTCAGGTGCGCGACGGCTTCCTGGAGATTCTCGGTCCACCGGCGCGCGCCAAGCTGGGGTTCGACTCCTGTGCCGGCTGGTTCTCCTACCTGTCAAAGAACGATCTGATGTGGGTCAAGCGTTTCCCCGTGTATCCCGAGCGGGTCTACAACGAAATGGCTGGCCTGACGATTTCAATCTGGTACAACAGAGAAGAAATGACGGAGTTGGAGCCGATCGGTCCTCGCGAGGTGCTCGCACCCCGGGAGTCCTCCTCCTTCACCGAAGACTGGTGGCTGCTGCCCTACGACTATCCTGCCGACGGGGGAGACATCGATCTCGAAGCCGTGGCTGCCGTCGTCGATCAGCAGGCTCGGTAGCCGTGCGAAAGCTGACGCTAATCTGCTTTCTTGTACTTGCTGGCGCCGGAGCGGCCACCCTGCTGACCGAGCCGGACATGAGCAGCGATGTGCCCGTCATCTACTGGGCGACCGATCCGAACCCCGCCCGCGTGCAGCAGGTGGCCGACTTCCACGACTGGCTGGTGGAGAACGGGCACACGACTCCGGACGGGAGGCCGAGCGTCGAACTGCGCCTGGAGACGGTGGCCGCCGAACTCAATGGCATCATCCAGGGCGTGTCCGGCGTCTCGGCAGACATCATCCAGTGCAGCGTACCCTGGTATCAGTCCATCGGCCTGCTCAAGGACGTAAGCGCGGAGGCGGAGAAACAAGGCTTCGGCATGGATCAGACGTATCCGGCTCTCGAGCCCCTGTTGCGGGTCGACGGACGTCAGTACGGATTTCCCTGCAACGTCAACGTCATGGCCCTGTGGATTAACCTGGACACCTTCGACAAGGTCGGCATGGAGCCGCCGCCGCCGACCTGGGACTGGGACACCTTCGAGCGCATCGGCAAGGAGTTCGTCCAACGGGCGAACCCGCCCGGCGAGCGTCAGTCGGTGTTCTTCGTCAACCAATTCGGGCACGCTTACTTAGTGCGCACCATGCACCGCAGTCTCGGCGCCTCCGAGTTCAACGAGACCATGACGGCTTCTGGGCTGAACCACGAGGGCTACGCGAGGTCGCTGGCACGGATCTACAAGTGGACCTTCGAGGACCACATCGCCGCTAGCAAGGCGGAGGAATCGGCTTTCTCCACGGAGTCTGGCTACAGCGGGGCCGGGCTGACCCTGTTTCAGCAGGGACATTACGGGCTCTACAACATCGGTCGCTGGATTCTGATCCGGCTGCGGGAGTTCAAGCAGCCTCCGAGAGTCTCCGTCAGCCACTATCCTTACGCAGAGTTTCCCAATGCCGTTATCGGCACACGCGTCGCAGGCGTCTACGCGGCGACAAAATATCCTGAGGAGTCGACGCTGTTTCTCGCCTACCTGGCCAGCGAAAAATACAACATGGGCATCGTCAACTCCGCCGACGCACTGCCGCCCAGTCCGGCGTATACGCAGTTGGAGCAATACACGCGGCCGGCGGAGCATCCCAATGAGTGGGGTGCCCATGAGCTTCCGGCGGAGGGTGCCAAGACGATCGCTATCGCCAGCGCGATGAGTCCTTACGTGCCGATGGCCACAATCGATCGTTTAAAGAAGAAGGCTCTGGACGAAGTGTTGGCCGATCTGGCCACTCCGGAACAGGCTGCAGCCAAGGCGGCGCGCCGGATCGACGCGGAGATCGATCTGACGTTGAAGGAGAGCCCTACACTGCGTCGACGTCACGCTGCCGCCGTGGAGGTGCAGGAGAAGATCGACCGGTATCGCAGCGTGGGACGGCCGGTGCCTCTGGAGTGGATCAAGAATCCCTTCCATCGCGTCTACTATCAAGCCATGGGATGGGCCGATACCACGGGTGCGGGAAAAGGCGCGTGAACCGATGAGGAAACTCACACTCGTCAGTTTTCTCGTCCTCGCAGGCGCTGGCGCGGCCACGCTGCTGACCGAACCGGACATGACCAGCGATGTTCCCGTCATCTACTGGTCCACCGATCCCAACCCGGCACGAATCAAGCAGGTCGATCAATTCCACGAGTGGCTGGTGGAGAACGGCCACACCACGATGGACGGCAGGCCGAATGTCGAGTTACGCCTGGAGACGGTGGCCGCCGATCGCAAGGGTATCATCCAGGGCGTATCGGGTGTGGCGGCCGACATCATGGACTGCAACATCCCCTGGTACCAGTCGATCGGCATTCTCGCCGACGTGACCGAAGAAGCCGAGCGCGACGGCTTCGGCACGGATTCCACCTACGATGCGCTGGAGCCGCTGCTCACCGTGGACGGGCGACAATACGGGTTCCCCTGCAACGTCTACGTCATGGGGCTGTGGGTGAACGTCGACACCTTCACGAAGCTGGGCATGGAGCCACCTCCGACGCACTGGGACTGGGACACCTTCGAGCGCATCGGCAAGGAGTTCGTCCACCGGGCCAATCCCGCCGGGCAACGGCAGACGGTGTTCTTCGTCAACCGCATCGAGCACGCCTTCTTCGTTCGCGCCATGCATCGCAGTCTCGGAGTCTCGGACTTCAACGAGACGATGACCGCATCTGGACTGGACCATGCCGGATTCGCCGAAACACTGGCCCGCATCCGCAAGTGGACTTTCGAAGATCACATCGCAGCCAGCAAGGCAGAGGAGACGGCCTTTTCGGCTGAATCCGGCTACAGCGGCGCCGGACTGACCTTGCTGAACAAGGGCAACTACGGCACCTACACGATCGGGCGCTGGGTGCTGATTCGACTGCGGCAATTCGAAGACCCTCCCAGCGTGTCGGCCAGTCATTTCCCCCACGGTGGTTTTCCCAACACGCTGATCGCCGCCCGCACGGCTGCCGTCTACGCCGGTTCTCCGCACCTGGTCGAGGCCAAGCTGTTCCTGGCATACCTGGCCAGTGAGGTCTACAACATCGGTATCGTGGAATCCGCCGACGCAATGCCGCCGATTCCAGAGTTCACGCGCACCGAAGGGTACCTGAGGCCAGCGGAATACCCCAACGAATGGGGCGCCCACGAAATACCTGCACAGGGGGCCGAGTCGATCGCCATCACACTGTCTACCAGTCCCTTCGTACCGTCGGCGACGGTAGACCGGTACAAGAAGAGGGCCCTGGAGCAAGTCATGGCCGGGCTGGCTACGCCTGAGCAGGGCGCGGCGGAGGCGGCGAGTCGCATCGACGCCGAGATCCAACTCGCCCTGGTGGACAGCCCCACCTTGCGCCGCCGCTATGCGGGGGCAGTGGCCCTGCAGGAGAAGATCGACAGCTACCGGCAAATGGGTCGGCCCATTCCCATGGAGTGGATCAAGAACCCCTTTCACCGCGTCTACTACGGGTCGAAAGGATGGATCAAAAACGAGCCAGACGGGAGGGGCGCATGAATCGGCGCAACGTACGCGACGTCAGCGTCGGGCTGAGCTTTCTGGCGCCGAACATACTGGGGTTCCTCGTGTTCACCCTTGGACCGCTGCTGTTCAGCATGTACCTGGCGTTCACCAACTGGGACCTGCGGCTGCACAACATGTTCAAGGAGGAGCCGCTCCGATTCGTGCAACTGGAGAATTTCTCGCGGATGCTCGACGATCCCGACTTCTGGCAGTATCTGGGCAACACGCTGTTCTTGATGATGTCCATCCCCTTCGCCATCGCCGGCAGTCTGGTGGCTGCCATCCTGCTCAGTCAGGACACGGATGGGGGCAGTGGCTGGGTGCGCCGCCGACTGATCGCCAGCGCCGGCCTCGTTTTCGGCGTCAGCTGTCTGGTTCTGGCTGGAGCGGGCGTCTCAGCTGTGACGATCCTCATCGTCGGCCTGGCCGGGGCGATTCTTCTGGGCGGAACCACCGGCGGAACCACCGTCTACCGAACGCTCTTCTTCCTGCCCCACTTTACCTCCGGGGTGGCCACGTTCATCCTGTGGAAGAAGCTTTACAATCCGAGCACGGGGCCGATAACGACCGCGCTGCAGCCCCTGCTCGACCTCACGGGGGGCGTAGTGACCAGTGTGCCTGCCCAACTGATACGGAGTTGCTCGTGGCTCTGCATTCTATTGATGGTAGGCGGATTTTACCTGGGTGTCCGTCGGTTGTTCCTGTATTGGCGGGATGGGGAGATGGGAGGCTTCACCGTGCTGCTGGGACTCGTCTTCATGACGTTGCCGGCGGCCTGCTCGACGGCCTGGGCCAACCCGCAGTCCGCCTCCGGGCTCGTTCTCGCTGGCGCTGCCGTGAGTCTGCTCCTCTTCGGCGGGCGGGCGGTCAAAGGAAGGGGCTATCCATGCCGGGCGGACGAGGGTTTGGGCGACGGCATCATGTTCAGCGCCACCCTGATGGTCGTCGGCTTCGGCTTGCTGGGGCTCGGCAATGTGCTGTACGATCTGCCGGTGAAGGCCGCCGCGGGTCTGGAGACGCCGGAGTGGCTGACCCAGTACAACTGGGCCAAGCCGTCATTGATGTTCATGGGTCTGTGGGCGGGGATCGGCTCCAACAATATGCTCCTCTACCTGGCGGGCCTGTCCAACGTACCCGGCGAGCTCTATGAGGCGGCGGAGATCGACGGCACGAGCGCCTTCCAGAAGTTCTGGCACGTCACCTGGCCGCAACTGGCACCGGTGACCTTCTTCATCGTCGTCATGAGCACGATCGGCGGGCTGCAGGGGGGCTTCGAGATGGCCCGCGTCATGACGGAGGGGGGACCAGCCGGGTCAACGACGACGCTGAGCTACTACGTCTATACGGAGGGGTTCACCACGGGCCGACTGGGGTATGCCGCCGGCGTCGCCTGGGCCATGTTCGCCCTGGTGTTCGCCGTGACGCTGTTCAACTGGAAATTCGGCAGCCGGCAGATCAATGACTGAAATGATCGAGAACCGCACGCGCGACTTCCTGCGCCGGAAACTGGCCTCTACCGCGATCCTGCATGTGGTCCTCACGCTGTTCAGCCTGAGCTTGGCCCTGCCCTTCGTCTGGATGGCCCTCACCGGCCTCAAGACGATCGAGGAAGCGGGCATGGACACCTGGCTGCCGGAGCAGTTCATGTGGTCGAACTTCTCGGATGTCTTCGAGACGAAGGGCATCCAGTTCGGTCGCTGGTATTGGAACAGCCTCTATATCGCCGCCGCTGTCACCTTTCTACAGGTCCTGACCAGCTCGCTGGCCGCTTTTAGTTTCTCCAGACTGAAATGGCCGGGCAGGGACAAGGTGTTCCTTCTCTACCTGGGCACGATGATGCTGCCTTTCCTCGTGATGATGGTGCCCAACTACCAGTTGATGATCAAGCTTGGGATCGTCGACACCTACTGGGGGTTGGTCCTTCCGGCGTCGTTCAGCGCCTTCGGTACGTTTCTGCTGCGCCAGTTCATGCTCGGGATTCCCGCGTCACTCGACGAGGCGGCCGAGATCGACGGCGCCAGCAAGTGGCAACTCTGCTGGGACGTGATCCTGCCGCTTGCCCGCCCGGGCATGATCACGCTGGCGATCTTCACCTTCGTAGGCAACTACCAGAGCTTCTTCTGGCCTCTGGTCATGATGAAGAGCGTGCATCGCTACACGCTGCCTGTTGGACTCATGTTCTTCGACTCGACCCAGGGCCAGCAGACGAATCTATTGATGGCGGCCATCACGATGTCGGTGGTGCCGATGATCGTCATCTTCGTGGTGTTGCAGCGTCACCTGGTGCGGGGCATCCAGCTGGGCGCCGTCAAAGGCTGACCGGCCCCTGATCAGCCGATGCTGATCAGCCGGTTGCCCGTCATGCCGGTGCAGAGGTCGATGATGAGCCAGATGCCGGCGGTGCCGAAGGCGCCGAGGACCAATCCCAGGAAGAAGGGGCGCAGTCTCGTATAGAGCAGTGGCCCCCCGTACTTGAGAATGATCGCCTTCAAGAGCCAAGCGACGAAGATCGACGGCCAGATCAGTTGGACCGGGTGGGGCAAGCCGACGGCGAGACCGATGGGATGAATTGGGAAACCAACGAAACGGTTCTTCACAAACGTCAGCAGCGCCATCAGGCCGGCACCGACGCCGGCGAAGGACAGGTGCCACAGCTCCACCGGAGCCGGATTGTTGACATTGTGGGTGATCCAGTTTCCGGTGTATGTCGTCATGTGGCCGAACTGCCAACTGGCCAAGTTTATGCCGCCATGGGTGTATCCGAGGTAGATGACGGTCCACGCTGAACCAACCATGGTGACGACGATGGCGATGACGATGGCCCAGAACAGACGGCGGTATTCGAGTCGTGTCACCTCCGCCAGCTTCAACCCCGTCGCCGCCGAGGCCATGACGAAGGTGCGGATGTCGGCCGACCAGGGAAAATTGAGGGCCAGCGTCGCGATACCGGAGGGCCCGACGAAGGAAGATCCGAGGGTGTTGACGGTGAAGACCGCTGGGGCCACGGGGGCCCGACAGTAGGCCAGTCCGGCCTGCGATATGATCCGGGACAGGCCGACGAAAATGACCAAAGCCGAGAGCTGGAAGAGGAGTGCGGTAGCCAGGTTCATGCCGGCGAAGACCAGCCAGACGATGCCGGCGACGAAGCCGATCAGGAACCCGAACACGGCAACCCGGTAGGACAGCAGTTCGTCGCTGTCGTCCAGGTCCGGCGCCCGGCCAAAGGCTTTGAGCACCACGTCCCGCAGGTGTTGACGGCTGGACCAGAAGTTCGAAAACACGAGAAAGAACAGCGCCCCCAAGGCGATATGAGCGAGGCTGGGAGGGGATGGGGACGAGTAGGGCTGTTCGGGACCGATGGTCAAACCGACCATGCGCAAGACGCCGATGGCAATGACGTTGAGCATGGCGAAGAGCCAGATTCCTAGCGAGACGTCGAGATTGAGCAGGTAGGAGAGTC
>Ga0315338_1002292_pt1 | contig 19530 bp, 19 predicted proteins | sample ASW8metaG_FD_204518 | JGI IMG/M metagenome (GOLD analysis project Ga0315338, IMG submission 204518) | Ammonia-oxidizing marine archaeal communities from Monterey Bay, California, United States - ASW #8 | ecosystem: Environmental > Aquatic > Marine > Coastal | place: USA: California | collected... | reverse complement strand
GGCAAGGACCGTTTATAGGCCCAGACCGAGGCAGTGAATGGATACCCATAGACTTCGGAAGATTCTCAGAAATAACCTACACCCGTGACCTATGGTCAGATAACCATATGCCAAATGTGCTGTACGTTTCGATTGGGGCCGCGGCCATTAGCGATCAGGGAGGGATATACCGCAGTCGTGATCTCTTCAGAACTTTTGAGAAAATAGGAGTTGGCGTGAGTTCCAACAGTACTATGATGGCTATTCGGAATGACCCACGCTCCCCTAATAACATATTTTGTGTTGCCAGAGCAGGAGAAGCGTTCGGATCGAGTGATAACGGGGAAACTTGGGTATCTTATCACTTACCTGAAACCGCTAGAGAGGTTCGAGGATTGGCAATGGGATAATTGGAATATGAATAATAAAAAGAGCCTTAACATGACCCTTTTTATTATTCATAGCAGTACTAGGTATATTTAACCAACGCAAGATTGCAATAACTGTATTATCTCTGTCACTGTAGCTCGTTGCCAGTCCTCAGCCTTAGCACCAGTCCTACTGCGACGCTCTCGACCAAAATCTTGATCATTAATGCCAGGGTTCTCAGATCTGATCGCTTGCTCTATTACGCTTTGTTCTTTAGCAGCTACTTCAGGTCTCTCGATCCAGTGGCATAGATACTGATGGTCATTAGTATAGAACACAGCCACTGGTATAGACATATATTTTCCTTCTTTAAGGTATTCACTCATAATATCTTCATGAGAATCCCTTGGAAATACCCTAATCTCCATACCACTAACTTCAGCCATCCTGGCCAGAACCGGTAGCCCGCGGACAACATCTCCGCACCAATCTTCACCGATAACCATCATCTTGGATGGTCCTTTAGGATTCGCAACCAACTCTTTTAACGAGTCCCCTTCAGCTTTAGTCACCTGGAATTTCTCGTAGAATTCCTGAAACCTAGCCTTGTTCACATTGATCTGGTCAATATAATCTGCATATGCGAAACCTTCTGTATACCTCTGTGGAGTAACCACGGTTGTTTCATGTGCCATACTGAACCTCCTCTTTTATTTTCGTGTGAAACTAAGTAGTGCCCGACCGGCGAACTGCCGGTGTATCATCCTATTTCTCAACCAGTATGTCCCTGAAATCCTATCTCCACCTTCCCATCAGGATAAACTATGATGGGTACCGAATCCCCATAGTCTAAGGCTTCATCCAAAGTATCTTGACTTTGATCAACTCTTCTTTCTTCATACTGCACACCTTCCCGACGCCAAGTATCTCTAAGGAGGTCACAGGCTGGACAAACAGTTAGTGTATATACGATTGGCATATCGGCCATGATTATCTCCGCACTATGATTTTCGCAAATTTTACAACCTATTCACGAAGGTGTCACCATTAACTTATTTCTTGTGCCATATGATGAGCCTAGTTATAATGTCGCTGACCAAACGGCCTATATCTACACGATAAGGAGGGGTAATGATAGCCCTAGTTGTAACTATTAATATCAAACCAGGATTTAAAGATCAATTTATGGCATCTATGATGGGTGACGCTAGAGGGTCGAATAACGATGAACCCGGGTGTTTGAGATTTGATGTCTTACAAGACAACGAAGATGACAACCAAATACATCTCTATGAAATTTATCAGGATGACGCCGCAGTAGAAGCCCATAGGAACGCTCCACACTACACTAAGTGGCGTGAAGAGTGTAAAGATTGGTTTGCTACTGAAAACGTTCGCAGATTAGCAACCCCTGTGTACCCACCACCAGAAAAATGGGAGAAACGAGCCCCTATAGATTAACTAATAATACCCGGGAAATAATTAGTATATTTCCCGGGTATTATTCAAGCTTTTGTACCCAATACGGCACTATTTTTCATTGAACTCTTTCCAAAACATCTCTGAATGCCTTAAGAAAAACATCAATCTCAGATTCATTTATTTCTGTTGATAAGGCCCCCACTAAATTAGGGGCTACTAGTACTCCTTCATTCATAAGGCCCCAAAACATTTGTTGCCTCAAAATGGGATCACCTTGTGCGATGTCACGGTAATTTCTTATTGGATGGTCAAGAAAATGTATCCCAAATAGGGAACCTAAACCGGTGACCTGAACAGGTACTTCCAACTCTAGGCATATCTTCCGAATACCAGACTTCAATAGCTCTGTACGCGTAGAAAGCGAATCATACACATCATTCGTTAGATTATGTAAAGTTATGGACCCAGCCAACATAGTAACTGGATTAGCATTAAATGTTCCGGCATGGGATACCTTCGGCCCAGTAGTAGGATCATAGAGATCCATAATGTCCTTACGGCCTCCAAAAGCACCTACAGGAAATCCCCCCCCAATTATCTTACCAAGAGAGGTCAGGTCTGGCGTAATGTTATAGTATTTCTGACACCCTCCATCATTAACGCGGTAGCTTATTACTTCATCAAAAATAAGAATTATGCCGTTCTCTTCAGTAAATTTACGGAGCATGTGCAAAAATTCGTAAGTGGCTGGGACCATACCCACTGATCCCATGATTGGTTCAACTATTACCGCGGCTAGCTCATCTTTATGACGATTCAGGATATTGGATGCTATATCGGTTTCATTAAACGGTATTATTACTATTTGATCGAGTATCTCCGGCGGTAGACCTTCCGTATTAGCGACTGACCTAGGATGGTTCCGATCCCCTGCCTGATCCACGCTAACCCGAACGCTAACAGAGACAGCGTCGTGGGTACCATGGTACCCTCCTTCTACCTTCGCGAATAAAGTACGCCCGGTAAAGGCACGCGCTGCTCGTATTGTATTTAGAGTAGCTTCAGTACCAGAATTAGTGAATCTAACAAGATCAAAACTAGGGACCCTGTCACATAGCATTTCTGCCAGACGTATTTGATGTAAATTAGGAGCGTTATAACCGACACCTTTGGACAATTGCTCTCCGACAGCATCCATAACCGGGGCGTAAGAATGTCCGAATATCATAGTAGTCATGGTGTTTATGAAATCAAGTCGCTCAACATTATCAACATCCGTAACCTTAGCCCCCTTTGCAGATTGTACAAATATCGGATAGGGTTCCCAGAATATAGAGTTTCTACTATCACCTCCCGGAAAATATTTCCTGGCTTCCTCCCAAGCAGTTTTACTTTTGGGAGTTAAGGAGATGTACCGATTTAATTCACCGTTATCGAGTTCCATTGGGACAAATTCCTATTCACATATTCCATAAGTTGATACTACTGTAAAATCACTGACCCTAACGGAAAGTTATCACTAGTTTATAGACTTGTCAGTTAAACGCAACTTAACCGTCTCCAGATACGTCTACGAAATCTGATTAATCACATTCTTTATGGTGAGCATATCTTCCAAGCCTATAACTGGGCATCCACGATGTTCTACCGAAAGCAAAAGTTCCCGCAATGCTTCGCCCCTGACATACAATCCCGAATTAATGAGTAAAAACGGCATGTCTAATCTAAACGCTGCTTCAGAATCGTGCGATGAATCACCACAATATACGGCTTGTTCGGCATTCACCCCTAATAAGCCTATCGTTTTAACCAAGATTTCGGGGTCCGGTTTAACATTCACGACATCATCAACTGTCACAACATGGTCAAAATAATGTCCGATACCATGAAAGTTCATTATATGTTGAACCACATCACCGGAACTCATGGTCGCCAAAGCTATCCGGAAACCATCAATTCTCAATGATTCTAGTAATTCTTTCACATTAGGTAACAGAGTCACTTGATCAGTCAAACTCAGTTGCAACTCAAGTCTGCGTTGAATAACTTCCGCTATCAATTCATTTGCTTTATTTTGTCCTAGGGCTCTGTCCAGAAAATACCAAAGTAATTTACGAGATCCACCTCCAAATTGGCCTCTGATATCCGCGTCACTTACTTGGACACCGAAATCACTTAGCGCCTCCGTACTAGATTTGATCGCGGCAGGATAGCTATCTACTAAGGTCCCATCCAAGTCAAAAATAATACTATCTATTTTACCCATACTAAAATCCTTTTAATTACATCAACGAACCTCAAGTACGCATGTAATTCAAACCGTTTAGGCAGTGTGACGTGTCATTTGTATAGCACATCAGGAGTATAAGGAAAAGGCGCCCGCAAATGGACGCCTTTTCCTTATACTCCTGAATATTGATAGAGCACCTATGTAGTTACAGTATTCCTGGGTAGTTCTTTTACTAATATATTAGAAACCAAGAAAACCGATTCTTCCGACCGATGGATAGCAAATTCCTGAAATTCGTCTTCCACTACTAAGTACCGAGACATGACATCTTTCATATCAGTTTTCAAAGCATCCATAATGTCCGGAGATATCTCCATACGGTCGCGCATTAAGACCATTTGGAGGCGCTCTCTAGCTGCTATTTTGCTCGCCACTATTCTAGTTTGATCTCTCTTAGAAATTACCCATTTTATTAGTTCACGCATGTGAGTAAGCACCTCTATTAATTCCCATGATTTCCTTAACCTTACCCATAATACCTGTCTTAGGGTCAAGATCCATAAGCGGTACATCATCTCCATCTATTCTTGCTGTTATTCTTGAAAAGGCCGCACCTGATACAGCCCTCTTATCATTGATAACCGGAGTTCCCTGGTTAGTTGCAGTTATCAGGCGATCGTCAGCCGGAACCATTCCCAAGACTTCAATAGCTAATAAGTCGATTATGTCATCTTTATCCATCATTTCCCCGCGTTTAACCATACCGGGCCGAACACGATTAATGATCAATTTAGGATTATGGACATCAGCCGCAGCTAGAAGCCCGATGACTCGGTCTGCGTCCCGTATGGCAGAAACTTCAGGGGTCGTAACAATTATAGCTTCCTTGGCGGCTGCGATGGCATTTCTGAATCCTTGTTCAATACCAGCAGGACAATCGATTAAGACATAATCAAACTCACTCTCTAACTTCTGACAGAGTTCTTTAACCTGTTCTTCAGTTATACAATTCTTATCACGTGTTTGCGCAGCAGGAATTAAATATAAATCTGGGTGGTTCTTGTCTTTAATCATGCCCTGATGCATTTTGCAGTTGCCTTCTATTATGTCAACCAAATCGTAAACGATGCGATTTTCCAATCCCATCACAACATCAAGATTTCTCAAACCAATATCTGTATCTATCACAACTACCCTGTGCCCACGCATCGCCAACCCTGTTCCAAGATTAGCAGTAGTAGTAGTTTTACCCACTCCGCCTTTACCCGATGTAATTACTATGGTCCTACCCGTCATATAATGTCCCTCCGCTATGCCCCGCAAATCGCCCAGCATATGACGCAACATATATCGAATTCCGTCTTATAAAGGCTATTTTGGGATTAGTACGATTTAGTTTGGGTTTCTTACCTGATGTGGGGGCAACACCGATATATTGCCCTATCTGAATACGATGGGTTTCAAGCTGCAACGCTATTATCACTGCCTGCATATCACCGCTAGCACCTGCTTGAGCAAATCCTCTAAGGCGTCCAAAAACAATTATGTCTCCATCAGCTATTAGTTCTGATCCGGGGTTAACATCTGCCAGTACTACTATGTCGCCCGGATACTTGATGACTTCCCCTGATCTGCAAGTAGTCTTGATGAATAACGCCTCGTTGCGGCGATAAGCATCTATAAGTTCTTCGGTTCTTGGCGTATTTGGTTGGCTATCATTGAGCTCAGCGTCAGATATTTTGATAGGAAATCCGACCAGATCGTCCAAGCCCCCTTCTAAATCATCTGATACAACTGTTATATCTTTTTCAACGTATTTGGTGTCGTAACGAAGTTGATCGTCAGCGTTACCTGTAGCTTCTACCAAGGTCTCCACATACTGAGGACGCGAAACTGTTTTTTCCACCTTAACCGGTTTGCTAGGAGCAGCTACTGTTTTTCGTTTACTCTTTACAGGATTACTACGCAAAGCTCCAGAACGATTGTCAGGATCATTGTGTTGCAACGATTCCTTAGGAACTCTCGGGAATGCATCGATTTCGCCTGCTACATCTACTCCAAATCCAGCACTTTCTGATAAGGCCTCTCCTAAAGTCACAGGGTCACACCAAAACCGGGCAACAGTCACCTTAGAATTGGACTCCAAAATATCCCTAATCTGAGTAATTTCTTCTTTTATGAGTATCCTTTTGCCAACATTGACTGTGATAGTTCCGCTGGAATACATCAGTCTATTTTCAGCAAGATGGTCACGAAGACACTCAACTACGGAGGCAAATTCCTCGGTATCCTCTATGGTGAGGTTAACACTTGTCCCGCGTCCTGTAACTCGAACTAATCCTGTTTGTAGCATTGAAATAAACCACTCGTTTACTCAACGTTTATTCGTAGAAAAGCTCATTCCGAAGGTCGTCCACGGTTATCTTCCATGAGCCTCAGAGCGCAACAACACGCCTGTTCCACCCATCCCACTACGTTGCTATTCGGTTATATCAGGAGCGCTTTTCCTAAGTCAAGGATATGGGATACCCTTTTTGTAGTACTTATAGTAACTATAAGCAGGCATAGAGAAATCAGTGGTTTAAAAGATATGACACCTATGCCAATTAATTAGCTTTATACCGATGGAGATTCGCTCCCGTATATTCGCGGAAAATATAAATTCCTCAACGGTTTATAAATGACACTAAGAATAGACAATCCCAAGAAGCTACAACCGGTCACAGTCATAACTACAGGTGCATTAAATACGTCGGCCAAAACGCCGTTTAGCAAGTTGGCGAAAGCCATGCTTCCTCCCACATGCATACTATATATGCCTGACACCCTCCCCCTAACTCCATCCGGCACCACCGCTTGTATCACTGTGTGAGTCACAGTCATAAATCCCGCTGTACTGGCCCCCAGTAATATAGTAAATAAAAGAGCCAATTCCATCATCGAAGACAATCCCAACGCCACGTAGGTCAATCCGCTGGTGAGGCCCAGGATAAGGAACACTCTTCCCCTAATAGCATCTGTTCTTACCCCTGCAAGTAACACAGAGGATATCAGCGCTCCAACTCCAATTCCTGACATCAACAACACTGCATGATCTGGATTACCCGAATCGCTCATAATTTCGGACATTGCTGGTAACAGCGACTCATAGGACATAGTCAGCGTACAATGGAAAACTGCGAAAAGTATCATTGCCAGGACAATGGGAGTCGAATACACGTACGAAAACCCGTCGAATATGTTTCTAGTGACACTTTTACGCTGGTCTACTGTTCCAGTCGAACGAGTCTGTATCCGTAGCGTCTGAATCAAGCCAATCAAGTAGAATAACCCGCACAACCAGAACGCCCACTCAAGACTAACGAATAAAACTATTGGAGTGATCGCGAGCGGCCCTATTGCCCTGGAGCCTTGCTGAGTCGCTTGGTTTAATGCTACAGCATTAAGAAGATGTTCTTTAGGAACCAGGTTCGGCACTAACGATTGGGTGGCAGTCATCTGAGAGGCTCTCAATGTTCCGTTGAAGAAAGCCAATGCAATAAGTAATATTGGGCCTATCAAACCAGTCATCACTAAAATAGCCAACGCCACATTGTGAAGTAGATTTAATGCATAGGTCCAAGACAGTACTGTTTGTCTATCGAATCTGTCTGCTATGAATCCAATCAATGGAGTCGCCACCAATCTCGGTATCATTGCCGCAAATACGACTAAACCTGCCCATGAATAATACCCGGTTATTTCGTAAGCCAATACCGCTCGGGCCACTATAAGGGCCCAGGCTGACGCGCCTGCTAAAAGATTTGCTGTCCATAAAGTTCTGTAATCTTTGTATTGAAGTGCGATCAGAAATCTGTCAGCAATAGTTCCCAAAAACCTACCCAATATAATTCTCCCTTACACAGTACGTATGCTTTTTCAAGAGATTCATCCAGCTGTCCCAAAAATAGCCACCGAGCAGGTGAATGAACCAGGACGTCCTCCCAAATTGTGCGTCAATCCTAAATCAGCCTTCTTTAACTGTCTACCTTCGGCTTTTCCCTGCAATTGCTTATATACCTCATAGATCATCCTTATCCCACTTGCCCCAACTGGATGGCCAAAACATTTGAGCCCCCCATCAGTATTAACAGGTAGATCTCCCTCTAACGTAAAACTACCATTATGGACATCCTCAGAACCGCGCCCACGGCCGCTAAACCCCAAGTCTTCATAGATAATGAGTTCGGTAATTGTAAAACAATCGTGTACCATTGCCATATCTATGTCTTGTCTAGGGTTTATTACTCCGGCTTCTTCATAAGCAGATTGACTAGCGCGAACAGTTTCAGGAAAATGCGTAAAATCCCAATCATCTCTTAAGATACCAAATGCCCCTACTGATAGACCAAGGCCTTTCACTAATACATAATCTTTTCTCAATGATCGAGCTATTTCTGGAGTCGTAATTATTGCCGCAGCAGCACCGTCACTAACACCACAGCAATCGAATAAGCCAAGGGGCCAAGCTATCATAGGCGCATTTATTACTTGGTCCGTGGTTATTTCTCTTTGGAAATGAGCCTTCGGGTTTAACGTACCGTTGTGGTGATTCTTAGTAGCTATTTCTGCCAAAGTTAACTTTCCTTGATCATAAGGAATTCCGTATTGGTGAAAATATCTAGTGGCGGCCATAGCAAATTGCGATGGTGGAGGAGTAGGAGGTGTTACATCAGATCCTGGCGCTTCAGGAATAGCCAAGCCTGAGAAACCTGAGTCCTTCAATTTTTCGACGCCAACCGCCAACACGATATCGTAGATACCCGCCGCAACCGCATAACAGGCATTACGAAAAGCGTCTGTAGCTGTAGCACACGCATTCTCCACACGCGTGATAGGAATATAATCTAATTTCAAAGCTTCAGCGAGGGGCTGCCCTGTCCTAAAAGAACTAACCGTACCCAACCACGCTGCTTGTATATCTTCGCCACCCAATCCTGCATCTTCGTACGCCTCATATGCAGCTTCAACTATTAAATCTGATGCACTGGAATCCCAACGCTCACCAAAGTTACTGCAACCCATACCCACTATAGCTACTCTATCCTTAATCCCTCTCATCTCTAAGACCTCGCTTTGGTATAGATTTCCAATAATAATTATGGATCCCGTTAACTACACGAAGCTTTCTAAAACTCATATCTATAGGCATATCAATACTGATATTTTCTACTTCACGGTCCGTCATCATGCACAGCAACCTGCCACCACAATCAAAGTTTACGACAGTGATAACCAATGGTACATCTACTGTCCCAGCAATATAATCCATTGAATAAGTAAATACATAACCTGGTTGGTCGCTAAGCCGTATATTCGAGCCACCCTCAATAGCCTGACAGTTCACGCACACCTTCTGAGCAGGGTATTGTATGTAATTGCAGGCGGCACATTTACTCCCGTATAGCCGAATGTTTTTTTCGTTCTCTCTCCATATAGCCGTTGCTGAAGGCGAATTAGCTGTCGGCCTTCGGGAACCATCATCCATTTCCCAAACATCACGCCACTTAGCATACGTCTCGTAATTCTCCAACACATGTTTTGAACATAAATAACCACTAACTAATAGAGAGTTTTCGTTATGTAAAGGTTGATTTGTAACCTTGAACCCTAAGACATCACTTCCGTCTCCGTAGGCAGCAACTAAAACTCTTTGCCCCTCACTGCATGTCTCCAGGGTTTTGGCCAGCATCATCAAAGCAAAAGCAGCTCCTGTATTGCCCAGAGAATCAAACATCGGATCTTCTATCTGACTCGTATCAAATCCTAATGTTTTAGCTAAGGAAGAATGTCGTCGATAATCCGGTGCATATAAAGCTAGTTTATCTATGTCTGAGGGTTTCAATCCGTGTTTGTCTAAATAACCATCAATAGCCGCCTGTAGTACTCTATAAAGACCTTCTTCAGTAGAGAACCTGTCTTCCCAAGTCCTCACAAATGGATCGTTAGAAGATCTCCAATTATCTAAAATATTTTGGGACACAGCATAAAATCCGTCGAACTCAGCTATAACATTTTGAGTGCCAATCAGAAAAGCGACCGCTCCATCTCCAGAATTCCGCTCAACGTCACTTCTCGGAGGCGCCTGCCTACTATCCGAAACTAAAACCAAGATAAGCTGGCAAGATCCAGCAATCACTGAATCTAGCGCTGATCTCAGTGCACTAGTTCCACACTTTAATACACCAGTTATATCTGACGTGAAAAGGTCCTGCCGTAGATCTAGCGCTTCGGCTATAATCGATGCACTCTGCTTTTCAGCATATGGAGGAGTGGTACTCGCGAATATAAGCCCGTCTATTTTTCCCCTGTCTATATCATCAATACAATCTAGCCCAGCAGCAACTGCCATGGTTAGGCTATCTTCATCAAAGTTAGCTACCGCTCTTTCCGACCTAGAGTTCCACCCCAAGGTCTCGGGGCCGAGCCTATATTTAGGAATATAAGCTCCAAATTTTATTATTCCGGCCAAACTGATACCTTCAGGAGCATTTTGGCAATGCTAACAACTGACCTTGAATACTGTCAATCATAACTATACAGAGACTCGTTTGTGCTATGTTACAATTAATTTAACCCTCAAGACTCGTAACGTCGTTCAATCAATGGGATATTTATTGATCCGAAAAACCAGTCACTATAATGTATTAGCCCTGGCGTCTGTACTAGCAATAAGCTGTGTAATTATAGGTTGCGTCCCGGGCTCCTCACCTGAGAATACGTATACAGCTCCACAACCCACCAACGTCTTACCCGCTGAGTTTAACCGTATATCCGAAGTATGGACCCTTTTAGAGCAACAGCATATTAACCGTGATGAATTAGACCCTGAGAAGCTAAGTGAGGCTGCTATCAGGGGTATGTTGGGAGCCTTAGACGACCCTTACGCATCTTTTCTAGATGCAGAACAATTTTCCATGGAATCTGAGGACGTTCACGGCTCATTTGAAGGCATCGGGGCTCACGTTGGTATGAGAGATAACTTAATAACCATCATTGCACCTATGCCAGATTCGCCAGCTGAAAAAGCAGGTATTTTACCTGGTGACGTCATCCTTGGCATCAACGGTGCTACTACGGAAAATACTACTTTACTAGAAGCGGTTTCTAAGATACGGGGTAAAAGAGGGACTACAGTAGATTTATTAATATTGCACCTTGGATACTCTGACCCTGAAAACATAACAGTGAAACGCGGCGTGATTCAACTCGATAGTATTCATTTTGAAATCATGCCAGATGATGTGGGCTACCTACACATTTCTAGTTTCACTGAGAGTACTAAATCAGAGGTGCAGAAAGCCCTCAAAGAATTTAAGACGTCCACCGAATCAGGTGGGTTAATTATCGATCTTCGTAACAATCCAGGCGGATTATTAACATCAGTAGTTGACGTAGCGAGCTTGTTTCTTGACAGTGGAATGGTCTTATATGAAATTGATGGTTATCAGGCGAGAAAAGATTGGAAGGTTAAACATAATTGGGGACAGCAAGATTACCCGATTGTAGTGATAATGAATCAGTTCAGCGCAAGCGCAAGCGAAGTTTTATGTGGAGCGCTAATGGATCACGATAGAGCAACGGTCATAGGGACTACTTCTTTCGGGAAAGGCAGTGTTAACATATTAAGGTCGCTTAGCGACGGTTCAGGCATATACTTTAGTGTAGCTCATTGGTTTACTCCAGAAGGTACGCTGATCGAAGGATCTGGGATCACACCGGACGTGATAGTCGACCTTCCGAAAGACTCTCAATCAGACGTACAACTGGAGAAAGCATTAGGGATTTTGAAGCAAAAGCGTGCAGAATTTGGCTAAACCTAAGAAGAAATCTAATAACAACACGAGCGATGGTCGAACTATCGCTTTAAATAGGCGTGCGCTATTTAATTACGAGATCCTCGAAAAATATGAGTCCGGACTAGTTCTAACAGGGACTGAAATAAAATCCATTAGAGATGGCAGAGTAGACCTACGTGATGCATATGCTCGCCCACAAAACGGGGAACTTTGGTTGGTCAACGCTCATATAGCCCTGTATGAGTCGGGAAACATATATAACCATGACCCGAGGAGACCACGTAAACTATTACTCCATAAAGAACAGATCATTGAGATAGGCGAATTGGTTGGTCAAAAAGGGCTGACTGTAGTCGCATTAAGTCTTTATATTCGTAATCGCGTCGCAAAAGTACAGCTTGGAGTGGGCCGTGGCAAACGTCAATATGACAAGAGACGAACCATCATGAATCGCGAAATGGATATGGCTGCCCGCCGCGCGATGCGGGTATATCAATAATAGTTCCCCCAAACCCTTCACTTTAGTCTATAATCACCGATGGCAAACTAAGGTTTTGCTTTTTGAAACTAGCAAACCAAAATATTTTCTTGCCAGGAGGTAGGTCTTGATCAGGACTCTTGGAGATAAAACCCCGAGAATTGCAGATACTGCTTGGGTTAGCGAGCATGCCTATGTTGTAGGTGACGTCGAAATTGGAGAATACTCAAGCATTTGGCCGGGTGTCACCATCAGAGGTGATGGAAAGGAAAGCATAAAGATTGGCAATTACGTAAATGCCCAGGAAGGGGCTGTTATACATGGTAGTGGACTAGTCATAGAAGACTACGTAACAGTAGGTCATTCAGTTGTAGTGCATGGAGATTTCATTGGAGAAGGCTCTCTTCTCGGAAATAATTGCACTTTTCTGTTCCGTTCTAAATTAGGCAAGGGATGCCTCATAGCAGCAAACTCAGTCGTATTAGCCGGTGTGGATATACCTGATAATTCTTTTGTTACAGGAGTCCCAGGGGAAATCAAACGTCAAGTTAGCGATACACAAACAAAGACAATGAAGCGAACAGCATTAAGCCTTGTAGAACACGCAAAGTTGTTTAAAGAAAGCGGTCTATAACTGCAAGGTTCAAACGCCAAGATGGTCCCAAAAACCCTCCACAATTTGCACAACCTGTCCCGTCTATATGACTTAGATTACAATAGTCTGCTCCCAGTAAGTTGTGATCTAGAGGGAGTGGCTACACACGATTTCTTCAGAATTGATTTAAAATACACATATAATGTTTTGCCAGATGTTCAGCGCCTCACCTATTATCCGAGGCGCTGAGCGACTGGCAAAACATTATTAGCCAGATGTTCCATAACATTCACACTCTCAACTGTACCTTCTACGCGAAAATCGTAGGTAAGCTGATCTATTCCTAATTCTTGACAGTAATACAAATCATCGATGACTTCCTGAGTCGTCCCACTTACGGTTCCGCCACTTATTGCATTCGCACTTTCGCCATATCCTAAATCAGTAAAATGCAAACTGCGCTTGAGAGAAATAGATATACTGTCAGGGTCCCTGCCAGCCTTCTCAATTTCTTGCCTCAAATAGGGAAGGCTCTCTGCTACGAAATCAGGTGTTTGTCTGGTTGTGTGCCAACAATCTCCATATTTCGCCGTTCTCCTCAAAGCTCTTCGTGTATGCCCACCAACCCATATTGGCACTCCAGGTTTCTGAATAGGTTTAGGAGCGAATTGGATTCCATCTATATCGTAGAACTTACCATGGAACTCCGGATTATCATCTCTCCATAGAGTTTGAAAAATTTCTAGAAATTCATCTGTCATAGGCCCTCGATCTGCATATTCCAATCCCAGAGTCTGAAACTCTTTTTCAAGCCAACCTACTCCGACACCACAAATCATCCTGCCCTTAGTTAGTACATCAAGCGAAGCAAACATTTTGGCTTGTACGACTGGGTTACGATAAGGAAGTATGATCACAGTACTCCCTATTTTTATGGTATCAGTACAAGCCGCTATAAAGCCTAGTGTGGTCATAGTCTCAAAAAATGGTTCATCGGGAGGTCTAGAAAAAGATCCATCCGCAGTATAAGGATATTGGTCAGTGCCAGCCGTTGGCAGCACGATATGATCCCCTGCCAATACAGATTCAAATCCTAACTGTTCTGCTCTTTCGACAAAATACCGAATACCTTCAGCATCTGGTAGACGTGGCAAGCCTAAACCGATTTCCATTATTCATCCTCCTGAGAGCAACTCTTCCATTTCTAAATTCCAAGGCCTCTATTAGATCATTGTATATCCACCACTAACACTCAGTGTTTGGCCAGTGATAAAACTAGCGGCATCAGAAGCCAGAAATACAACCGCATTTGCAATTTCATTAGATGTCCCCATTCTTCTAAGGATATAATTCCTCTCCACTTTTTCGAGTACATCTTCAGTGAAAATATCACGCATCTCATTCCACATACTCTCTGAACTTATATCTTCATCTTTAGGCGGAACTATCAACCCAGGGCAGACCATGTTAAACCTCAACCCATACCTTCCTGTTTCTCGTGCAATAGCCTTGCTCAATGCTATAACACCTGCTTTACATGCTGAATAAACGGCTTCGCGATATTCACCCATTCTGCCCGCATCTGAACTAATACTTACTACTGATCCCGACTGTCTTTCGACCATGTGGGGTAGCACAGCATGAATACAATTTATAGCGCCCCATAAATTAACCTGGACTTCCTTTTCATATTCAGACCTCGGTTTATCTAGAAATAATCGGTCAACAGTCCAACCAACATTATTAACCAATATATCCACACTACCCATAGTACTTATAGTCTCATTAACCATGTTTTCCACACTGGAAGGGTCTGTCACATCCGTTGGAATCACCTTTATATCCCCAGAAATGCCGGACTGGGATACTTCTAGTGCAACCCTTTCTCCTTGTTCAGGCGCCAGTTCTGCTATAGCAATATTGGCACCTTCGTTAGCAAAAGCATGAACTATTGATCGTCCTATATTAGATCCTCCTCCGGTGATTATTACATTTTTTCCATTAAGTCCTAGTTCCATTATGTTAGCTCCCTACGCGTCAATTTATTATCAATTACATTAGATTCGCATCAGTTATCTATCCGAGGTATGCCACCAATACGCAACCTCAAAAGCCCTTTAATATCTTCCCACGCTGTGCTTAAGACTCGGACACTGCTAGATGGATCTTCATCCCACTTCACTGGGACCGATTGTATTCGGAATCCGCGCTTAGCCGCGATGAGCAATAATTCTGTATCAAAGAACCAGTAATTATTCTTTATAAGTGGCACAATCTGCTGAGCTGCTCTATTAGTTATCGCCTTAAATCCACATTGGGCATCAGGGAATTTCGTGAAAAAGAGAGTTTTTATAATCAGATTATATGACTGAGATATGATCTCCCGACGCACTGATCTTTTCACTTGAGATTTTTTACTCAGCCGACTGCCAACAGCGATATCATATTCCCCAGATACAGCGTCTATAATCTCAGGCAGATGCAGCAGGTCAGTCGAAAGGTCTACATCCATATAGCACAAAATATCGGAAGTACTCCTGAGCCAAGCTAATCTTAAAGCGCGTCCCCTACCTTTCTGAGGAACATAAAAGTAATCCACAAAGACGTGATCTCTGCAAAGAGATTCCGATACCTGACGTGTATTATCTATCGACGCGTTATCCGCTATTAATATGTTCCACTCATAGGTCTGGTTTTCTGTTATAAATTCCGACAATGTATCAATACAATTTGGAAGGTCAGCTTCCTCATTATAAACTGGTATAACGATGGTAACTGTAGGTTTCATGCATATCCTGTAATATCTATGTACGGTTGCAATTTAGAAGATTGTTTTCTGTTAATAAACGTTAAAACGTTCCTACTATTTGATCCCTAATGACGGAAGTGTCTCACTCCTGTGAAGACCATAGCTAACTTATGTTTGTTAGCTGCTTCTATCACCTCTTCATCTCGTATTGAACCGCCAGGCTGAACAATAGCAGTCACGCCTGCCTCGGCCGCCAGTTCGATATTATCCGGAAATGGGAAGAATGCGTCGGATGCCAATACACTTCCAGTAGCCTTTTCGCCTGCTACACGTTGTGATAGGTGAACGCTAACAACCCTATTGGGCTGCCCTGCTCCCATTCCCATTAAGGCTCTTCCTTTGGCCAAAACAATTGCATTGGACTTGATATGTTTTCCAGCTTTCCATGCAAAAGCTAGGTCTAGAAGTTCTTCGTCACTAGGGGATCTATCAGTAACAATCTTCCAAGACTTAGGGTCTTCTTCTATAAAATCAGGAGTTTGAACCAAGATACCCCCTGTTATAGGCCGAACGTCGTATGCAGACCCTTGAGAGTTCTTATTATGCCCTATAGCTAATATCCTGAGATTTCTCTTTTTCATGAGAATTTCTAACGCATCTGATTCGTATTCTGGAGCAACTACTACCTCGTAAAATACCGATTCCATAGCTTCTGCTACAGCTGCTGTTACAGGCCGATTGTATCCTACTATTCCCCCGAAAGCTGAGACCGAATCACCTTCATAAGCTTTTTGGTAAGCAGATACTAGGTCAGGATCACTGGCCAAACCACATGCGTTGGTATGTTTAATAACTACCGCAGTTGGCTCATTAAAGTCCGACACTGTTCTCCACGCTGCATCTGCGTCCATGAGATTATTGAACGATAACTCTCTGCCATGTAGCTGTTCGGATCCCGCAATTCCTGCCGCAGGAACTCCTGCGACGCTGTAGAGGGCGCCACGCTGATGAGGGTTTTCACCATAACGAAGTCCCAGAATTTTATTTAGTCCCAACGGCAAGGTCTCTGGCATTTCTTCATCAGCAGATAATCCTGATAAATAACTAGTAACCGCTGAATCGTACACAGCAACGTGAGCAAATGCCTTCGAGGCGAGATTACGACGCTCTTCAAGAGTCAGACCCTGTTGGCTAAGCTTCTCGCCTATCCAACCGTAGTCGGCTGGGTCTACTACCACTATTACCGATGGAAAATTTTTTGCTGCCGCTCGGAGCATAGTTGGACCACCGATATCTATATTCTCCAAAGCTACATCCAACGAGACATCCGGTTGAGCTATAGTCTCCACAAATGGGTATAGATTAACGACAACTACGTCAATGGGATCAATACCATGGCTAGCCATCTCATCAATATGGCTCTGAACGTCTCGACGGCCCAATAATCCGCCATGTATTACCGGATGCAGTGTCTTAACCCTGCCATCTAAAATCTCAGGAGAACCCGTTACCTCAGACACTTGTTTCACTGGCAATCTTTCCCCTGACAAAGTCGTAAACGTCCCGCCTGTGCTGATAAGCCCAAAATCGGCTGCCACCAATTTTCTGGCAAATTCTACTATTCCTGATTTGTCATAAACACTTAGTAAAGCCTTCACGTTAGCAACATCCCTTAGTATTGAATTTATTTGACCAATTTTACTTGAGTTCCGTTATCTCTCGGAACTACCACCCCAACGACTTGGGCATCCGGAATAGTATCGAGAATCGTAGCCACTGACTCTTCCTCACAAGCAGACACCATCCCCAATCCCATATTGAACACCGTGTACATCTCATTTTCACTTACGCCACCGGTGGTTCTTATTAGCTCAAAAATTGGAGGCACAACCCATGATCCTAAGTGGAATTCAGCAGAGACACTAGCTGGTAGCATAGGAGGCATCTTGCCAGGCAACCCCCCACCCGTGACATGGCTCAGGCCTTTACAAAGACTCATGATGGGCTCAAGCAACGGATAATAAGATCTATGACGAACAAGAAGTTCTTCGCCTAGAGTATGTCCCAATTCTTCAAAATGCTGATACAGTATTGATGGGTTTTCCTCAGTCTGAAACACTTTACGGACTAAAGAGAATCCGTTCGTATGCAACCCGCTAGACGGAAAGCCGATCAAAACGTCCCCTGATATGATACTGCTACCATCTATTACGTTATCTCTCTCTGCTGCTCCTACAACAAATCCAGCTAAATCAAAATCTTCCGCCGAATACATATCTGGCATTTGCGCAGTTTCACCACCTATGAGAGAGCAACCCACTTCCTTACACCCCCAAACGATACCGCGAAGCAACATTTCCATTCTTTGATTATCCAAATGACTGAAAGATATATAATCCAGGAAAAATAATGGCTTGGCTCCCTTAGTCAAAATGTCATTTACGTTAAGCGTAACTAAATCTTGGCCCACTGATTCGAAATGTCCTAACTGCGCAGCTACTCGCAATTTGGTACCAACACCGTCAGTACTAGAAATAAGCACAGGTTTTTCGTAACCAGATAAATTATAAACTCCCGCGAATCCGCCCCCTGCATCCAATACCTCGGGGCCGTGAGTCAATGTGGAGAACGCCTTAATCCGATCTTTTAAGGCTTCCATATTATCCAGGTTCACCCCTGCGGAAGAGTAAGTATTGCCGTCCAAATTTAAATCTCCTGTGCTTCTTGTGTTCCGCGAGAGAAAACAGAGTACATTAAGCGTAACCACATATCAAGAAAATATTTGAATGAGCTAGAGTGCCCATAGTCAGTCAGTAGATAATTGAGCATCTTCCAACGATAGCTTAGTGAGTTGCAACTGTACTGGAACAGGATAGTTGCCTGTGAAACAAGCATCACAAAACCCCCCAGATTCTCCTCCCACTACCTGCATAAGGCCTTCTACGCTCAGGTATCCCAGAGAATCTGCTCCAGTCATACGCCTGATTCCCTCTACGTCAGTATTGGCTGCCACCAGTTCGTCTTGACTCGCCATGTCCACACCCATATAACATGGATATTTTATGGGAGGAGCACATACCCGCACATGAATTTCGGTTGCACCCGCCTTTCTAAGCAGTCCTACCACGTGTGGAGTAGTAGTTCCTCTAACGATGCTATCGTCAACTACTACTAAGCTTTTCCCTCTTATTACGTCACTTAACGGATTGAACTTCTGCCTTACCCCAATGTCCCGCAGCTTCTGCTCGGGCTCAATAAACGTCCGCCCGACATATCTATTTTTAATCAAACCATCGCTGTAGGGTATACCTGATTGCCTTGCATACCCTACGGCCGCTGCCGTAGAGGAGTCAGGTATACCTATCACTAAGTCAGCGTCTACCGGGTGTTCCTTAGCTAGCTGAGCACCCATCCTTTGTCGCGATGAGTACACCAAGTTACCTTCCATAATGCTATCTGGTCGAGCAAAATAAATCAGCTCAAACACACACATCGCCTTCTGTCCATTGTTTCCGCCCCAATGCGAAGACTGCAAGCCTTCCTTGTTTATAACTACGACTTCACCAGGGTCCACTTCTCTGACGAACTCCGCACCAATATGTTCCAATGCGCAACTTTCGGAAGCCACGACCCATCCATTATTCATTTTGCCTAAGCACAGAGGCCTTATCCCAAGAGGATCCCGAGCAGCGATTACAGAGTCATGTGTAAGTGTGACAAAAGAATAAGCGCCGTTAAGGACATTCATGCAATGGAAGACCCGTTCATGCCAATCTTTACCCGGCGCGTTGACCAGTAGATATGCGATTATCTCTGAGTCGGTAGTAGAATTAAAGGAGCAGTTCCACTGCTCCTTTAATTGTTTCTTTA
>Ga0315338_1002291_pt1 | contig 19550 bp, 23 predicted proteins | sample ASW8metaG_FD_204518 | JGI IMG/M metagenome (GOLD analysis project Ga0315338, IMG submission 204518) | Ammonia-oxidizing marine archaeal communities from Monterey Bay, California, United States - ASW #8 | ecosystem: Environmental > Aquatic > Marine > Coastal | place: USA: California | collected... | reverse complement strand
AGTTTTATTTAAAGAATTTGCAGATATTGATGCATTTCCAATTTGTCTAAAAGAACAAAATATAGAAAAAACAATTGAAACAATAAAAAACATAACTCCAGTTTTTGGGGGAATTAACCTTGAAGATATTAAGGCCCCAGAGTGTTTTGAAATTGAAAGTAAATTGCAAGATTTAGGTATCCCAGTAATGCACGACGATCAACATGGAACTGCAATAGTTATTCTTGCAGGATTAATTAATTCCTTAAAACTAAAAAACCTAAATAAAGAAGATGCAAGGGTTGTTATTCTTGGAGCTGGTGCGGCAGGAATTGCAACAGCAAAATTAATGTTAGAATATGGATTTAAACCAGAAAACTTAACATTAATTGATAGCAAAGGAACTCTAAATAATTCTAGAACTGAGCTAAATAAATATAAAAAAGAAATTGCAAAACTTACTAATCCTTCATCAAATAATCTTGAAGAAGCAATAAAGGATTCAGACATATTTATTGGAGTTAGTAAACCCAATATTCTAACAAAAGAAATGATTCAATTAATGAATAAAAATCCTATAATCTTCGCACTTTCAAATCCAATCCCTGAAATAATGCCTGATCTAGCAAAAGAAGCAGGAGCATTTGTTATTGCGACCGGACGTTCTGACTTTCCAAACCAAGTAAATAATGTTTTAGCATTCCCCGGTATATTTAAAGGAGCTTTAGAGATAAAAGCAAAGAGTATCACTAATGATATGAAATTAGCTGCTGCAGAGGCTCTAGCAAGCTCGATAGAGCCAGAAATAGATAAAATACTACCTTATGCCTTAGATAAATCAATTGTCCCAAATATATCTGAAGCAGTCAAAAAAGCCCACAATTAATTCTATAAAACTTAAATACCCTCGATACTTTAGATAAATATTAAATTAGGGAGGTTAAAAATGATTATAGGGTTTAAAGATACTTACGAATCTGTTGGAAGTCCTTATTCTAACTCTGATTCTGGAGTTGGGCTAATGGAAAATCCAAGAGAGGGTCATTCAGGTCTTGAAGATAATTTTCTTGAAGACACAAAAAGAATTGTAACAAGAGATAAGTCTCTTGCAAGAGATTACACTCAAGATTCAGGAGAATAATCTCCTTACTTATTTTTTAATCCACACTCCGGTGTGGTTTTTATTTATATTCAATGAAAAAGCTATTATCAATTATAAAAGAAATATTTTGTGATACCTCAAAATCAAAACTATCTAAACCCTATACTGAATTAGAATATTTTAGAAAAAGAATTATGGGGACGGAACAAGAATATGGGCTAGAAGGATGTAGTGGAAAAGACTGGATCTTAAAAACAAAGTCTCCTTTTATAGAAAATGGTGCAAAAATTTATGTTGATTGTAATCATCCAGAGTATGCTAGCCCAGAAACTACAAATCCCTTAGATGCCATGATTTGGAATAAAGCTGGAGAATTTATTATTCCAAAAAAAATTAAAAAATTAAAAAAAAGAATTAATTTAAGATTTTTTAAGAATAATATAGACAGTAATGAAAATTCATATGGAACTCATGAAAATTATTGCATGCCCCGTATTTTAGTAAATAAAGATAAATTATACCAATCAATGCTTGGATTTCTAACAACAAGAATAATTTTTACTGGAAATGGTTCTATAAACCAAAACGGAAAATACGAAATTTCTCAAAAGGCAAGAACAATAGATAAAGAAATTTCACCATGTACAACTTTAAGTCAAAAACCAATTGTAAATACCAGAGACGAATCTCTTGCAGGACATGATTATTACAGATTTCATGTAGTATCAGGGGATGCAAATCTTTCTGAATCTGCCATATTTCTAAAAATGGGAACAACTAGTTTATTATTAGATCTTCACGAAGAAGATAGATTAAAAAATATATCTATTGAGAATCCTGTAAAATCATTACATCGCCTATCAAGAAATCCAAGACTAACTACAAAAATAAAAGCTAATGGAAAATGGTTGAGTGCTATGGAAATACAAAAACTATACTATGAACAAGCCGAAAAAGAATATCGTGGGAGAGATAGTATGACTAATGAAATTCTTGATAGATGGATTAGAACTCTAAATCAATTAGAAGAAGAACCTATGCAACTTTCAAGAGAAATTGATTGGATAATAAAGAAAAATCTTATTGATTCCTATATCAAAAAAACAAATAAGAAATTATATGATGATGAAATCATGAATATTAATTTACAATATCATGAATTAGAAAATGGGTTATTTTATATGTTAGAAGAATCCGGACACATAGATAGGATGGTTTCTGATTTAGATATTGCATATGCGATAGAAAATCCTCCTGAAGATACTCGTGCATGGACTAGGGGAAAATTAATCTCAGAAAAAAAAGTAAAGGATGTAAGATGGGAAATTATAACCCTCAAAAATAAAAAAGAGATAGATATAATTGACCCTTATAAAAACACTAAGTATAACCATAATCTTGAAGAAATTTTAGATTAAATAAAATCCTTTAAAAAGAATTTTTTCTTATAAATATTAGGAAATATCAGAAGATTTAAAAACTTAAATCAATTCTGAAAATTTACGTTCAATTAAAATATTAAAAATGAGATATTATAGACACGATCCAAATGAAGGTATGTTCATAGGGGTTATGGATACAAGTTATAGAAATAAAAACGAAACAAAGAAAGAAATATCTTCAAAATATCCCCATATCAGGCCATTAAGAAGAATAAGATTAGAAGATCAAATACCTTCTATTTTAGATCATATTGAAAATATTAAAAATGAAAAATCTAAAACAAAACCTACAATATACCGAGGCCTAATTAATGATATTAATGTAGAAGTTATATTTCAGCCAGGAGAAGTTTGTTATATAACTGCAAAAACAGAAATATTATTAAATGAAGCACACAACAATGCACTTAATAATATGAAAAGAATTAATAAAAATCACTAATTTTTTCCCTTTTTTTGTCTTTTCAAAAATTCATTTATAAATTTATTATTTTTCCTAACATCAATTACCCTCTTAACTTCATAAACTCCATCTCCTGTACCCTTTTCAGCCTTAATCCCACTTATTCCATTCTTATAAGCATCATTAGTTATCAAAATCTTTTTATTAGAAGATTCGGCTAACTTTTTAGCAGCAACTACAAAATTACCTAATGCAGTAAATTTAAGTTTATTGTCCTGTATCTTATTAATTATCTCACCATTACTAACTCCTATCCCAAAGTCTATTTTATCCTTAAATTTTTTATTATGTGTATTTAAAATTCCCATTATTTCTTGAGCAGATTTTGCCGCAATTACTTCATTAGTTTTAGATTTAGTCATTAATGGACTAAAAATTACATACACAAAATCTCCTTGTTCATAAACTGCACCTCTTCTTTCATATATCTTTTCTATAGCCCTATGTAAACTAGCTTTTTCTGAACTTCCTAATTTATTTTTTACTTTTAAAGCGACAATTGAAACTTTAGATTTATTTCCCTGCATTACTGAAACCTTATCTGCCTTATTATAAACTTTAGTTCCCTTCATAACACTTCCAGCCAATTTCCCAGAGTTAGTCACAATCTTTTTTTCTTCTTTATCTATCTTAACAACATCTTTTTTTTTCTTACCAAATTTAGGAATATGAAAAGCAAAAGATTTCTTTTTTAATTTATTTCTGAATATAAATAATAATGCAATAGCTAGAATTAATATTAAAAATATCCAAACGACAGGTCCAAGTCTTCTTCCGCCATCTAAACTTACATTTACTGCATTTCCAGTAAGCATAACTCCTCCTCTAACTATTTCACTTTCCCCATCACTTGCCTTAACACTATATTCTTCGTTAGAACCAGTCAACTTAAATCTTTTACTCTCTCCTAATTCTAAATAAACTTTTTTAACAAAAGGTCTACCATTTAATTCTACTTCAATATCTTTATTATAAATTATATTCCCAATATTTGTAACAATCAAACTATTATTTGCAATTTCAAAATTAACAATTCCTTTTTCGTTAATAAAAAACTGCTTTAATATTTCAAAATCCCCGCTAGAGGCATATATTTCATAATATCCTGAAGTTAAATTTGTAGATAAAAGATAATTAACAGTTTCTTGAGATTGAACAATTTTTTCAAAATGTCTTGTTAAAAATTCATCCCTTATTACTACAGATATCTTATCATCAATATTTAATTTTCTTTGATCAAATAAGAATGGTTTAAATTCTATTAAAGTTCCAGGATCATAATTATTATTGCTTATTGCAAGGTCTATCCCTTTTAAAATTTGAAAAACTTCTAAACCGGCCATAACAATCCCTTCACTAGTTCTAACTCCCTCTAAATCTTCATAAGCCAAAACATCTAATCTAAAGTTTCCCGCAGGAGCATCATCTTTTAACCTTATATTTACACTAAATTCTCCATCTATAACTTTTGCATAAAATTTTCCGGCATTATAATTTTCAAAATCCTCCTCACTTTCTTCACCTGAATCCTCTTCACTACCCTCTTCAACCTCATCATCATTTTCCCCAGAATTTTCTTCATCCTCGGAATTACTAGACATTTCCTCGTTTTCTTCCTCAGAATTTTCTTCTACAATTTCCTCACTAATATTAATTTCTTCTATTTGAGGTTCAAATAAACTTAATAACGGAACACTTATTTCTACCTCTCCATTAACAAAAGCCCCATTTAACTTTTCAACAGTTCCAGAAATAATTATTTCTTCTCCAGGACTAGCAAAAAATGCTTCTTTTTCAAGTTTAACAATTAATAATTTAGAAATTTCAAAACTATTTCCTTCTCTAATCTCCTCGTCATATTCACTAATAAAATTACAATTCCCATTAGCCTCATTAATAGTATGAAAATTTAATGGTAATTTTATATTAACATTACCTGATTCATCTGGAAAATTATTAAACCCTATAACATTAACCCCATTACATAATAAATTTGTTTTTAACAATCTCCCTTCCTTAATAGGATCAATATTAATATCTAAATCAACTAAATCTCCTAAATTATAATGAGATTCTAAATCAGAAAAATAAATTCCTGCACTTACCAAATTTAAACCAACAATTAAAACAAAAAATCCAAAAACTCCAACTACACATCTCTTTTTCATCTTATTACCAATAAAATCTATTATTTAAAGCTTTTTGCAAATTATCACTTAAATGATTTTTCAACCAATTTCTTAGATTTTATCCTCTCTTTTTGATGTTTTTCCAAAAAGTCATTCAATTTTTCAATTGTATATTTCTTCAACTCTCCAGTAGTCATATGCCCAGATTTATAATTCTTGTAAATCCCTTTTAATTTCATATCATCTTCTTCCAAAAACATTCTTAAATATTGATAGCTAACATCTATATCTGGATTTCCACCTTTTTTTCTGTGTTCTTCTAAAGTTGGTTGCCCCCCTGAAAAAGCATATTTATTTATTTTATTTTTTACAGTTTTCTTATCATCAGTTAATGCTATATAAGAATTTGAATCTGATGCAGACATTTTACTTTTCATCCCCTTTAATCCCGGTGCAAATAAATGGTATGTAGAACTTAATTGGACAAATTTATCTGTTTTAATTCTTTTTGAAATATCTCTAGCTAATCTTAAATGAGGATCTTGATCAATTCCAACAGGAACTACTACTGGACAAATACCTTCAAATTCCTCTAATTGAGGATGCAACATATCTGAGGCTTGAAGTAATGATGAAATCATCTTTCCAGGACTAATTTCTCCATAAACTGCCTTAAATTCATTAAAAGTTGCATGCCTTGCTAATAAATTTTGCAACCTATAATAAGCACCCGCCTTTTTTCCATCTTTATCCCTATCTGACTGAAAATAAATTTCAGTTTTACTTAAATCTAATCCTAATGCAACATAATTTGTTAGATATTCTTCAATAGCAATATTTTTACTTTCTTCCAAACTTTGATTTCTTGCATTATATGCCTCAATATCTGCAACAGCAATATAAATCTTAGCTCCAAGTTTTTGATAAAAAATAAATTGTTTAGCAAGAATAGCATGCCCTAAATGAAATTTTCCAGTAGGCATTAATCCAGTCATCATAACAAATTTCTTTTTATTTTTAATAAAATCTAAAATTCTCTGAAAATCTCTATGTGCAAATATAATCCCCCTTCGAAACAATAACTCCTTATTAAAAACATCTGGCAACTTTTTCATGAGAGTTATTCCAAATTGTTTTATCAATTTATCATAATTTATATTTCCAGAAACATCCCATGGATTAAACACCTTTTTCATAAATATCAAAATAAAACTAATTATTTAAAGATAACGACTATCTTCGGCCCATATCCTTTAATAAACTACTTTTATACTTTTCAGGCATAAATGAATCTAATCTAACAATCTCTGTATTCAATCCCCTTTCACTAACTTCTATTTCCAATTTATTTTTAAAACAATCTCCTTGATCATAGCCTAACGCTATGACATAAGGCCTAACATTATCTAAAATTTCAAATTTATCTTTAAAATCCAGCATAACCTTATCAACACAATCTATTTTCATTAATTGCCTTATTCTTTCTTGCTCCCCATACATAAAGCTACCTTTATATTTTCTAATATGTTCATCTCTCGATAAAGCTACAATTAATTCATCTCCCAATTCCTTTGCATTTTTCAAGAAATGATGATGCCCTTGATGTATAAGGTCAAAACTTCCAAAAGTTAATACTCGTTTAGATTCCATAATATTCAACCAAATTAATAGATTATAAACCTTATCAAATTCAAACAAATCAAAATTCAAGAGCATTAAAAATATTCTCTAATCTTTTATTATATACTTTTTGTGGCAAATGTTCATCATTAAACCCAGACATCATCTTCAAATAAACATAAGCAACCTCTTTTTCATAGGCTCCATGAGGAAATTTACCATATTTTTTAACTAAAAGATTTCTCAATTGAGCTATATTATAATCTTTTGTTTGATCATAATTTTCATTTGTCATAAATTTCTCAATTAGAAGAACTTTAAATAAATTAGCATCCTCATAACTTTTATAAAGATAAATCTATTATCCCTTCTATGAAAATACTTTCACTACATTGCGATTATATAAAGTTCAAACCTCTTAAAAAAGCATTAAGGCAGCCTGAAGAACTTTCTGAAGAAAGAAAAAAAGAGATTATTGTGAAAGAACCTCTTGTTATAATGATTGCGGTTGAAAAACAAGATGAAAAAAATCCTCAACTTATTGAACAGATAACAAAAGAAGTAAAGGATATAGCAAAACAAGTTAAATCAAAAAATATAGTTCTCTATCCCTATGCACATCTATCTCCTTCATTATCTAAACCAGATTTTGCATTAAAAACATTGGAGGAAGCTGAAGTATCCTTAAAAAAAGACAAATTCAAAATAATCCGAGCACCTTTTGGATATTATAAGGAGTTTGAATTAAAAGTTAAAGGACATCCGCTTTCCGAACTTTCAAGAGACATTCATTTTTCAGGAGAGTTTTCTGAAAAAAAAGCAGAGAGAACTTATGACTATAAACAATTATTAAGAGAAATCTCAAAATCAAAACTAGACTCAAGAGAATTAAAACCAAATGACCATCGGATTTTAGGTCAACAAATGGATTTATTTTCATTTTCAGAAACAGCTCCTGGAATGGTTTTCTGGCACAATAATGGATTATTAATAAAAAATAAATTAAGTGAATTTTGGAGACAAGAACATGAAAAAGCAGGTTATCAAGAAATTTCAACACCTCAAATTTTAGATAAAAAATTATGGCAAATTTCTGGACACTGGGAAAAATTTAAAGAAAACATGTTTATAACAGAATATGAAAAAAAAGAATTTGCAATAAAACCTATGAATTGTCCAGGGGGAATGTTAGTTTACAAAAATTCTCCTAAATCTTATAAGGATTTACCATTAAGAGTTGGAGAATTAGGAATTGTTCATAGACAAGAACTTTCAGGAACTCTTGGAGGTTTATTTAGAGTTATACAAATAACTCAAGATGATGCACATATTTATTGTGTTGAAAAACAATTAGAACAAGAATTAATTAATGTTATAAATTTAGTTGATAAATTCTATAAAATCTTTAAATTAGGATATAGGGTAGAATTATCTACAAGGCCTGAAAAAAGAATTGGAAATGATAAAATTTGGGATAAAGCAGAAACAGTTTTAGAAAAAGTTTTAAAAAAGAAAAAAATAAAATTTAAAATAAATAAAGGAGATGGTGCATTTTATGGACCTAAAATTGATTTTCATGTTAAAGATAGTTTGGGAAGGGAATGGCAAACAGCAACTCTTCAATTAGATTTTGCAATGCCTGAAAGATTTGATTTAGAATATACAGATGAAAAAAATAATAGAAAAAGACCCATTATGTTACATAGAACTCTTTATGGAGCTTTAGAAAGATTTATAGGAATCCTATTAGAACATACTAATGGGCATCTTCCTCTTTGGTTATCACCAAGGCAGGTAAGAATCATAAACTTCACTAATAAAAATGATAAATCTTGTAAATCTCTTGAAACCGAATTATCTAAAAAAGGAATTCGTTCTGATTTAGATTTAAGCAGCGTTCCACTACAAAAGAAAGTCAAACAAGCAGAAATGGAGAAGATTCCATTAATTGTTGTAATTGGTGATAAGGAAGAAAAAGAAAACACACTAGCAGTTAGAAGGAATGGTAAAATTACTTCAATCAATAAAGATGAATTTATAGAGATGGTTGAAAAAGAGATTGAAGAGAAAAAATAATCAAAACACTTAAAAACTTCTTACACTATTTTCCAATATAAAGAGGCTGATTACTATTAATCTATTTAAAAAATGAATCCTACCTTATTAGCAGGTTTATTAGGAGGTACTGGAGGGTTAACTCGGGGTTTTGTGGGATTATTAAAAGCAATGTCCTTACGGAGACGAATCCTTTGGAATTATTATATAATCACAGTTATTACTGCAGTTATTATTGGAATTTTTGTAGGAATTATATTTAATTTTGATCCTAGACTGAGTCTACTTGCAGGTTATGCGGGAACAGATATCTTAGAAGGACTTTACAAATCTTTCAAAGTCCAAAAAACTTACGTTAAAAAATAAGTAATCCACAAAACTACACTTCACACCTACTTAAACAATATCAAGGACATGCGATACTAAAACTCAAATTATTAAAAATGAAATCAATAACAATTAGATTCAGAGATGATTTAATGACTGAAATCAAAAAAAGAGCTAAAAAAAGTTATGTAACTCCTCAAGAACTTCTAGAAGATATTGTAAGAAGAAGTATGCTTTCTTACAAGGGTGGGATAAGAAGAATATTAAAAATAGATGACAAACTTGTTGCCATTTTTTCTCGAGATAAAAGGGGTAGGAAGAAAAAAACAAAGTCAAAAGCTAAAAAAAAGAAATAATCAAAACTCTTAAAAAGTTCTTAAACTATCACAAAATAAAAAATATTAAATATATATTTATTCTAGTTATTTTATGAAAAATGATGAATCATTAGTATCATTAATTTATGCTATTGAGAAAAAAGATGAACTATTTAATGAAGGATTTAATACAATTTACCTATATGTCGAAGAGTCTGAAATAATTAATGCAAGAGATATTTTGGTGAGAGAATATAAAGGACTTAGGCATCCTAAATACAATGATTTATATATATTCGGAGGAGTTACTGTAGATAAACCCTCTTATGAAAATGATAGTAGTAAATTAAAAGACTTGGAATATGGCCTTCAATTTACTGGATCAATATATGAATTCCCAGACAATATAAATGTTATAGCTGAAGAGCTTAACCTCCCTATTTTAAAAGGAAGATTTGAATAAAAATTTATTTAATAAATAAACAATCAGGTGATTGTTTAAGCAACCATATCATCAAGAGATTTTCTGTAGTCAGATAATTGTCTACATACAGCCCTATTACTTCTAACTTCTTTACAATCATGATATTGAATGTTTAATTCAAGTGTAATTAATTCACTATCAAGTTTGCCTCTATGAGGTCCTTTAGGATGTTGATATTCTGATTCTAATGATAACATATAAGCAAATTCTTTTTCTTCATCACTCCAAGGAGTTTGTCCTTTTGATATTATGCCTTTCCGAGTATCTTCACTCTTTTGTTCAGCAGTCCTATTAGCTAAACCATTTTCATATCCTTTCTGACCATCTTCACTCATTTGTTCAGCACTTCTTCCATGAATTCCTAATCCTTCTTCATATGTTGTCTGACCACCTTGTACTTTATGTCCTTCTCTTAGTCTTTTTAATTCTTCTTCATCAGTAATAAGTCCTACATAACCCTCAATTCCAAAACTTCCTTCATGTCCATTTATTGCACAACGAACACCATTCACTGCAACATTATCACCAACACCATATTCTGATTGAATATCAAGCATTTTTGGTATATCAGTTTGTGAATAATACCCATACATAACAGCTATTTCGGGATATTCTTTTTGTAAAGTTCTACCTAATTCTATACTCCTAGTTATAGCTCCAACTTGTTCAGTTGATAATTCTTTATAATCTTCCATAAAAAATCAAGTATTTTAAGGGTATTTAAAACTAACTAAACAATCAATAAATTATTTATTAAGCATTGGGAGTTCCTGCAAATCTACCTCGATCTCCTGCCATTTCTCCTCCAAGCTCTGCAGGAAGAGTATGAAAATTTGCCCCATAAATATTATGATGCATTGGAGGATTTACTGGACCATGTCCAGAAAAATAATTTCCATAAAAACCAGTATCTGCCCATCCAGGTCCAGCCTTCATTGAATAAATGGGGCTATCAAAAGCTTCCAAACTTGTTAAAAAAGGATTACCGCCCCCCTGTTCCGCAAAATGTTGCCACCAATTTCCAGCCTCCACAATTTCTGCACCTTCAAAACCCGCTTTCTTCAAAATTTCCTTATGTTCTTTTAAAGGAACATTCCCCATCCCCATTGGAAGCTCGGTATGATCTAAACCAAAATTATCTGAAAGATGAACATGTTTAACATATGGGGCAATTATCTTTGTCTGTTCAATAACATCCTTCTCTGTATATCCTTTTTTTCTAAGCATATTTATATGTCCAACATCCCAAGTAGCCCCAATCATTTTCTCTGCAACCGCATTAGCTTCAGATTTTGACATACCCCTCTTATCAACAAGATTACTTGCAAAATCTTTTCTTGAATCTACAACAAGTTTTTTCATATCTTCTGCAGTAGATAAGCCTCCTCCTGCAGGAGGATTCTCTATATTTATAATAGGTGCGGTTTCACCATATTTACCATAAGCAGACATAGCAACATTTCCAAAAGTTTGCGCAGATTTTTCTATCGCAAAATCATTTAATGGTTTATAAATTTGAGGAGTTTGATTAAGATTACTTAAAACATTTAATCCGTCATTAACAACAGTTCTTAACTCCCCAACTTGATTTATATCAGTATCAAAATCAGGTGTAATTTTATTTCTAACCCTATTTGCAAATTCCTCTAATTTTTTCCTATCTTCCTCATTCTTAACATTTGACCAAGCCTTATCAAAAAAATCCTTCATACTCCTATAAGAATTTCTTAAATAAATTTGCCCTTGAGTTGCAGCTCTTTTAGTATCTCCATATAATTCTTTTAATTTTTCTCTTTCTTCAGCATCCTTTACCTGGTCAAAAAATCCTTCAGGATTGCTTAAAAGTTCTTTTGGAAGATCAGTTCCAAGTTTCCTTAAAGTTTCTTCACCCCAATCAGCATATTGATTTATTTGAGAAAGATTTTGAGTCCAAGCCTCATTATTTCTTCTTCCAAGTTCATTTTCAACTTCAAACTGATATTCTTTTCCAGTAAATTTTCCTTCTTCTGGAAAATATCTTTTTTCAGATTTTATCTGCCCTATCTGACCAGTACTCTCATCAATTATCCATAAACCTTCCTCAATTTTCTTTCCATCTTTTCTAGTATGAGGTTGCATTTCTGGAAGATTAACTGTTGAATGAAAAGTAACAGAAATATTCCCCTTAGGATCTAATTTATGACTTCTTAAAACTGCAGATTCCATCTGTTTTTCAACTCCTAATCTATTTTCTTCTGTAAAACCACCCTCTGCAATTCCTGATGCATCAAGTAAAGGTCCATGCATAGTTGGCTTAACTCCTGTAAGTTTAAACACCCTCCTCATTTCATCTAGATGTTGTTCAGGAATAGATTCTATTATTTCAGGCCTTATACCCTGCACTTCAACAATTTTCTGTCCAGGATTTAATTTAGTTCTTAATTCTCCTAGTTGATTTGCAGTAAATGGATTTGCAGCCAATCCAATATTAGAAACAGAAGGTCCTTGATATCCACTTATAGGGGAAGTATAAAAACTAGGATTATCTGTTGCATAATTTATTCCTCCATAAAAAGATTCGTAACTAACCATATTAACCTCTTTTAATACAATGTTTAAACTAAATTTAAATGTTTGGTTATATAAATTTTTAAAAACTGCCAAAATTTAAATAAGAATGGATAAAGAAAAAAATATTGATCAAATATTAGCATCTCTAAAAAAAACTTATGATACTCTAAAAGAGATGAATCCAGATCACAAATTACTATCTTATGCAGGACCTTACCTTCCAACAAATGGAATTTATTTTAAAAAAGAATTTACAAATAGGTATGGAACTAATCATGGTGATGGTCAATGTTATAAAAATTATAAAAATGATTTAGAGAGTGCTCTAAGGGACTAGAAAAATTTCTCTTTCTCTTCCTTTTTTCTTCTATCTTCCTCACTTTCATAAGAACTTCTCGGGTTATTAAATCCGGTTTTTTCTTCCCCAGATATAAAATTAGTTTCCTGAGTATTATAATCGCCCATACCTCCACCCCCATAATTTTCACTTAAATTCCTATTAAGATCATAGGCATCATTAGAATCTTCATAAAAACCACCCCCAGATTTATAATCAAATCCAGAATCATCTTGATTAGTTTCCTCAATAATGCTCTCTTCTATTTCTTGCTCTAAATTTTCAAAATTACTTTCACTCAAAACGGGGATTATCTTATCCACTACTGATCTTCTAAAATTATCACTAGTTTCCTGAATATTATCTTCAATAGCATTTTGAATTTCTTCAGATTCTTCTTCAATTTCTTCTTCAATTTCTTCTTTAGCCATAAAAAAATAGAGTTATAGAATTATTTAATATTTACTAATTATTGATCAAGCCCAAAAAACTTTTCAGGACCTGTTGTAGGAGGAACTCTTTCTGCCGCTCCATAATCTCCTCCATATGGAAAAGAAGCCATCCTCATTGATTTTTTAAAAACATCATAAATTACAAATCCAGTATCCATGGCATCTGCTACAACCCAATTTCTAACAAATTGTTCAGGATAACTATCCTTCTTCACACCTTTTTCTTTTAATTTCTCTAATTTTTCTTTTTCCTTATCTTTTTCATCTTTTTTTTCTGATTTTTTAAAAGCTGAAAAAAGAGCACTAAAAGGATTATTCCCGGTTGATTTTTTCTTTTCTTCCTTCCCTTCCCCTAATAAATCATCTATATCAATCTTTAATTGTTTTAAAGAATCATCAGTCATTCCTTGAACTAGTTTCAAGGCATCGTCCAAATCAGATTCTCCCATTTTTTGATTAAATAAATCTAACTCATCTTTATTCAACCCATATGCTTTAAATTTTATATCTGCTTTTCCTCCAAAAACATAATGTTGTCCAACTTTTGAAGGAATTCCAACAAAATTAAAATCAACAACTATCACACTATAATAACTTCTCATTTTTTTTGCTTTTTTTGCAAACTCCTCTGGAAATTCTCTCCCCTCTAATCTAGAAGAAGTAACTGCAGCCTCTTCAACATCAAATTCTCGTTTACCCATTAAGGTCAATTGTAATAAAACGGTATTAAATGCAGTAACTAATGCAGCATCTTTTTCCAGATTTTCATTTTGTGCAAGCTTCTCAGCAGCAACTAAATAAGGTTTTGCCCATCTTGATTGTAATTTCAAGGAATCTACCTGACTCTTCAAATAAGTTTTTTCAATCTCATATCTTTTTCTTAATTCTTCTTCACTTCTTTTAGCCCATTCATTAAATTCTAAAATTCTTGGTTTCAATAATTTTATAACTCTTTCATTTAAATCAAGTTTATCAACATCTCCGGGAGAATTAACTGCAAAAAATGCATCCCTTAAAGTTACAAATTGCAAATTTCCAGAGCTTAATGCATTTATACTTCCTTGCCCTCTTAAAACATCTACCTTATCCATCCAAATTTGTTTCAATGCTAACCTGCCTGCATCTTTTATAGATCTTTCTTTAGATTTAGCCGCATCATAATGACTTAATCTTATCTTAAATTCCTTTAAATCATAAATAAGATTTAAAACACTTCTTAAAACATTATTTATTGTTCCTAAAATTCTAGAGGCTTGTTCTTGCATTTGACTCTTCTTTCCACCAAGTTCAGAAAAATGTCCACTTCCAGGACTCGATGCAAAATTATCAATAATTTTTTCTGGTTTTAATCCTATTTTTGAAACAAAATCAAGAATCCAAAAATAAATAGGTTCTAAAGTTTCATTAGGAGAATCATAAACTAAGTTGTAGGTTATACTTGGTTCTCCCTTTTTACTCTTATAATAAGGGCTAACTTCTCCAATAATTTTTTCTATATCTGCCATTTCCTCTTTTATCTTCCAAATAACAAGCAAAAATATTTTTTAAATGTTTTCAATCTTTTTTCTTTATCAAATCAGTCATAGACTTTCTCTCAAATTTGATTAATTTACCTGTTTCAGCATCAATTAAAACATGCAAAATAATTAATTGATCTAACATACAAGTAAGATTCCAAATATTTCTTCTCTCACCTATTTCTTTATCTTCATAATTTTGCAAAATTGCAATAATTTTGTGAAATTTAGAAGAAATTCCTTCTTCTAATGCCCTTTCCCCAACAATACCCTTTAATTCTTCAACTTCAATTTGAACCTTAGGATCTATAGGAACTAATTTAGGAGTATTGGGGATATCCATTAATTTATCTTCATTCATTTTTATTCCATCCTCAAATAAAGAAAATGTAAAAATTTTATCTCCAATCAGATAATCTAATGATTTTTTTTGATCATTACTCATAAAATCTATAATAAAAAATCCCGCACAAAATTTAGCTTCAGGATACTCTCCTTTAAACTTATTAAAAATTTCAGAACATTCAACCTTTTCAAAAGTCTCTTTAAAACTCATTTTAAAATTATAATATGGATGCCTTGATTATCTTAACTTCTTCTAAAGGTTTATCCATCTCATCAGTTTGAACCTTAGCTATTTTATCCACAACATCCATCCCTTCAACAACTTTTCCAAAAACAGGATGTCTTCCATCAAGATAATTATTATTTACTAAATTTATAAAAAATTGGCTTCCTCCAGTATTTGGCCCAGCATTTGCCATAGATAAAGTTCCTTTATCATTTTTATCTAAATCAGTATTAGTAAATTCATCCTTTATAGTATAACCAGGACCGCCCATTCCAGTTCCATCAGGATCTCCACCTTGGATCATAAAGCCCTCAATTATTCTATGAAAAATAACTCCATCATAAAATCCTTCACTAACAAGTTTCTCAAAATTTCCTGCAGTAATTGGCATTTTTTCAGAATATATTTCTATTAAAATATCTCCTTGATTTGTTTCAAATTTTACTTTTTTATTTTCTACCATTTTATCAGTATTCATAAACCAAACTCCAAAAAGCAACACAATCAAAATTAATCCAACTGTTGCCCTTTTCATCCAATTTAATAATATCTTTAGTTTTTAAATCTTTAGCCAACTTTTGTATATTGGAAAAAACATTATTGTCCAAGATGCAAAAAATGGTATTGAATTAAAATAAGATTAATTTTTTAATTTTCCAACAACTTTAAAAATAACTATATCTTATTTAGAACGTAAAGATGGTGAAGAAAAATAAATCTAAATCTAAGAATTCTAATAAACATAAAGATTTAAAGGCCAAAATTGAAAAAGTAAAAACTCATAAATCTTCTAAAAAAAATTTCCCAACATTGAAACTTAAAACTGAAAGAGATATAGCAATGGACTTTGCACAAAAAGTTATTCAAAAATTTGATACGTTAGTTAAAGCAGTAGTATTATTTGGTTCAACAGCAAAACATAAGGAAATTATAGGTTCAGATATTGATATAATTATAGTTGTTGACGATGCAACAATCAATTTTGACGAAGCGTTCATAATGTGGTATAGAGAAGAACTTGGAAAAATTGTTCAATCAAATCCTTACAAAAAAGATCTTCACATAAATACTGTTAAAATAACAACTTGGTGGGAAGACTTGTTAAAGGGAGATCCAACAATAATTAATGTAATAAGATATGGAGATCCTTTAATAGATGTAGGGGGATTTTTCTTACCCTTAAAATTAATGTTGCAAGAAGGGAGAATTAAACCAACTCCTGAATCAATTTATAATGTAATTAGAAGAATTCCAGGACATATTCTTAGAAGCAGAATTGCAGAAATGTCCTCAATAGAAGGATGTTATTGGGCATATGTAGAATCTTGTCAAGCATTATTAATGGCCATTAGAATTCTACCTCCAAGCCCTGAAAAAATACCTAGCCTATTAAAAGAATATTTTGTTGATAAAAATCTATTAAAAATGAAAGATATTCAAGATTTCAACGATCTATTTGTACTTCATAAAAAAATAATTCATGGTGAAATAAAAAATCTTGAAGGAAAAATAATTGACGAATATCAAATAAAGTCTGAAGAATTTTATAAAAAATCACTAAAAATAATTAATCAAATTCTAGAATAAATTTATTATTCAGTTTTATTTTCTAAATATTGAGATATTCCCATATATAATTCTGGAATTTGTTTATCTTCAATTGTATCAGATATATAACTTATCAAATTAGATTTATTATTTCCAATTAAATTTCTAAAATCTTCTTTTTTCTTTTCAATCATTTCAGGAACTAAGTTTACATATTTAGAAAGCCTAAAATTTTCATCTCTATCTGCAACTAAATTTAATCCTCTTTTTATTAAATCATAAGTCGGATTAGGATTATCCTCACTAGTTGGATATATTTTTTCATAATGTTCACTAATTAATCCTCTAGAAACATTTTCCAATATATTTTCCATATCTCTTCTCGTATCTCCATTTTGGAGATACTGTAAAGTTTCATTAATTTTTCTTATTTCTAATTGCAATTTAGCTGCTTGCTTATAATTATCACTTAAACCTTCTTTTTCTGGATTAGCATTATAAATCATATCTACTGTAGATTCTAAGTCTTCTTTGTATAAATTATCTAAAGTGCCTCTTAAATTTTCTCTTTTTGAAAGTTCTTCTAAATTTTTCTGAGCCCTTTGAGTTCCAAGAACTATCCAATCATAACGATGTTTTAAAACTTCAGCATCTCTATTAAATAAATTTAAAATAGGTGCTTTATCTTCATCACTTTTAAATTCTTCAGTATCATTAAGTGAACTCATAGCTGAATTATAACCCATTAATTCTTCTTGAACTTGTTTCACCTGAGATTGAAGACCTTCAAAATTTTGATATGTTTCTTTCCATTTCTGAATTTTTTCCCCCATTTCCATTTTATCTATATCCCTCCCTTTGAGCTTCAGATAGTTTTCTTTTATGTTCTTCAGAATGTGTTTTTCCATACATAGGATGATTTTCTCCACTTTTAGCTTCAGACATTTTTCTTAATGTTTCTTCAGAATGTGTTTTTCCATACATAGAATGATTTTCCCCACTATTAGGCATAACTATATTTCCAAGTTCTCTTATTCTTGCTAAATGAGTTTGGGCCATTTTCCTTCTTGTCTCTTCAGAATGTGTTTTTCCATACATAGGATGATTTTCTCCAGTATTAGCTTCAGATAGTTTTCTTAATGTTTCTTCAGAATGTGTTTTTCCATACATATAATGATTTTCTCTCATTTCCATTTTATCTATATCCTCCAGCTACTTGATCTTCCAAAATAGATAAATATTCTGTATCTGATAAATTTCCTAGTACCTCAGTGTCATAATCAGGCATAATAGTGTCATAATCAGGCATAATAGTATCAGAGTCTAAACTACCAATACCTTGAACTGGAAACTTAATTATTTGAGGAACCGCAGTACCTCTAGAATTGTTATTTCTTAAATGTTCATAATCACTCATTTTGAATATTTGTTCTCTTTCCATACTCTCCATACTTTTCTGGCCTTTATAAACTTTTCTATTTATATAAACTAGAGAGTAGTAACAATAATAACATTTATAAACCCATTTTAGATTCTATTTAAAATGGCAACAAAATATGGAGTGATATCTGATTTACATGAAGATCCAAGAATCATAGTTCCAACTCTAAAAATATTAAAAAATGAAGGAGCTGAAAAACTATTAGTTAATGGAGATATTGGGCATGATCAAGACTCTACAGCAGCTATAATTGATTATATAGGCAGATTTGGACTAGAATCCTATGTTCAACCCGGAAGTCATGAATCTATAAGGGAATTTAATCCAGTAATGGATTATTTAACTGACCAATATTCAAATCTAGTTGATTTAACAAAACCAGAAAACAAAAAATTAGAAGAAAAAGATCATCATTTAGTCTTCTTGCCCGGATCTGATTTTTTATCTAATAATGGAGAGTATAAAATAGAAAATAAATTGCCAACAGGAACATATTATTTTCATAATAATGAAATTATGGATATAAATTTTGAACAATACTTTCAATTAAAATCTAATGGAATTGATATCAAGAGAATTAATTATTCAAACATGAATGACTTGAAAAAGCAAGTAACCCATCCTGAAAAAACAATTGTTGTTTGTCATGTTCCAAGAAAATTTGATAACTTAGAAACTTGTGTTGATATGGCTGAATTTGGAGAGGTTACTGAAAATTTCAAAATTGGAAATAATAAATTTTCAAAAGGAAATATTTTTCCCTTACCTGTAGTTAAGTCTATTCTTAATCAATATGGGGATGTTCCAATAAAAATAAAACACGAAAATCGTGGAAATAAAGATCTAAAAGAACTTTATGAAGAATTAGGAATTACAAAGGCTGTAACAGGACACTTTCACGAATCAAGCCATAGAGCTAATGATAGCAACAACAATCACATCCCAGAACACACTCCAAGAAATGATTTATTCTGGAATTCAGGACATCTCGACAAAGGATATACTGGAATCCTAATAGTTGATGGAGAAAATATTAGTTATCAGAATATTAAATTAGGAGAATAAAAATGGTAAAAAGAATACCTCAAAAAGATAAGCAAATACTATATGATTTAGTTAATGAAAATATTCAGGATCATATTGATTATGTTTCTAGCTATTTAGGACAAACTCCCGAATATGTTTTAAGCAATTATAAAGACATCAATTTTTTTGA
>Ga0315338_1002288_pt1 | contig 19567 bp, 18 predicted proteins | sample ASW8metaG_FD_204518 | JGI IMG/M metagenome (GOLD analysis project Ga0315338, IMG submission 204518) | Ammonia-oxidizing marine archaeal communities from Monterey Bay, California, United States - ASW #8 | ecosystem: Environmental > Aquatic > Marine > Coastal | place: USA: California | collected... | reverse complement strand
TCTTTTAAGTATTTACCAACACATGTATCATTTTGATAGTCATCCATTATTGCTTTTGCAATCCTTAGCCAATCATATCTGCTTGCACTTATATTCGGATGTCTGTTTCCATCTTTTTCATATGAGTTTGCAAGTATACTAAAAAGAATACTGTGTTTAATTTTTACTTTATCTATGAAAATTTTATTTAAGAGTTTATCATAATCATCACCTGTTTTATATTTTGTATAATTCAAAATGAGCTGAGTAACAAATCCATTATAATTATATATGCTTTTAGATTTAATAGAGTCTTTAAAAACAACATTTATTGTTTTGTAAATACTTTCATTTTCATATTCTGCATCGTTAATATTGTTTTTAAATTCATTTATATATTCTTGATCGCCCGCACTCATATTCAGCAAATCAATTAATTTTTGATTATAATAAAGTGAATTATTTAATATAGACCAGTCATTAATTCTGGCATCAACCCCATCAATATACCCATCGCATATAGCATGGCCTATTATATAAGAAACTAGTGACTTGCTCATTGACATTGAGTAATATTTTGTTTCATCATTCATAAATTTTCCTAATCTTTCTTTAGGAGAGGTTTCATCAATCAATACTTGGCCATCTTGGTAATATAAATAGCTTAAGATACCCTTAGTTTTCATTTGTTTTTTTACAAATTTATCTTCAATTAAGTTGAATTTAAATTCATAAGGTTTTTTTGTAGGTTTTAACTCTACCCCTGCTGTTCTGACATCCATGCTCGACCTTTGTCTATATGAGTAATTCCATAAATAATAAATTAATGTGTCTTTGTTTGGGTTTGAGCCAACAGTAATATTATTTCTTTTTTTATTTTTATTTCTTTTGATTTTTAGATTATTTGTAGCTTGAAATTTATGACATTTATTACTGAACCACTCCATACTTTTATACTTTGGTTCATCAACAAGACCAACCTTTGGTACTTTTAAACCATGTTGTTGAATTAATTTTTTGCATACTGGTTTTTGTTCAATATTTAAATATTGATGATTACCACTTTGATATAACCACTGATTAAAATCAGCATGATGTTCGTCATCTGCAAAATCTGCAAAACTAATATTGCACCACAACAAACCCAGAACCGCGATCCCTAAAAGTTTTTTCATAATAGAATCATATATCAATATTCTAGGATTTTGTAGGACGAAACTATAAGCAAACTATAAGCAAACGCAAAATTAACAAAATTTAATTGTATGTTTTTAGTTGAATTTAATTATTATCGTTATAAACACTCACTAACGGAGAGATGGCTGAGCGGTTGAAAGCACCGGTCTTGAAAACCGGCAAAGGGGCAACTCTTTCCTGGGTTCGAATCCCAGTCTCTCCGCCATCAAATTTTTTTATAAACAAAATTTCTAAATAACTTGCAAACATTGTTGTCATCAAATTTAACCGTAGTTCTATGTCCTTGATTAAATTTATAAAGATTTTCATCATCAACATCCATTAATTTAGACAAACAAACAAGATCTTCGTCATTTAGAATATTTATATATTTTTTCGCAAAAGAACCTAACAAAGAGTCCATTTCTTTCGTGCCTCTATATCCAGATCTATAAATTATTTTTTTTTTTAAATCTGTTATATTAATGCTCATATTTTTTAATATATTATATTTATCATGAAAAATAATAATAATTATGAATATTTATTAAAAGATCTCACAGAATTAAATGGAATAGGAATAAAAACAATGGAGATCTTGAAAAAGAAAAAAATTAATAATTTATTCGATTTATTGTGGAGATTGCCTAAATCATATACAGACAGATCAGAAATTAGTAAGGTTAATGAACTTCAAATTGGAAAAATTCATACAATAAAAGTAATACCAATAAAATATTCATTTCCAAGAATTAGAAATTTGCCTAATAAGGTAAATTGTGAAGACGAAACTGGAAAAATAGACTGTGTTTTTTTTAATAGTTACGAAGGTTATATAAGAAAAATATTGCCTTTAAGTAATGAAGTAACAATTAGCGGCAAGATTAATTATTTTAATAAAAAATATCAAATAACAAATCCAACATATGTATCAAAAGATAGTTCATTAATAAGAAAAATTCATAATAAATATTCACTTACAGAAGGTATAAGTGAAAAAGTTTACAATAAAATTATAAATCAAATTCTAAAAAATTTACCTACTTTCCCTGAATGGATTGATTCTAAAATATTAAAAAAATTTAATAATGAAAGTTGGAATAATTCAATAGTTAAATTACACGATCCAAGTAATATAAGTAACTACAAAAGTAATTTTTATAGACGTTTGGCATTTGATGAAATTTTATCATCATTTTTAATATCTTCTGAAATTAGAAAAAAAATAAAAAAAATAAAAAAAGATTCAAAAAAATTCTCAAATAAAGATGGAAACAATATAATTTCAAAACTAAACTTTGAATTAACTAATGATCAAAAAATTACTCTTAAAGAGATTAATAAAGATATTTCCTCTAAAAATAAAATGTTTAGACTGTTACAAGGCGATGTTGGAAGTGGTAAAACAATTGTGTCATTAATTTCTGCTTTAAATGTCATTAGTTCGGGTTATCAAGTTGCATTTATGGCCCCTACTGAAATTTTAGCTAGACAACATTATACTTTTTCAAAAAAAATATTTCCAAATAAAATAAATATAGAAATATTATCTAGTAAAACAGATTATTCTAAAAAGAAAATAATCTTAGATAAGATTAAAAATAATAAAATTAATATAGTTTTTGGTACTCATTCTTTATTTCAAAAAAAAATAACATTTAATAACCTTGGATACATTATTATTGATGAACAGCATAAATTTGGTGTACGACAGAGAAAATTGTTATCTGATAAAGGAGGTAAAAATTGCGATATATTATTAATGTCAGCTACTCCTATACCAAGAACATTAACCATGACTCTTTATGGTGACATGGATTTGTCTATTATTAGTGAAAAACCAAAATTTAGAAAAGAAATTATAACATATAGTAAGTTAGATAGTAAAATTGATGAAGTTATTAGATTTGTTAAAAAAGAGTTAAAAGAAGATAATCAAGTTTTTTGGGTATGTCCTTTAATTGAAGAGTCAAAAAAAATTGATCATCAATCAGCAGTAAAAAAATTTGATTACCTTAAGAAAATATTTCCAGATTCTGTAGGAATTCTTCATGGAAAAGTTGATCAAGAAGAAAAAGAAAAAATACTAAAAGATTTTTTAAAAAAAAAATATAAAATTTTAGTTTCAACAACAATTATTGAAGTGGGCATAGATTTTCCAAATGCTAATTTAATTATAATTGAGAATGCAAATAAATTTGGACTATCTCAATTACATCAATTGAGAGGAAGAGTCGGAAGAGGACTTAAGCAAGCTTCATGTATATTAATGTTTAAGAATAATCTTAGCGAAAATGCTAGAAAGAGAATTAACATATTAAAGAATTCTAATGATGGTTTTAAAATATCAGAAGAAGATATGAAATTAAGAGGTTTTGGCGATTTGCTTGGATTTAAACAAAGTGGAGTAAAAAATTTTAGGTTAGCTGATCCAGTTCATAACGAAGATTTATTTATATTAGGTGAAAAAGAAATAAGAAGAATTGAGAATGAGGAAACAAATTTTAGTAAATATAAACCTTTATTAAAACTATATGATCAAGCAGATATAATTAATGATTTAGTTTAATTTTTAGGATCAGATGTACCGGCAGATACAATAAATTTTGAAGCTTCTTCAAAGTTCATGTCTAAATAAATTATCTCTTGTTTTGGAAACATTAATAAAAAACCACTAGTTGGATTTGGTGTTGTTGGGACAAAAACATTAACTAAGTTTTGATTAGTTTTTTTTGATATTTCACCTTTATTATCTTTAGTAGCAAATCCTACAGCCCAACTACCCTTTCTAGGATACTCAACCAACACAACACTTTTTTTACTTTTTCTTTTAGGTGCAAGAGTTTCAGCCATTTGTCCTATTGCTGAATAAATTGTTCTTAAAATAGGAATTTTTTTAAGTAAATTATTAAATAATTGTAGTATTTTTTTTCCTATAAAGGAAAGTGATAAATAACCAATTAAAGTAATAAAAATTATAGATAAAACTATTTCTAAACCAGGTAACAAAAATGGTAAATAACTATTTGGATTAATTTTAGCTGGTATTAAATTTGATGAAATACTAATAAAAAATTTGGTTAAATATAACGTTATTCCTATTGGAACAAGGACAACAATTCCTGTTATAAAATAGTTTCTTAATTTCGCAACAATTGAGATACTTTTTCTTTTTATTCTAGCCATATTGAATCTGCTGATTTATATTATAGTCATTTAAATCATGAATCGAAGAAAATTTTTAGGATATATTGGCTGTGGATGCTGTTCTCTAATACTTCCGTCTTGTACGACGGCTCCTATTACAGAAAGAAAACAACTTAAATTAATACCAGAATCAAGTTTAAATGCAAAAGCTGCTAAAATATATGAAAAAGTTAAAAAAAATGAAAAATTAAGTGATGATAAAAATGCGTTAAATGAAATTAAAGAAATTGGTAAGAGAATCGAATTTTCTGTAAGTAATTATTTTGATAAATCAAATTTACCAGATCCAACTATTGGTTTTGATTGGGAATACATTTTAATCGATAACGATAAAATGATAAATGCATGGTGCATGCCTGGAGGTAAAATTGCAGTTTATACTGGTATGTTAAAGATTACGAAAAATACAAATGGTTTAGCAGCAGTTATGGGTCATGAAATATCCCATGCAGTAGCAAAACATTCCGTTGAAAGAGCAAGTAGAGGTGTTTTATTGCAAACAGGTGCAAGTATTATTGATATTTTTTCTGGCGGAGTTTTATCAGACATAAATAGGTCTACAGGTATGAATACTGTAGGTCTTTTATCTCAGATTGGTATTATGAATCCTTTTAACAGAAAGCAAGAAAGCGAAGCTGATTATCTCGGGTTAATTTTTTCATCTTTATCTGGTTATGATATTAGAGAAACCACTAAAATATGGGAAAGAATGAAAAAAGCAAATAAAGGTAAAGAACCACCTGAATTCATGAGCACACATCCATCAGCAGATAATAGAATTAAAAAAATAAATGAATGGATGCATGAAATAATAGTTGACTATCCACCAATTAAACAAAGTTAAATTTGATGTGTAATTCCTTGCAGATGAATTAATTACTGTTGTTAAATATGGTGAGCCCTGTTGGACTCGAACCAACGACCCATTCCTTAAAAGGGAATTGCTCTACCAACTGAGCTAAGGGCCCCCAACGACGTTTCTTATATTGATTTTTTTCAGTTAATCAACGTGAAAAATTATAACTTATCTATATATTTATCGTGAAATTTAAGAAAAGTACCATTTTTAATATTTTTTCTAATTGCAAACATTAACTCTTGGTAAAAATTAATGTTGTTTAAAGTTAAAAGCATTGATCCTAGCATTTCATTTGTATTAAATAAATGATTTAGGTAATTTTTTGAATATTTAAATAGGTCAAAGTTCTTTGCATTAATATCTAAAGGCGTATTATCTTTTTGGTATTTGGCATTTCTTATATTTATCCGCCCGTTCCAAGTAAAAGCTAAACCTGTTCTGCCAGATCTAGTAGGAATCACACAGTCAAACATATCTATACCTCTTTTAACGGCACCTAATATGTCATTAGGTGTACCAACGCCCATCAAATATCTAGGTTTATTTTTTGGCATATGAATTTTAATGTCATCAAGTGTTTTAAACATTTCTTTTTGTGACTCACCTACTGCAAGTCCACCGATAGCATATCCATCAAAATCAATTTTTAAAAGTTCATTCAAAGATTTAATTCTTAAATCTGAAAAAAGACCTCCTTGAACGATTCCAAATATTCCTTTATGAGGATTGTTTCCAAAAGCTTTTTTTGATCTTTGTGCCCAGTAAGTTGAAAGATTCATTGAATCTCTTATTTTTTTATAATCTTTTGATTTTTTGGGACATTCATCCATTACCATTACAATATCTGAATTTAAACCTTTTTGAATTCTTATGCTTTCTTCGGGGCTTAGTATAAATTTTTTACCATCTATATGAGATTGAAAAATTGCACCTTTTTCTTTATCAACTTTATTTAACTTAGAAAGTGACATTACTTGAAAACCACCAGAATCAGTCAAAATTGGTAAATTACAATTCATGAATTTATGAAGACCACCAATTGATATTATTCGTTCAACGCCAGGTCTTAACATTAAGTGATAAGTATTTGATAAAATTATCTCACTTCCTGTTTTAACTACATCATCTAAAAAAGTGCCTTTAACAGATGCTTGTGTGCCAACTGGCATAAACGCGGGTGTATTAATTTTTCCACGATGTGTATTTATAACACCTAATCTTGCATGATTGTTAGTTTCTAAAACATTAAAACTAAACTTTTTTAATGTCATTAAAATTTATTTTATAAAGATCTAAAACTAATAATTTTATCAGGATCTGAAACTGATCCATTGTTATTACTATCGCCTCTTTTGATTTTTTCTACATACTCAAATCCTTCAATTACTCTACCAAATACAGTATAATTTCTATCCAAAAAAGGAGCAGCTTCAAAACATATAAAAAATTGTGAATTTGCACTGTTTGGGTCACCAGATCTTGCCATAGAGAGAGTACCTTTATCATGAGGAACATCATTAAATTCTGCTTTTAAATCTGGTAGGTCTGATCCACCCATACCAGCTCTTCTTAAATCAAAATTTTTAGATGAAGAATTACCAAATTTAACATCACCTGTTTGAGCCATAAATCCATCTATGACACGATGAAAAACAACGTTGTCATACAAACCATCATTAGCAAGTGTTTTAATTCTTTCTACATGATTGGGAGCGACTTCTGGTAATAATTGGATTTTAACATCTCCATCTTTAAGTTTTAAGATCATTATATTCTCCTTTGAGTTTACATTGTTAGAAAACATTAAACTAACAAAAATAATACAATTAATTAAATATTTACTCATATTTCTTTTTTAATGAATTAATTGTACTTTTTGTAGTAAATTTTTTTATATCACCCTTGAGTTCTATTATTTCTTTAATTAATCTTGATGATATTATTTGATTCTTAACATCAGACATTAAGAAAATTGTTTCTATATTTTTATTTAATTTCCTATTCATACCAGCTAGTTGAAATTCATATTCAAAATCAGACACTGCACGAAGCCCTCTTAAAATAATATTTGATTTAAATTTTTTACAAAGGTCTGTTGTTAAAGAATTAAATGAGATAATTTTAATTTTTTTTTTATTTAATTTTAGATCAGAGAACAAAGCCTTATTGACAATTTCAATTCTTTCTTCGCTTGTAAAAAGATAATTTTTTTGATTTCCATTAGATATAGCAACAATAACATTATCAACAATTTTTAAAGCTTTTTGTATCACATCAATATGACCGTATGTAATTGGATCAAATGTACCTGGATAAATAGCTATCTTTTTCATTAACTTAAATTATCATCAATTTTAATTGCTGAAACAACTTTTTCATCACCTGATAATTTAATTATACATACACCTTGAGTATTTCTACCAGCTATTCTAATTTCCCTTACTGATGTTCTAATAACTCTGCCTTTATTTGTTGATATTAAAATTTCATCACCTTCATTTACAGGAAATGACGATGCAACATCACCATTTCTTAGAGAATTTACTATTCCAATTATTCCCTTTCCACCTCTATTAGTGACCCTAAAATCATAATGAGATGTTCGTTTTCCATAACCATTTTCCGTTATTGATAAAATGAATTTTTCTTTAGCTTTTTTTTCAATAATTATATTTTTATTTAATTTGCTTCTTTTTTTAATATCATCATGATTTATTATCGATAAAGAGACAATTGAATCTTTTTCTTTAAGATTAATCCCTCTTATTCCTTTAGAAGATCTGGCTTTAAAAATTCTTAACTTTTTAACCTCAAACCTTATGCATTTTCCTTTCTTTGTACTTAAAATGATATCCTCTTCATCTCTGCATATTTTTACTCCTACAATTTTATCATTACTGTCAAGTTTCATTGCAATTTTTCCCGAAGTGTTAATTGAAGAAAAATCTTCTAAATTGTTTTTCCTAATTTTGCCCTTTGCTGTAGCGAAAATAATATACATTCCTTTATTTTTAGAATTTTCATCTGGATAAGGCATAATCGAACTAATTGATTGGTGATTTTTTAAAGGCAATAAATTAAACAAAGATTTTCCTTTTGAAGAAGATGATCCTTCAGGTATTTTCCATGCTTTTAGTCTGTAAACAAGACCTTCTGTTGAAAAAAATAGAACTTGAGTATGAGTGTTAACGGAAAGAGTTTGAACTACAGAATCTTCGTCTCTAGTTTTAATTCCAGATTTACCTTTACCACCTCTTTTTTGTTGTTTAACACCGCTTAATGCTCCTCTTTTAATGTACCCTTGTAGCGTTACTGTAATAATAACACTTTCTTTTTGTATGGTTTCTTCAATATCATAATTTAAAATAGCATCAATAATTTGAGTTCTTCTTGGTACAGAAAATTTTTCTTTAATAGATTTTAATTCTAAACTTATTGTTTTGAGCAATTCTTTTTTAGAACCAATTATTTTTTTATATTTTATAATTGACTCTGCTAATTTCTTTATTTCTATTTCTATTTCATTGATCCCTAAAGCTGTCAATTTTTGTAATCTTAGTTCTAAAATTGAGTGAACTTGTGGTTCTGTAAAATTATATTGAATGGAACTTTTTTTTCCCTCAATTAATTTAATTAACTTTTGTGATTTTGAAATTTTCCATTTTGTACTTAATAGTGACTTTTTTGCATCTTCAGGATTTTTAGATGATCTGATTATTTTGATTACTTTATCCAAATTTTCTACAGATGCTGAAAGACCAATTAAAATATGAGCCCTATCTTCGGCTTTTTGTAATTCGAATTTAGTTTTTTTTACAACTACATCTTCTCGAAATTTTAAAAAGTTTTCTAAAAATTCTTTTAAATTACAAGTCTTTGGCTTATTGTCGACAATTGCCAATGTATTAAATCCAAAAGAGCTTTCTATTGATGTAAATTTAAATAATTGTCTTTTTACTGTTTCAGGTTCAGTATTAGACCTAAGATCAATGGCAACTCTAATACCTTCTCTGTTAGACTCATCTCTAATATCTCTAATACCTTCAATTTTTTTATTTCTAACCAATTCTGCAATTCTTTCATTTAATAATGATTTATTTATTTGATATGGAATTGAAGTAATTACTAATCTATTTCTTCCATTTTTTAAGTTTTCTATATTTATTTCTCCTCTTATTTTGATTGACCCCCTTCCAGTTTTGTATCCTTGTTTAATTATATCTTTACCAATGATGATTCCTCCAGTTGGAAAATCAGGGCCAGGAATATGCTTCATTAATTCTTGTATTTTTATATCTTTGTTATCAATCAAAGCTAAAGTACCATTAATAACCTCACCAAGATTATGAGGCGGTATACTTGTCGCCATTCCAACGGCGATACCGCCAGCACCGTTAACTAAAAGATTTGGATATTGAGCTGGTAAAACAACTGGCTCTTTTTCAGTCTCATCATAATTACTTTTAAAAGAAACAGTATTCTTTTCTATATCATCAATAAGAAATTGTGATACTTTTGAAAGTTTAGTTTCTGTATATCTCATTGCTGCTGGAGGATCTCCATCTATTGAACCAAAATTTCCTTGACCATCTATTAAAGGTAAACTCATTGAAAAATTTTGTACCATTCTTACCATAGCATCATAAACAGCTTGGTCACCATGAGGATGATATTTACCAATAACATCTCCAACAATTCTTGCTGATTTTCTAAATTGTTTAGACCAATCAAAACCTCCTTTATACATTGCAAAAATAATTCTTCTATGTACAGGTTTTAAACCATCTCTTACATCTGGTAGCGCCCTGCTTATGATAACGCTCATAGCATAAGATAAATATGATGAGCTCATTTCATCATACATTGAAATTGGTTTTATATTAATGTCTCTAGAGATTTCGTTTTTTTGCATAAAAACTAAAAAGGAATATCATCATCCAAATCGTTTTGTGCAACTTGGGAACCATCGTCTATATTTTTTTTTGTAGCTTGAGAAGCAATGTTATTTTGAGAGGCACCACCTCCTAGCATTGTAAGAGATGAATTAAAACCTTGTATAACTACTTCAGTAGAATATTTATCTTGTCCACTTTGTTCATCTTTCCATTTTCTAGTACTTAATTGACCTTCAACATAAATTTGTGCACCTTTTTTTAAATATTGTTGTACTACGTTAACAAGCCCCTCATTAAATACGACAATTCTATGCCATTCAGTTTTTTCTTTTTTTTCACCTGAGTTTTTATCTTTCCAAGTTTGGCTTGTCGCTAGGCTTAATCTTGCTACATTTTTTCCGTTAACCATTTGTTTTATTTCAGGATCTGCGCCTAATCGACCTATTAATAATACTTTATTTAAGCTTCCTGCCATAATATTTTAAATTAAATTGATTTGATTTATGTATATATATATCACAATTAAGCTTGAATATTAATTTTATTAATCTAAATCAACTAAAATTATGCTCAAAAAGATAGTTATTAAGGGTGCAAAAGAACATAATTTAAAGAACATTTCTTTAGAGATACCAAAAGACAAATTTATTGTTATCACAGGTATTTCTGGATCTGGAAAATCATCTTTAGCTTTCGATACAATATATGCTGAAGGTCAAAGAAGATATGTTGAAAGCTTATCAGCTTATGCAAGACAATTTTTGGATAAAATGAAGAAACCAAATGTTGATTTCATAGAAGGTTTAAGTCCTGCTATTTCTATAGAACAAAAAAATACATCAAAAAACCCAAGATCTACAGTAGCTACTGTTACTGAAATTTATGATTATATGAGAGTATTGTTTGCTAGAGCTGGCGTTCCATACTCACCTTTTACAGGGAAGCCAATAACTTCTCAAACAGTTTCACAGATAGTTGACAAAATTAAAACATTACCAAAAAAATCAACTATATACCTTTATGCACCCGTTGTTAGAGGTCGTAAAGGTGAATACAAAAAAGATATTTTAAATTATAAAAAAAGAGGTTTTAGAAAAATAAAAATCGACGCTAAATTATTTGATATTGATAAAGTTCCTGAGATAAATAAAAAAGTTAAGCACGATATTTCAATATTAGTTGATAGAATTGTACTAAATTCATCATTAGGAAATAGACTAGCTGAAAGTATAGAAACAGGTATTAATCTAGCAAATGGATTACTATATGTTGAATTTGAAAATGAAACATTGCCAAAAAAATTTCGTAAAACAGAAAAATTAATTTTTTCTACAAAATTTGCATGTCCTGAAAGTGGATTCACTATAGAAGAAATTGAGCCTAGATTGTTTTCTTTCAATAGTCCATATGGAGCTTGTGAAGAATGCGAAGGAATTGGAATAAAATTAAATGTTGATCCAAACTTGGTTGTTCCAAATGAAAAAAAAAGTATCGCTGATGGAGCTATAGAACCCTGGGCCAAATCTACAACTTTATATTATGCTCAAACTTTAGCATCTATAGCAAAACATTATGGTTTTTCACTCGGAGATAAATGGCAAAAAATACCAAAAAGAATTAAAGATATAATTTTATTTGGTTCTGACAATGAGGAAATTAAATTTTCATATGATGATGGGTATGAAAAATATTCACATAAAAAAACATTCGAAGGAGTTATAAATAATTTAGAAAGAAGATATTTAGAAACAGATAGCGATTGGAAAAGAGAAGAAATAGCCCAATATCAATCGGACACTAAATGTGAAAGTTGTAATGGTCATCGGTTAAAAGAAGAGGCTTTATGTGTAAAAATTGACAATATTCATATTAGTCAAGTTTCTGAAAAATCAATATTAGATGCAACTAATTGGTTTAAAAATTTAGAATTTAAACTTGATCAAAAGCAATTAAAAATTGCAGAACATATTTTAAAAGAAATTAATGAAAGGTTGAAATTTCTATTAAATGTTGGTTTGGACTATTTAACTTTATCAAGAGAATCAGGAACACTATCTGGTGGAGAGTCTCAACGTATTAGATTGGCATCTCAAATAGGCTCAGGTTTAACAGGAGTTCTTTATGTTTTAGATGAACCATCAATAGGACTACATCAAAAAGATAATGTTAAATTAATAAATGCATTAAAGAGGTTAAGAGATTTAGGTAATACTGTAATAGTAGTAGAACATGATACAGAAACCATGTTAAATGCAGATCATATAGTTGATTTAGGACCTGAAGCTGGAAATAATGGAGGTCAAATTGTTGTTCAAGGCACTTATGAGGATATCATAAAATGTGAAAATAGCATTACAGGCAAATACTTATCGCATAAAAAATTCATACAAATTCCAAATACAAGAAGATTAGCTAAGAACGGAAGATTTTTAGAAATTAATGGTGCTACAGGTAATAATTTAAAAAATGTAAATCTTAAAATACCTTTAGGAAGCTTTACATGTGTAACAGGAGTTTCAGGTAGTGGAAAATCGACTTTAATTTTACAAACCTTGTACAACGCTCTAAATTTAACTTTAAACAATAATAAATCACGAAAAATACCTAAACCATTTAAAGGATTTAAAGGAATAGAATTAATTGATAAAGTTATTGATATTGATCAATCTCCTATAGGAAGAACACCAAGATCTAATCCTGCTACATATACAGGAGCTTTTGGCCCAATAAGAGATTGGTTTACTGCTTTACCTGAGTCTAAAAGTAGAGGCTATAAACCAGGTAGATTTTCTTTTAATGTTAAGGGAGGAAGATGTGAAGCTTGTGAAGGTGATGGTGTTATTACTTATGAAATGCACTTTTTACCAGATGTATATATTCAATGTGATGAGTGTAAAGGTAGCAGATATAATAGAGAAACATTAGAAATTAAATTTAAAGACAAAAGTATAGCAGACGTCTTAAATATGACTGTAGATGAAGGTTGTGATTATTTTGAAAATATATCAAATATTAAAACCAAACTATTAACATTAAAAAAAGTTGGTTTAGGTTACATAAAAATTGGACAACAGGCAACAACCCTATCTGGTGGAGAGGCTCAAAGAATAAAACTAGCTAAAGAATTATCCAAGAGATCAACAGGTAGAACTATGTATATTTTAGATGAACCAACAACTGGACTACATCAGCATGATATTAAAAAACTTTTAGAAATCTTACATACATTTGTTAAATTAGGGAATACAGTTGTAGTAATAGAACATAATTTAGATGTTATTAAAACCTCAGACTACATTGTTGATATGGGGCCTGATGGTGGTATTAAAGGAGGAAATATCATTGCAGAAGGAAAACCTGAAGAAATATGCAACATTAAAGATAGTTATACAGGTGAATTTTTAAAGTCCATTCTAAATGATAAATTTAAAAAAATTGCTTAATTATTAATATTAATTAATATATAAAATTATAGAATCATGACAAATTTTTTCAGTTCTCTATCTAAAGTAGTACATGCATCAGTGTGGCTATCAATTTTGCTATTTTTATTTTTATATGTTGCAAGTGGCGGGTATTCTTTTAATACGGATTTTTGGAGTTGGTTATTTAGATACTTCCATGTAATTTCAGGAGTAATGTGGATAGGTTTATTGTGGTATTTTAATTTTGTACAAGTTCCAAATATGTCTAAAATTACTGATGAACAAAAACCTGCTATAACAAAAGTCATAGCTCCAGCGGCTCTTTTTTGGTTTAGGTGGGCAGCATTAGCTACAATAGTAACTGGATTAATAGTAGCTTACTTAAATGGGTATGTTCATCAAGCAATGACTTTAGGAATAGGAACTGGTTGGGGCCAACATTCAATAATTGGTATTGGTATGTGGTTAGGAATCATTATGGCTTTTAATGTTTGGTTTATAATTTGGCCAAATCAAAAAAAAGTTTTGGGAATAGTTGAAGCTTCAAATGAAGATAAACCTATAGCTGCAAAAAAAGCATTAATTGCATCCAGAACTAATACTCTTCTTTCATTACCAATGTTGTTAACTATGGTAGCTGCACAAAATTTATATTAATATTATTTTATTTCTTCTTTAATAATCGTTCTTTGAGAAACTCTTAAAAAAACTAAGATAGGGTTAGCTATATATATAGATGAGTAAGTACCAAAAATTACACCAAGTATCATTGCAAACGAAAAACCTTTAAGAATTTCACCACCAAAAAAATATATTGATAATAATGCAAGCAAAGTTGTTATAGATGTAATTATTGTTCTTGAAAGTGTTTCGTTAATAGAAATATTAGTTAAATCAAAAATCTTTATATCAGAATATTTTTTTAAATTCTCCCTCACACGATCAAAAATAACAACTGTATCATTCATGGAATAACCCACAATTGTAAGTACTGCAGCAACAATTGATAAATTTATTTCAAAACCAAATAAAGAAAAAAAACCAAGAGTAAGAACAACATCGTGAAATAAAGCTATAATTGCTCCTAGGCTAAATTGCCATTCAAATCTTATCCAAATATATATTAACATGGCACATAAAGACAAAGCTATAGCTATAATGCCTGACATTAATAGTTCAGAACTAACTTTAGGTCCAACACTTTCTACTCGTCTAAATTCAAAGGTGTTTCCAATTAAACTTGATAAATTTTTTCTAATATTTTCAATTGTATTTTCTTTATCGTTAATTTTTTTTTCAAATTTAACTATAAAATCGTTTTTTGTACCAAATTCTTTAACTGAAATATCGCCCAAATTCATTTTATTAAATGATTTTCTTAAATCTGAAATAGAAATGCTATTATTAGAAGTTCTTATTTCAATAAGTGTACCACCTTTAAAATCAACTCCATAATTTAAACCTTTAAAGAATAGTAATAAAATAGAAATTAAAATTAATATTGAAGATGTTAAATTAAATATTTTATATAAATTATTAAAGGGTATTATTTTTTTTTCCATTATATCAGTTTTTCCTTAAATTTATTTTTAATTACATATAAAGATGTCAATAATCTTGCAATGAAATAGACAGAAAATAAAGTTGTAACGATGCCAATACCTAGAGTTACTGAAAATCCTTTAACTGGACCCGATCCCATAATAAATAAAATAATCGCAGCAATTAATGTAGTTATGTTTGCATCAAGGATTGTTGTTTTTGATTTTATATATCCAGTATCAAAAGCTACTATTTGATTTTTCTCATTTTTTAACTCTTCTTTAATTCTTTCAAAAATTAATACGTTAGCATCTACAGCCATACCTACAGTTAAAATAATTCCTGCAATTCCAGGCAGTGTTAGAGTAGCTTCAAATAAAGTTAAAATGCCAAGCAATAATAATAAATTAAAAATTAGAGTTACGTTGGCAATTAATCCAAATATTCTATATCTGAATAGCATAAAGGATATGACTAAACAAAAACCAATAATAAGAGATAAAATGCCTGCATTAATAGAATCTTGACCTAAATCTGGACCTACCGTTCTTTCTTCTATTATGTTTAATGGTGCAGGTAAAGCTCCAGATCTAAGTAGTAAAGCCAAATCAGTAGCTGATTGAAATGTAAAATTTCCTGTTATTTGTCCAGCTCCTCCAATTATTGGCTCTTGTACGTTTGGTGCACTTATTATTTTACCATCAAGAACTATTGCTAATCTTTTTCCAACACCTGTTGAAGTAGCTTTTGCAAATTTTTTTGCTCCTACTCTATCTAAAGTAAAGGAAACAACAGTTTCATTATTTTGATTGTCCATCCTAGGTTTTGCGTCAATCAAATTATCGCCACTCAATACAATTCTTCTACTAACTATAGCTACATCAGAACTATCTTCAAAAAGAAGTTTTTCTGTTCCGAAGGATTCTTCTTCATTCTGAGTTATAAATCTAAAAGTTAAATTTGCTGTTTTGCCAAGCAATGATTTAATACGGTCTGGATTATCTAAACCTGGTAATTCAACTAAGATTCTATCATTTCCTCTTTTCAAAATATTAGGTTCATTTGTACCTATTTCATCTACTCTTCTTCTAACTATTTCAATTGCTTGATTTTGTGATGAGCTTTTAATGTTAATTAATCCATATTTAGAAAAGTTTAGTAAAAAAATATTGTTATTTATAAACAAATCAAATTCATGTGATTTATATTTTTGATAATAGGGATTAATATCACTATCATCTTTATCAAATAGTTCTTTAGTTTTATCTAATTGATTTTCATTAATTTCAAAACTAATAACTTTATTATTTTTTAAAATTATATTTTTATAATTAATTTCTTTTTCTTTTAAATAATTTTTTATTTGTAAAAGTTTATTTTGAAGTTGTTGTATAACAACAGGTTCATTATCTATTTCAAGTAATAAATATGAACCACCTTGCAAATCTAATCCAAGATTAATATTTCTATTAAAATAATTATCATCAAATTTAAAAAAATTTGAGGCAGCGAAATAAGAAAACAGTAAAGTAAATAAAATTACTGAAATAATCCTTAATTTAGAAAAGTACAACACTGAAATTAAATTTTATTTTTTTGGTTCAGGAGTGTTTAATAATGCTTGTATTCCTGTATCTCTGAAAACTTCAACCACAACATTTTCTGATATTAAAATTTCTAGTTTATCGTTGTCCACTACACGTTCTACAGTTCCCACAATTCCTCCTGAAGTAACTACCTTGTCACCTCTTTTAAGATTACTTACCATTAATTTGTGGTCTTTAGCTTTTTTTTGTTGAGGTCTAATCAAAAAAAAGTAAAAAATAACAAATATTAGAATTAGAGGTATAAATTGTCCTATTCCTTCTGACATATGTCTCCTTTTAATTTTAAGGTTATTTATACTATCTATTATACTAAAACAACTCTTAAATCTTTTGAATTTTATCTAAATTGTTCATGTATGGTTTTAACACTTCCGGAATATTTATAGAACCATCTGAATTTTGATAATTTTCTAATATTGCAATCAAAGTTCTACCAACTGCTAGACCACTACCATTTAAAGTACCAACAAAAGTAGTTTTACTATTATTATTTTTATATCTTGATTTCATTCTTCTTGCTTGAAATTGACCACATGATGAGCAACTTGAAATTTCTCGATATTTATTTTCTGATGGTAGCCAGACTTCTATGTCATAAGTTTTTTCTGCGCTAAAACCCATATCTCCAGTGCATAATACTATTTTTCTATATGGTAAATTTAGCTTATCTAAAATCATTGTGGCGCAATTGGTCATTCGCTCAAGTTCAGATTTGCATTGATCAATTTCTACAATGCTAACCAACTCAACTTTGTAAAATTGATGTTGTCTAATCATACCTTTGGTATCTTTGCCATAATTTCCAGCCTCTTTTCTAAAACAAGGAGTTGATGCTACAAATCTAAGAGGAAGTTCTTTTAAATTAACAATTTTATTTTTAACAATATTTGTTAAAATCACTTCAGCCGTAGGTATTAAAAATTTTCTACCTGAACCTTCGTCAAATTTAATTTCAAATTGATCATTTTCGAATTTTGGTAATTGACCAGTACCAAACATAGTATCATCAGAAGCTATCAAAGGTGGTGATATTTCTTTATAACCATTGATGGAAGTATGAGTATCTAACATAAAATTAGAAATAGCTCTTTCTAGTTGAGCAAGGTGGCTATTAACAAAAACAAACCTTGAACCTGTTGTTTTGGTAGCAAGATTGAAATCAAGCATTTTTAAATTTTCACCTAATTCATAATGAGATTTTGGATTATATTCAAAATTTGGAATTTTACCCTTTTTTAAAATCTCAATATTGTCATCTTCATCTTTTCCAACAGGAACATCTTCCATTGGTATGTTTGGTAGTTCTGAAAGATGATCATCTAATTTGCTTTTGATAGAATTTTGTTCTTTTGAAATTTTTTCAATTTTTAATGATAATGATTTTGATTTTTCAAATAATGATTTATCTTGAGCTTTCGAAATATCTTTTTTTTCTTTTTCTAAAGTTTCCTTAATATTAATTAACTCACGGTTTTTTTTATCTAGGTTAATAATTTCGTCAAAATTAACTTGAACATTTCTTTTTAATAAATTTTTTTTAAAGTTATCAAAATTTTCTCTAATATCTTTTATGTTATGCATTTTTTTCTTTATTTTTGTTTTCTATAATTTTTACAGAAAATATTGATAATTCATATAAAATTAATAGAGGTACAGCTAAACCTATTTGTGTAATTGGATCTGGTGGTGTCAAAATAGCAGCTGCTGCAAAGATCATTACAATTACATATTTTCTTCTTTCTTTAAGAAATTTAGAATCAACAACCCCAATGCGTGCTAGTAAACTTAAGATAATCGGTAATTGGAAGCTTAGACCAAAAGCAAAGATTAATTTCATTACTAAAGATAAATATTCATTCACTTTAGCTTCTAACTGAATTGGTAAACCCGTATTTATACCTGAACTTTCAAATGATAAAAAAAATTTAATAGCTAAAGGCATTACTAAATAATAAACAAGCATACCGCCTAGAATAAACAATATTGGCGTTAACACTAAGTAAGGCATTATTGCACTTTTTTCATGTTCATAAAGTCCTGGAGCAATAAATTTCCATACTTGAATTAAAATATATGGACAGGTAATAAAAAAAGCAGCAAAAAAGGAAACTTTTATATATGTTAAAAAAGTTTCTTGTAATGCAGTAAATATTAGACGTCTTTCAGGCCCCTCACCTTTTACAGCTTGAGCATATGGATCGACCAAAAAACCATAGATATATTCAGAAAAATAATAACAAATTACAAAAAAAATTAATAAAAAAATAAATGAGTTTATTAATCTTTTTCTAAGTTCTGTTAAATGACTCATAAAACCTAACTCGTTATTTTCTTTATTCATTATTTTTAGGTTTTTCTTTTTTTATATCTTGTGATTTATCTTCAAAATTTTCATTTTCAAGATTATTGACTTCCTCTTGAACATTGCTGACATATTTTTTAATTGAACCAATCCATGATCCCATTTTTTTTAACACAACAGGGAAATCTTTGGGTCCAATAACAACTATGGCAACACCAACTATAATTAATATCTCAAACCACCCAATTTGAGGCATTTAAATTATTCTTTATTTGTTGAATCTTTATTTTCTTCAGAATTTGATGAATCTATATTTTCTTCAGAAATATTTTTTGGCTCGTTATCTTCGATGGGATCCGATGACATACCTTTTTTAAAGCTTTTTATACCCTTGGCAACATCGCCCATTAAACTTGAAATTTTACCTCTACCGAACAATAGGACAACCAATATTACTACAATAGCTATTTGCCAAATACTTAAACCCATAAACAACTTATAACTTATTTTTATTTTTTTTAAAGCAACTTTTTATTTATCTTCGTTTTTATCTAAAGTGCTACTAATCATTTCAT